>Ga0209217_1000248_pt1 | contig 13736 bp, 11 predicted proteins | sample JacPinW_OM3H0_M2_FD_187957 | JGI IMG/M metagenome (GOLD analysis project Ga0209217, IMG submission 187957) | Forest soil microbial communities from Algoma, Ontario, Canada - Jack Pine, Ontario site 1_JW_OM3H0_M2 (SPAdes) (version 2) | ecosystem: Environmental > Terrestrial > Soil > Boreal...
GTTCGAGCGCGGCGGTTACCACAACGGCGGTTTCAAGGTGTACGACGTGTCAGTGCCAACAGAACCTCAGCTGATCTGCTATCACAAGACCGGCGGGATCGGGGTCCACCGCTTCGATATGGACGATCGTTACGCGTACATCTCGACCGAGATGGAAGGCTACATCGGGAATATTCTCGTCACCTATGACCTGCAGGAGCCGTCCAGGCCGCGAGAAGTTTCGCGCTGGTGGATGCCGGGGCAGCACGTCGCAGCGGGCGAGACACCGGCCTGGTCGGGGCGCCGGCACCGGTTGCATCATGCCTTGCGCTTCGGCGACGAGATGTGGGCGAGCTGCTGGCACGCGGGATTCCGCGTGATCGATGTGTCGGATCTTGCCCGGCCGCAGACGATCGGCAGCTACAATTACCATCCGCTTTTTCCCGAGCCGACGCACACCGTCATGCCTGTGCCGGACAGGATCGGTGGACGGCGTATCGCGCTCGCGATCGATGAGGAAGATCAGGCCCAGAGCGCCGCCGAAGAGGAGGCGCGCCGCGGCCGCGCGCATGCCTGCATTCTCGTGCTTGACGCGACTGACGTTTCGGCCATCCGGCCGCTCGCGCAATTTCAGCTGAGCGAGCTCGATTCCCCGTTCAGCCGCACGAGCGGCGCACGTTTCGGCGCGCACCAGTTCTGCGAGCGCATGTCCGGGACTCTCGTCCACGCGGTCTGGTTCGGCGGCGGGCTGCGCATCATCGACGTTGCCGATCCGCAGGCCCCGCGCGAAGTCGGCTATTTCATCCCGCAGCCTGTGGCCGACCGGCCGGCGCCGCAAAGCAATGACGTCGCGCTTGATGAGCGCGGGTTGATATACGTCGTGGACCGGCATGTCGGGTTCGACGTCCTGGAATTCACGGGATAGCTGCAGCTTTCACGCCCGCTCGGCCACAGCTGTCTCGGGCAGCTCGGTTGGGAACAAGCCGGTCCACGTCCGGCGCAAACGCGCGAGCGCGTCTTGTGGCGTGGGCACCGTAAGCGGCCCGCCGGCACGATCGAGGAGATCGACTCCCGTCATTGCGCCGACTGATAAAAGGTCCTTACATCCGTGCTGAAAGCCTGGCGCGATTGCGGATCGATGTAGAACATGTGTCCGCCGCGATAGAGAGCAAGCTGCGCGCGCGACGGGTCGTCGATCGGCGGCAGATGATCGAGCACGTACCTGCTCCCGGCATACGGCGTGACCATATCGCTGTAGCCGTGGGCAATGAGCAAGCGGAACGTGGGTATGAGCGCGAGCAATTCCCGCAGGTCGTCGCTCACACCTGCTGAACCCCGCCCCTGATCCCAGTCCCATTTGCCCGAGACATCGGACGCGAGCAGTATGTAAGTCATCTCGGTCTTGAACCCGAGCTCGTCGCGCGCATAGTTCGAATATGCCCCGCCGTAGGCGCGCGTGAGCCCATCCAACAGCGGATCAGGCCCGCGCGCGGCGTCCTGCTCAGGATACGGATCGGCTACGGCAAAGGTTGCATCGTAGCGGCTGACGATTTTCCCCTCCCGCGAACGCAGATGCTTCACGTAAGCATCGCGGATGAAGCCATGCGACTTCGCAACCGTATCCTCGGGCAACCCGGTCATTTGCGCGACCCGCGCATAGAAATTACTTGCCGCCTCGCCTTTCGGAGCAGGCCCCGCGAGCGTGGTCAGATACGTGCCGAGCGCGAAGCGTTCAGCTTCCGCCAAGGCAGGCTTGCTGAACGCGCCTTTGCTTTCGAGCTCAGCCGCGGCAAGCGAGGGCAACTGGAGGGCGGCAGCCAAGGCCGAGCGGCTGCTGCCGAAGGTCAAGCTACCCTCGATGAGGGGTGACAGCATTATAACGCCCGAGATCGCGACCCCCTGCTCCTGCCGCAGCGTCTGCGCAACTTTGGCGGCGCGAAAACCGCCATAGCTTTCGCCCAGGAGATATTTCGGCGCGCTTCCGCGGCCGTTTTTCGCGACATAAAGCGCGATCACCTTGGCGAGTGCCTGTGCATCGCCACGCACTCCATAGAACGGCCCGCCGCCGTCGGGCTTGGCAGGGCGGCTCCAGCCTGTCCCAACCGGATCGATCATCACGAGATCGGTGAAGGCGAGCCAGGTATGCGGATTGTCCTGCAACCGGGTGGCGGTGGGGTCGTTGCCGACAAACTCGGCGATGCGCGGCCCAACCAGCCCCAATGTCAGATACGCGGATGCCGCGCCAGGTCCGCCATTGAAGCCAAAAGTAATGGGGCGGTTCGCTGTGCCGGCAGTCTTTGCGACATAAGCGGTGTAATAGATCGCTGCCGAACGTTCGCCGGACTGGTCATAGAGGGAGAGGGTGCCTGCCGTTGCGGTATAGGCAAGCTTTCCGCCAGGAAGATCGATCGTGTGCTCGGTAACCGAATCCCCCGGGAGCAGGCGCAGCACGCTTTCGCGTTGTTCGCCCTGATGCTGCTCGGACCGTTGTTGCTCGGCGTGCGGTGTGGGCTGATGTTGTGGACGCTCCTGCGCACTGGCAGCCGCAGCGGCACCAGCGAGAAGCAGCGACAACAAAACCCGAATCGTGGTGAGCTTGGGCAAGGTCATATGGGCGTCCTTTTTGTCTTGCGCCTGTGGGGCGCCCCGGCCCGGCTGCACCATAGCGGCATTGTCACCCCGCCTCAAACGCCGGCGCGGTAGACATCAGCCGGAAGATCGGGGAATGTCGGGCTGCCGGCTTGTGCCAATCTGGACCCCAAAAAGGATGCCGAACTGATGCCGTTTCCCCGAGCCTCGCGCGCGCTCGAACGATTCACCGTCCTCGACTTGACGCGGGTGCGGGCCGGGCCGACCTGCGTGCGCCAGCTCGCGGACTGGGGTGCGAACGTCATCAAGATCGAATTGCCTCCGGAGCCCGGGGTTGCAGACCCTCTCGGGGGTCCGCGTGAAGGCTCCGATTTCGAGAATCTTCACCGCAACAAGCGTAGCATTACCCTCAATCTAAAGCTGCCGGAGGCCTTGGCTGCATTCAAACGCATGGTGAAGAAGGCGGACGTCGTGGTGGAAAATTTTCGCCCCGATGTGAAGCGCCGGCTGGGGGTCGACTACAAGCAGCTCGCCAGAATTAATCCGAAGCTGATCTACGCCAGCATTTCCGGATTCGGCCAGACTGGGCCTTATGCCCATCGGCCGGGCTTCGACCAGATCGCGCAAGGCATGGGCGGGCTCATGTCCATCACCGGCTTGCCCGGGCAAGGGCCGGTGCGCGTCGGCATTCCGATCGCTGATCTCACCGCGGGATTGTTTTGCGCACTCGGTATTCTCGTTGCGCTGCTCGAGCGGGAGAAATCCAAAAAGGGACAGTATGTCTCGACTTCGCTGCTGGAAGCGCAGATCTTCATGCTCGACTTCCAGGGTGCGCGCTGGCTCATCGGCGGCGAGGTGCCCAAGCAAGCCGGCAACAATCACCCGACCAGCATTCCAACCGGCGTGTTCAAGACCGCCGACGGTCACATCAATATTGCCTCGACCGGGTCGAAAATCTGGGCGCGCTTCTGCAGTGCCGCCGATGCGACAGAGCTCGCACAGCGGCCGGAATATCAGACCGCCGCCGAGCGGTTGAAGCATCGCGACGCGCTCAACGCCGATATCGAGCGCTACACCGTCAAACGCACCAGCGCGGAGTGGATTGAGCTCCTCAACAAGGCGGGCGTCCCCTGCGGGCCGATCTACAGCATCGATCAGGTCTACGCCGATCCGCAGGTCGTTCACCTCGGCATGGCGCAACCGGTGAAGACCAAAGGCAAACCTCTGCGCATGGCGCGTCAGCCGGTTTCGCTCTCCCGCACATCCAGCAGGCTCGCCGCGCCGCCCCCCGCCTTGGGGGAGCACACGGATACGGTGCTGCGGGAATTCGGCTTTACTGCCAAGGAAATCTCTGCCCTGCGTAACGCGAAAGCAGTATGAACGACGCCTGACTGCGTCGTGGAGGAGCTCAAATGGATGACGTGACCAAGACCGAGAAGATGCTGCGGCGCAAGGAAGGGCGCGTCGGCTACGTAATCTTCAACAATCCCGAGCGCCACAACGCGGTGTCGCTGGACATGTGGGCGGAGACCAGCCGCATTCTCGAGGACTACGCCCGGGACGATGAGGTGCGTGTGGTCGTGCTCACCGGGGCCGGCGGCAAGGCCTTCGTCTCCGGCGCCGACATCTCGAAATTCGAGAGCGAGCGCGCAACGCTCGATGCCACCCGGACGTACAACGCCACCGTTGAAAAGGCCTATTCGGGGATTCAGGAGTTTTCCAAGCCTACGATTGCGATGATCCGCGGCTATTGCATCGGAGGCGGGCTTGGGCTCGCGGTGTGCTGTGACCTGCGCATCTGCTCCGAGAATTCACGGTTCGCAGTACCGGCAGCCAAGCTTGGGCTGGGGTATTCCTATGCGGGCCTGCGACGGCTGATCGACGTCGTCGGACCTTCGTTTGCCCGTGAGATATTCTTTACTGCGCGTCAATTCGGGACCGAGGAAGCGCGCGTGATGGGCCTGGTCAATCGCGTGGTACCCGACGCCGAGCTCGAAGCATATGTGAAGGACTACGCTGAGACCATTGCCGCCAATGCACCGTTAACAGTCAAAGCGGTGAAATACATCGTCGGCGAAGTCATGAAAGATGAATCAAAGCGCAATGTCGCACGGTGCGCGGAGATGGTGGAGCAATGCTTCGCCAGCCAGGACTTTATCGAGGGTCGCAGGGCGTTCATGGAGAAGCGGAAACCGGCATTCACCGGCACCTGAGGGCGTGCCGTCTGCGATCTTTGCCATACCGCACTCTGCCGAGGAGGAGAGCCGGAGCGAGCGCAAGCGGCAAGCTGTCACGGCGCCCACGGCTGGGTTCGGTGCCTCAATGATAAAGCGCGCAAGCGGCGCGAGAGGCCGTAGGGTGTCCGGGGAGGAAGGGCGTGGCGTCGGTTGAGTTGCGCGGTTTGACCAAACGCTACGGAGAGCTTGCGGTCGTCGATGACATTTCGCTCACCATCGAGCACGGCCGCCTGATGTGCCTGCTCGGGCCATCGGGTTGCGGTAAGACCACCACGCTGCGCTTGATCGCAGGGTTCGTCGAGCCCTCCGCCGGCGAGATACGGGTCGGCGAGGAGCTTGTCTCGTCGCCCGGACGAACCGTGCCGCCGGAGCGGCGGAACATGTCCATGATCTTCCAGAGCTATGCGTTGTGGCCGCACATGACGGTCCGCGAGAATGTGGTCTATGGGCTCAAGCTGCGGCGGATGGACCGCGCCACAATCAGCCGCAAGCTTGCCGCCATCCTGGGAACCACGCATCTCGCTGAGCTGGCCGACCGTTATCCGGGTGAGCTCTCAGGGGGGCAGCAGCAGCGTGTCGCTCTCGCCCGCGCGCTCGTTGTCGAGCCCGAGACGCTGCTTTTGGACGAGCCTTTATCCAATCTCGATGCCAATCTGCGCGAGGAGATGCGCTTCGAGGTCCGCCGGCTGCACGACGAGTACCGCTATACGACGGTCTATGTCACCCACGACCAGTCGGAAGCGATGACGACCGCCGACGTCATTGCGGTGATGAATGCGGGCAAGATCGAGCAGGCTGGCTCGCCGGAAGAGATCTACGATCGCCCACGGTCGGAATTCGTGGCCCGTTTCATCGGATCGAGCAACATCATCAAGGGAAAGGCGCTCGATGAATCCCACCTCTCCTGCGCCGGTGGCAAGCTGCGCGGCACCGGGGGGAAGCTCGTTCCCGGCAACGAGGGAGCCATTGCGGTGCGCCAGCACGTAGCAGGACTGCGAGAGAGCAAGCCCGAGAGCATGGATAACGTGCTCGCTGGCACAGTGGTCAGGCAGGTCTTTCTCGGACCGAGCCGGGACTACCTCGTGGAGCTCGCCGATGGCACCCAATTGCGCGTGGTCGCGTCGGCGGCCGAGAACATCGGCCAGGGCGCGTCGGTCTGGATCTATCTGCCGCCGGAGCGCTGCCGCGTTCTGATGGGCTAACCGTATCGACAACGAGAAACCCCGCTTCAGGGAACAAATCACATGAGAGCACCTGAAATCTCCAGACGGGAGCTGTTGCGGGCATCAGGCGCTGCCGCAGCCTCCGGCCTGTTCGCCTCGGTGGCATCATCCGCGCCCCCGGCGAGCGCCGTCACTCCGCAGCTGATCGAGGCGGCAAAGAAGGAAGGAAAGATCGTCTATTACACCTCCATCGATCTTCCTGTCGCGGAACGCATCGCCAAGGCGTTCGAGTCGAAATATCCCGACATTGCCGTACGGGTCGAGCGAACGGGAGCAGAGCGCGTCTTCCAGCGAATCGGGCAGGAATATGCGAGTGGCATCCATGCGGTCGACGTGGTCAATTCATCGGACGCCGCGCATTTCATCGCGTGGAAGCGCGAGGGGCTGCTCGAAGCGTATGTGCCCGAAGACGTCGCCAGATTTTACCCGGACGAGCACAAGGACGCGGATGGCATGTTCGCGAGCTTCCGGGTTTGGCTATGTGTCATAGGATACAACCACACCATGGTGCAGGCTGCGGACGCTCCCAAGAGCTACGCCGATCTGCTTGATCCGAAATGGATGAGCAAGATCGTCAAGGCGCATCCCGGCTACAGCGGCACCATCATGACGGCAACCTATCAGATGGCGCGCGATCTCGGCTGGGAGTTCTTCGAGAAGCTGGCCAAGCAGAAAGTGATGCAGGTGCAATCCTCGGCTGATCCGCCGAAGAAACTGGCGCTCGGCGAGCGCGCCGTGATGGCGGACGGCAACGAGTACAACATGTTCATCGAGAAGGAGAAGGGCACACCCGTCGAGATCGTATACGCGACCGAGGGCTCGCCCCTCATCGTGGGCCCGAATGGATTGTTCAAGAGCGCTCCCAACCCGAATGCCGCGCGGCTGTTCCAAAGCTTCTGCTTCTCCCCCGAGGCGCAGCAGCTCTGTATCGACGTGGCGGGCCTGCGTTCACTGCATCCGCAGACGAAGGAGAAGCCCGGACGCAAGCCCTTCGGCGAGATCAAGAAGATGAAGGATGACCCCGCCGGCGTTGAGAAAATGAGCGGAGAAATCAAGGCGCGCTACAGCAGAATTTTCGGAGTGTGAGGGGTTTCGCGCGTGTTGGATACGCTGAAGGCCGTTCGCTCCAGGCGCGACGTAATCAAGGCGGCGACCGGCATCGGCGCCGGCCTGCTCGCTTCACCGCTGAAGGCTGCCACGCCGGAGCCCACCGCCATCACCCGCGAGTTGACGGAGGCAGCGCGCAGGGAAGGAAAGGTCAACTATTACACCTCGATCGACTTGCCGCTTGCAGAGAAGATCGCGAAGTCGTTCGAAGCGAAGTTTCCCGGGATCGCCGTGCAGGTAGAACGTACCGGAGCGGAACGGCTGTTCCAGCGGATCGGACAGGAATATGCGAGCCGCATTTACAATGTCGACGCGGTCAATTCATCGGATGCAGCGCATTTCATCGCCTGGAAACGGGATGAGCTCCTGACTGCTTTTGTGCCGGAGGATGTTGCCAGGCATTATCCGCCCGAGCACCGCGATCCCGATGGGATGTTCGCGAGCTTTCGCATTTCCTTGAGCCCGATGGGCTACAACACCAATTTGGTCCGGGCCGAGCAAGCACCGAGAAGCTTCACCGACCTGCTCGATCCGAAATGGACGGGCAAGATCGTCAAGGCGCACCCCGCCTACAGCGGAACGATCACGACAGCGACGTTTCAGATTGTGCGAGAGCTCGGCTGGGAATACTTGGAGAAGCTTGCGAAGCAGAAAGTCATGCAGGTGCAGTCCGCAACCGATCCTCCGAAGAAGCTTACGATGGGTGAGCGTGCGATCATGGCGGATGGGGGCGAATACAACCTGTTCCAGAGCAAGGAGGCCGGCGGCCCGGTCGAGCTGATCTATCCGACCGAAGGCACCCCGCTCATCATCGGTCCGAACGGCATCTTCAAACGCGCCCCCAATCCGAACGCGGCGCGGCTGTTCCAGTGCTATTGCTTCACGCTCGATTGTCAGCAACTCATCGCCGACTTAGGGCTGCGCTCGATGCATGCGCTGGTCAAGGAGAAGCCCGGGCGCAAACCGTTCCGCACTATCAATACGATGAAGGATGATCCTGCCGGGGTCCAGAGAATGAGCGAGGAGATCAAGGCGCGCTACAGCCGCATCTTCGGGGTCTAAATTTTGTCGGAAGCAAACAATGACCAGGAAGACGTTTGAGGAGTTTCCGATTGCGTCGGTGTTCCTCGGTCGCCATGGCCGGGCTTGTCCCGGCCATCCATGTCTTGGCTCCGGCTCAAAAGACGTGGATGCGCGCGTCAAGCCCGCGCATGACGGCGGAAATGCTGCTTCCAGGCGCGATGTGCTGAGAGCATCCGGCGCCATCTTCGCCAGCGGCGTTTTGCCGGGGACGGGCAGCTTCACGCAGCATGCGCACGCTCAAGCTGTGACGGTCGAGCCAGCGGCGATCACGCCGGCGCTGGTCCAAGCTGCTGGGAAGGAAGGAAAGCTTGCCTTCTATACCGCCATGGACTTGCCGGTGGCGGAGAAGTTCGGGAAGGCGTTCGAGGCCAGATACCCCGGGATCAGCGTGCGCGTCGAACGCTCCGGAGCGGAACGGGTGTTTCAGCGCATCGGACAGGAGATGGAGAGCCGCATCCACGCCGTTGACGTGGTAAACAGCGCGGATGCCGCTCATTTCATCGTCTGGAAGCGCAACGGCTGGCTCGATTCCTATCTCCCTGAGGAAGTGGCTCGGCACTATCCTGCTGCGTTCTACGACCCCGATGGACTATGGGTGACCACGCGCGTCTGGCTTTCCTCGCTAGGCTACAACACCAATCTCGTGCGGCCGGAGGACGCGCCGAAGAGCTTTGCCGACCTGCTCGATGCAAAGTGGACGGGTAGGATGGTCAAGGCGCATCCCGCCTACAGCGGCACCATCATGACCGCAACATTTCAGATCGTGCGCGAGCTCGGTTGGGGTTATCTGGAAAAGCTCGCCAAGCAAAAAGTGCTGCAGGTTCAATCGTCGACCGATCCGCCAAAGAAGCTCGCGCTCGGCGAACGCGCCGTCATGGCCGACGGCAACGATTACAATTTGATTCAGCTCAAGGAGGCTGGCCAGGCGGTCGAGGTGGTCTATCCCGCCGAGGGCACGCCGCTCGTTGCCGGCCCGAGCGCGATCTTCAAATCAGCGCCCAACCCGAATGCGGCGCGGCTGTTCCAGAACTGGCTGCATTCGTTGGAAGCCCAGCAGCTTCTCGTCGATTTCGCGCGTCAGCATTCCGCCCACCCGCAGGTGCGGGAAAAGCCGGGTGCACACAAGCTCAACGACATCAAGACCTGGAAGGACGATCCCGCCGGAGTGGAAAAGGCGAGCGAGGAGATCAAGACGCGCTACGCGCAGCTGTTCAAAGTGTGAAGCAATGACGATCGCCCTGCCGGCCGCACGCGCACCCCGACCCTACAGGCTCGACCTGTCCTGGCCGATCCTGATCCTGTTCGCGGCGCTTTTGTGCGGACTGATTATCCTGCCGATGTTCTGGCTTCTCTATTACAGCCTGGTGGATCGAAACGGCGCATTCACGCTCGCCAATTTCAAGACGCTGATCGTCGACCCCATTTTCGTCGAGCCGATGATCACGACGCTCATCCTTGCGGTCAGCTCGAGCATCATCTGCTGCGCGGTCGCGGCCCCGATGAGCTGGCTGGTGGCGCGCACCGACATGCCGTTGCGCCGGACCGTGCGTGCGCTGGTGACCGCGTCCTTCGTCACCCCGCCGTTTCTCGGCGCGATCGCGTGGGAGCTGCTGGCGGCACCCAACAGCGGTCTCCTCAACAAGATCTACCGTACGGTGACAGGCGCCCCGCAGGACGAGCACCTCTTCAACATCTACTCGCTCGGCGGGCTCATCTTCGTCATTTCGTGCTACACGTTTCCGTACGTGTTCGTGCTCCTTGCCAACGCGCTCGATCGCATTCCCGGCGACCTCGAAGACGCCTCCTCCATACTCGGAGGGCGCACGTGGACCACGGCTCGGCGCGTGACCATTCCGCTCGCTCTTCCCGCGCTCGTTGCCGGCGCGCTTGTCGCATTCCTGCAGGCCATGACGCTGTTCGGCTCGCCCGCGATCCTGGCCATTCCCGCCGGCTTTCACACCATGACGACCAAGATCTGGAGCCTGTTCAATTATCCACCCAAGCCGGGGCTGGCGGCGGCAGCTTCGGTGCCGCTTCTGGTGCTGACCGTTCTCCTCCTGCGTGCCGAGCACCTCATTCTGGGTCGGCGCAGCTATTCGGTCGTTGGCGGGAAGCAGGGAGATCCGAGGCTGGTGCGGCTTGGGCCAATGCGATGGGCGGCACTATCCTGCGTGTTTGTGGTCCTGCTTTGCCCCGTGTTCCTTCCCTACGGCGCGCTCATCAACGCGACCTTTTCGCCCGTCGCCACCTCGTTCGTATCCTTCGATACTTTCACATTGCAGAACATTCGTTTCGTCTTTTTCGAATTGTCGGCAACGAAGCTCGCGGTGAAGAATACATTCGTGCTGGGTATTGCGTCGGCAACCATCGGCACGCTCATGGCGCTCGTGATTGCCTATCTCACCACCCGCCGCGCCATTCCCGGGTACCGCACCCTCGGCTTTCTCGCGACTGCCCCCGTCGCGATTCCCGGAATTGTGCTCGGCGTCGGCTTGTTCCTGAGCTATGCGCGGCCCCCATTCGTGCTCTACGGTACATTATGGATCCTGCTCCTCGCCTTCGTCACCATTGCACTCCCTGCGGCCTATCAGCAGCTGCAGTCGGCGTTCCGTTTCGTCCACACTGACCTGGAAGATGCGAGCCGCATTCTCGGCTCGACCCGATTACGCACGCTGCGCGACATCACCGCGCCCCTGCTCCGCACCAGCGTGATCGCGACCTGGTGCTTCATCTTCGTCGGCGTCATCCGGGAGCTCTCGGCCGCGATCATGCTGTTCACGTCGGAGACCAAGGTCATTTCGGTGCTGATCTTTGATCTCAACGAATCGGGTGACCTCGGCGCGATTTCGGTCCTCGGCCTGATCATGCTTGTGGTCACGTTCGCCGTTGTTGTCGCGGTCAATCGCATTCCCGGCTTCAGCGAGGCCCGTCTGCGCAATGCCTGACATCGAGGAACGGGGCTCGGGGAGCGCCGTGCCTGAGGAGCTGTCGGGGCGAGTTGCCCTCGTTACCGGCGCCGGCCGCAATATCGGACGGGCGATCGCACTCGCGCTCGCAGACGGCGGCGCTGCCGTCGTGGTGAATGCGCGTGCCAACCGCGGGGAAGCTGAAGGGGTCGTCGTCGAGATCGAACAGGCCGGCGGCAAGGCCATTGCGCTCACCGCCGATGTGACGGACCCCGACGCAGTGCAGAAAATGACCGCCGCCGCCGCCGCACATTTCGGCCGTGTCGACATTCTGGTCAACAATGCTGCGGTACGGGCCGAGCAGGCCTTCGACCGCATGACGCTCGGGGAATGGCGTGCAGTAACGGCAGTGATCCTCGACGGCGCATTTAACTGCGCGCAGGCGTGCCTGCCGCATCTCCGGCGGGCAGGCGGCGGCGTGATCGTGAACATCGGAGGTTTGAGCGCGCATATCGGCGCGGCGGGGCGGCCGCATGTGGTGACTGCCAAGGCCGGGCTGGTCGGGCTTACGCGCGCGCTCGCGCATGAGCTTGCCCCCGACAATATCAGGGTCAACACGGTTACCCCGGGCGTAATGGCCACTCCGCGACCGGCGGGGCAACCGGAGCCGCAGCATCATTCGCTCGTTCACGCGCTGGTGGGACGCCGCGGCCTGCCGGAGGATATCGCTGCGACGGTGCGTTTCCTCTGCGGTCCCGGCGCGAGCTTCATTACCGGCCAGAACATTCAGGTGAACGGCGGAAGCTTTTTGGGGTGAATGTCTCTGTAATTGATACTCGAATCCTCGCGCAGCCATGGTCGACTGTTCGTCAGCTATAAGCCAAATATCTCGAAGATCCTGAAGTGCGCGAGCGTCCCAACGCAGCCTCATGGCCAGCGCTTGTTCAGCGCCTCATCGACCTCGGCCTCGGATGCAAATTCCCCCCGCTTCGCGCGCTCAAGCGCGTGCCCGAGCACGGCCTGCTCGTCCTCTGAGAGGCGGTACGTTTCCTCCTGTGCGATCTCGGACAGCGCTTCCACCGCGAGTTCCTGGCGTGCTTTGGGCAGCGTCCGCACCTTCGCGAACAGGCTCTCAAGCTTATCTTCTGTCGTCGGCATGGGGGCACCCATAACACACGCGGCAATCAATGGCACGCTCAAGGGGAGCGCTTGTCTCCCTAATCTCCTACAAGCTCCTCGTCTGGCGCTGTGCGACCGAAGGAGTGAATTTTGCCTAGAAAGGTGCTATTTCTCTCTCACCCAATCGCAATCATCGGAAAAATGTGAGGCGCTCATGTACACGGATCTCGCGCTCTATATCGACGGCAAGTGGGTGGGCGGCAACGGCCGCAAGGGCGAGGAGGTGCTCAATCCGGCGACCGAGAAGCCGCTGGCGCATCTTCCCCATGCCAGCAAGGCCGATCTCGACGAGGCGCTTGCAGCGGCGAAGAAGGGCTTTGCGCTGTGGCGGGCAACCTCGGCCTATGACCGCGCCAAGATCATGCGCAAGGCTGCGGACCTGATACGCGAGCGCCACGATGCCATCTCCAAAATTCTCGTCCAGGAGCAGGGCAAGGTCTATGTCGAGGCGCGCGGCGAGGTGATCACTTCGGCCGACATCATCGACTGGTATGCCGAGGAGGGACGGCGCAGCTACGGCCGCATCGTGCCGGGACGCGCCAAAGGCACGCGCCAGCTGGTCGTGACCGAGCCGGTCGGGATCGTGGCGGCGTTCACCCCGTGGAACTTCCCCGTGCTCACGCCGGCCCGCAAGATCGGCGGGGCTCTGGCGGCGGGCTGCGCCCTCATCCTCAAGGCGTCTGAGGAAACGCCGGGCGCTTGCGTAGAGATGGTGCGCTGCTTTGCCGATGCGGGACTGCCCGCGGGCGTGCTCAACCTCGTCTTCGGCGTCCCGGCCGAAGTCTCCGAGCATCTTCTCGCGAAAGACGCGGTGCGAAAGATCTCCTTCACCGGCTCGATCCCGGTGGGGAAGCATCTTGCAGCGCTGGCGGCGAAGGGAATGAAGCGCACGACAATGGAGCTCGGCGGTCATTCGCCGGTCATGGTCTTCGCCGACGCGGATCCGGAGAAGGCCGCGGACACCATCGCCGCGTTCAAGTATCGCAACGCCGGGCAGGTCTGCATCTCGCCGACCCGCTTTTACGTACAAGAAAGCGTCTACAAGAAGTTCCTCACGCGCTTTACCGAATATGCCGGCGGTCTCAAGCTCGGGGACGGATTGGAGAAGGGCATTACCATGGGCCCGATGGCGAATGCGCGCCGAATCGATACGATGGATAGCTTCGTCGCGGATGCGAAGAGCCGCGGCGGCACCGTCGTGACCGGGGGCAAGCGGCGCGGCAACCAGGGCTTCTTTTACGAGCCGACCGTTGTCACCGAAGTGCCCGACGACTCCAAGGTGATGACGCAGGAGCCGTTCGGGCCGATTGCGCCGATCGTCACCTTCAAGACCTTCGACGAGGTGGTGGAGCGCGCGAACTCGCTGCCCTTCGGGCTTGCCGCTTACGCCTTCACGACCTCGAATACGACCGCGGCGGCCATCGGCGATGCAA
>Ga0209217_1000250_pt1 | contig 13677 bp, 11 predicted proteins | sample JacPinW_OM3H0_M2_FD_187957 | JGI IMG/M metagenome (GOLD analysis project Ga0209217, IMG submission 187957) | Forest soil microbial communities from Algoma, Ontario, Canada - Jack Pine, Ontario site 1_JW_OM3H0_M2 (SPAdes) (version 2) | ecosystem: Environmental > Terrestrial > Soil > Boreal...
GAGTGGATGCGACGTCGGCGGAGCTCCGGAGAACAGTGTATCGCACGGCGGGCACAGGCGGCGGCCGGTTTGGATTTCGCCGGCGTACTCTGCGTCGCGTGGTGCTGGCTCTCCTTCTTGTCTGGGCTTCGATGATTGGCGGTGCTGCGCCACATATTGTCAGCACCACTAGAATGGCGATCCTGATTTTGCGAGAGAACATCTATCCCTTTTCAATTGCGATTGTCGGCTGCGCTGACGAAGCGGCTTCGGATGGCGAGAAAGGTGCCACGTCCGAGCGTGAAGCATTTCGCTGGTCAACTGCTGTTCGCTTGGAATATACCGGGGGAGAAGGTAATTTCCCCGAATAGCACCGGCGACCTACCGCATCAGGAGAATGAATGGCTGAGCGGCACCACAATTTCTTGCGTGAAGGCGTGATCACGGGTTTCATCGGCGCCACCGCAATCGCAGTCTGGTTCCTCGTAGTTGACACAATTGCCGGCCACCCATTCTACACCCCGATCTTCCTCGGGAAGGGCGTCGTAAGTGTCCTTGGCAAGAACATGATGGGCGACGGCGCGTTCGTTCACCTCCTTGGCTACACGATCTTCCACTACGCCGCGTTCTTCATCGTTGGAATCGTTCTGACAGTGATCGTGCACCAGGCCGAGCGCACGCCGGCCATTCTTGCCGGGCTGCTCGTCGCGTTCGTGATGATGACGCTGGGCTTTTACATGATTGCCGCGGCGTTCGCCGGCTCGGCGCTGGGAAACCTGGCCTGGCCGCAGATCTTCATCGCGAATCTCCTGGCGTCGGGCTTGATGCTCGGCTATCTGTGGCGGACGCATCCCAAGCTCGAGCGACAACTGAAGCAGGCGCTGGAGGGAACCGACGACTAGGCCGTCGACGGTTTCCAGTCCACCTGCGCGCCCGCGGTCGAATCCTCGCCGCGGGCGTTCCATTTGAAGAACACCACCGTCATGATGATGTAGAAGATAATCCCGCCCGGGATCCACATGATGAGCGCGCCGAGCAGCTGATCCTCGAGCGGCGAGAGCGAGAGCACACGTGGCGCGGCAGCGTAAGCCGGATACAGAACGTGGTCCGACATCGCGATGTAGACGGCGATGATAGACATCGGAATGCTCATTAGAAAGGCGTAGAGCATTTGCCCCGGATAGGCGAGCCGCGGCAATTCGGGAACCTGACTCAGAAGGGGCCACCACATTAACACTGCGGCGACCATGAACATCAGGTGCTCGACGATGTGGATGTTGTGATTCGCCATCGCCGCGTTGTAGAGCGGAGGAAGGTGCCACGCGGCGATGACGAGATTGAACACGACGAACGCAATGGGCGCGCGGGTGAAAAACCGGGCCGCGGGCCTCACGAATCGGTGAGAAAGCGGGCCTTTGAGCATGAACCCGGGCACGCCGGCGAGAAGGAGCGGAGGCATCAACAGGGTGAGCAGAAGATGCTGCACCATGTGCGCGCTGAAGAGATAGTCGTCACTCAGGTCGTGAATCGGACCATTGAGCGACGCGAACATCACCAGCAGTCCGGAGAAGAAAAAGATCTTCTGTGTGCGACTGGGTTCGCGATGTAGCCGACTTGCGGCCCAGATGTAGATCGCGCCGAGCGCTGCGATGCCGATGACGGTGCTGGGATGAATCGACCATCGCCACGAGGTGAGATCGACGACGGGATGGAGCAGCGCCAGGACCAGCATGTTACATGATCTTGATGTAGAGGTGCCCGAACAGGAACATCAGAGCGAGCAGCGTCAGTGACGCGATCAACAGCGGACCAGTGAAGAGCACGCGGAACAGCCGGTGATCGTACTTGAGGTGCATGTAGAACATCACGACGATCGTGAACTTGAGCGCCGAGAGAACCAGCAGCGTCGGGATGAATCCGCGGCCCGCGACGAATGACGGTATGTAATACGCCCAGACCTCAGCGACCGTGATGAGCGTAAGAATGAGCGCGACCTTCCAGTAGGTGGACCAGGTCGGATGCGCGTGCTCTTCCTCGTGCGGCGCATGCGCGCCCGCTTCTGCGGAATCGGGAAGGTTGGTGGCGCTGGCGTGAGTATCCATCGTTCCTGCCGTTACTTGATGAGGTAGACGAGAGTGAAGATCACGATCCAGATGACGTCGACGAAGTGCCAGTACAGCGCGGCGATGTCAACCAGCAATGAATCACGCGAGCCGAGCCCGCGGCGGTAGTCGATCGCGAGAAGAGTGACGAGCCACAGCACGCCCGCCGTAACGTGTGCGCCGTGAAATCCGGTGAGAGTGAAAAAGGAGGATCCAAAGAGATTCGTTCTGATCGTCAGTCCTTCGTGGACGAACGACGTGAACTCGAATGCCTGGAATCCAAGGAATGTCGTGCCGGCGATCGCCGTCATCCACAACCATAGCTTGGAATTCCCGAGTATCCGCTCACCTCTCGTGCGCTTCGGCTTCTCCTTGTTCTGCACCGCAGCCAACGCGAGCACCATGAACAGCGACGACATCAGAAGAACAAACGTCGACGCTGATGTTACCGGAATGTTCAGGATGGGCTTCAAGACGTGTCCCGTGCTGGGATCCGTCCACGTTTCATGTGGGAACGGTCCAACCACGCTTCGGCCCTTGTAGATCAGATAAGTCGAGATCAACGACACGAAGAGCATGCACTCCGAGCCGATGAAGGCCCAGATCGCAACTTTGCGGTTGTCGAGACCAAGTGTCGTGTAGTGGTGTGCAGCGGGTGCCGATGTGTGCACCGCGGGAATGCGAGCTGCGGGGGCGGTCATTGTCTAGTGGTGCTCCGGCTCGAGCGGGCTCAGGAGCCAGCTGTATAGTGAGAAAACGAGCAAGGCCGCGCCCGCTGCGATCAGGATGGGAGTGGTCATGAGGCCGCAGAACATGATGATCAGGCCAAGCGCGACAAACAGCGGCTTGATGGTGTTGTACGGCATCACGATCCCCAGCTCCGCCGCGGTCTTGCCTTCCTGCGCGTTGATGCGCGCGCTCTCGTGGTCGACTTCCTTTCCTTCCCAGATCGGATATCTGCTGGTGACGGTCGGAATCCGCGCGAAGTTGTATTCGGGCGGCGGACTCGGAATGGTCCACTCGAGCGTTCCGGCGCCCCATGGATTCGAGCCGGCGATCTCGCCGCTCTTTCTGCTCTTGAAGAAGTTGTAGATGAAGATCAGCATCGCGATCGGGAAGATCATCGCCCCAGCGGTGGACATCGCGTTGTAGAGATCCCAGCCCTGTCCGGCGTCGTACGTGTAAATGCGCCGGGGCATGCCAAGCATTCCCGCGAAATGCATCGGGAAGAAGGTCAGGTTCATCGCGATGAAGGTGAGCCAGAAATGGATCTTGCCCAGCTTCTCGTCCATCAGTCGGCCCTGGATCTTCGGGAAGTAGTGATAGATGCCGGCGAAGATTCCCATGATCGAGCCGCCGAACAACACGTAGTGGAAGTGAGCGACGATGAAATAGGTGTCCGTCTGTTGCAAGTCCGCCGGCGGTGACGCGTGCATGATCCCCGAGATTCCGCCGATGGTGAACAGGGCGACCAGAGCGATTCCGAAGAGCATCGACGTCGTGTAGCGGATTGCACCCTGCGCCATCGTCGCGATCCAGTTGAAGATCTTGACGCCAGTCGGGATGGCGATGAGCATCGTGGTCAGGCCGAAGAACGTGTCGGCAATCGGTCCCATGCCCACGGCGAACATGTGGTGCGCCCACACTCCGAAGCCGAGCACGGCGATCAGGATTCCCGAATACACCATCACCGGGTACCCGAACAACGGCTTCTTCGAGTAAGTGGGCAGTACCTCGGACACGAGTCCGAATGCCGGAAGAACCAGGATGTAGACCTCCGGGTGTCCGAAGATCCAGAACAGGTGCTGCCAGAGAAGCGGATCGGCGCCCGCGCTTACGGTGTTGTAGAAATTCGTTCCGAAGAAGCGATCGAATAGCAGGAAAACCAGCGCGATCGTGATCACGGGGAACGCAAGGATGAGCAGGAACTGCACTACGAACGCCATCCACGTGAACATTGGCATCCGCATCAGCGTCATGCCCGGCGCGCGGAGATTGATGATCGTCGTCAGGAAGTTGAACGCGGCAGCGAGCGACGAGACGCCGAGGATCTGCAGGCCGATCACCCAGAAATCGATGTTGATTCCCGGTGAATAAGGCTTGGTCGTCAGCGGTGCGTAGCCGAACCAACCGCCGTTCGGAGCGACAGCGAAGAGAATCGGAACCGTGATGAAGATTCCGCCGAACAGATAGACCCAGTAGCTGAACGCGTTGAGTCGCGGGAACGCGACGTCGCGCGCGCCGATCTGCAGCGGGATCAGGAAATTGAAGAACGCTGCCGAGAGCGGCATGATCGCGAGGAAGATCATGGTCGTCCCGTGCATCGTGAACAGCTGGTTGTAGAACTCGGCGGACACGAGGTGCTGATTGGGAGCACCGAGCTGCGCCCGGAGAATGAGTGCCTCCAGTCCGCCGAACATGAAGAAGAACAGCGCGGTATAGAGGTAAAGAATGCCGATCCGCTTGTGGTCTACGGTGCTGAGCCAGCTCCAGAGACCGGATTGCTCGCCCGAGTATTCGCCACCGTAGGCCGGGGTTGATATTGCAGTTGTTGCCAAGTCTTGTCTCCGGTTACTTCAGTGCAGTTAAATAAGCGACGATATCGGCGATCTGCTGATCAGTGAGGCCGCCGGTTGCCGCCGTGACTTTCGCCTTCAGGACAGGATCGTATTCATCGAGGCCGAGGGTCGGCATCAGCACTTCTGGTTTCATCTTGCGCGCGTTCTTGATCCAGAGCGCGAGGTAAGCAGCTGCATTTGGGAAACGACCCGCGGCGATCGTGCTCCTCGACCCAACGTGTGTAAGGTTCGGGCCCGTCACGCCCATCGCGATGGGGTTCCCGGCGATCGAATGACAGCCGATGCATGCGGCTCCCGAAAAGACCTGTTTTCCACGCGCTGCGTTCCCCGTGAGTCCGGGTGTGAACCTGAGGTCAGCTGGAATGGGCCCGTGCGGGACCGCGTAATCTGGAATCTTGTCGCGCGGGAAGATATAACCTGGCGGCCCCGCGGTTAGCGTTGGACCAACAGCTCCAAAGTGCGCGGGCATTTTCTGACCGGCGACCCATGACGCGAACTGGTCCGGCGTCACTGTGAAAACCCGGAAGCGCATGTTCGCGTGCGAAGCGCCGCAGTACTCGACACAGAATCCGTTCCAGACGCTGCTCGCCGTCGAAGAATCAGGAGTGTACCAGATATAATTCGTGCGATTCGTGACGACATCGCGCTTGCCGCCGAGCTGCGGGGTCCAGAACGAGTGAATGACGTCGGCGGATCGGAGGCGGAAATTCACCGTGCGTCCGACGGGCAGGTAGATCTCGTTCGCTGTCGTGACTCCGTACTCGGGGTACCTGAACTCCCACCACCACTGGTGCCCTGTCACTTCGATGTTAAGCGAGCCGGGCGCCGCCTGTGCCTGAGTGATGAAGATCGTCCGCACGGTCGGCACCGCGATGAACACCAGAATCACCGCGGGGATCAGCGTCCAGGTGATCTCGAGCTTGGTGCTGCCGTGAGTCTGCGGCGGCGGCTGCTGATTCTCTCTGCGCCGGTACTTGATGACGACGAAGATCAGCGCACTCTCGACCAGCACGAAGACAATGGTGCCGAGGAGAAGCAGGCGATTCCAGAGAAAATCGATCTCGCGCCCAAAATCGGAATGGGGAACGAGAGTACTGTTGGGATGTGCTTCGTTGCAGGAGACAGCCGCGATGGCGAGTGCGGCGAAGAACGCGTAGGATGCAAGCCGCCGGAGGCGGTCAGTACCTTTCATGCGAAGGAAATCCTGTGCTCGTCGTTTGGAGGCGTCTCACCTTCGCCGGGTGAAACACCGTGCGGATTCTTCATGCGGAGGCACGTACAAACTAACCTTGGACAGGTTCTTGTGGGAGGGAGGGAACGCTCATGCGTAGCGAGAAGCCGTGCTCGGCCGATACCTTATTGAAGAACCACGCCGCAGCTCTCGAGGACACAAAAACTCCTTCCCACCCGATCCACATGCCGCGATCTGTTCACCGTCTGGCCGCACGCGCAGGCCTCCTCGCGTTTCTCGCTCTTCCAGTTGCTGTCCGCTCGCAATCACCAGCGCCCGGCTTCGCGATGGTCATTCATGGGGGCGCGGGGACGATCCACCGCGAGAACATGACACCGGAAATGGAAAAGGCTTACCTCGATACGCTGACGATCGCGCTCCGCACCGGCTATCAGATCCTCGCGCGCGGCGGCAGCAGTCTCGACGCTGTCGAAGCTACAATCAGAGTGATGGAGGACTCTCCACTCTTCAACGCTGGGAAGGGTGCGGTGTTCACCGCGAACGGCGTCAACGAGCTCGATGCCTCCATAATGGATGGCAAGACCCTGCGTGCCGGAGCAGTTGCGGCGGTGGAGCACGTCAGGAATCCGATCTCGCTCGCGCGATTGGTGATGGAGAAATCTCCGCACGTCATGCTGGTTGGGGCAGGCGCCGAAGAGTTCGCCAAATCACAGGGAGTGAAGCTCGTCCCTCCGTATTATTTCTGGACCGAGCGACGGTGGAAAGCGCACGAACTCGAAAAGGCGAAAGAGGATAGCGGGAAAAAGGGCGCAGCCTCTGGCTCGGAAAAACACTTCGGAACCGTCGGCGCAGTCGCGCTCGATAAGGCAGGAAATCTTGCGGCCGGCACATCGACTGGCGGCCTTGAAATGAAGAGATACGGGCGCGTCGGGGATTCGCCGATCGTCGGAGCCGGAAATTATGCGAACAACCTGAGCTGCGCTGTATCCGGCACGGGCGACGGAGAGTACTTCATCCGTAACGTCGTCGCCGCTGACATTTGCGCCCGCGTTCGATACACCGGCGTGTCGATTCAGCGCGCCGCGGATGATCTCGTGATGAAGGAACTCGTAGAGCAGCATGGCGGGGGCGGCGTGATCGTGATGGACGCCAGAGGAAACATGGCTACGTCATTCAACACGCCTGGCATGTATCGCGGCTGGGTGACGCGCGACGGCAAGATCACAGTGAAGATCTACAAAGACTAACCGGAGCCAAATGGAAATCTCGAGAAGGAAATTCATCGGCGTCGGCGCCGCCGCTGCCGCGTCGCTCACCCTCGATCGCACCGCGAGAGCTGACATCCTGAGTGGCAGTGGATCGAGCGCAGCGCCGACGGCCGCGCGCCCGGTCGTTATCGCTTCGGCGAACGGAATTCGCGGTGTCGCACGCGCCTACGACATGATCACGCGACAGAATGCCGACACCCTCGACGCGATCATCGCCGGCGTGAACATCCAGGAGCTCGATCCCAACGATCAGTCGGTCGGACTGGGCGGACTTCCGAACGAGGAAGGCGTCGTGCAGCTCGACGCATCCTGCATGCACGGACCGACGAAACGCGCGGGCGCGGTCGGCGCATTGGAGGACATCGCGACGCCCTCACTCGTGGCGAAAGCAGTTATGGACTATACGGATCACATCATGCTCGTCGGAGCGGGCGCGAAAAAGTTCGCGCTGGAGATGGGATTCAAGGAGCAGAATCTGCTCACCGAGAAGAGCAGGCGGGACTGGCTGCGCTGGAAAGCCTGCCTCAATCCAGCGGATGCCTGGCTCGACACGCGAAGCGACAGCGCGGGCCCACCGCCTACCGCCAGCATTCCGTTCGATGATCCGCTCCACGTCAGGTTTACGACTGGGACGATCAACATGAACGCGGTCAATGCAGCGGGAGATCTATCGTCGGTGACGACGACAAGCGGGTTGTCGTGGAAATTGCCTGGCAGAGTGGGAGACTCGCCGATCATCGGCGCGGGTCAGTACTGCGATAACACAGTGGGGGCAGCCGGATCCACCGGTCGGGGGGAAGCGAACATCAAGACATGTGGGGCGTTTCTGATCGTGGAGTTCATGCGCCAGGGGATCTCGCCTGACGAGGCGTGCATGAAGACGATCGACCGGGTCATAGCAATGACGGAGCGCCGACTGCTCGACGCGCGTGGGCGCCCGTTATTCGATTTGCAGTTTTACGCGTTGGCGAAGGACGGCCGGTTCGGATCCGCTACAGCGTATGAGGGCACTCGTTTCTCAGTCGCCGATTCTCAGGGCGCGCGGCTAATTCCGATGCCGTTCAGGTTCAGCGGCGCGGAAAGGCCTCAGATGCCCGAGGTCAGGTGCCGCCGAGCTTGAACGTGCTGACGAGCTGAGAAATACGAGCTGAAGCCTCGGTGAGGGACGTGGCGGCCGACGCGATCTCGCCGAGGTTCCTGCTCTGTTCCTCGCTCGATACCGCGACGTGCTGAATTGCTCGCGAGAAAGCGCTCGTTCCCATCGAGAGACTCGCCAGCCGCTGTGTCATGCCTGTTACCAGCTCGCCTGATTCACGAACGGCAGTAGCCATCCGCCCACTCAAGTCTTCCCCCTCGACCGTTCCCTCTTCGACTCGCGCCAGCGAACTGCGGGCGGCACGGGTCGATTCGAGAACCTGTTCCACCGTCGAGACCGTGCGAGCGGTTGACTCGCGCGAGTGCTTGATGCTGTCCAGCATCTCCTGCACGAGAGAAGTGGTGCGCTGCGCGGCGTCGGCCGAGCTGCTGGCGAGACGACGGACTTCGGTAGCGACGACCGCAAAGCCGTGGCCGTGCTCGCCAGCCCGGGCCGCTTCCATGGCTGCGTTCAGGGCCAGAAGCTTGGATTGACGCGAGATCTTCTGAACGAGAGTGAGGAACGCGCGGATCTCGTCCGCGGCGGCCGACATCGCGTCGATTCCTTCCGCGCTCTCGAGTGCGTCCGAGGCGAGCGATTGCAGCGATGTCGCCGTGCGCTCGAGCCGGAGGCGGTTGTCGTGCGCGAGCTGGCGGAGCGCCTTGTCGCGACGGAGACCTTCCTGGGCCGCCTCGCTCATGTGGGCTGTGATCTGGACGAGTCGGCTGGCCTCGGCTGTCAGCTCCCTGATGGCCCGGTCGCGAGTCGCGGCATCCTGGCTCAGAATGTTGGAGGTGGCAGCGCCTTCGCGCGCCGACGCGGCGGCAGTCTGAGAAGCGATGGCAATTTGTCCAGCGAGCTGGTCGTTGTCGTGAGCGGATGTCCTCATCTTGCCCGTGACGCTTCTCAACTCGGTGAGCATCGTCATCGTCGACCTGGTGAGCCGGTCGACTGAGACGTTGGATGCGGAGGGTTTGTACACGCTCGAGAGATCACCCTTGGCAATCGCTTCGTGCGTGCGCGCGAGTTCGGCCGCCGGTCCACTGACGTGTTGCCGGACGAAAATTGCCGCGGCCCCGGCGGTGGCCCCGAGGGCGACGCTGATCCAGAGAAAGGCGATGACAAGCGCGACCACTACCCCATCGACCCCAAAGACGTCGCGAAGAATCTCTTCGGGGATCAGATGGTAGATCTGCCACACAATCGCCATCAGGCCGATGATGAACACCGATCCAAAAAGGAGGCTCGTCCTGAGCGCGCGTCGCTGGAGCGCGCTGAACACCGGCTTGAGAAAGCCCGAAGAGGAACTGGGAGCGATTGAAACGGGCGTTGCTGTCATTTTTGACGACGATTGTGAGACTACTCGATCACTGCGACGACAGATGAAACTCGGTCGCTGAGCCACTAGGTTTTACGGATGGACAATTCGGCTACACGAGATGACGCTTTCTCCCCTTCCGTCATCGCTTACGACCCACAAGCGATCGAGCGGAAGTGGCAGCGCATCTGGCAGGAGCGTGGAACCAACAACACGGACCTGCAACGCGCCCAAAGGCCGTACTACGCACTGATGATGTTCCCCTATCCGTCCGCCGAAGGACTCCACGTCGGGAATCTTTTTGCGTTCACGGGGAACGACATTCATGGACGATTCCAGCGCCTCATGGGACACAACGTGTTCGAGCCGCTCGGGTATGACGCTTTCGGGATTCATTCGGAGAACTACGCCCTCAAGGTCGGGCAGCATCCGATGGATCTCATCCCCCGCAACATCGCCAACTTCCGCCGGCAGCTCGAACGGGCCGGACTCATGGTCGATTGGCGCTACACGCTCGCCACGACGGAGCCCAACTACTACAAGTGGACGCAGTGGCTCTTTCTGCAGCTCTTCAAGCAGGGGCTTGCCTACAAGAAGGAAGCTGCGGTCAACTGGTGCCCGAAGGACAAGACCGTCCTCGCCAACGAGCAGGTGGTTGGCGGTCATTGCGAAAGGTGCGGCACCGCCGTCGAGCAGCGGCTCCTCGCTCAGTGGTTCTTCCGCATCAGCGACTACGCGCCAAGGCTGCTGGCGAACCTGGATCGTATCGATTGGTCCGAGACGACGAAGACCGCGCAGCGGAACTGGATCGGGCGCTCCGAGGGCGCGGAGATCTCGTTTGCTACCAGGGACGTGAAGGGAAGCGACTGCGAGATCCGGGTCTTCACGACGCGTCCCGACACCATTTACGGCGCGACGTACATGGTCCTCGCACCCGAGCATCCGCTGGTCGAACAGCTCACGCTGCCCAAAGAAAAAAAGAAAGTCGACGCTTATCGCGACAGGACGAAAAAGAAGGACATCATCACCAGAAAGACCAGCACCGACAAGACAGGAGTCTTCACCGGATCCTACGCGATAAACCCGGCGACGGAAAAGGAGATTCCGATCTGGGTGTCGGATTACGTGCTGATGGAGTACGGGACCGGCGCGATCATGGGCGTGCCTGGACACGATGCTCGCGATTTCGAGTTCGCAACGAAGTTCGAGCTTCCCATCGTCCGGGTGGTGTGCGGCGAAGGAGAGAACGCGTCCACGCCTCTGCACGAGGCGTTCGTGGAGTGCGAGTCCGGCACCCTGGTGAATTCCGGAGTGTTCGACGGCTTCCGGGTCGAGGCGGCAAAGAAAGCAATCGTCGAGCTGCTTGCGAAGGGCGGGTCGGCGAAGGCTGTGGTCCACTATCGCCTGCACGACTGGTGCATTTCACGCCAGCGATATTGGGGCCCCCCGATTCCAATCATTTATTGCGATTCGTGCGGAACGGTGCCGGTGCCCGACAAGGATCTCCCGGTTCTGCTCCCGTTTATCGAAGACTTCAAGCCGGATGACTCGGGTGTCTCGCCGCTGGCGCGACACGAGGAGTGGTATCGCGTCGCGTGCCCAAAGTGCGGGAAGACGGGACGGCGCGAGACCGACGTCTCGGACAATTTCCTCGACAACTCGTGGTATTTCCTGCGTTACCCAAGTGTCGGGCGCGACGACGTGCCGTTCGACAAAGCCATCACCAAGAAATGGTTGCCGGTGAACTCGTACATCGGTGGCAACGAGCACGCGGTGCTGCACCTGCTCTACTCGCGTTTCATTACGATGGTGCTGCACGACGCGGGAATCCTGGACTTCGAGGAGCCGTTCATCCGGTTCCGCGCGCACGGGCACATCATCCGCGAAGGCGCGAAGATGTCCAAGACGCAGGGCAACATCGTGAATCCCGACGAGTACATCGAGCACTGGGGAGCGGACGCATTCCGCGCCTATCTCATGTTCCTCGGCCCGTACGAGCAAGGCGGCGATTTCCGCGATCAAAGCATCTCGGGAACCCGTCGCTTTCTGGACAGGCTGTTCGCCTCCGTGCAGAGCATGTCTGCCGAGGGCGCGCCCGATCATTCGGTGATGCGGAAGCTTCACCAGACGATCCGGAAAGTCGGCGAGGACGTTTCCCGTCTCAGCTACAACACTGCGATCGCGGCGATGATGGAATACATGAATGTGCTCCGGAAGGGTGAGCGCACCCCACACCGTGATGAGGTTGTTCCGATCATCACACTGGTGTCACCGTTTGCGCCGCACATCGCCGAGGAGCTGTGGGAGCAGACCGGCGGCACTGGGAGCGTGTTCGATGGGGCGTGGCCGCGATTCGATCCGGCCCTCGCGGCGGAAGATTCCATCGAGCTCGTGGTACAGGTGAACGGAAAGGTGCGCTCGAAGATCACGGTGTCGCGCGACATCGCTGAGGACGCCGCTGTAGTCGCCGCGCTCGCCGACCCGACCGTGGCGAAGTTCGTCGCCGGCGCGCCGAGGAAAATCATTTTCGTTCCGGGGCGACTACTCAACATCGTCGCTTAGATCCGTTTCTATCGCGCGCCATTCGGGCGCGCACAACGGCATCTAGGACGAAGTGTTATACGGATGCTCCGGAAACCGCCTGATGCTCCGGATCCGCTCCAAATGGCGATATGGCTCCTCTCGCGAGGGCAATGATTTTCTTGTTTCGTGGGAGAGATCTGTGTGGTGCGCCAGGAGCATCCCGAGCGGCCGTTCCAAAACATCCCCGCTCCGCCACGCGGAGCCGTAACGCCACTCGGAGAGGATCAGGAGGATCCGGCCTTGATCCGGAGCATCCGTATAGCCTTCGTCCTAGATGTAAGCTCGGGCGGCAGTTGAATCGTCATTCGTACATGTTCTCAGGATCGGCCCGCGCGAGGTCGATGAGGAATCCGCCGATCCGCTCCGTCACGGCCTTGAGAAACTTTTCGCCCTTCTCCGCGGTCGCCTTGGCGGGGTTACCAGTACCGGTGTCGCTCGTGACTTTCGACCACTGTCGCGGCGCCCACGCCCAGCCGTCGCGCAGTCCAGCAACGCGAAATTTCCGGGCCTTGCCGGGGCCAGCTTCGGACAGCGGGCGGAGCAGGTCCGGCTCGAGTGCCATCATCACACTCGTCTCCATCTCTCCGGCGTGGTCGCCGGGCTCGTCGAAATAGTCCTTGCCGCTCACGCAGGTCCACCAGTTGATCATGCAGATGAAGACACTCACACGCGGCTGCAGCTCGCGAATCATCTGCCGAAAATCATTTCCTCCGTGGCCGTTGAGAATGAGCAGCTTCCTCACGCCCTGACCGGAAAGCGCCGAAGCGATATCGGTGAGCAACGCGAGCTGCGTGCTGGGATTCATGTTGATGGCAAGCTCGAGGTCGAGCTGTCCCGTGTTTACACCAAATGGAACCGTCGGAAGCACAATCACCTTCGCGCCCTGTTTCCACGCAATGTCTGCCGCGCGCTCGGCGATTGCTGCCGTTTCGTAATTGTCGGTGGCGTATGGTAGGTGAAAGTTGTGCGGCTCTGTCGCACCCCACGGGAGGACGGCGACTTCGTAGCCTGTGTCCTTGACGGATTTCCAGTTGGATTCGGCGAGGACGAACGGTCGACCTGTCACGTTTTTCTCGGCGGAGTTGGATGAACAACAAAATACCCAGCACCGATCATCCGGTGCTGGGTATTTGTGTTTTGCTGAAGCGAAATCAGGTGATCAGTTCTCGCAGTTTCCGTCCGTGCAAGGCGCCCCTGCTGTGTCGAAGTACCGAGAAGCAGAAAACGCGCTCGCTGCTCCAGAGTTCGCTGCATTTACGCGCCAATAGTACCTGGTGTTCGCGGCCAGGCCGGAAACGGTGGTGCTATTGGTCGTGACCGACGCATTGTACACGAAGGTCGTGAACGCCGAGCTGGTGGAAACCTGAACGGTGTAGGAGGTCGCACCGGTCGACGCATTCCAGGTAAGACTCGCCGGAACCGCTACGCCGGTGGCGGCATTTGCCGGCGATACCAACACCGGTACCGGAGGCGGCGCGGGAGGAGCCGCTGATGTAGTAAAGTGCCAATCAGCCGACGGCG
>Ga0209217_1000252_pt1 | contig 13626 bp, 17 predicted proteins | sample JacPinW_OM3H0_M2_FD_187957 | JGI IMG/M metagenome (GOLD analysis project Ga0209217, IMG submission 187957) | Forest soil microbial communities from Algoma, Ontario, Canada - Jack Pine, Ontario site 1_JW_OM3H0_M2 (SPAdes) (version 2) | ecosystem: Environmental > Terrestrial > Soil > Boreal...
AAGGCGGTCGGCCGCGCCGGGATCGGCGAGATCACTCTTGCTGACGACGACGCGGTCGGCCAAAGCCGCTTGCCGACGGGCTTCGGGCATTTCTTCGAGATTAGCCATCCCGGTGACCGCGTCGACGACGCAGATCAGCGCCTGCAGGTGAAACTCGCGGCCGAGCGCCCGGTCGGTCGCGAAAGTCTGCAATACCGGACCCGGATCGGCGAGCCCCGAAGTCTCGATGACGACGCGCTCGAAGCTCGGTACTGCGCCGCGGGCGCGGTCGGCAAAGAGTTCGCGCAGGGTCTCCTGCAAGTCGCTGCGCACATTGCAGCACAGGCAGCCGTTGCCAAGCAGGACCGTCGCGTCGCTGCTCGACCGCAACAACGCGTGATCGATGCCGATCTCGCCATACTCGTTGACGACGACCGCGGTCCCCGCGCCCTCGGGCTTCTCGAGCAACGCGCGGATCAAGGTCGTCTTGCCCGAGCCGAGAAAACCGGTCACGACGACGACCGGCAGCCGCGGTCCGCGCGGACGCTTCCGGCGCCGGCCGAAGGGTAGCGCCTCCGTCCCCGCGAAGGGCGCGCCGGGGCCGACGTCAGAAGTCCATTTCAAGTGTGTAGAGCCCTCCGACATGACGGTCGACGGTATAAACGACGGCGCGCTCGTCGACGAACACGTCGTTTATCTGGATCGACCCGGTCGGCGCGCGCTCGGGTGGTGCGGGGACGAAATAGCCGACCTCTTGCGGCTGGTAGGGATTCGACGTGTCGTAGGCGCGCAGCCCACCATTGAAGAAGGTCCCGAGCACGATGCGGTCGGACTTCCAGGCGTTCGGCTTTGGCACGTTTTCGTAGAGATTGTGCGCGCCGTAGCGGCCGCCGCGGCGCTGAAAGGCTTCGAGCGGCGGCAGCGGGCAGGTCGAGATCGGCACCGGGTTGGCCTCGTGCCGTCCATCGACGATCCACACGAGCTTGGGCCAGTCGCCGCCCTCCATGCGCACGCACTCGTCGCTGACGATATAAAGGTTGCGATCGAAGAACGGCACCACGGTGTGGGTGAACCCGTGATAAGGCGGATGGTAATCCCAGCGCGCCACCATCTTCGGATGCGCCATGTCGGCAATGTCGAGGATGACCAGCCCGCCGTCGATATAGCCGAGATAGGCGCGGTCCGGCCGCTCGGGATAGACGTTGGTGTTGTGCGGACGGAAGCCGGTGTCGGCACCCTCCGGGTGGCGCTCGGGGGGCGGCTCGCTGTCGCCCTCGCGGGTCCCGGGCAGCCACCAGCGGCCGACCTCGACCGGCTTGGAGGGGTTTTTGACGTCGATGATCCGATAGAACTGGTCATCGCGAGGATGGCTCGGGATGAAGTCTGGCGCGCCGGAGCTCATATGAATGTGCTCCCCGTCGGCAAACCACAATTGGTGGACACCGCGGGAGTGCGGGCCGGAGCAGTCGAAAAAGGTGATCGAGCGCGGGTTCTCCGGCACCGAGATGTCGAACAGCTCAAAGCCGGCGGGCTGCAACCCGGGCCGTGTCGTCTGATAGGCAACGGCCAAGATGTCGCCAACCGTCTCGAGCGAGTTCGAGCGCATATGAGATTGCGGCAGGTCGGCCCGCGCCACCAGCTTTGGTGCCCGCGGGTCGCTGACATCGACGGCCGTGAAATTCTTCGGGGCGCTCTCATGGGCGAGCCACAGGATGCGGCGCCCGTCCTTGGCGATCTGGATCGACATGCCCTCGCCGATGCCGCCGAACCCGTCGAGCTCGTGGTGTGCGAGCTGCCGAAAATTCCAAATCGCCGTGTCCGCCATGTCCGATATCTCCTGAGGCCTTCTTCCAACCGGTCGGGATCGAAACACCCGACGCAATCGACCGTCAAGTGGCGCTGGGTAACGCTGTAGCTGAAGCGATGCGCCACGACCGCTCATCCCTTGCTTGAATCACTCCCTCATTGTATCAGTTACCATCGGCGGCGCGATCCAACCCCGTGTAAGCGGACCTGGATGCTGCACGTTCAACTTCGTCTACAGGGAGGAAACATTTGACGGTGCCGCATCCATGAGCACCTATGGCTCCCGCGCTGTCCCAAACATTTTAAAGGCCCGCGTGTGAACGATACCGGAGACAACTTGAATATGAATAATAGCTAAAGTTATGAGTGATCGAAAACCAATCGAGGTCTGTATAACTGTAGACACCGAGTTCAGCATCGGTGGTAATTTCGGTAATCCGGAAATGGCACCTATTGCTAAACCCATTGTTTTGGGGATGATCGGCGGACAAGAACACGGCCTCGGTTTTATACTCGATAGTCTTGCGGAGTTCGGCGTCCGTGCCACTTTCTTCGTCGAAACTCTGCAAACCGCCTATTTCGGCGATGAACCGATGCGGGAGATTGCGCGGAGGATAGCCGCTGCGGGACACGACGTGCAGCTGCATCTGCATCCGTGCTGGCTTCATTACGAGGCTCCTGCCAAACGAGGCTGGGACGGGGACCCCGACGATTCGTGCGCCGGGCGAAGCGATGCCGAGCTAGACAGCTTTTTCGGCCTGGGCCTCTCGGCGTTCTCGCGGTGGTGTCTCCCGCCCCCGATTGCGGTTCGGGCCGGTAATTTTCAGGTGGACGAAAACTTTTACCGAGCCGCTGCTCGCTGGGGGCTTGCCTTGAGCTCCAGCGTCGTGTTGCGGGCTAACGGTCAGGCCGATAAAAACCTCGCGGCGGTCGGCGTCTGGCGGCGCATCGGACAGGTTTTGGAGTTCCCGGTATTCTCCTATACCTATCATATCGGCATGACGGAGTGCCTTCGCGTTCTCGCGGTAACAGCGTGCTCTCACCACGAAATCCTTTCGGTACTGAAGCAGGCATATCACAATAATATTTCACCAATCCTTATCCACACCCACCCTCAGGAATACCTGAAGCGAAGGGACGTTACCTACACCACACTTCGACGCAATCGCATAAATCAGGCCCGCTTCAAAGCCATATTACGGTTTCTGAGTGAAAATACAGATAAGTTCGTCACGTTGCCGATATCCGCAATATCGCAGGACGGCAGGGACGCAACTGGTGTCGAGCGTCCTTCGATATGCGTGTCCGCCCGCGCGGCGATCGCGCGGATGATCGAAAACGGCATTAATGACCGCATCTGGTGGTACTGATTTGCTTGAAACAGCATGGGAGCGCGCCTCTGTCCCTTTAAGATTTCAGGTTGGCGACATTGTGCTCGGACAGGCGATGTTATCGCTCTATCGCCGCAGCGCACGGCTCGACGAAGAGCCATTGGATGTGGATGACACCCCCGAACCGCCGCCGCGGCTCGATCGCGCTGATGGCTATGTGGTCTGGTCTCAGCCAATCGCAAAAAGATTGCCTGTTTTACGCAGACGTCGCGATGCGATCTGCTATATTCCTCGACAATACCAGCGGTTTTCGGTCCAGCTATCGGGCGGCTTCGAACAATATATGAGCACGCTTTCAGGCAAGACACGTTCGAGCCTGAAGCGAAAGCTTCGCAAGTTTACCGAAGTTTCCGGAGGTCTAATCGATTGGAAGGAATATCGGACACCAGATCAGATCGCAGCGTTCTTCCCACTGGCGAGAAAGGTGTCTGCTAGGACCTACCAAGAGCGGCTTCTCCACATCGGCCTACCCGCCGACGAGGTGTTTTTTATGTCCGCGCACACGTTGGCGAGAGACAACAAATTGCGCGCTTATTTGTTATTCCTCAACGGTGAGCCGATTAGCTATCTGTATTGTCCGGTGCGCCAGCGAGTCGTGGTTTACGATCATCTTGGCTATGATCCTTCCTACGCGTCGCTCTCTCCTGGCACGATCTTACAAATCCTCGCCTTGAAAGCGTTGTTCGCGGAGCAGCAATTCACGACTTTTGATTTCACAGAAGGTGAAGGCCAGCATAAGGAGATATTTGCTACAGACTGGCGTCTCTGCGGCGATGTCTTCGTTGTCAGAGAGAGATTTGTTCCAATGTTGCTCGTCGTGCTTCATCTCGGGTTAGACAGAGCGTCCGGTGGGGCAGGCAGCGTATTGGAGTTGCTTAAGCTGAAATCGCGCGTTCGGAAGCTAGTAAGAAGCATTCGATAGGGCCGCTTACCCAATGGTCAGATGGCTCACACAGGTGGGATACGCGTGGCACCGACATGGGCCCATCGGCTTATTCTGGCTGATCGGGTATAATATCGCCTACCATGTCAGTCGCCGCGGGCGTCATGCGCCCCTATCGCAAGAAATCGATTCGTTCGACAGCAAGTACGGGACCGACACGGCCAGCTTTCGTGATATCCGCGACCTTGATGCCATTGCTTTACCGGCCGCACTTTTCGCGGGACGCTACGAGCCGAGCAGTGCAGAACTGGTCCGCTCGGCACTCGAGAGGCTGCAGATCGACCCTAAACGGTTCACGTTTATCGACTTTGGGTCAGGTAAGGGTCGCACGCTGCTCATCGCCGTCGGTTTTCCTTTCAAAGAAGTCGTCGGTGTCGAATTTTCGCGCGAGCTTCATGAAATAGCAAAGAAAAATATCGCACTAATTCCCCAGGAAATTACTCGCGCTGGCGCGCTTCGAAGCATCAATGGCGATGCCGCCGTATTCGAACTGCCAAAATCCGATCTCGTCTGCTACTTATACAATCCTTTCGGACCACCAGTCATCACAGCAGTGGCGGAAAAATTGGCAGCTCATCACAAGCATTATGGTTATCGTATCATCATTATTTATGTTGATCCTCGTCATCGTGAGGTCTTCGAGCGGACGGGGAAATTTGCGGTGCTCGACGAGACCTCTGAGACCCTCATCCTAACCACGGTTCAAAAATCAGAGGATCAGGTCGTTTGAAAGGAACGGGTAATCGAGGCTGAGCAAAGCTCGACCATCCTCAGATCGTATCACCGCCGCGGCGGCTTGGTCACCGTCCGCGCAGTTTGCGGCGCGTCGATGATCGTGCCGGAGACCGGCTCGACCCAGACGAGGCGATCCTCGACTGCTCTGACCCCCGGGATGTTCTCGGCGGCGACGCGTAGCGCGTCGCGTTCTTTCTCGTCGAGAATGACGCCGTCGAGGGCGACGACTCCATCGACGACGGTAATCGCCAAACCGTCACGAGGCACCCATGAGACTTTCGCCAGTTCGGCGAAGATGCGCTCGCGGATCTCATTGTCTCCGGCCACCGCAACGGGCTGCTCGTCGAGTGTGCGGGCGAGCGCGCGCAACAGGTCGGCGCGGCTGACGATGCCGACCGGGGTATCCCCATCGAGCACCGGCACCCGCTTGATGCGGCGGCGTTCCATCAGCGCGACGATTTCGTCGAGCGGCGTGTCGGGGGTCACGCTGACGAGGTCGCGGGTCATAATCTCTTCGACCTTGCGTCCATGGGTGCGGACATATTCGCCGGCCAGCCGTCCCGGCCCCATCAGGATCTCGAGCCAGCGCGGGCGGTGTCGTTCGGTGCCCGTTTCGCTGCGGCGCAAGAGGTCGCCTTCAGTCAGGATTCCGACCAGCCGGCCCGCCTCGTCGACCACCGGCAAGCCGCTAATCTTGTTGTCGAGCATCAGCCGAATGGCCGCGGTAATCGTCGTACCGCGGCCGACTGAGATCACATTGCGGGACATGACATCCGAGGCGTTCATAGAGCGTCTCCTATCGGCGGCGGATCGGTTCAGCGATCTCGATCGGCGACAGCAAGCGCCGCGACGCCGGGCAGCTCGCGGCCTTCCAGCCATTCGAGGAAGGCGCCGCCGGCGGTCGAGACGTAGGAGAGCTCCTCGGTCACCTTGGCTGCGGCAAGTGCGGCCAAGGTATCGCCGCCGCCAGCGACGCTGAGCAGCTTCCCGGCTCGCGTGAGTGCAGAAACCTTCTTCGCCACCGCCAGCGTGGCCTCCTCAAAGGGAGGTGTTTCGAAGGCGCCCAGCGGCCCATTCCAGACGAGGGTGCGGGCTTCTTCGAGCGCTGCGGCGATCCGGTCCACGGTCCTCGGACCGAGATCGAGGATCATCATGTCGCTCGGGACCGCGCCGATCGGGACGATTTGAGTCGGCTCGCCGGGTGCCAGTGCAGCGGAGACGACTGCGTCTTCAGGTAGGATCACGCGACAGCTGCGCTCGCGGGCGAGGGCGAGGAGGCTGCGCGCATTATCCGCCATGTCGCGCTCGCAGAGCGAGCGGCCGACCTCCGTTCCCCCGGCAAAAAGCAAGGTGTTGGCCATCGCCCCGCCGATCGCCAGCATATCGACCTTGCTGATGATAAAGCGCAGAAGGTCGAGCTTCGTTGATACCTTGGCCCCGCCGACGAGCGCCATAACCGGCCGCGCAGGGGTTTCGAGAGCGGCTGTCAAAGCACCGAGCTCGGCCTCCATCAGCTTGCCGGCGGCGGCCGGCAGCAGATGCGCCAGCGCGGCGATCGAGGCGTGCGTGCGGTGGGCAGCCGAGAACGCATCGTCGACATAAAGGTCGCCGAGCTCGGCAAGAGCCCGCGCGAACTCGGGCGAATTCGCCTCCTCGCCCTTGTGGAAGCGAAGATTTTCGAGGAGTGCCACCTCGCCGGGACGCAGTGCTGCGACTACCCGTTTCGCCTCCTCGCCAACGCAATCGGCCGCGAATGCGACCGAGGTGCCGCCGATTGCCATCTGCAGCGGCGCAACCAGCGGCCGCAGCGAAAATTCTGGGTCCGGACGGCCTTGCGGCCGGCCGAAATGCGACATCACGACGACCTTGGCACCCTGGCCGATCAGCGCCTCGATCGTCGGCGTCAGCCGCTCGATCCGAGTCGCGTCGGTGACGACGCCGTCCTTTACCGGGACATTCAAATCGGCGCGCAGCAGTACGGTCTTGCCGCGGACATCGAGGTCGTCGAGGGTTCGAAATCTCGCCATCAGCTTGGCTCCTTGCATTCACCTTGGCGCCGCGGGCTTACTCGACGGTGACGCAGGACGAGCGCAATACTATCTCTCTTGCGGTGCTGTCTCTCCTGCAAGGCTGCGTCGCTGATACTCATCATGCCGATTGCTCGTGCTGGAGGCGTGCTGCTGACGACACTTCCGACCTACCGGGGAGACCCGATGATCAAGACCATACTCGTTCCGGCAACCGGCAGCGACGGTGACATCTCGGTGTTCGCATCGGCTCTGGCTGTTGCCCGCCGGTTCGATGCCCATCTCGAGTTCCTGCATGTGCGCCCGGACGCGGCTGCAACGGCGGTCAGCATGGCCGCGGACGGAGGCGGCGCCACGATGGTCGGCAGTCTGATCGCTCGGCTGGAGGAAGACGCCGACCAGCGCGAGAAAAAGGCGCACCAGCTGTTCCAAGGCTTTTGCCAGCGCGAGGCGCTTGCGCTCTGCGAGTCCCCGCCCGCGCCGTCGGGGCCGTCGGCTTGGTGGTTCCGAGAAATCGGCGCCGAACCCTATTGGGTCACCGAATATGGACGCGCCGCCGACCTCTTGGTGATCGGGCGGCCCGGGAATGGGCGGCTCATTGGACACCATCGAGGGAGCTCTCATCGACAGCGGGCGCCCCCTTCTGATAGCCGCCGCGTCGCCCCTGACTACCGTTCCCGAAACCGTCGTCATCGCCTGGAAGGCCACCCGGGAAGCCGCCCGGGCGGTCACCGCGGCATTGCCCGTCCTGCAGATTGCCAAACAGATCGTCATGATGACCGTCGCCGAGGATCACGGCGCGCTCGAAAATGAGGCGGAGCGCCTGATGGCCGCTCTTCGCTGGCGCGGCGTCCCGGTCACGGTTCGCCATCTGCAGGCGGACGGACACCATGCCGCGGACAAATTGCTGGCCGCCGCCCGCGAGCATGCCGCGTTGCTGGTGATGGGCGGCTACGGCCACAGCCGGTTGCGCGAGTGGATCTTCGGCGGCTTTACCCAGCATGTCCTACGCGGGTGCGAGGTGCCGGTTCTGATGGCGCATTGACTGGATCCGATGCCAGGCCGGCAATGCGGGAGCTGGACAGCATTGACAGCGAAGTCGATCTGGAGCGCGAACTCAGGATCATCCGCGACGCCGGAGCGGAGAACTGCGCGGGCGCATTCGGCCCGGGCTCGATGATGTGGCGTATCGACAAAGAGGCGGCGATATTCCTTGGAGCCGGCCGCGCGCTGCTGCTGCAGCTCGCCCATCCCTGGGTCGCCGCCGCGATCGCCCAGCATTCGCGGGTACTGGCCGACCCAATCGGCCGGTTCCATGGCACCTTCAGTTTCATGTTCACGATGGTGTTCGGCACGACGGAGCAGGCGTTGACGGCTGCCCGCCGCTTGCATCGTCGCCATGCGCACATCAGCGGGAGGTTGGCGGAAGCGGCCGGACCTTTCGCCGCCGGCTCCCACTATCGGGCCAAGGACGTCGCTGCCCTGCGCTGGGTCCACGCCACCCTGATCGACACCGCGGTTGCCGCGTACGAACTCGTGCACCCGCCGCTTTCCACCGAGGATCGCGAGCGCTATTGGGGCGAAGCCCGCCTCTTCGCCGCGTTCTTCGGCATTCCGCAAGACGCCTTGCCGCAGAGCTGGGACGATTTCGTCTGCTACAACGAGACCATGTGGCGATCGGATGTTCTGACCGTGAGCAGCGAGGCGCGGAAGATTGCCGGGGCGGTCCTCTCTGGTGCCGGAACCCGACCTCTCATGCCGTCCTGGTATCGAGCCTTGACGGCAAGGCTGCTGCCGGCTCGGCTGCGCGACGATTTTGGGCTGCCTTACGGCGAAGAGGAGAGCCGCAAGACCGACCGGGCGCTCGCCTTGCTTCGGCGAGTTTATTTGCGGATGCCGAACTGGCTGCGCTATGTCGCGCCATACCAGGAGGCGCGGGCGCGGCTCGCCGGGCGGCGGCCGGGAATGACGACGGAGCTGCTGAATCGCTTTTGGATCGGCCAGAAGTCGATGGCCGGGTGACGGGAGAAGGGCATGGCGCAGCAGACGCGGGCGGTGACGTCAGCCGAGGCCGAAGCAAATGTCGTTCGGGTGCCGGCCGGGTCGGATCTTGTCGAATGGTATTTCGAGCAGGGGTGGACCGACGGGCTTCCGGTGGTGCCGCCGACCCGGCCACGGGTCGACGCCTTTGTCGAAGCGCTCGGCGGCAATCCGCATTTCGTCGAATGCAAAGTCCCGCCGCGCCACGGCAGCCTGTCGCGCGAGGTGCTGGCGATCAACATGGTGATGGCCGGCTGCAAGCCCGAATACGCGCCGGTGGTGCGCGCCGCGATGCTGTCGCTGACCACCGACGCCTTCAACCTGAACGGGGTCCAGGCGACGACCCACATGGCCGCACCGCTGCTGATCGTCAATGGGCCGGTTGCGCGCGAGATCGGGATGAACGGCGACTGCAATGCGTTCGGCTCGGGCAATCGCGCCAACGCGACGATCGGACGTGCACTGCGCCTGGTTCTGCTCAACGTCGGCGGCGGATGGCCCGGCGAGCTCGACAAGAGCACGCTCGGGCATCCCGGCAAATATACCTATTGCGTCGCCGAGAACGAGGCGGCGAGCCCATGGGCGCCCTATCACGTCGAAAAGGGTTTCGCTCTCGAAGATTCGACGGTTTTCGTGTTGGCGGCGGAGCCGCCGCACAGCGTCACCAACCATGTCGCGAACGACCCCGAAGGCATTCTCGACAGCATTGCCTCGGCGATGAGCACGATCGCCAACAACAATGCGGTTTCGAGCGGCCATTGCGCCGTGATCATCGGCCCGGAGCATGCCCGCACGATTGCCGGCAGAGGCTGGACCCGTCACGACGTGCGCAATTATCTGGCGATGCACGCCTATAATCTCTTTTCGGAGCTCACGTTTAACGAACGCTATGGCAAGATCTATAATCGCAACCTACCCAAATGGTACAAGCGCGGGCCCGGGTCGCGAATCCCGATCGTGCCGAGTGCGGACCACATCCACCTCTTCGTGATCGGCGGCGAGGCCGGCCGGTTTTCCGCCTTTATCCCCGGCTGGGGCCATATGTCGTCGCCGGTGTTGCGCAGCATCGAAGCCCTCGAGGGGGACGGCACTCGCAAGGCGGCGATTTGCGTCGACGGCACCTGCTACATCTGACCCTGATCAAAGGAGGCCGATTTCGGATGACCGGACGGAAAGACATGACCGCCTTCGATCCGCGGGGCGTGGTCGAGACCGAGCCCTTGGAACTTGCCGCGCGCGTCGGCGGTTTGGACGGGCTGCGCCTGGGTGTGCTCGACAACACCAAATGGAATGCCGGCCGACTGCTGCGCAAGACGGTAGCCAGGCTCCAGGGCGAATTCTCCTTCGCTGCCGTCAATTACTATCGCAAGGAGAGCTTTTCGAAGGACGCCGACCCGGCGCTGATCGCGACGATCGCGGCGGATAACGACATCGCGGTGACGGCGATCGGCGACTGAGGGTCGTGCACTTCGTGCTGTACGCATGACGGCATCAGACTGGAAGCGTTGGGTCGGCCGACAGCGGTGATCGTCACCACCGAGTTTCTGCACGAGGCGGAGGTGCAGCGCGACGCGCTCGGCATGCACGATCTCGCCCCAGCGGTGATCGATCATCCTCTCAGCACCTTGACCGAGGCTGAGATCGAGGCGCGCGCCGAACAGGCGGTCGGGCAGTGCATCAATCTTTGGCTCGGGCGGTCCGATCGATAATTTCGAGCAGCCTGCCGCGTTCCTCAGAACTGTTAACCGGAAACCGCTGCCACTCGCCGTTTTGCCGCAGGTCGGCGAAGAGCCCGGCACGATCCTCGTGAAAGTGCAGAAAGGCCCGTCCTCTGACATAGAATATCCCCGGCCGCTTCTCGACGAGAGCGGTTCGCGCCCGAAGGTTCCCCAGGAGGTCACTGAGCGCCTCGAGGGCGCCTGCCGCGGCATGTTTCATATGGAGGCACCATGATCGAGCGCTTCGACCGCGATCGGCACCGCTTTGGCGAGCCCCGCCATTTCGAGGATCTGGCGGTCGGAGAGCGGTTTTATATCCCGAGCCGGACGATGACCGAAGCCCATTTCGCCGCATTCCAGACGGTCTCCGCCGACAATCACCCGATCCACTACGATGTTGAGTATTGCCGCGAGCGCGGCCACAAGGGCCCGCTGGCGCACGGCTTCCAGATCCTCTCTTTCACCGCGGCGGGGGCCAGCACCTTTGCCCACGCCGTCGGCGACGCGTTGATCGCCTTTGTCGAGCAATCCTCGAAATTCCTGAAGCCGGTTCATGCCGGAGACACCCTCTATCCGATGCTCGAGATATCCGCGTTAGCGCCGCAACGCTCGACCGGTGTGGTCACTCTCGCCGCCACCGTCCACAACCAGAACGGCGAGCTGGTCCTGACCGGCGAGCAGAAGATCCTGCTGCGCCGGCGCAACCCCCGAGATGCGCCTCCCTGAGAGCAGGGAGAAAAACTGCTTCGACCCGGAAATCGCCGGACGGATCGCCAACAACACCCGGCAAATCAAGCGTTTAGGAAGCCGAAACTTAGCGCGCTCAGGGAATGTTCTGAGGGAGGCCGCCTGGCCGCTGAGGGAGCACCATCTTCTTTGCCCCGTCGCGATCGATAGTAGCATTTTGCTATATTGACAATCATAGGTGTGGTGTGACATACTGCTGCTGATTCCCGACGCCAACACGTTGCGATAATCGATATAAGAAAGGATGCATATGGCGGATGACGAGCACGATTACAAGGTGGGCCCCGGCCGGCCGCCATTGCACACCCGTTTCAAGAAGGGCCAGTCCGGCAATCCCGGCGGCCGCGGCAAAAAGCAGCTGTCCGCACTCCTGGCCGATGCGCTGAACGAGCCGGTCTTGGTCACGATCGACGGCGAACGTCGCAAGATCACCAAGCGCGAGGCGGTCGTCCATCAGCTGGTCGACAAATCCACATCCGCCGATTTGCGCGCGACCAAGATGCTGCTCGACATGATGAAGGATGCCGAGCACAAGGCCGGCGTCGCCTCGCCGCCCGAACCCCGCCGGCTGGCCGAGGCCGACAAGGAGGTGGTGCAACTGTTCGTTGAGCGTCTGCGACGGCAGATCCTGGCCGAGATGGCCGAGAAGAACGGCGAGACCGCCGGCTCAATCGGCGAAAGCCCCGATGACGCGTGACGAGCTCGCCCAAGAGCTCCACCGATTGAAGCGCCGCAACGAGACGCCGCTTGCGCTGATCGAAATGTTTGATGCGCTGTTCTCTCTCGACCCGAGCCTCAGCGTAAAGCAGAAGCGCAAGAGATCCACCGAAATCATCGTCACGGCATTGGTACGGCTGGAACGCAAGGACGCCTGATCGCGACCGGACCCACAAGACCCGTTCATGCGGGTTGAGGTATTGATGCCGCGCGGTGTTAGCGGTTCATCAGCCACAGAATAAGGGACAGGACCACACTGACGACGATGCACGTCACAATCGGCAAGTAGATGTGAACATTCCCGCGCTCGATCACGATGTCGCCGGGCAGCCGGCCGAGGCCTAGATCGCGGAGCCGCGGCCACAACAGCCCGACGATAACAAGCACGAGGCCAATCGCGACAAGCCACCGACTCATCGATTGACACCACCTCCCCTGCGCGCGCCAACACTGACGTACCGGTTGGCTAGATAACTGACCGCCAAAGTGCGGGCCTTGATTGTCGTCAATTTGCCGGGCCGCGACCTCCGCAACGTGGTGGCCCGCCGAGAGCCATCAGCCGATTGGGGAAGAACGCAGAGGACCCCCTAACGTCGTCATTCCGGCCCAGTACGGATGACTCCTGTTGCCCCGTCCTCCGTCATCCATCGCGAACGAGCTTGTGTAGAAATCGACGATTAGCTGGATCAGCGCAGTGCGTCCTTCGAGACAGCCGTTCCGCAGCTTCCTCAGGATGAGGAATTTTCTTAATGCCATCAATAACATCTCTCATCCTGAGGAGCGCCCAAAGGGGCGTGTCTCGAAGGACGCACAGTGCCTCTGCAGCCAATGTTGTTCGGGTCCGATCGTTAGAAGCGTACCGCTCCCCTATATCTTGTGCCCGGAGCGCTCAGGTAAAGGTCCACGCGTTCTGTGCTACAAGGGGGCATGTTCGAGAGACCGCAGAACGATCCGGTGCTGAAGCGCTTCCGCGCCGCCGTCAGTGAAATCTACGGCGACCGCGTTGAGCGCGTTGTCTTGTTCGGCTCCCGCGCGCGCGGTGATGCCCAGCCGGAATGCGCCTACGACATTGCGGTATTTCTGCGCGACATGACCGACACCGACCGGGCCGCCGAGATGAACCGGCTTGCCGACCTTAGCACAGCCATTCTCTATGACGGCGGGCCGTTCATCCACGCCATGCCCTATCGCGCCGGTTCTTACAACGACGAGCGCATGCCGCTGATGCACGAAATCCGCGCCGACGGCATCGACCTGTGAAGCCGCAAACCGCCGCGTTCCTCGCCAAGTCGAACGAATTTCTGGACAAGGTGCAAGACTTGTTCGACGCGCACCACTGGCCCGACGAAGCGGGCCGCGCGGCCTATCTCGCGGGACTGCATGCGGCGCAGGCCTTGATCTTCGAGACTGCGGGTCGCGTGTCTAAAAAGACATTCCACCGTGCAGGGCGAATTTGCGCGGCTGGCAAAGCGCTCGGCCGCGATGGCGGACAGTTTCAGTCAGTTTGCGGCGCAGATCGCGGA
>Ga0209217_1000254_pt1 | contig 13592 bp, 10 predicted proteins | sample JacPinW_OM3H0_M2_FD_187957 | JGI IMG/M metagenome (GOLD analysis project Ga0209217, IMG submission 187957) | Forest soil microbial communities from Algoma, Ontario, Canada - Jack Pine, Ontario site 1_JW_OM3H0_M2 (SPAdes) (version 2) | ecosystem: Environmental > Terrestrial > Soil > Boreal...
CCGTAATTACCTCATCGCCCGGTCCGATCTCGTATGCCCGAAGAGCCAGCTCGAGAGCCGAGGTGCCCGAGTCCACGCCAACCGCCCATTTCGCTTCACAAAAAGAGGCGAATTCTTCTTCGAACAAACGCACTTCACGGCCAAGAATGAAGTCCGTTTCCCTGATTACCTTCGCTACCGCCTCATTGATCTCCGCGGAGATCGTGCAGTACTGAGCCGCGAGATCAACGAACGGTACTTGCGATTGCTGTATGTGCATAATGATCGTCTCTTTCCACCTCTACTTGTTGTCCTTTGTATTCAATTGAGCGATTCACTGCCTCAAGGACCCTGACGACTTCCCGGCCGTCCACGCCGCTGCTGATCGGCCGCTGCCCTAGACGCACGCACTCCAGGAAGTGCCGGCACTGATTCTTCAGAGGTTCCGTTGGCTTGATTCGCGGACTAATGATGTCCCCATCGCGTATCTCGAAACGAGACTCTCCATAATTCAGGGGCTCCTCCTCCAAGGTACTTACGCCCTTTTCAAACACTCGCACTTGTTCAAGGCCGTTGAGGTCATTAAACACAATGCGCTTGTCACTGCGGACGATAACGACCTCCCGAGCCTTGTCCGGGTCGGCCCAACTGACATGAATGTGGCCAATAATGTTGCCCGGGTAACCGAGGGAAATAAATCCCACATCATGGCGGCAGTTCCTCAAGACTTTGCCGCCTATCGCGCTGACCCATTCCGGCACACTATCGAGTAAATAGTTAAAAATCGCCACGTCGTGCGGCGCAAGGTCCCAGAGCGCATTTACATCGTGGCGAATCGGACCGAGGTTTGTTCTGCGCGCGTAGAGATAATAGACTCGGCCCTGCCCCGCCTGAACGTACTCTTTCACCTTCTGGATGCCGGCATTGAATACAAACGTATGACCGACCATCAGCACGGCCGATTTCGACTCGGCCAGGGTGATCAGCTCTTGCGCATGCGCTGTTGTCGTCGTTAGGGGCTTCTCGACAAGGACGTGCTTTCCTGCTGACAAGATACGTCGCGTTACGTCGTAGTGAGTGGTGGCTTCCGTGCAGACAACAACAGCGTCTACTTCAGGATCCGAAGCAACATCCTCGACGTCCGTAACCAGATGCACTCCGGGGAATCGGCAGCCGACCTCAGCCAAACGTTCGAGGCGCCCATCGCAGATCGCCACCAAGCGCGACTCAAGTAGTTCGTTAAAAATTCGCACGTAGTTCATTCCCCAGTAGCCACAACCGACCACTGCGATTCGCAAGGGGTTCGCAATTGGCGGTATCGCGCTCAGTCCGACGGATTGAATGGTAGAACTCACTCGGCACCTCTTCCACGAAGTACGGCTGGAATCGTTAGAAAAAGAATTTGAAAATCGAGCCACAATGATGCGTTTCGGATGTAGTCGAGATCCAAGTGGATCATTTCCTCGAACGATACTTGGCATCGGCCTTTTACCTGCCAAAGGCCTGTGATTCCGGGGACCGCCGTCAGACGTTTGTGATCGCCCGCACGGTAGCAAGCCACCTCGTAGGGAGGAACCGGACGAGGCCCCACTAAACTCATTTGCCCTTTCAACACATTGAACAGCTGGGGCAGTTCATCAAGACTTGTCCGACGCAAAAGCCTGCCAATTCGCGTCACTCGAGGATCGTTGGTAAGCTTGAATTTCCCGCTTCTTCCCTCTGTGGGCTTCACTCGGCCTTCAACAAAGTCCCGGATATAGGATTCATGCACTGCGGAATCGGCGTTTTGTACCATCGAACGAAACTTATGCATGCGAAACTTCCGGATTACCCACGTAGCTTCGCCACGAGCCTGCAGCCGTTTGGCTCCTACACGTTCATGCGTGAAGAAAACAGGTCCGCAGGAATCTATTTTGATCAGCACAGCGATCAGCAACAACAATGGAAGAAGAAGTATGAGCGCCAGGGCCGCCAAGCAGAAATCCATGCAGCGTTTGCAGAGAAAATAGGCGTCACTTTCCGAACCCTCCGCGGAAAAAATGACTTCGTTTGTTCCTTGCCACGATTGTGGTACAGCCATCGGCGCTCCTATGGGTGTACGGAGGACGTACGTCCAGCAGAAAATCGGTTCCTAAACTTTGTGATAAATGGCATCGGGGATTGGGAACGTGCGGTTATTCAAGACAACACCGAGCACCCGCGTGCCAGTGATACGAAGCTCTTCCATCGTTTCGCGCACTGCATCTCGCCTTGTGGAGTTCGCCTCAACTACCAACACGATTCCATCCGCTGAGAGAGCCTGGGGAGCTGGTGCTCGATCCAGATAGAGAGGCGAATTGATGACGATGTACTTGAAGACGGTACGCAGATCCGTCATTCTTGAGCCCAGTCGTTCCAAGACTTCCAGAAAACTCAGCTGAACGCTTGCGGACCCGCCTGGAATCAGCCATAGATTGCTCTTTGCAAGATGCAGGGCGAAATCTTGTGCGGGACCTGATTCAACCAGCGCATTCGAAAGTCCTATGCGATTCTCCACTCCGAAATAGCGGTGGAGAAACGGAGACCGGAGATTTGCGTCCACGACGCATACAGGCCCGTCTGCCCGCGCCGCTAAAATTTCCGCGCTGCGAGCGGCAATCGCGCAGGCGTCCACTTCGCTTCCCACGCTGGAAAAAATTACCAGTTGCGGTGACCCTGGGGAGTTCACCGGAAAAATTCGTTGCACTAGCTTCATTTCCTCCCGATACCTGATCGTTTCCAACTCAGTCTGGTGCGTGGCCTTTTTGCGGATTGCCTGGCCGACACTCCTAATCTTTTCCCTTATCACGTCGGACCGGCGGATTTGGGACGCTCGATTCTGCAGCTCAGGGTCGTGGCGCTCCACTTGTTGGTGGTTGACCTCTTGATCCGGGGCTCGCTCGTAATCAATCGTATGGACCCGTGCCTGTTCCTGATCTGATGTTTGGAACAGGTTCTGTTCCTTGCCAACTTTTCGAAGGAGGGCGAAGTTCTTGCTCATGTGTGGGGTGTTAAATATTTCGTTCAATTCGAGGAACGCACGGGTAGCCGCAGCTGCTGGCCGACTTCGATGCGGTCTATATCCGTTAGATCCGGGTTCAGCTTGCGCAGCTCGGCGATTGTCTTCTCGTCGTAGCGCCCAAGGGACCATACGCACAGGTTCCAAAGCGTGTCGTTGGGTTGGACGATATATGTAAAGGATCTCGGCGAGTTCATACTTGCGCCAGAGCGCTCAGATCCATCAACCTGGGCAGCACGCAGTTGCGACTGCTGCGTTGCGAATTCTGCGCCGACGTTTCCGGTGGGAGAAGAATGAATCACACCGGCTGCCGTGTGCGCGCCAAGGTAGGTAGCGACACTCCCGAGCAATGCGGACAGCACTGCGGTCTGAACGGTTCGGCTTGCGAACACGTTATCTCTAAGGTTTTTCCAGGAAAATTGCTTAGTGCTATTAAGTGTAGGAACCAGAGGACTCAGGAGGCACGCCTTCTCAACGACATAGTCCAAAGACAGATCATTCAATGCTTCCTGCACGATTTCTGGGCCAATTCTCTTGCATCCCATAGCGCAGGCCAGCGACATTGCGTTGAAGCAAATATTGTTGATGTTCCGCGGAATGCCCTGCCCTACCTTTGCGATGAGTGCCACACTGGCCGGCGTAAACACCTCGGGGCCATCGTAGCCCGCGATCTCAAGCCTGTGATGGATGTACTGAAAGGTCTCGGACGCGGGCAAACGTTTTAGCCCGGCAAGTACGGCGATCCGCTGCCTCAACTGTGCTAAGCGCGGATTCTTCAGTCTGCGTGCCAATTCTGGTTGACCAGAAAGGACGATCTGAAATAGCTTTTGGTTTGTCGCCTCGAAATTTGAGAGCAAGCGCACAGTTTCCAGCGCCGAATCTGAAAGATTCTGAGCCTCGTCGACAAAGACGACGACACGCCTGCCTGCCCTCGCCTCGGTCAATAAAAAGTCGTTTAGTCGGGCGTGCAACTGCACAAGGTCAGCTCCCTGGCTATCGATTCCTAGAGCTTCCAACAGATAACAAAGAAGCTCACGCGAATCGCACTGGGTTTGAAACAGGAACGCGCTGCGAACTGAATCCTTTAGCCGCTCCAGCAACTGGAAAAGAAGCGAGGTCTTGCCCATTCCCGGCTCCGCGATTAGGGCAAGGAATCCACGGCCAGTCTCGATCCCGTAGAACAGTGACGCCAGCGCTTCGCGGTGACCCGGACTGAAATACAGGTACTTTGGATCGGGGCTTACGCCGAACGGCTGCTCGCGCAATCTGTAGAAGTCTAAGAACATCGCATTCACTCACCGTTCTTTGGGAATGCCGCAAGCACTGGACTACCCAAAAAGTCCTGTACCTCTTGCGGAGTCCGAAAAGATGGGTCCCAGCGATCGACTACGAACCCGAACGTAACGCTAGCCAAGCTCGCGAATAGCATCCCAAAAATAACGAACACAAGACGCCGGCCCTGAGCCTTGAACGGCACTGTCGCGGCTTCAGCCACCAAGACGTTGGAAATGCGCTGGCGATCCAGTGCGTCGGAAATGCGCGCCTCTTCTTGCTTGCGTAGGTACAGCAAATAGTTTTCCTCATTCGCCTTCGCGGCCCGCAGCATGTCCTGCTGTTGGACCTCCTGTTGATCCAACTTCTGACTTTCGGCTCGATAGGAGCGGATCATCGCGGACATCGCAACCCCTCGTGCTTGCAAAGCGGCGAGCTCCGTGTTTGCTTTGGCGAGTTCAGCGCGAAGCGCCTCGTAGGTGGGGTCGCGGTCAGTGGTTTCATCTTTGAGCGGTGACTTCTCCGCTGCAACGATAGCCTCACGGGCCTGTGCAATCTGTTGATCCACTTCCTGGACGGACCGGTAACTCGGCTCGAATTTGGTCAATAGAGCGCTGCGTTTCAGTTCTAACTCTAAAAGGGTAGATTTCAGATGTTGCATAAGTTGCGGATTGTCCGACGTGCGGATTTGTGTTGTATGCCGTGGAGCCAAGGTAGCAAGTTGCGTTTCGAGCGTTTGGATGCGCTGCTTCGTTTCGAGCATCGTGGTCTGAGTTTCGTGCGAAGCGGCTTCAAATTCATTCAATTTGCGGACGGTAATTTCCCTCGTCAGCGTGGGGGAAACAACACCTTCGTTACGGCCGAAGTCTGCCAGCCGCGCCTCGCTCTTTGCTAAAGCATCGCGGTATTGCTCAGCCTGCTGGTGAAAGAAGTCAAAAACCCCTGGGACCCGATGCATCGCCAGGTGTTTCTCAAGATAAAGACCAGAGAGAGTGTTCAGCACACGCACGGCGTCATGTGAATCAACCGCTTTGTAACTGACACTGATCAGATTGGTCAGCTTGATCGGCCGAATTTCTAGGTTCTTTTCCAGCGCCAGAACCGCGCGTGAGATCCTCTCGTCGGTCGCATTGCCAGGACCACTCTCTGTGTTGGGCGTGATCTTGCTGGTCACCCAGGCCCAAAAAGAATTGTCGTCTTTCTTCTGCAGGTCACACGCCGTCACCACTTTTGAAAGCAGGTCCTTCGACCTCAGTAGCTCGGCTTCCGATTGCAGTTCTTCTTCACTGACTTCTGTTCGAAACTGTTGCGGTGCTTCACGTTCCGCGCTGACGACCGAATCCGCGCGTTCATGCCTTACCAGGATTTTCATCTCGGACTGATACTGCCTCGGCAGCATAAGGGCAATCAGAATAACCGCGGCGAACACCATAATGAATGTAGTTGTGACTACCCGGCGCTGACGGAAACCGATAGCCAGAAAATCGCGAGCTGTATTGCGGTATGTATCTTCGTCGGAGTGCGCGTGCAAGTTTCTGCTAAACATGGGTTAGAACCTCACTCTTCGCGGGCTTACTAATGAAGCGTCGGGTTTGCATACATTCCCATCGATGACGAAGGTATAAAGTGCTGGATCTTGGAAAAGATGTTTTTTGGCACGTACAGAAAATCACCAGCCTGCAAGTAAGCATCCTCTTCCAAGTTGGCGTCTTTCAGCATTTTCTTCAGATTCACCCGTTTAGCTTGCATCCAGCCCGCTGGCACCCGATGAAAAAGCAACACCTCCGAATGCTTTGCGGAGTCTTTGAGGCCTCCGGCGATCGCCACGGCTTGCGCAACGCTGGTTTCATCGCGAAGGTCGAACTTTCCGGGGTGTCCCACCTCACCTCCCACAATGAAGTAAGGCTTCTCAAAATCCTTGAGCCCGATGTTTATTACCGGATCGTGCAAGACTCGGCTGTAGGCTATCCGTATTGAATTGGAGACCTCCGGAAGCGTTTGCCCCTCAACGCGAATATCCTCCGCACCGCGCAATGTGATGTAGCCGTCTGGCTGCACCGTCACCGTCTGATTGAATTCGGGCGTAAAAGGAAAGGTAAGCTCGAGAACATCCGCTGAATGGAGGTGGTAGCGCTGGTTACGGTGTTGCAGGATCGATGGCCGGCCACCGCCAGCACTTGCAGCCTCACTCCCGCTAGCCCCTTGAACGGAACTACCGGCGCCAACGTCCTCTGGCTTCTGCCCTTGTGCAGTCATGTTTCCCAGCGTTGTTAAGCCAACGATCGCGATAACACTGGCCAAACTTTTCATAACCATAAGTGCTCCTTGCACCTTCGCGGCTTGCTCGTTTTTCCCGTGCCAGCTCAAGGTTGCTGTGCCCTGGCACCGGAACCCAGTGATCTAAGTTTCTAAATCGCAGAAGTTGTGAACGTATGCTTACTTACAGTGGGGATTGCCGTCACCTGACGTGGAACAACTTTTGAGGTCCGGCAGCGAAGCTACCGCCCGGCCAGTCCCAATCGCTGGGTATCGGAAAGCGGCTCGCTAGATTCATCCGAGCGCGTCGTGACATTGCAATTGGTTGACCAAAAAAGAATCCGCAGATACTTGGAGAATCTAGCGTTGCGATTCCGTCATTGACGAATGTAGGCGGCAAGGCACTACACGAAATCGGTACGAAAGTACATGACTGTTCCGCTGGGACATCTTCGCGCGTCTTCTTCGATGGAGCAGGTTCGTTTGTGCGGTAAATTCTCAGGTGATTCTTCAGCCAAAGTACATAATTCCCCTGCCTTGAGGTACGTACGTTGCAGCATTCACATGGTAAGTTTCGGAACAGAACTTGCACCTATTATCCAAAGTTGAGCCTTGTCCCCGCGCCTAAGGATTCCCCCTACATCAATTGAAGTAATCACCGGATTGCACCCTATACAGTAGTTGCCTAATGTACCCGCAGACTCGAGACGATTCGCCGTCCGTTCTGAGCCGCTCGCCGCTTGTCCCCGGGGAGCGAGAATTCCTGAAGTTTCGGCGGAGTTCCGCAGTAGCCGTCACAATGATGGGAACACAGATTAAATCGCTGGTCGCCGACAAGGGCCCTATTGAGAAGCTCCATTTAACGCGGTGGACAATCCCGTTTATAGCCGAGGGGTGTGCTGCCAAAGCTTTTCGGGCGAATATCCTTTAGGTCTTCTTTCTTGCCAGCCAAAGAAACCTTTTGCTCACGTCACTGGAGATTGCGGCTAACCCCGAGGTGAGGCGGATGCGCACTGGTAGCACCTTGACGATACCCCCGCGCGACATTTCAATACACACTGGCAAAGATTTCTCGGAGGAACTCAGCAATGGGTTCGTATTCCCCGCCTCTACCCATGCCATGGCCAAGATTCGCACCGCCATTGAACGAGTCGCGCGCGTTGATGTTCCCGTCCTCCTCCTTGGAGAGAGCGGAGTCGGGAAAGAAGTCGTAGCCTACCGCATTCATCAGTTGTCCGACAGAGCTCAGCGGAGTTTCTTGAAAGTGAATTGCGCGGCTCTTCCGGCAGAGCTATTGGAAAGCGAACTGTTTGGATATGAAGCGGGAGCGTTCACCGGTGCCACCCGCGCCAAACCCGGACAATTTGAACTATGTAACAAAGGAACCATCCTTTTGGATGAGATTGGGGAACTGCCGCCGAGTCTGCAGGCAAAGCTTCTGCACGTCTTGCAGCGTGGGCAGTTTTCGAGGCTTGGGGGCCGCTCACTCGTAGAAGTAGACGTGCGCATCCTTGCTGCAACCAACGTGGATGTTCCGCAGGCATTGGCGAACAAACAGCTGCGTGAGGATCTCTATTACCGCTTAAGTGCCTTGACCATCCATCTGCCTCCTTTGCGCGAACGGCCCGAAGAAATTCCCGTATTTCTTGCATACTTCATGCAACGGTTGACCGCACAGTTGGGATGCCCTCCCCGGCCCTACCCGGACAGGGTTCTCGATGCGTGCGCGCATTACACGTGGCCGGGAAACGTTCGCGAGCTTGAAAATTTCGTGAAGCGTTTTTTGATTCTTGGTGACGAGGATCCGGTTCCTGCGATATTGGAAAAAAGCAATACGCGGAACACTCCTGATGAGGCCAAGGGAGAGGTTCTGTCGCTGGGGTTGCCTAACAACCCCTGGTCACTAAGAAAGGTCCGGGCCGACGCCGAGAAACAGGCTATCTTGCTTGCTTTGGAGGAGACCAGGTGGAAGCGTAAAGACGCAGCGAGGAAGTTGAAAATCAGCATGAAAGCGCTGTATAACAAACTGCGGCTCTACGGAATCGCCACCCACGATCACGATACGCTCCTCGGCTTTCAGTCGATTCGATCGTCTCCGCCCCCAGGATGATCGTTTGTTCATTAGGATCAGCTGAGAGAATCCAGCCTCAGCCTTTAGCGAGCAAGCTCATCCCAGCGCCATATCGCACTAAGACAAGGAGTTTATGTCCCAGACAGCCACCGTTGTGCCCGCAATGGTGACTTCGACCGTTGCAGTCACAGAGAATCGCAGCAATACCGGCGCACTGGTGATGGGTGCGGACTATCGAGGCCTGGGTGTAGTTCGGAGTCTCGGTCGTCGTGGCATTCCTGTATGGGTCTTGAAACAAGGGGGGCATCTAGTGGCCACTACCTCCCGGTACGTTCGCCGCAACGTGCCGTGGCCAGCCGTAGACCAGCACAAACAGGCCGACTTGCTTCTCGATTTAGGCAGAAAGCACGAGCTAAGAGACTGGTTGCTCTTTCCAACGGACGATTACGCTGTCGCGCTAATATCGCGCCATCATGACATGCTGGCGTCTCAATACCGAATCAGTGTGCCGCCCTGGCACCAGTTACAATTGCTGTGCGACAAACGTCTCCTCCACCAAACCGCCCATGAACTTGGTATCCACCAACCGTGGGCTGTGTGGCCTCGCACTAAAGACGAACTTGCCGCACTCGACTGCCCATTTCCCGCCATCCTCAAGCCCGCAAGCAGACAAAGAAGCAGCAGTCTTGCCATTCCGAAGGCGTGGCGGGTTGTGGATCGTTCGTCATTGCTTTCGCGCTATGACGAAGCCTCTGCGCTGGTCGGATCGACAAATTTAATGGTTCAGGAACTTGTACCTGGAACAGGCAATGGACTGACTTCTTATGCCGCCATCTGCAGCGATGGCCGTCCCCTGGCGTCCATCGTGGTCCGGGAGAACCGTCAGTATCCCAGAGATTTCGGCCAGTTCAGCACCTTCGTTGAGTCCGTGGACGAACCTGGAGTGATTGATCCTGCCGTCCGGCTGCTCGAATCACTACGCTTTACGGGGCTCGCAGAGATCGAGTTCAAGCAGGATCCCCGCGACGGTGAATTTAAGCTGCTTGACGTTAATCCCCGCGTTTGGGGATGGCACACGCTTTCCCGGCGCGCCGGAGTCGATTTCCCCTATCTCCTTTGGCTGCTCGCCCACGGCGAACCTGTGCCCGTCATTCGTGGGCGTTCCGGCGTGCGCTGGATGCATACCATCGCCGATGTGCCTATGGCGATCAATGACATGCTCAAAGGCCGGCTATCTATTCGGTCCTACCTACGTTCGCTCAAGGCTCCGCGAGAGTCCGCCATGTTCGCCTGGGATGATCCCGCCCCCGGGCTCCTGGATGTGCCGCTTTTCGCTTGCGCCCTGGGTAAGCGACTACTTCTCAACAGGCGGCAGGCAATCCACCTTTCCTGAGCACCACTCACGCGTACCCAAGCGATTCGTTGAGAACGGTCTTTCAATATCCTCAGTGCCGAGCGGTAAAGTCCGATTTAGCCACTACGAGTAGAATCGCGATGATTCATGGGCTGTCAGGTCCTAGATTTTCAGGAACAGTTTTCGCCGATACATCCAAAAAAGTACGAGCCAATAGCAAAGCAAAATCGCTGCGCCGTTAAAAAATGGTTCCAGACTAGCGCCAGCGAACTGAAAGAATTTCGGGCCAAGGTGGATCCGAAAGGTGCTATCTAGAAACCCTCCCGTCAAATGCGCGATGCAGTACGCGGCGATTGAGTTCGTGCCGATGACAATGAGTGGGAATCCCCATTTCTTGAAACCCTTAACATCAATCACCCAGCTGAACGCGGACAGGAACAGAAAGCAGATGCCTCCGCTGAAAATGGTCCAAGACGGCGTCCAAATGCGCTTCACCACGGGGCAGATGTGCGAGTAATGCAAAGCTAACCCCAACAAAATCCCGCAAACGCCGGCAATCAGCATCTTCTTCAGCGGGATCTTGGGCCAGGACTCCCGTAACCAGCGCCCTCCGATTAGGCCCAGGATCATGGTGCCCAGCGTCGGAATGAAACTGAGCGTTAGATATCCGCCTGAGTTGTACTCGAAGCGACTTTCGCGCGGAAACAGGTTCAGGAACCACTGGTCAAACCGGTTCCCGAAATTGTAGTTTTTGTTCCAGTGCCCGGCGAATCCTGTGAAGTTGTGCTGGGAGTTCCACGTCTCAGAGACACCCACGCTTGGCCAGTCAAAATTCGTGGGCGCCGCGGGATATACAGCCCACAGGACCCAATATCCAAAGAGAATGACGCAGAGCGTCACCCATATCCACTTTTCTGATTGCATTCTTAATGAACGGAAACCGAGGAGGAACAAAAACGGGTATCCAAAACCGATCTGCGAAAGCGTGTCTTCAAACGTGAAATAGGTCATGGAGTGATCCATCGAGCGGAGGAATACGCCCAGCGTCACCAGTGCCAGCGAACGCCACAATGCGTGTCCGAATAATTCCGCGAAGCCGGCGCCCCTCGCAATGCGGCTGGCAATGGAATACGGCAGTGCCACACCAACCAGAAAAGAGAAGCCCGGCTGAATCGTGTCGTGTAGTGAGCAGCCGAACCACTCGACATGGGTCTGATTGAAAGACAGGATTTTCCAGAACAAGCTCGTTGGGTACGACGCGGCCACACGCGAAAGTTCCAACACCTCCGCCATCATCAACAGCATGACAAACCCGCGGTAGGCATCCAGGGCAACGTTGCGCGCACTCACTGCTCTTGCGGGCACCGCCTCTTGTATATATGCCGTCGTATCCGCGACCGGAGGTGGCTGGCTCAATGTGGCCATAGGGTCCCTCTCCTACAAATTGGTCCAAGCATACACGGAAAACGTCTAAGTGGAGCACGCATACCGCTCGTTCCAGCGTTCCTTCCTGCGTTGCTAAGGATTTCAGCTTGAACGGCGCTTAGAATTATTGAACCCGCTTCGCGACAGCGGTAAGATAACGCGGGGTTGAAATGCAAGGGTCCTGGCGATCTAAAGGACCTCGGGTTAATGATATTCCACGGCATCACGGGGCGTGAACCCAACCGTTTGTCCTCGGCTAAATTCTTTTGTCAGCCGCGAGGCGTTGTCGTTGCTGGAGCTTCGCTTGTAGTGGCCCTTTCCTTCCTAGGAGTAGGGGCTCTACGAGCCGCAAAGCCGCAAGCTGCAGATGAATTTGATCGAGACGTTAAGCCCACCCTTCAATCTTCTTGTATTGCTTGCCATGGACCCGAGAGACACGACGGTCAACTTCGCTTGGACTCCGAAGCAGCGGTATTGCGGGGCGGAGCTTCAGGCAAAGTAGTCATTCCCGGCAACAGCAAGGACAGTCTTTTAACTCAGCGACTTTTGGGCGTCGGGGGGGCACCGCGCATGCCGTTAGGCGGTGATCCTGTTCCTGCTGAAAAGGTCGCTCTTATCCGCGCCTGGATCGATCAAGGCTCCTTCGCATCCGAGCCTGCCGGAGGTCCTCCGGCCCAGGCGTCACCTCAGGTAACATCTGGCGGTTCCGTCGTCTTCGCCACCCAAGTCCGACCGATTCTGGCCTCGCGTTGCTACCAATGCCATGGGCCCGACGTACAACAGCACGGCCTGCGCCTGGATTCGCTTGGAGCGATTCTGACGGGGAGCGCCAACGGAAAGGTAGTCATTCCCGGTGATAGCGAGAAAAGCCATATCGTGCGGCGCCTGCGCGGACTCGAGGAGCCGCAAATGCCTTACGGCGGTCCGCCGTTATCTGCCGAACAGATCGATTTGATACGAAAATGGGTTGACGAGGGGGCGCCAGGACCGGACATAAGCGAACCCGTTGTCTCGGCGGCAGTGCCGTCGAAAGACATGCAAGTGTCGCACAACGTTTCGGGAAAGCCCGTGGACTTCAACCGCGAGATTCGCCCGATTCTTTCTGACGTCTGCTTTACCTGCCATGGCCCCGAGGAAAAAAGCCGCCAAGGGAACCTGCGCCTCGACAGCAAAGAGAGCGTGTTTGCAGAGCGCAAGGGATACCGGGTCATCGTGCCGGGCAGCAGTGCCACCAGCCGGTTGTACCAGAAGATTAGTTCGAAGGACGATGCGTACCGCATGCCGCCGGTTTGGTCAGGCAAAAGCCTTACACCCAAGCAGATCGAATTGTTGCGCCAATGGATCGATCAGGGTGCGAAGTGGCAATCCCATTGGGCGTTTGATCCGCCCAAGCGTCCAGCAATGCCAGACGTCAAAAACAAAACCTGGCCGAGGAACCCGATCGACTATTTCACTTTGGCGCGCTTGGAGACTGAGGGACTGAAACCTTCGGCCGAAGCAGATAAGGCAACTCTGCTGCGACGTGTGTCCCTCGACCTGACAGGTCTTCCGCCCACTCCCGCCGAAGTAGATTCCTTTGTAGCTGATCGATCTCGAGACGCTTACGAAAAGAGAGTGGACCATTTGCTGCAGTCACCGCACTACGGTGAGCGAATGGCGATGCCGTGGCTCGATCTGGCGCGTTACTCGGACACGCATGGCTTTCACATCGACAGCTTGCGCGAGATGTGGCCGTGGCGCGATTGGGTGATTACCGCCTTCAACCGCAACATGACGTTCGACCAGTTCACGACTGAGCAGCTCGCCGGAGATCTGCTTCCCAATGCGACGCTCGAACAAAAGATTGCGAGCGGATTCAACCGCAACCACATGATCAACTTCGAAGGCGGCGCTATCCCCGACGAGTATCACGTGGAGTACGTCGTGGATCGCGTGAGCACTACGGCAACTACGTGGCTGGGACTGACCATGGGCTGCGCGCGCTGCCACGACCACAAGTACGATCCCATCAAGCAGAAGGATTTTTATCGCTTCTTCGCGTTCTTCAACACCGTGCCTGAACAGGGCCTCGATGGCTTCGAAGGGAACGCCGTACCAGTGCTGTCGTTGCCCAGTGCGGACCAGCAGCGAAAGATGGATGACGTCAATGCGAAGATCGCGAGTGTTTTGGTGGCCTTGCCTGAGAAAGATGTTTTGTC
>Ga0209217_1000256_pt1 | contig 13547 bp, 8 predicted proteins | sample JacPinW_OM3H0_M2_FD_187957 | JGI IMG/M metagenome (GOLD analysis project Ga0209217, IMG submission 187957) | Forest soil microbial communities from Algoma, Ontario, Canada - Jack Pine, Ontario site 1_JW_OM3H0_M2 (SPAdes) (version 2) | ecosystem: Environmental > Terrestrial > Soil > Boreal...
CGCCACGGCACCGCCCGCGCCGAACGACACGCCCCCCGGCACGGCGCCGGACGCCGCGGGCGCCGACCCGGCGGCAGCGCCGCTCGCGAACGGTCCCGAGCGCGTCTGCGACTCGCTGCCGTACCAGAACTCGGTGGTCTCGCTCGACGGCCGCGGCTGCGTGCGGATGACCCGCGGCGTGATCGACAGCACGATCTCGTTCTTGTCGCGGGTCGTGCCGGTCGAGCCGAACAGCCGGCCGAGGATCGGCAGGTCGCCGAGCCCCGGGATGCGCGTCGAGTTGTGCTGGTCGCTGTCCTGGATCAGCCCCGCGAGCACCTGCGTCTCGCCGTCCTTGAGCTGGAGCAGAGTGCTCGCATTGCGGGTGCCGATCTCGTAGGCGAGCGTCGTGCCGCCGTTGCCGATCGGCACGCTGATCTGCTTGATGATCGAGCTGACCTCGAGCGCGACCTTGATCGCGACATTGCCGTCGTTGTGGATGGCCGGCTGGACTTCCAGAGTCAGGCCCACGTCGATGTACTGCACGTTGCTGGTCGAGAACGCGCCACCGACCGTGGCGCTCGTGCCGGAGGTCACGACCGGCAGGCGGTTGCCGACCAGGATCTTGGCCTTCTCCTTGTTGCGCGCCCGGATCCGCGGACTCGACAGCACGTTGGTGGCGCCGACCGTCTTCAAGAGGTCGACGCTGACCCCGAGCGAGGAGACGGCGATCGTATTTTTGTTCTGCTTGGCGATGTCCGACAGCACCAGGCCCGTCGTGTTGGAGCCGGCGCTGTTGGGCGGCTTGGTCATCGAGAGACTGACGCTGGTCGGGTAGTTGATGCCGAGCTGCTCGAAGAGGCTGTGCGAGATCTCCAGGACCTCGACTTCCATGATCACTTCCGGTTCCGGCACGTCGAGCGAGGCCACGAGCTTCTCGGCCATGCGCACGTGCTCGGGCGTGTCGCGCATCACGAGCGTGCTCGAGTGCTCGTCGACGAACAGCGTCTTCGTGCCGAGCACGGTCTTCAGCAGCGACTCGGCCTCCTTCGGCGCCGCGTTCGTCAGGTAGAACGTGTGGACGATCTCGTCCCGGTACTCCTTCTGCTTCGCCGCCGTGTTCGGGTAGATCAGTGCAATGTTCTCCGACAGCACCTGCCGGCCGAGCTGGTTCTGCGCCAGGATCAGGTCGATCGCCTGCTCGACCGGCACCTGGTTGACGAAGATCGTCGTCTTGCCCTCGCTCTTGACGTCCTTGTCGAAGATGAAATTGAGGCCGGTCTGGCGCGCCAGGACCTCGAACACCATCTTGGTCGGCGCGTCGCGGAACTGCAGCGTCACCGGCTGGTTGTCGCGGGTCTTCAGACGTGCCACGGCCGGCATCGGGCCGCGCGCGAGCTCGATCTTCGACAGCAGCGCAGTGGCCGCCGCAAAGCCCGGATCCTCGGCCAGTACGGCGTGCACCTCGAGCTCGGCGGCGTCGAGCTGCTTCGCGGCGAACAGCTGCGCCGCCTTGGCGGTGCGTTCCGCGTGCCGCCGGTCGGCCTGCACGCCCTTGAGGCCGCGCAGCGCCCGGTCGTTGCCCGGTTCGAGCGTCAGCACGCGCTGATAGCTGGTCGCGGCGCTCTCGCCGTGGCCGTTCGCGCGCGCGCTGTCGGCGGCGGTGATCAGCTGCTGCACAGCCGCTTCCAGGCGCACGCGCAGCTCGAGGCGGAGCTCCAGGTTCGAGGGGTCGTTCTCGACGGCCTGCTCGAGATTCGCGATGGCTTCCTCATAGGCGCCCTGCTCGAACGCCTTGACACCCTCGCGGCGCAGGCGATCGGTGGCGCAGCCCGCGGTCAGCGCGGACAGCAGCAGGACACACAGTCGTCGGGCAAACGGTCTCACTGGGACACTCCGGCCGCGAGGTTCTGGCGGATGTTGAGCGGCATGTAGACGAACACGAGCTGGCCGCCAGCGGCGCTCTCGAACTGGTAGACGCCCTCAATCCGGTCGCCGACGCGGGCGTCGATCACGCGGTCGCCGTGCGCCAGGAAGAACACCGGCGGTTGGCCCTCGGGGGCGAAGCTGCCGATGAAGGTGTACGGGAACGGCGGCGCCGTGGGTTGGAGCGGCGGCGGCGGCGGGGCCGGCTGCGGCGCCGGCGGCAGTACGTACCAGGAGTGCTGCGCAAAGAGCGCCGCCGCCTGCGTGGGCGCGACGACCCGATCCGATGCCGGGCGCGCCTCCGAGGCGTGCGGGGCGGCGCCCAGCTGCGCCTGTGCGCGCGCGAGCTCCGCCTCGGTTGCGGCGGCGCGCGGCGACGCCTGCCTCGCCGGTACGGCCGTCGCGGGCCCGGCTCCCTGCAGGCCCATCGTACCGGTCGCGACCGTGTAGACGGTCATCCGGATCTGCGCTTCGACGTTGCCGTCGGCGATCGACTTGCGGTCGAGCACGAGGTCGTTGAGGGCGACCGCCGGCATCGTTGCCAGCGTCGCGTCGATGAACGCGCGGATCTGCGGGTACGGTCCGGTGACCGGGAACGCGAGCTGGTAGCGGACGACGCCGCTGCTCCCCATCGCGTTGATCTCGTATTTGCCGGTATCGACGGCGAGGCGCGCCTGCGTGGCCTTGTTGAACAGCTGGCGCAGTATCGCCGGCATGTCGGTGCGAGCCGGCAGCGCACGCATCGCGGTGGCGGGATCGGCGACCTTGTCCGCGGCCGCCGTGCGCACCTGCCACTGCGCGGCCGCGAGGTCGGCGCGCAGCGCCTCGACCTCGGCCGCGACCCTGAGGTGTGTCGAGAACAGGAACAGCGCCGTCGTGAGCAGCAGCGCGATGCCGACGAGCCCCGGCCGACCGGCGCGGCTGATCGTCCAGGCGGCACGCGGCAGCCATTCGCTGCTGAGCCGTACCGCGAGTCGGCGGGCGAGCGCAGACGCATCCGCACGGCCCAGCGTCGCAGGTGGGCGCGCGGCGGCGCCCGGCGCAATCACGGTCATTGTCCTCGCGACCTCGGGCGCGGCACTCATGTGCGCCACCCCGCCGAGAGCTTGATGCGTAGCGGGTGCTCCGGATCGTCCTTGCGCCGCTCGTGGCTCTCGAGCATCGGGTAGCGCAGCACCGCGCTCTTCTGCAGGCGCTTGAGGTAGGCGAGCGCGTCGGGCAGGGCGCGCACCTCGACCGTGATCCGCACCAGTTGCTTGCCGGGGTCGGGCTCGACGTGCAGCAGCGAGACGCTGGCAGCGCTGTCGTGGCTGGCGGCCTCGAGCTCGGCGAGCAGCCGGGTCCAGGGAATGCTGAGCTCGCGCTCGACGGTCGCGCCCTCCGCAGCGCTCTTGAGCGACTCGGGAGTCGGCGCGCCCTGGCGCGGCTGCGCCCTCGCACCGAGCGCGGCGTCGAGCCGGCTGCGCTCGGCGAGCTTGCGGTCGAAGGCCAGCCCCAGCGCGAGCGCGGCCGCGAGGCCGACGACGCACAGCGCCGCGCCCGCGAGCGGCGCCTGGTGCACCGGGGCGACGAAGTCGAGCCGGACCGGACGCGGCAACTTCCTCATGCGTACATCCTCTGCAGCAGCGCAAGCTCGTGCGCCTGGGCGCCGTCGCCGGCGCCCTCCTCCAGCCACTCGAGCCCAGCGCTCGCGGCCGCGCCACGGCGCATCCAGGCCGGCGCGTCCACGAACATGTGGCCGAGCGCGCCGGCGGCCCGGGTCAGCCTGCCGAAGGCCTGCAGCCGTTCGAGCTCGACGCTCCAGTCCGGCGACAGGCGCGCCATGTGGACCCGGTCCCACGCGCCGTTGCTCAGGTGCACCGCGGACAGCGACCCGTCGTCCAGGCTGACGAACCAGGTGTCGTTCGCCGGCAGCCGGTGGCGCCAGGCGTTGAAGGCGACGATCAGCTGCGGCTGCAACGAGACGAGCGCGAGCCCTGCCGGGGCGAGCGTGTCCTCGAGCGCGCTTCGGAGCGTCGCCGGCATCGCGCAGGCGACGTAGGAATGACCGGGCGGGGTATCGGCCAGCGTCACGGCCCAGTCCGCCACGGCCTCGCCGTAGCTATCGCCGAGCACGTAGCGGGCATGCGTGAGGCGCCCCGCGGCGTCGAGCCGGGTTGCCGGCCACGGGACGATGCCGTAGCGCGCCCAGGGGTGGTCCGCCACCACGACCCGGGCAGCGGCGCCGTGCCAGGTCGGTTCGGTCAGCACGTCGGCCAGGCGCGCGCACACGGGGCCGATGTCACCGACCGTGCCGGCCGGGACCGCGAGCACGGTCGCGGCAACGACGCGCGGCTTGAGCCCACGGGCGCGGCGCTCGAGCGCGAGCTTGCGCGGCGCGAGGTAGATCGCGACCTCATCACGCCAAAGCGGTGACACGGTTGGCCTCCAGAAGGGTGGTAACGCCGTGCTGCACGAGCTCGAGTGCAGCGCTGCGGATGAGTTTCGAGCCGCCCGCGAGCGCGAGCTCCTTGAGGCGGCGTGCCGGCGCGCGCGCCACGATCGCCTCGCGCAACTCGTCGTTCAGGACGAGCAGCTCGCCGATCGCGCGGCGGCCCTTGTAGCCGGTGCCGCGGCAGTGGGCGCAGCCGCGGCCGGTACGGAACCTCCAGTCCGAGACCGCCGGCAGCTGCAGGCCCGACTGGCTGATGACTTCGAGCGACGGCTGTACCGGCTCGGCGCACTGGTCGCAGACGATGCGCACGAGACGCTGCGCGAGGATGCCGTTCAGGGCCGAGACGAACGCGTAGGCGTCGACTTGCATGTGAGCGAAGCGGCCGAGCACGTCGAAGACGTTGTTGGCGTGCACGGTCGTGAACACGAGGTGGCCGGTCAGCGCCGACTGGATCGCGATCTGCGCCGTCTCCGGATCGCGGATCTCGCCGACCATGATCTTGTCCGGGTCGTGGCGCAGGATCGACCGGAGGCCGCGCGCGAAGGTCAGGCCCTTCTTCTCGTTGACCGGGATCTGCAGCACGCCGGGCAGCTGGTACTCGACCGGATCCTCGATGGTGACGATCTTGTCGTGGCCGGTGTTGGTCTCGGAGATCGCGGCATAGAGCGTCGTCGTCTTGCCGCTGCCCGTCGGACCGGTCACGAGCAGCATGCCGTAGGGCAGCTCCGACAGCCGCCGCAGGCGCCGGACCACGTCGGCCTCGAAGCCGAGGGCATCGAGCCGCAGGCCCTGCAGCTCGTCGGTCAGCGCCTGCTTGTCGAGGATGCGCAGCACCGCGTCCTCGCCGTGCACGCTCGGCATCACCGAGACGCGGAAGTCGATCGGCCGGCCCCTGAGCGCGAGCCTGAAGCGGCCGTCCTGCGGCACGCGCCGCTCGGCGATGTCGAGTTCGCTCATGACCTTGACGCGTGAGATCACCTGCTCGCAGAGCTCCGTGCCGCCGAGCGTGACGACGTGCACGAGCACGCCGTCGACGCGGTAGCGGACCGCGAGGCCGCCCGGGCGCGTCTCGAGGTGGATGTCGCTGGCGCCGGCCTTGAGGGCGTCGTAGACGGTCGAGTGCACGAGCTTGACGACCGGGCTGGAGTCGGCGCTGATCGAGGCGAGCGACAGGTTCTCGATGTCGGTGTCGACGAGCTTCTCGCCGTCGCTGGCCACCGCCGCGACGTCCATCGCGCGCAGGTCCTGCTCGAGCTTCGCGACGTAGGCCGTGATCTCGTCCGGCGCGGCGAGGTGCCAGGACAGGCTCTGCGGGATCTTGAGCTCGAGCCAGCCGCGCAGCGCCAGATCGAACGGGTTGCCAGTGACGGCGAGGTACTCGGCGCCGCGCTTGACGACCACGCAGCCGCGCCGGGCCGCGTCGGCGGGCCCGAGCAGGTCAAATGCGGGCGCGAGCGCCATCAGCGCCGCGCTCTCGAGTACGGGATAGCGCAGCGCAGCGCCCAGCGCGCGGGCCAGCGCGTCGCCGTCCAGGCCGCTAGTCTCGGCGAGTACCGCGACCGGCGAGCGACCGGTCGCAGTGGCGCTCGCGACCGCCGCGCGCAGCGCGTCCTCCGCCAGCGACGGCGGCACCGGCTCCGGAGCCGGCTTCGGCTGCGCGGCGTCCAGGGTGTCCACAGCCTCCACGGCGTCGAGCGCGTCCAGGGCGTCCACAACCTCCACGGCGTCCAGCCCATCCAGGGCGTCCACAACCTCCACGGCGTCCAGCGCGTCCAGGGCCGCGCCCATTTGCGGCTGCCGGCCAGCTCGGGAATCGGGTGGCTGAGCCGCGAGCGCGGCAGGCACTTCGGCACGCTCCATGTGCCGATCGAGCTCCTCGACGACCCGGCTGAGCTTGGTCATGATCTTGGCCGGCTTGGAGTCGCGCGCCACGCTCACCGGATGCTCCCGGCAAGCTCGAAGATCGGGAAGTACATGAGCACGACGATGAGGCCGATCACGAGGCCGATCACCGTCATCATGGCCGGCTCGATCAGGCGCGTGGCGACGTCGACGAAGCGCGACAGCTCCTCGTCGTAGAACGCCGCGATCCGCTCCATCATCTCGCCCATGTTTCCGCCGCGCTCGCCGACCCGCAGCATGCGCTCGGCAACCGGCGTGGTCAGGCCCTGGGCGGCGAGCGCGTCGGCCAGCGAGCGTCCCTCGCGCACCGCGCGCGTGGCCGCCGCGAGCCGCGGCCGTGCAGCCGCGGCCAGCAGGCCGCGTGTCATCTCGAACGCGGTCACGACCGGCAGACCGCCGCGCAGCAGCATGCCGACCGTGCGGTACAGGCGCGCGAGCTGGTAGAGCTCGATCTGGTGGCCGACCATCGGGATGCGCGCGGACAGGCGGCCGAGCGCGGCGCGAAAGCCGGGCCGCAGCACGCCGTAGCCGGCGAGCGCGACGCAGGCGAGAAAGCCGGCCAGCACCGCGAGGCCGTGCGCGTCGAGCAGCCGCCCCCACTGCATCAGCATCTTCGAGGCGACCGGCAGCTCGCCGCCGATGTCCTCATAGATACCCGAGAACCGCGGCACGACGTAGGCGACCAGGAACAGCACGACCAGCGAGCCGGCCGCGAGCAGCACGGCCGGGTAGATCGAAGCGTTGATCAGCCGCTTCTTCAAAAGGTTTATCTGCTGCTGGTAGGTGACGAAGCGCCTGAGCGCCTCGGCGATCGCGCCGGTGCGCTCGCTCGCGCGCACGGTCGCCGCGTACAGCGTCGGGAAGCTGCTCGGGAACTCACCGAGCGCGACCGACAGGCTCTGCCCCTCGTACAGGCGCCGGCGCAGGCCCTCAAGCAGGTGGCGGACCGACTCGTCGCGTTCCTTCTCGGTCAAGGCGTCGATCGCCTCGACGAGCGACAGGCCGGCCTCGAGCAGCGCGACGAGCTCGTTGCTGAACGCTACCAGTGACAGGCGCGCGCGCCGCGAGCCCTTCAGGCGCGCCGCCTGGATCGCGAGCACGCGCAGGCCGCGCACGAGCGCCTGGCGGTGCGCGTCGGCCTCGTCGAGTGCGTCCACCTGGTGGATCGCGACTCCCTGGCTACCGTCAAGAGTGGTGATACGAAAGCGCATGCGTTACCAGTTCGTGATGTCGGCGTCTTCGCCGGTGCCGCCCGGGCGGCCGTCCTTGCCGTAGGAGAGCAGGTCGAAGTCGCCACCGCGCGTGCCGGGCTGCTGGTAGACGTAGGGCCGCCCCCAGGGGTCGGCGGGCACGCCTTTCTTGAGGTAGGGCCCGGCCCAGTTCGGCTCGCCGCTCGGCTGCACGACGAGCGCCTGCAGCCCCTCCTCGCTCGTCGGGTGGTGCCCGACGTCGATCCGGAACTGGTCGAGCGCCTTGTCGAGCGCGTCGATCTGCGCGCGCGCGACCTTGACCTGCGACTTGCCGACCTGCGCGAAGTAGCGCGGCGCGACGAAGCCCGCCAGCAGGCCGATGAGGACCATGACGACGAGCATCTCGAGCAGCGTGAAGCCGCTTGCCAGGCCGGCCCGATTCGACAAAACGAGCTGGTAGCGTTTGATCTTGTTGTAAAGCGTGCCTTTCGAAACCCCGAGGGCCCCGGCAGCTCTGGCCACGTTTCCCGCGTACCGGAGCAGGGCCTGTTCGAAGGCTCGGCGTTCGACCTCTTCGAGCGGGAGAATCTCACCGGGGGAGGACGTCTGTGCCCAGGTGCTTGCGCAGCCGGCGCGGCGGCGGGCCGGCTCGATCGAAGCCGACACGCGCTGAATGAGGTTCTGATCCGGAGGCAGGAGGCTGGCCTCGCCCTCGACGAGGTTGGCCAGCTCACGCACGTTTCCGGGCCACTCGTACGCCTCGAGGTCAGCCATCACGGCTGGCGCCACATCGATCGGTGTGCGCCGCCTGCGGTCCGCGTACTTGCGCAGGTAGTGCTCGACGAGCATGGGAACGTCTCCTCTCCGCTGCCTCAGCGGCGGGAGCCGCAGGTGCACCACTCTCAGCCGGTGGAAGAGGTCGAGCCGGAAGGTACCGGCCGCGACCGCCTCCTTCAGATCGCGATGACTGGTGGCGATCACGCGGGCGTGGAGCGGGATGTTCCGCGTGCTGCCCAGCCGCTGCACCACCCTTTCCTGGAGCACGCGGAGGAGCCTTGCCTGCATCTCCATCGGCATGTCGCCGATCTCGTCGAGGAGCAGTGTCCCGCACCCGGCGACCTCGAACTTTCCTGCGTGCCCGCTGCTCCGCGCGCCGGTGAAGGCGCCTCCCTCGTACCCGAACAGCTCGCTCTCGAGCAGGTCCCGCGGGATGGCGGCGACGTTGATGCCCACGAATGACGGAGCGGTGCCGGGAGTACTGTTGTGGATCGCCTGCGCGAACATCTCCTTGCCGGTGCCGCTCTCGCCCGTGATGAGGATGGGCACGTCCGACTGCGAGACCCTCTGTGCGATCTCCAGGGCTTCGAGGAACGCGGGATCGTTGCCGATGAGGTCGTCGAAGGTGAACCGGGCGTCCGACTGGACGCGCTTCCGGGCCAACGGTTTCGCGCTGGAGAGGCTGCGGAGGGTCGCCACGATGCCCCCCTCGTAGGCTTGGGCCCGGATGACCAGTTCCGCATGGGGAGTCCGCACCACCTCCGCGAGGTGAGTCGGATCGTCCCCGACAAGCGTGAGGGCGAGCGGCGCGAGCCCCGGAATGTCGCGCAGGCGGCGGCCGAGCGCGTGCTCGCGTTTGACTCCCAGCACGCCGGCGGCGGCGTCGTTGATGGAGCGGACCACGCCCTTCCGGTCGACGACCAGCACGCCATCGTGAAGCGCCGCCAGGGTCGCGGCGTCGCGGGCGGCAGCTTCGCGGACGGCAGCGTTCGAGTGCGCCCGTGCGAGCGAGGTGCGTGCCAGCGAGCCGTAGACGGTCAGCTGCTCCAGATCGCGCTCGGTCAGGGTGGTGCCCGGCGCAGCCCAGACGATCAGGACCAGGTTGCGCCCTGGCTGGCCCAACGGAATCTGCATGCGCGGGCACGTCCTCTCGACGCCTGCGCCGCTGCGGGAAAGCAGCTTGAGTGTGCCGTCAGAATCGACTTCCATCAGCTCCGCAGCCGTCGCGGAACAGACCATCAGCGCAAGCCTGGGGATCGTCTCGATCCAGTCGTCGAGGCCATCGACGGAAGCAATCTCCCCGTTGACGGCGACCACCTCGCCGATCGCTTCGCGATCGACGGCCGAGGCCGCCAGCGCGCTGGCAAGCGATGCGGAGCGCATCGCGTTTGTCATTGCTTCCCCCCCGAAGACCGGCGCGAATTAACAACTCTCCTGCTGTAAAATGTAAATCAGGCCTTCGTCTATCTGCCATACGTCCGCGTGGTTCCAACCGGGGGATCGTGTAGCAGCGGCGCCCGGTCAGCGGCCGCCCGCGAGCGTCTGCGCGAAGGCGATGATGAGCGATGGCTGGCCGGCTCGTCGCAACCCTCCGTCGACTCGTTAAAGATTTGAACTGATCATTGGAAAGCTGGCAAATCGGTTGAGTCTTCCAGCTAGTTGGCTCCGATGAGCCGTTCGTGAATTGCAAATTTTGAAATCTGCGCTCGGCCGATTTTGCAGTGATTTCGGCCGCAACCGTCTGGCATCGCCGATGCAGAACGGATGCGGGATGGTGAGGCTCGCGACCGCGTTCGCGAACGGGCCCGCCGGGGGGGCTTGTACTCAAGACTAAGGTCTAGCGCGCTACCACGCTGCCGCAGCAGGCATGTGAAGCCGGAGGTCACAAAATGTTCTGCCACCAATTGATTTCTCGGGGCTTGCCAGCGGTTCTGTTGGCCATGTTGGCGTTGCCCGCCCGCGCGCAGTCGTTCCGCGTGCAGTGCCCGACCAGCACGATCACGCATCCGTCGACGCTCCACGACAACAACTCGGAGCCCGCGTACGTCAGTCCGACGACGCTGGTCGCCGGTCCGAACGGTTATCTGACGCCGTCCGCGAACGTCAACGGCGCGATCAAGTGCCAGCAGATCTCGGGCGGCGACGGCTACTCGACGATGGGCGACGGAACGCAGACCTACCTGTTCTCGTTCGGACCTTTGTCCGGGCTCGCCGACATCGCGAACGGACAGCCCGGAACCGGGTTCCCAAGCGTTTTCAACACCCCGTATCCGGGTCCTGGCGCCGCGCCGAAGCCCGGCGATCCTGCAACGAGCGGCTTGGGTGCGTTTACCTACAACGGCGCCATTGGGCAGGTTCCCAATGCGGATTGCGTAGCCGAGCCGAGCGCCTGTCCGAGCACACCTGCCTCCGGGATTGATGGGCACGTCGATGCCCGCCAGATCATGGATGTCGGCGTGATGAACGGCAACATCCCGGCGCCCCTGATGGCGATCGACGAGGACGACGAGTTCTTTCTGACGCTCACCAACGTCGGGATGATCATGCGGCCGGACCTCTTCGAGCAGCACACGGTCCACTTCCACGGCTATCCGAACGCCTCGGCGTTCTACGACGGCGTGCCGGACGCCTCGGTCGCGATCAACATCGGCGGCAGCTTCACGTACTACTACCTCGCGCCCGACGCCGGCACCTACTTCTGGCACTGCCACATCACGCCGCCCGAGCACCTGCAGATGGGCATGGTCGGCCAGCTGTACGTGCGGCCGCGGCAGAACCGCGTGCCGCCGAGCACGACGCTGAGGGCCGCGCTTCAGACGCAGCAGACCGACCTGCGGACCGCCTGCCGCCGCCCGAATGACGGCGTGACGCCGGCGGTCGCGAGCGTGCCGGACATCCTCTGCAGCAACCCGGTGCCGGCGGTGGCGACCACCGCCAGCGGCGGCGGCAAGTACGCCTACAACGACGGCGACGGCTCGACCTATTACGACGTCGAGTATCCGCTGCAGATGCACGGCTTCGACCCGAACTTCCACTTCGTCGGCATGACCTTCAACCCGGAAGGATTCACCGACATGAAGGACAAGTACTTCCTGTTGAACGGGCGTAGCTACCCGGACACGGTTACGTCCGGACCCTTGCAGACTCCGTCAGCCGATGGCGTCAACCACTTCTCGCAACCGCTGAATTCGATCATCAACATTCCGGCTGGCAAGAAAGCGCTGTTGCGCATCTCTTCCCTCGACGTCAGCGAGTACCAGACGCTCGCCTCGCTCGGCATCCCGATGAAGGTGATCGGCTACAACGCGAAGCTGCTGCGCGACCAGGCCGGGAACAACCTTTACTACACGACCAACTCGATCACGCTCGGGGGCGGCGAGTCGCTGGACGTGATTCTGGACAGCACGGGGGTCCCGAAGGGCACGTATTACCTCTACACGCCCAACCTCGACCACCTGTCCAACGACGCCGAGAACTTCGGCGGCCTGATGACTGAAGTTCGGATTAATTAGGAGAGCGGCGATGAATTCACTGAAAATGGCAGCCGCAACTTCGACGGGCCGCATGCTTTCCCTGCTGGCGACGGCAGCGACGCTGCTGTTGGCGACGGTGGCCAACGCAGCGGTGCCGGGGATCACCGGGGGGACGGGCGCCACCGCCACGTTCAACCTGGCCGCGACCGAGAGTTTCATCAGCCAGCCCGACGGGCAGATGGTGTACTCGTGGGGATACGGTTGCACTGGTGCGCCTGGCGGCTATGCGCCGGCGGCAATAGCAAAACCGTTCTGCTCCACGATGCAGATTCCAGGCCCGACGCTGATCGTCACCGAAGGACAGACGGTCACGGTGACGCTGACCAATCAGCTGCCCGCCGCCGCCGGCAATACGTCAATCCTGTTCCCCGCCTTCAAGGTGACAGCCGCCGCCGCCGCGTTGCAGCCCGTGAGCTGCACCGCGACAACCGCGGCAACCCAAGCGCCTCAGGGCCTGCTGACTACCGAGGCGAGTCATGGCTGCGCCGTCACCTATACCTTCATCGCCACAACCCCCGGCACGCGCGCCTACTACAGCGGCACGCAGGGCGATCTGCAGGTCGAAATGGGCCTGTTTGGCGCCATCATCGTGCTGCCCTCCAGCGTACCGACGGTATGCAACGCAGTCCCCAACGCGATTGCGCACTACGTGGCGCTGGGCAACTTGCCGGAGGCGGATTTCCGACTCGCCGCAGCCGCCTACCGCCATCCGAGAACCTGTTACGACCGGGAGTACCTGTTCCAGTTCTCCGAGATGGATCTCAACATCCACGCTCAGGCGCTGGCACAGGTCACCGCAACAAAAGGCTGCACCGCTGGAATGCCGGGGTGCAGCCTCAACGTCCCGACCGAGCCCTACCACCCGGCGTATTTCATGATCAACGGCCGGTCAATGCCGGACGACATGGATCCGAACTACGCGTTCCAGTACCCGCACCAGCCCTACAACGGCAACCCGCACATGCATCCGGGCGAGCAAGTGTTGCTGCGGATCATCGGCCAGGGGCGCTGGCAGCACCCGTTCCACGAGCACGGCAACCACGTGCGCATCCTGGGACGCGACGGCAATCTAATTCTGAGCGCGACCGATCCGAACAGCCTGGCCGGACCGCTGCTGTTCACCACCACGACCACCCCCGGCATGGCGATGGATGGGATCTTCTACTGGACCGGCAAGGGTCTGAACTGGGATCCGTACGGTCACAATCCCGCTTCCACCGACGCGCTAGCCAAGCTTTCCTGTAACGGGCTTCTCAATGGCCATCACTCGGTAACGACGGACCTCAACTACTACGAGTGGTGTCAGGACCACAACAAGCCGCTCCAGGCGAAGCCATTCGGCGATGTAGCGGCTGGCGGCCCGGTGACGTTGCCGGATCCAAACATCTTTACGAACGGCGCCTGGTACGGCGGTAGTCCCTATCTCGGGCCCGATGCAACGGTCCGCGCGGTCGGTGCCACCGGAACGACGCCGCCGTCCGGAACGATCGCCAACTCACCGACCGGCGAGGCGGGATTCGCGTTCATGTGGCACTCCCACAACGAGCGCGAGATCACGACCAACAACATTTTCCCGGGCGGCATGCTGATGATGATGCTGGTCGATTCACGTGAATTCATGATCGACGAATCGAATTAGGACACGGTGGGGGGGACATCAATGCAATCCAATATCTTCAAGTCGCGCCCGATCAAATCGGGACTCGCGGCTTCCGTTCTCCTGTTGGCAAGCGGCGCCTCGTTTGCGCAGCAACAGATCAATCTGTCCGCGCGGCCCACTACGGCGGCCTTGCCCGACGGCTCGAC
>Ga0209217_1000257_pt1 | contig 13526 bp, 12 predicted proteins | sample JacPinW_OM3H0_M2_FD_187957 | JGI IMG/M metagenome (GOLD analysis project Ga0209217, IMG submission 187957) | Forest soil microbial communities from Algoma, Ontario, Canada - Jack Pine, Ontario site 1_JW_OM3H0_M2 (SPAdes) (version 2) | ecosystem: Environmental > Terrestrial > Soil > Boreal...
CGATCGGCATGGACCTTCAACGAAGCGCGTCCGAACCATCGGCGGCCTCCTCGTTGGGGCGATCACTGAGTCGTATGAGGCGATTGTCCACAACGATCCTGGCATCCGGCTGGGACTCGATCTGCAGGCCGAGGCGCGGTTCTTCCGGCTGAATGACGCGGCGGTAGTCCGGCCGGGCGCGTCCCTGTCCTTGGTGGCGTTGTTCGGTCCATGAACAGGCTGCTCTCCATCCTGTTCCTGTGCGGCTGCGCAGGATCGCTCATCGACCACACGGCGCTCAACGGGAGCGGGACGCCGGAATGCATAGCGAGTTGCACCAGCACGTCGGTGCCGGGAGCGGATGCGGCCTGCATCGGCAGCACCTGCACGTACCAGTGTCGAGACGGAAAGCTGAAGTGCGCTGCCGGCTGCTGCGACGTGACCGCGCTCTCGGCCGGAACCAGCCATACCTGCGCCGTGGTTGCAGGGGAAGCGCGCTGCTGGGGCGCAAACGACAAGGGGCAGCTGGGTCGTGCCGGCCTTGCGTCGTCCTATTCTCCGGTCCAGCCATCCGGAATCACCGGAACGGTCACCGCGATCGCCGCCGGCTGGACGCACACCTGCGCGGTCGCGGACGGAGGAGTCTGGTGCTGGGGCGACAACACCTCAGGCCAGCTCGGCGACGGGTCGAGCGGTGCAGCATCCTCCAGAACGACACCGCGGCAGATCGCCTCGCTCGCTGGAGTAGTGGCCATCGCCGCTGGTAGCGGGCACACATGTTCGGCAACTGCTACGCAGCTCTTCTGCTGGGGCCGGAACGATTTCGGCCAGATCGGCGACGGTACGACCATCGGGCCAAGGCTCAATCCCACTGAGGTTTCCGGCGTGAGCAATCCGTTGGCCATCGCCCTCGGCGAATTGCACACGTGCGCGCTGACCTCCTCCGGGCTGTCGTGTTGGGGCGCAAACGGCGCAGGCCAGCTCGGCAACGGCACCAAGGACATCGGTTCCGGAACTCCATCGCCGTTCTTTCTGAGCGGCGCTTCATTCCTCGGCCTGGGGGCCAACCACAGCTGCGCCGGCGACAATTCCGGCGCGCTCTCCTGCTGGGGCGCAAACAGCCAGGGCCAGGTGGACAACTCCATGCAGGACCGGCTCTCGCCGAAAGGAGTGCTGTCGAATGCGCGCGCCGTCGTCGGCGGAGTCGGCCACACCTGCGCGGTGACCAGCCAGGATATGAAGTGCTGGGGGCTCAACGACAGGGAACAGCTCGGCGGCTCCGGGCATGAAGAGTCGGACGTGCACATCTCTGGCGTGCAGTTCGCTGCTGCCGGGGCCAAGCACACCTGCGCAGTCCAGAACGGCGGAGTGCTCTGCTGGGGATGGAACAACATGGGGCAACTCGGCTCCGACCCGGCGACTACTCCCACCGGATCCCGCCCGGATCCTGGTCCGGTCTCCGGCCGCTGATTTTTCTGTCCCGGCAGTCCGCCTGGGCGTGTTCCAGCCTGCAGAAGACAGCGCGCGAAGACAGCGGTCCACCTTCGCCTCCCCCCAGGCGGAGTTGAGCGCCTCTTCCGCGCGGTCATGCAACGGGGAGGCCCCCCTTCCCGGGTGGAACGGTGCGGGAGCCGTCGCAGCCCGCACCGTTTCGCGCTGCAAGACATCCTCCCCGACGATGGGCTTGCCGCGACGCCAGCCAGAGAGCAGCCTGTAACGCAATGTGCCGCATGGCGGGCTACGTGGGGCCGGCGCTCCGGGTGGGGGAGATCGTCTCCGCGCCGCCGCACTCGCTGCTGGTACAGAGCTATCGGCCGCGCGAGATGCAGAGCGGCACGGTCAACGCAGACGGGTACGGCGCAGCGCTCTGGCTCGATGACGGGAATCCCGAACCCGCCCTGTACCGCACCGCGGCTCCGATCTGGGCGGACCCGAACCAGGGTTGGATGGGCGAGCGGCTGGTCGTGCGCTCCCTGATCGGCGCGGTCCGCTCCGCCACGCCTGGAATCGGATTCGAGCTGGCGAACGTGCAGCCCTTCACGCGCGGCCGGATGGCCTTCGCCCACAACGGCTTCATCACCGGGTTCCGACGCGGCGCGCAGCGCATGATCCGCGAAGGGCTGGGCCGCGAGGCCTACGAGTCGATCGAGGGCAGCAGCGATTCCGAGCACATCCTGGCGCTGGTGACGGACACCGGAGCGCCGCTCCCCGAGTCGGCGCGGAAGGGGGTGCTGCGGCTGGAGGAGATCTGCGCGGCGCTGGATCGGACTGCAGTCGCGACCCTGCTCCTGGGCGACGGAGAGCAACTCGTCGGCGTCCGCTGGTCCCGCGGGTCCAAGCCCGCCACCTTGTACTGGGCGCCCTTCAAGGACGGCGTCGTCATGGCCTCCGAGCCCTTCGACGGCGGGCGCTGGAAGGAAGTGCCGGAGGGGCATCTCGCGATCGCGCGGCCCGGGATAGACCTGCGGCTGGAGGCGCTCCGATGAAGGCGCGCGCCTCGGTCCCGGATCTCATGATCGCGGAGCTGGACTCCGCTCGGCGGTTCCTGCAGCAAGCGCTCGCGGAGGTTCCGACCAGGCTCTGGGCCCGTCAGCCCAGCCCCACCTACAGCCCGATCGGGTGGCACCTGGGTCACGTGGCCGCCGTGCAGACCAGCTGGCTGCTTCCCGACGAGCCGCAGCGCTACGGTCGCTTCTTCGACCCCACCGCCACCGCCAAGCCGGAGCGGGTGCGGCTCCCCGCGGCGGCGAAGCTGCGCAGCTGGCTGGAGGAAGTGCTGGAGAGAGCGCGAGCTGCAGTGCGGGCGGGACGGGTCCAAAGGGTGCCGGGGCTTCCGGCCAGCTTCCTCGTCCAGCACGTGGCGCAGCACGAGCTGCAGCACGCCGAGCACATCCGGGTGGTGGCCGCGCTCTTCGAGCACCGCCTCCATCGCATGCCGCCGGCGCTTCGCGTTCGTTCCGCCGACCGCATCGAGCTCGGGGGCGGGCGCGTCCTGGTGGGTTCCGCCGTCCCGGCGCGCGCCTACGACAATGAGCGCCCGCAGCATGAGGTCGAGCTGCGGCCCTACTGGCTCGACCGGGCGCCGGTGACCGCGGGGGAGTTCAGCCGGTTCGTGACCGCGGGCGGATATCGGGAACGGCGCAACTGGAGCAAAGATGGATGGGCATGGCGCGGAAAGAACGACGTCCGCGCGCCGCTCGGATTCGAGGAGCAGCAGCCCGATGCGCCCATCACCTGCATCTCCTGGTACGAGGCCGATGCGTACGCGCGCTGGCGGGGGGCGCGGCTTCCGACCGAGTTTGAGCTGGAGGCAGCGCGAGTCCCGCCTGCCGGCGTCTGGGAATGGACCTCGAGCTGGTTTCTGCCGTACCCAGGATTCAGGCCCTATCCGTACGAGGGATACTCCACGCCCTGGTTCGGCACGCATCGCGTCCTGCGGGGCGGTTCCTGGGCGACTTCGCCCGACCTGGTGCGGCCGAGCTTGCGCAACTGGTATGATCCGTGGTTCCGCGAAGGTCCTACCGGGTTCCGCTGCGCGGGGGGGATTTGATGCAACGCAGATCGCCGGCCGGGCGTGTGCGCCGCAGCTTGCTTCCGGGGCCCGCGTCGCCGCGGACCGCCGCGCTGGTCAGCCTGGATTCCGAGAGCGAGGCGCTTCGCGAGCTGCGCGAAGGATTGTCGCGCAATCCGCGCGAGATTCCCTGCAAGTACCTGTACGACGACGCCGGTAGCGCGCTCTTCGAGCAGATCACCCGGTTGCCGGAGTACTTTCCCACGGCAGTCGAGCGGGCGTTGCTGGAAACGCGCGCGGCCGGGATCGTCGAATCCGCCGGAGGCGCCAGGCTGACCGACGTGGTCGAACTGGGCAGCGGAGCTGCCTCGAAGACGGTGGCCCTGCTGGACGCGGCGCTCGCTGCCGGCGGACGGCCGAGGTACGTCGCCGTAGACATCAGCGCCCATGCGCTCCAGCGGACGCAGGAGATCCTCGCGGAAGCTCGCCCGGAGATCCCGGTGGAGCCAGTGCTCGCCGATTACACGCAGTTGGTGCAGCTACCGCGCAAGCCGGCCGGCGGGCGGCGGCTGGTGCTCTTCCTGGGCGGAACGATCGGCAATGAAGAGGACGGGCCGGCGCTCGAGCTGCTGTCACGCTGGCGCCAGCACATGGAGCCGGAGGATCTCCTGCTGCTCGGCGCCAACCTGGTCACCGATCCGGCCGCGATCCACCTCGCCTACAACGACCCGCAGGGCGTCACCGCTGCCTTCAACCGGAACCTCCTGCGCAACGTGAACTCGTTCGCCAGGAGCAACTTCGATCCGTTGAAGTTCGACCACCATGCGCCGTACGTGGTCGAGAAGCGTCGGATCGAGATGTGGCTCGTGGCCCGCGAGGCCATGGAAGTCGATCTGGGACGCCTGGGCAGCCACCTGAAGCTGGCGGCGGGCGAAGGCATCCGCACCGAGATCTCACGGCGCTTCATGCGCGACGAGGTGCTGCGGCTCGTCGACGGGTCGGGTTTCAACCCGGAGCGCTGGATCGAGTCTCCGGACGGCCGATTCGGGCTCGCGCTAGGCCTCGCCCGCACGTCGCTCCGGGGTTTGTGAGGGGCGACGGTGCGCTCACAGCGCGCCAGGAGTCAGGACCAGGCGGAATGCCCCTTCCACGCCGGCCGGCGTGGGGATGTCGTTTCCCGGATTCAAGGCCGTATACGTCCGCACGACGACGCCGATGCCCGCCCCTCGGGAGAACATCCAGTCCGCCCCGAGGCCGAGGCGGGTCGCGAGGGAGTATCCGAGCGAAGCGCGATTGGTGAGACCGGCCATGGCCAGCTCCAGATAAGGAGAGATCGGCGTGGCGTCCAGGGTCAGCTGCACGCCCAGGGCCAACGACCCGATCCCGCCACCCGGCGCCGCTCGCTGCCCCGCGTCGCCGACCAACGAGAGCTGATCCGACAGCCGCCAGGCAGCGCCCAGGCCCGCGCCACCCCGCACCCCCAGCCGGCTGGTCGGCTCTCCGAACAGGCCTTCGACCCGGAGCTGCAGGCGGGGAGTCCCGGGCCGGAGCGGTGCGGCGGCAGCCGGAAACGCCAACAAGAGCGCGGCGAGCTGGCGCACGGCGGGCACCTTACACGGCGATTGACTTCGCAGGGGAGTTCCGCGAGAAAGGCGCGTCCTGCAGGAGGCAGTTCGTGGCGGAGAAGATCGATCGCAAGCAGCTGAAGCGGCCGGACGAATTCCAGCTGGTCGCGGGGCGCGCGATGGGCTGGATGGCCGCGCACCAGCGCCTGGTGCTGGGCCTGGCCTCCGCGGTCGTGGCCGTGGCGCTGACCGCCTGGGGTGTCTCGGCGTGGCGCGATTCGCGGGAGTCCAAGGCGAGCGCAGAGCTCTCGGAAGCGCTCGAGCTGTTGTCGCGCCCGATCGCCGGCGATGCGCAAGCTGGCGAGCAGACCTTCCCGAGCAAGGAAGAGCGCGAGAAGGCGGTGGTCTCGGCGCTGGAAAAGGTCCGCTCCGATCACGGAAACACGGCTGCGGGACAGACGGCGCTCGCCGAGCTCGGCTTCCACAAGCTGAAGTCTGGAGATGCAGCGGCCGCGACGAAGGACCTCGAGGAATTCCTGGCTCGCGCGAGAAAGGACCACCCGCTCCGTCCGTTTGCGCAAGAGGCGCTCGGGTATGCCTTCGAAGCGCAAGGCAAGCTCGACGAGGCGCGGGCCGCTTTCGACAAGCTCCGCGAGATGGGCGTTCCCGCGCGCGCCGACTACCAGGCAGCCCGGCTCGCGTTGGTGCAGGGCAAGCCGGATGCAAAGCAGCAGCTCGAGCGCGTCGCGAAAGAGTATCCCAAGGATCTGACCGTGGTCCGTGAGGCGAACGAGCGCCTGGAGCTGGCGTCGCTTCCGCCCTACACCCCCGGACAGGCCACCCCGGCGCCGCAACCTGGCGCCAAGGCACAGGCGGAGAAGACGCCGCACGGGAAGAAGAAGCGGTGATCCTGCTCGCGCTGCTGGCGTTCTCCTTTGCCCCGCTCGGCCACAGCCCCCGCCCGCCGCCGCGCGGGCCTACGCTCGATCCGCCCTTCTTCGTGGGCGAGATGCAGCACCTCGTTCCGCAGGGGAAGCTGCCGTACTCGCCGACCGAGACCGCCACTCCGGTTCTGGACCGGGCGCAAACCCGGCTGTACGCGGGCACCCGGGACGGCCAGGTGCGCTGCCAGTTTCGCGGCAAGACAGCGTGGGTCTACCAGATCGGCGGCGCCATCCTTGCCTCGCCGCTGATCGAAGGCGAGACACTGTTCGTGCCCGGCGGAGACGGGGTGTTGTACGCGCTCAACCGCTTCACCGGCGTTTTGCGCTGGCAGGTGGACATCCACGAAGAGCTGACCACCCCGCCGACCGTCTCGGAAGGCCGGCTGCTGGTCATGTCCAGCGAGCAGTCCGTGACCGCGCTCGATCCGGCCAACGGCAAGCGCCTCTGGAAGTTCCACCGCGACCCGCCCGGCGGCTTCACCATCCGCGGCGATGCGCAGCCCCGATCGGCGCACGGATCGGTGTACGTCGCATTCGCTGACGGGACGGTGGCGGCGCTGCAGCCGGAGAATGGAGTGGCGAAGTGGACCCGCCAGGTGAGCGGCGCGGGCGACTACCTGGACGTGGACTGGATCGACGCGCCGGAGGCGGACGATCGGATCTACGTCGCCAGCGCCAAGGCGGGGATCGTCGCGCTCGACGCCACCACGGGCGCCATCGTCTGGACCTATCCGCTGGCGGGCGCGAACCACGTGCTGGCCGAGGGCGCCCGCGTGATCGGCGGAGGCCGCAGCGAGCTGGTTGCCCTCGATCGCGCCCGCGGGGCAAAGGTCTGGACGCTGCAGCTAGGCAGGGAGCGCTACCCGACGCAGCCGGTCGCGGTGCAGGGCCTGATCCTGGTCGCGCAGGACCGGGGCGCGCTCCTGGGCGTCGATCTGCAGACGGGACAAGCGCGCGGCGCTTTCGATCCCGGGAGTGGGTTCTCGCAGCCCGCCTTGGCGCTGCCCGGCGTGGCGTACATCGTATCGAACGGGGGGGTGCTCTTTTCGCTGGGGCTGCTTCCGTGACCCCGCTCCGCCGCGTTCTGGTGGTCGCGGCGGTGATCGAACGCGACGGCAAGGTGCTGGTCGCGCTGCGGCGCCCGAAGGGTGAGCGCGCCTCCCTCTGGGAGTTTCCCGGAGGAAAGGTGGAGCCCGGCGAGGGCGAGCGCGCCGCGCTGGCGCGCGAGCTGCGCGAGGAGCTGGGAGTGCGCGCCGCCATCGGCGAGGAGTATGCGCGCGTCGAGCACGTCTACCCCGACCTGCAGGTCGAGCTCGCCCTGTACCGGTCCCGGCTGCACGCCGGAGAGGAGCCGCGCCCGCTCGCCTGCGAGCAGGTGCGCTGGGTGTCGCGCCGCGATCTCCCGGGCCTGCCGTTCTGCGAGGCGGACGTCCCCATCCTGGTGCGGCTCGCGGAAGAAGAGCTCTCGTGATCACGGCGTCGTTCCGCCACATCCAGGGAATCGGACCGCTGCGCGAACGGCAGCTCTGGTTCTCGGGCGTGCGGAGCTGGGCCGAGCTGCCGGCTTCCGGGGACGTCCTCTCGCCGCGGCTGGACGGCAAGCTCCGCGAGGGCGTCGCGCTCTCCTTGCAGCGCCTGGCCGAGGGAGACGTGGAGTTCTTTGCGCGGGCGTTGCCACAGACCGAGCACTGGCGCTTGCTCCCGCAAGTCATCGAGGACGCGGCGTTCCTCGACATCGAAGCGGCCGGCGACAAGGTCACGGTCGCCGGCGTGCTGGATCGGGCGGGACTGACCAGCTTTCGCGGGGACCTCTCCGGATTCCGGGAGCGGGCGCGGCACTGGCGGGCGCTGGTGACGTTCAACGGGACGGTCTTCGACCTGCCCATCCTCAGGCGGGTCCTTCCGGACTGGCAGCCACCCGCGGTCCACGTCGACCTGCGGCACATGTACCAGCGCCTCCGGGAGAAGGGCGGCCTGAAGGAGCTCGAGCCCCGGGTCGGGTTCTTCCGGCCTCCACACCTCGCGTCGCTGTCGGGCGCGGATGCCGTGGCGCTCTGGCACGCCCAGGTCCAGGGAGACCGCCTCGCCCTCCGCCGCCTGGTCGAGTACAACCTCTACGACGTGTTCCATCTGCGGCCGCTGGCGGAGCTCGGTTACAACCGGCTGCTCGGGCGTACCCGGATGCCGGCGTCCGCAATGCCGGTGAGCGACCGGGGCGCGATGCTCTACGACCTGAGCTGCGCCGTGGCGGCGGCTTGTCCGTGATGCCCCTGGAGCCGACTCCCTGGACGCGGCGCCGCGAGGCGCTGCTGCTCGGCGCCTGCGTGGCGGCATATCTGGTGCTCGCCGGCATTCGCGCGTGGGACCACACCCACCCTTATTACGACGACGTCGGCTTCCTCGACCTGGCGAACCAGGTGCGGGAGATGGGCGGGCCCATCGCCTTGCTCCAGGCCCTCTTCACAGGCGCCTGGACCGAGGACAACCGCAACCCGCTCTACGTGGCTTTGCTCTCGCTGGTCGCCGGCCGCGACCATGGCTTTCACACCCGCGCGCGCGTCCTCACCATCGTGCTCGGCGTGGTCGCGCTGGTCACCTGGTGGCGAGTCGCCCGCAGGCATGTCGGGCCCAGGGCCGCTCTCATCCTGGCCGCGTTCCTGGCCGTCAGCGAGTGCTTCATCGACTACTCGGGCCGCGAATCCTGCGAGCCGCTGCTGCTTTTCTTCTGGGGTCTGTCCGTCGGGGCCATCCTCGACGGGCTCCAGAACCCGCGCCGATGGCTAGCCGCGGGCGCGTACGCAGGGCTTGCCCAGCTCGACAAGGGCTCGGGCGTCTTCCTGGTCTTCTGTTTCGGCGTTGCGCTGCTTCTCTGGCGCGGGTGGCGCGCGCTGCGGGACCCCTGGGCCTGGGGAATGGGGTTGGGTTTCCTCGCGGCCGCATCGCCGCTGCTGGTGCGGAACGCGCGCGTGTACGGATCGCCGCTCCATCACTGGAACAGCCGGCTGCTCTGGATCGACCGCCTTCCCGACTACGCGGAGATCTACGCTCCGCGGGCGCTGGAGCGCCTGCCGCAAGGGTTCCGCAACTGGGCCGGGCAGACGAGCTGGCACGAGATCTGGTTCGGGCGCGGAGCGATGGGGACGGCGGAAACCGCGCTGCACCTGGGCGACTCGATGAGCTTCGTCGCGCCCAGCCCGCTCGGGCCTGTCCACATTCCGGGGGTGGTGCTCGGCTTCGTCCTGTTCCTGGTGGCCTTGCGGCTCTTGTACAAGGCGCCGCCTTCCTTCGCGCGCACGTTCCTGGGCGTGCAGGCTGCGTTCTTCGTCGCCTTCTTCTTCTTCTTCAGCGTCACCGGCGGCTCCTCGCGCTACGTGTTCCCGATGACGCTCTGCCTCTATGCGGTGCTCGCCGTGGCGCTGGCCCGCAATCCGGCCTGGCTGCGGCGCTGGGCCGGCGTGGCCCTGGCCTGCGTCGCGCTCGCGGTCGCGCTGGACCCGTCCTCTCGCAAGCTTCCCTCGGGATACATGGAGGCAGGCACCTGGCTCGAGTCGCACCTCCGGCCCGGCGAAGCCTGCGCGGTCGACAGCCGCAGCCACTTCGAGCCCGAGTGGTTCCTGCCCGCATCGAACCGGATGGAGATCGTCTCCAGCGCCTGGCGGCGCGAGCCGGTCCCGGCCGGCGAATTGCTGGAGCACTTCCGGAAGCGGAACGTGCGCTACGTCGTGATCGACTACGGCTCGCACAAGGACGGAGCGCCGAGGTACTTCTTCTTCGACTCCCTGCCCGGGCGCATTCCTACCGGACTGCGGGAGGCGTGGTCGATTCCGGGGACGCTGCAGATCCTCGAGATCGGGCAACCAGCAGCAGCGCCGGAAGCAGCACGATCGCAGTGACGATCGTGGTCACCTCGCCGATCATCGCGTACCAGCCGAAGCTGCGGAGCGCGCGGTTGAGCGAGTAGAGCAGTGTTCCGTATCCGACGGCGCTGGTCCACGAGCAAAGCACGACCGCGGGGCCCACCTCGGCCAGGGCCCTGATCACGTCCCCGCCGCGGTCGCGCACCCGCGCCGCCACGTTCGCCCCGTAGTCCACGGCGACGCCAAAGGTGATGGGGAAGACGATGAAGTTGAAGAAGTTGATCTTCAGATCCAGGGCCGCGGCCACGCCGCACATCAGGATCACGCCGACGGTCAGCGACCCGACCACCTCGAGACTGGTGCGCAGGTCGCGGAAGAAGACGAAGACCAGGAGCAGTACGCCGACGAACGAGAGAAGGGTGGTGCGCGGGCCCTCCGTCTCGATGTTCTGCAGCAGGTCCGCGAAGATCACCTTGTCCCCGGTGGCGTCGTAGACCTTGTCGCCGACCTTGACCCCCCGGACCGCCTTCACGAACGCCTGAAGATTTTCCGCCTCCTCCAGCCTCGCGTCGCCCCGTGCGGTGACAGCGGCGATCCTTCCCAGCGTGCCGTCGCGCTCGCGGAAGCGGTCGAGCAGGGACTGGGGCGCCTCCTCGGCGGTCACCGGTCTCTGGGCGGCGAGATCGCTCCGGACCTTGCGCAGGCGTTCCCGCTGCACGGGGTCGTCGATCCTCCTTAGCAGCGAGTCGGGCAGCTCGGCCACCATCTCGCGGATCACGGCCAGCTTCTCTTCCTGTTGCGCGGGAAGGACGCTGGAGATGGTGTCGCAGCTGTCGATCAGCTTGTCGTTGGGCGGCTGCTTCATCCGCTCGCGGATGACCTCGCAGAACGCGTCCGCGTCCTCGCGGGAGTCGAGCAGCGCGATGGCGCCGGCCAGCGACTTGCCCAGGGCGTCGTTCGCGCGCTGGTTGTCCTCGGTGAGCGTCTTGCGTCCTTTCAGCTCGTTGGAGAGGTTGTCCAGGTTGCGTTCCATCGGGCCGCGCTTGAGCTGGAGGCCGAAGGAGATGGCGGCCACCACGGTCAGGACGGCGAAGATCGCGATGATCAGGCGCGGGCGGGCGAAGAACCGCTGCAGCCGGGGAACGAAGCGCTCTCCGCTCGGGGCGGGCTTCGGCTTGGGCGCTCCCCGGAACCGCTCGTAGATCGCGAGCAGGGCCGGAACCAAGGTGAAGGTGAACGCCCAGCAGAGCAGCATTCCGATGCCGCCGATGAAACCGAAGTGTCGGAAGCCCCGGTTCGCGGCGATCATCAGGACGCCGAAGGAAACGCTGGTGGCCGCCGAGGCGAGCAGGGTGGCGTGCGAGGTGGTCACCGCGCCCTCCACGCAGGAAGAAATGAGCGGATCTCCCCGCCGGCGCAGTTGCTGCACGCGGCCCAGATAGATGAGCCCGTAGTTGATGCCGTTGCCCACCACGATCGCGCCCAGGAACGCGGTCTGGGTGTTCAGATAGCCGATCACCAGCCAGGTCAGCCCGAACGTCACCGCCACCGCCGCCAGCACGGCGATTCCCAGCGAGACGGTGCTGCGGAGGTCGCGGAAGAAGAGCAGGAGTGACGCCAGCACCAGCGTGACCACCAGCACTGCCGTTCCCGCGACGTCGCCGACGATCGCCTCATACTCCGCGATGAAGATGGGGAAAGTGCCGCCCCAGCCGATTCTCAAGTGCTTTTGCTGCAGCTCCTGCGCACGGCGATCCACCACCGCCTGCAGCCTGGCGATCAGCGCCTTGGCCTCGCCGACGCCGAGGGAGGTTCCGGTTGGACGCAGCACGATGGTGAGCGAGGTGTGGTCGGGATGGACGAAGAAGCCGTCCACGTAGCGTTCGAAACGCTGCGCGATCATCTCCCGCGGGAGCGGCTGCTTCGGGTCCAGCCAGGCGGGTCTCTCCGCCGGCGCGGCAGCGGGCTCTTCGTCGTCGAGGTCCACCGCCAGAGGATTGGCGGTGAGCTTGCGCCGGCGGATCTCCTCCCGCAGCGTATCGCGGGCCTTGCGCAGGTCGTCCGGGCTCAGGAACAGGGGCCAGTGGTTCTCGTACCAGGCCTGGACCGGGCGGATGTTGTACTCGACGGCGCGGATCTCGGAGGGCCCGAGCGCGAGGAAGTCCCGGGCCAGCTCCGGCGCGACGGACTCCGCGTTCTTCAGGCCCGCGGGACCGTCGAGCGACTGCACCACCACCAGCACGGTCCCGTCGCCGCCGACTCGCTTGATCAGCTCCTGGACCTCGCGCACCGACGGCACGTCGGAGGGCAGCAGTTCCTGGAAGCTGGATCGGATCTCCAGATGCGAGGCCGCCCACACCGATGCGGTGGCGAGGAGCAGCGAAACCAGCAGGAAGGAACCTGGGCGCGCGACGGCGGCTTCCGTCACGCGCGCAATCAAACCTCGCCTGGGAACAGGAGCGTTCACCTGGCGCGTCTACTACGCGGCACGATCGGGCGCAACGTTCGTTCCGCTGCCGGCGCGGAAATCGCGCTCGTAGATCCGGACCATGGCAAGGAAGAAGGCGACGATCAGGGGGCCGAGCAGGATGCCGAGAAGCCCGAACATCGCCAGGCCGCCGAGCAGGGAAAGGAAGATGAGCCCGGTGTGCATCTGCACCTGTCCACGCATGAGCAGCGGCTTGCCCACCTGCTCCGCGCCGACCACGACCACGAAGCAGTAAAGCGCAAGCGCGAGGGCGCGGCCGGGGTGTCCGCCCACCCAGAGGGAGACCGCGGCCGGGCCCCAGACCAGGCTGGTGCCGACCCCCGGAACGAAGGAGACCATCGCGGTGAGCAGGCCGAAAAAGGCGGCATGGGGGATGCCGGCGAACAGGTATCCCGCTCCTGCGCAGACCCCCTGGAAGACCGCGGTGGCAAGGATGCCGATCACGGTCGCGCGCGTGACCCGCCGCATCTCGGCGGTCAGCTCCTGGGTCTGCCGGGCCTCGAGCGGCGACACCCGGGACGCCCACTCTGCGACCCGCTCTCCGTCGCGCAGGAGGAAATGGACCGCGATGAGCATGATCACCGTTGCGAGCACGGCCCGGCTGCCGGAAGCGACGATCTCGGGCGCCGCTCCCTGGACGATCTCCACCAGCTTCGAAGCCGCATCGAACACCTGCTCCTGGCTGAGGTGCAAGACGTCCAGGATGCGCTGGAGTGGCTCCGGCAGGATGGCGCCGCGCAGCTCGGACACGGAGCTGACGCCGAGCGTCTCTCGCAGGTAGGCGAGCCCCACCACCGACTCCCGGGTCACGAACGTGACCAGCGCCCCGAAGGGCGCGACGATCAGCAGCAGGACCGCGAGAGTCATCAATGCGCTGGCGATGGTCCGCCGCCCGCCGAGGGCGGCCGTGAGCCGGCCAGTCGCGTCGGAAAGCACGGCCGCGATGACCACCGCCAGGAAGAGCGGGGTGCGGAAGGGGAAGGCGACGTACAGCAGAAGTCCGGTGGAGAGCAGGAGCAGGGCGACAAAGGAGCGCGAGGGCCGGGCCACCCAGTCAGTGTATCAGCGGCGGCGAAGGACTTCCGGGGAGATTCCGTCAACTCGGACCATCAGGGCGTGCCCGTTGCAGTGCGAATGGCAGCGAGCAACTCGTCGACCCCGAACGGTTTTCGCAGGATCGTG
>Ga0209217_1000258_pt1 | contig 13526 bp, 14 predicted proteins | sample JacPinW_OM3H0_M2_FD_187957 | JGI IMG/M metagenome (GOLD analysis project Ga0209217, IMG submission 187957) | Forest soil microbial communities from Algoma, Ontario, Canada - Jack Pine, Ontario site 1_JW_OM3H0_M2 (SPAdes) (version 2) | ecosystem: Environmental > Terrestrial > Soil > Boreal...
GGCTTCAATCAAAACACTGTGCCACAAATTTCAGTCCGGCGTCATTCCGGGGCGCTGGCAAGTCGGCCTGCCGAGTTGCCAGCTTTGCGCAAGGCCGCCGCCGCGAAAAATCTCGAAGCAGCTGTTCATGATCCTGCCCAAGATCCGGGAAGTGGATGCATGTCTGCGCTCCGAGCCGGCAACGGCGCCTCGCGTGTTCGAATGATATAGTCAGCTTTCATATCGATCACAATCTTTGACCAGCAAATGCCTCAGCGCGTGGCCGCTGTGGGATCAGCCGGCTCTTCGACCTTGGACTACTTGCGCCTGGTGATAACGACGTGTGTCGCGTTCGGTGTGGAAACGTGCTCGGCGCACTGATAGCCATGCTGCGGCGCATTGAACCCGGCGAGAAGATGTTCCCCGGAGCCGAGAAGGACCGGTGAAATTGCCAGGTGCATCTCGTCAACAAGTCCGGCGAACAGACATTCCCGGATTGTGGCAACGCCGCCGCCGAGTCGGATGTCTTGGCCGTTGGCTGCCGCTGTCGCGCGTCGAAGAGCCGCGTGGATGCCGTCAGTAACAAAGTGAAACGTGGTACCGCCGCTCATGGTGAACTGTGCGCGCGGGTGGTTGGTAAGGACGAAGACTGGAGTGTGGTACGGCGGATTGTCACCCCACCAACCTTTCCAGCTGTCGTCGGGCCAGGGTCCCCGGACCGGTCCGAACATATTCCGTCCCATAATCCAAGCCCCGATATTCTCGAAGCCGCGCGCCGCAAACTCGTCGTCAATTCCGGTGGAGCCGCCATCGGCGCCAAACATTTGTTGAAAGGTCCGTGTGGCGAAGGCCCATTGATGCAACTCGTGGCCGCCGACGCCGAGAGGATGATCAAGATCCTGGTTCGGTCCGGCGCCGTAGCCGTCGAGGGATAGCGTGAAACCGTGGACGCGAAGTTTGGACATGAGGACTCCTTTCAACGTCTTGCCGCTTGCACATTGCAGTCAGCTCCACTCTGATGACCAGCCACATCCCAAGCGGTGTGCGGGGGATGCGCCGTGTCGGAACCGCAGGACCTGTGGTTATGGATCCTAGGCTCCGCCCGCGAAGCCTGCACTCAGACGGCGCGTAGTGTCGATCCGAGTGGTCGCGGCGCCGCAATGACGGCCTACAGCAGTTTGTGAAGCAGTAGCGATAATCGGTCATTTACGAAGGAGGAGCACGCGTTGGGCATGTCGAATCAAGCCCGCGGTAACGGCTGGGTCGCGGGTATGGACGGTTGTCCTGCCGGCTGGATGGTTGCCTTCGCGCGAGTAAACGAGGGCGAGGGCAGCGGCGAGCTCCGGCTCTGCGTGCTGCCGCGGTTTGCCGACGTGCTGTCTGCGGACGAAGCGCCCGCGGTGATCGCCGTGGATATTCCGATCGGATTGCCGGCGCAGGCGGGACGCGGCGGCCGCGCGGCCGAGAACATGGTGCGGCCGCTTCTGGGCGAGCGGCAGTCCTCCGTCTTTTCCGTTCCTTCGCGCGCGGCGCTGGAGCGTACCGACTACGGCGAGGCCTGCGCGGTCGCGCTTGCGACATCGCAGCCGCCGCGAAAAATCTCGAAGCAACTGTTCATGATTGTCCCCAAGATCCGGGAAGTGGATGCGTGTCTGCGCGCCGAGCCGGCAGCGGCGCCTCGCGTGTTCGAAGTGCATCCCGAGCTGGCGTTCTGGCGTCTCAATGGCGCGCGGGCGCTCGCGGAGCCGAAAAAGGTGAAGGGCCGCTGCCATGAGCCGGGGCTCGCTTTACGGCGCTGTCTCCTCGTTGCAGCAGGACTTCCGACAGCGGTCGTGCACAGCGAACCGCCCAGCGGGGCAGGTCAGGACGATCTCCTCGATGCGCTCGCGTGTGCGGCGGTTGCGCGACGCATTCACGCCGGCATGGCGCGGCCCTTTCCCGATCCGCCCGAGCGCGATCCATTCGGATTACCCATGGCGATCTGGGCGTGAATTTCGACGGTGCTGTCGGCAGCCGAGCCGCATTGCGTTGTCCGGAAATCACCCGGTTCCCCCGCCGACGCCAAATCCTTACGCCAGAGGGTCGGCCAACTCCACTATGCAGAACGAAGTCATCGCGCAGCGACGTGGACTTGGCGCGGCGCGGTTGCGACCTTTCCAACAACTACTTCGCACCGCGCAGGTTTGGCTTATTAGGCTTTCGTGGGCCCCCGCGGTAGTCCACGCCCCGCGCGGTAGTCCGACCGAGAACAATTCTGGCCAGCTAACCTAACAGGGTTGCCGCGGCGATCACGATTCCGGTGACGATAGCTCCCATGCAGGAAAACAGCACCGTATCTATAACTAATCTGATCATCTGCACGCTCCCCTTTTGCGCAGTGCTCTCGCAGACCGCAGCCGTAGACCACTCCACTAGGTTGGCTGAAAAGTGACTTCGGGGCTCCAGAATTTTTGGGACCGCACGATTTCTTCGCAGCGTGGCAGTTTCGCAACACGTACGCGCCTTGTTCGCCCAGGGTGGCACGCCGCACTTCGTGCGGGCGGGCTGATGACGACGACTTGATCGACCCCTGCGGGAAACGGAAAAGGGCGCAGCAGTTGAACGGTCGCCAACATGCGGGAAGCCTTGGGGCATTCCATCCCTTTTCACCCAGCCGGGCGCGCCCGGCTCGTCAAGCAGGGTCAATTCTGTCTGGCTGGGGTGGGAGGACTCGAGCTTGCGAACGTCATTTTGGTGAAGTATTTGGGTGAATCCTCATTCGGGCTCAGAATACTTTGGGAGTAGAGACTTTTCGCGTGCGAGCTGCCAGCCGTCTGAGACGCCCCATTGACCGGATACGCTGTCGTTTGCAGCGGGCGCTCCGCCGCAGGACAAACCGGCACGCTTATGCGCCGCGATCATCGCGGCAATGCCCGCATGCGCCCGGTCTGCTCGCGGCGATCTTCCCATCGGCGCTCACCGTGCTTGCCATATCGGAAATGGGTCTGATGGGCGCCCAGGCGGCGGATTGGCCTGCAAGACCGGTCACCGTCGTTGTCGGCTATGCCGCGGGTGGGAACACGGACGTGATGGCGCGCATGGCGAGCCGCACGCTTTCGGAGGAATTCAGGCAGAGCTTCGTGGTCGATAACCGCATCGGGGCGGGGGGTGCGCTGGCGGCGGCGTACGTGGCGCAGGCTGCCCCTGACGGCTACACGTTGTTCTTCGCCGCCTCTCCACAGATTGCCATAGTGCCGCGGTTGCAAAAAGTCGGTTACGATCCCATCAAGGATTTCGAGCCGGTGAGCATTTTCGGCACCGGCCCATTCATCCTTGGCATCAGCGCCGCGATCCCGGCGAGAACGCTTGCCGAATTTGTCGCCTATGCGCAGATGCGCAAGATCAACTACGGATCGAGCGGCACTGGCTCGGTTGCCCATCTCGCCGGCGCGCTCCTTGCCGCGCGTGCGGGGTTCGAAGCCGTACACATCCCGTTTCGCGGCAGCGGGCAAGTGACGGCCGCTCTGCTCGGCGGCCAGATCGACATGTTCTTCGGGAATGCATCGGATCTTGTGCCCCAGGCAGCGAGCGGCAAGGTCAGGCTCCTCGGTGTCGCGTCTCCACAGCCGATGAAGCAGCTGCCCGACGTGCCTACCATCAGCTCAACATTCGCAGACTTCTCTCTCGCGAGCTGGAACGGTTTTCTCGCGCCGGCGAAAACGCCGAGAGAGATCATCGACAAGCTTGCCCAGCATGTCATCGCCGCGGCAAAGGACCCCACCAATGTCGCGCAGCTCACAGCACTCGGTATCGAGCCGAATGGCACGACGCCGGAAGAATTTCGCGTGCAGATCGACCGTGAGCAGCCGCAGTTTGACGCCGCAATCAAGGCCGCGAATTTGCAGCTGCAATGACGGCGCGGAAAACGAAGCAAAAAGCTTCTTGAGAGCCGATGCTACCAGTGCGGAGCTTATCGCGTCCGCCCTTTTTCACCTCCGCATCATGCGTTGGCCTCGGTATCTGTACATGTAGACGACGAGTGCAATCGACATGGCGACCCCATACGTGAGTGCCAAGGCCGCTACGACAGCGCCGACCTCGCCCCACGCGATGGCGTTGCAGAATACGATAGCGTCGCAAACGTCTGCCGGTGTCATCATGGTTTCTCTCGGGGCGGGCTGTTGCCGCGCTATGCGCTGGCCTTCGCCCAAAGATCAGGGCGCAACGCCTTCTTCCAGTCCGGAATGGCGGAGATCTTCTTCTCGCGCAGGAGAACCTCGGCATCGCGCTGCAAGCCAGGCACGAGGTCGGAGGGAAAGCTCGGATTGACCTCGACGCGCGCAAGCGCTTTGGCGAAGGATTCCCGCGATATGTTGTAGCCTTTCGACGTGAAGAACGAATAGATCACGTCGCTGACCTTCGCCGGATTCTCCTTGAAGTCGCGCGCTGCATCCTGCCAGGCCTTGAGATAGGCAACGGCCGTGTCGGCGCTCTTCTCGACGAAATCGGGGGTCGCCGCCATGAACACCGGGATCTTGTCCACACTCGAGAAATCCATGATGGACGTGCCGATGCCCTCCGCGACGGCGATCTCATTATACGGCTCCACGTTGACCATGGCGTCCACCGTCTTTGCGGCCATCGCGGAGACCATGTTGTTGACGTCCATGCGCACTTCCTGGAAGTCGCCCTTTCTCAGCCCGGCCCTGGGCGCAATGATGTCCGTGAAGATGTTGCCAATCGACGAACCGCTCTGATTGGCGACCTTCAACCCCTTGAGCTGCTCAACCTTGCTCAGATTGAGGTCCTTGCGCGTGACCACCTGCGCGGTTTTGCCTACCGTTTCGATCTGCGCGATGGCGACGAGCCCACCCTTGTCGTGACCGATGATGAAGGACTGCCCGGCGTAAGTGCCAAGGTCGACCTGACGCGCCACCATCTGCTGCATGGTGAGATTGCCGGAGGGCACCGCGAATTCCTCGAACTTGATGCCGTGCTTCTCCAACAGGCCGGACTTGAGCAGATAGTAGGTCGGCATGCCCCAGATGTTGGTCTGGTAGCCCTGGCGCACCGGATCCAGTGCCAATGCCCCCCGCGTCCCTGCCCCTCCCGCTGCCAGAAAGCCGGCACTTGCAGCGAGATATTTCCGTCGCGTGAGCTTCTTCATGGCGTTATCCTCCGAGGCGATGCGCGCCTGCAGTTGGTATCACGGGGCGAGGTGATGCAGCAGCATCTTCTGATGCTCCAGAAACTCGACGCTGAGCGGGTTGCGGGGACGCGCAAGCTCAATGCGCACATCGGCCTTCACCTTTCCGGGATGCGGGGTCATGACCAGCACCCGGTCCGCGAGGAATACCGCCTCAGCCACGTTATGCGTGACGTAGACCACCGTCTTGCGGGTCTCCCGCCAGACATCCGCCAGCAGCCGCTGCATCTCGTCTCTGGTCAGCGCATCGAGTGCCGCGAAGGGCTCGTCCATCAGCAACACCGAAGGATTGTAGGCAAGCGCCCGCGCAATGGCGACCCGCTGCTGCATTCCACCGGATAGATGGTGCGGATAGGATTGCGCGAACTTTTCGAGCTTGACGAGCGCGAGCTGCCTGCGCGCGAGCTCCTCACGCTCGGCCTTGCCAACGCCTTTCATCTCGAGACCGAAGGTGACGTTTCCCAGCGCCGTGCGCCATGGGAACAGCTGGGCGAAGTCCTGGAACACCACGCCGCGGTCGAGCCCATGGCCGGTGACGGGCCTACCGCCAATGCGGATCTCGCCGCGGGTGGGGGTGAGAAAGCCGGCGATGATATTGAGCAGGCTCGACTTGCCGCAGCCGGAAGGGCCGACAATACAGAGAAATTCCGACGTCTCGATGCCGAAGCTTACGTCCTCGACCGCGGGGACCCGGCCGGAGGGCGTGTCGTAGATGAGCGCGACGTTTGCAGCTTCGATATGTGGCATGACCTCCTCGCCCTGTTCAGGCGGTCACCTCGCCGTCTGCACCATGCCCCAGCGCACCACCGTGGCGTGCTCGATCGAGCCGAACACCAGGCGCTCGAAGACGAAACCGATCAATCCGATCATGGCGAGGGAGGCGAGCATCACGTCAGCGTTGAGGAATTCCTTGGCATCGAAAATCACCCATCCCAGGCCCCAGTCCGAGGCGGCGAGCATCTCGGCGCCCACGACCGCGATCCATGCGCGCAGGAAGGCCTGGCGAAGCCCGGCAATGATGAAGGGTGAGGCGCCGGGAATGATCACCTTCCAGAACAAGGCGTGCTCTTCCGCCCCCATTGCGCCCGCCGCGCGCAGCCACAGCGGATTGACGGCGCGCACGCCCGACCAGGCGTTGAGCAGCATGGGGAAGAGAGCGGCGTAGAACACGACCAGAATCGCAACCGTGTTGCCGAGACCAAACCAGAGAATGAACACCGGCACCCATGCGAGCGAAGGTATCGGCATCAGCGCGCTCGCCAGCGGCAAAAAGAAATGCTCGACGGGGCGCAATCGCCCCATCAGAATCCCAAGCGGCAGCGCTACGGCAACCGCCAGCGCAAGACCAAACAGAACGCGGTACAGGGTGAAGGCCGCGTGCTCGAGGATGGTGCCGTCGAGCAGTTGGTTCACCAGCGTGGCTGCGACCTTCGGGAGCGTCGGCAGCAGAGCAGGGGGAAAGGCGCCGCTGCGTGCCAGCGCCTCGTACACGGCGGCCGCGACAAGGAGCGCAAGCCCGCCTCGATAAGCCGACTGTGCGCGATCGAGCGCGGCGCTCACAACATCATCCCCCAGCGCACGACGGTCAAGCGCTCGAGCCGTTGGAACACGAGCTTTTCGAGCGCAAGACCGATTGCGCCAATCACGGCTACGCCCGCCAGCATCACGTCGGTATTAAGAAATTCACGCGCGCCGAAAATCATCCAACCGAGCCCCCACGGCACGGCCGCGAGCATCTCGACGCCCACCAGAATGCGCCATGCCTGTGCGAGGCCAAGCCGCAGCCCGGTGAGCATATAGGGCAGCGATCCCGGCAGGATCACGTGATGCAGCAGGCGCCGGCTGTCCGCGCCCATGGCCTGCGCCGAGCGCAGCCAGATTTCTTTCACCGCCTTCACGCCCGTCCAGGTGTTGAAGACGATCGGGAACGCCGAGACGAACGCGACCAGGATCACGGTTGATGTGTTGCCCAGCCCGAACCAGAGCAGGAACAGCGGTGCGTAGGCTATTCCCGGGATGGGCGCGCCGATGCTGATGAGCGGAAGAAAGACATCTTCCGCCAGGCGCGAGCGCCCCATGGCAAATCCGATGCCGACACCTGCGATCGCGGCGAGCGCAAAGCCCGCAATGAGGCGAACAAGCGTATCCAACACGTGATGCGGCAGAATTCCGGACCTGGTGAGCCGCACTAGGGCGGATGCCACCTCCTGCAGCGGAGGAAACAGCCGCGGCGGAAACACGCCGAGGTGGGCCGTGAATTCCCAGATGAGCGCGACCACGAGGAACGGAAACGCGGTGCGCGCGATAATCCATGCGATGCTTTCCTCGCGCGCCGGTGCCGAGCCCGCACTCGGAATTGCTGCTGTCGTCATCGGTGCGATGTCGGCCATGGCATCACGATAATGCGGCCATGGCGCAATGAGTAGGGCGGGTTAGCCTGCATGGCCGCGGTCTTGCATGGCGGAGGAGTCGTAGTTCCGTAGCCCGCGTTGAGCCCAGCGAAACGCGGGAACGCCCCCGGATTTCGCTGCGCTCAATCCGGGCTACGCCCTACACGTATGGATTCCCCCGCATCAGCCTGTTAACACGGCCGTTCTGCATGCCCGCAATCTCCAACCCGCAAGTTTGGCCCAAACAGCTCGGCGCAGGACTGGCCATGGCGGCAACGCTTGGTGCCGGCCTCGCGGGCGGATCCGTTGCGCGTTTGATCCACCTTCCCTTGCCCTGGCTGCTCGGCTCGCTTGTGACCATTATGGCACTGTCGCTTGCCGGAGCGCCGGTCCGGCTCATCCGGTGGGGACGGCCGGCGGGAACGGTCGTGGTCGGCACTTCGACGGGATTGCAGTTCACCGCAACCGTCGTCGCAAAGCTTGTCACCTTGTTGCCGTTGATTATTGCAGCGGCCGTCGTCTCCACCGTCATCGGCGCGATCGGCGGCCTCATCTACATGCGGCTGACCAACGTTGACCGCACAACGGCCTTTTTTGCTACCGTTCCCGGGGGCGTGGTCGAGACCATGACGCTGGCGCCGCAATACGGCGGGCAGGTCGAACCCATCATGGTCGCGCAAACCACGCGGGTTGCCCTGATTGTCGTGTTCGCGCCTTTCCTGGTGATTTCATTTGCCGGCGCCAGCGCGCGCAATGCTTTGCTTGCCACGCCAGCCGTTCCCTGGCTCGGCCTCGCCGCGCTGCTCGCGGTTTCCGGTACCGTTGCTGCGCTTCTTTCGCGCACGCGTTCGCCCAATGCTTGGCTCATCGTGCCGCTCTTCTTTGCCGCGCTTGCAAGCAATCTCGGGTGGCTCGAAGGCCGCATGCCTGACGTTCTGCTGATTGCGGCCCAGATCGTCATCGGAACCGCGCTGGGTGCTGCGTTCAGGCCGGAATTCCTGACGCGACTCGTTGGGCTGTTGGGCGCGTCCTTCGTCGTCGTCGTGTTTGCTGCGGGATTCATGGCGCTGTTCGGCGCCGCGTTTGGCGCCCTCGCGGGATACTCTGTTCCGACCATGGTGCTCGCGACTGCGCCTGCTGGCATTGCCGAGATGGTGCTTACGGGAAAAGTGCTCGGTCTCGACGCAACCGTGATTGCGGGATTTCAGCTGGCGCGCGTCATCATCGTGCTGATCTGGTGCCGCACCGCCCTCATTCTGTTCAAGGCCGTGGCGGAGTGGATGTACGGACCGCCGCCGTGAGGCACAAGCAAGGAGAGTTGTGATGGCAGAGAAGAAAAAGATCGGTTGGATCGGCATGGGACGCATGGGCTATCCCATGGCCGAGCGCCTGCTCAAGGCCGGCTATGACGTCTCGATCTGGAACCGCACGCGCTCCAAGGCCGAGCCGCTCGGCAAAGCGGGCGCCAAGATTGTCGGCAACCTGCTTGAACTCAAGGAGGTGGAAGTCCTCTTCTCCATCGTCTCGACGGGAAAGGACCTCGACCAGGTCTATTTCGGCAAGAACAGCATTACCGGGCATGGCGGAAAGATCCCGAAGATTTTCGTCGATTGCTCCACCATCGCGGTCGAGGAATCAGCCGCCATTCGCGACCGGCTCAGCCAGCTCGGCAGCGAGTTTGTCGCGGCGCCGGTGAGCGGCAACGCCAAGGTGATCAAGGCGGGCAAACTTTCCGCTGTCATCTCGGGAAATGAAGCCGCATGCAAAACCGTCACTCCCATGTTGGCAGCCATCGCCCCGCGCGGCGTTTCCTATGTGGGCGAGGGCGAGCTCGCCCGCGTGTGCAAGATCGCCCACAATGTGATGCTGGGCGTGGTGATCGAGAACCTGATCGAGATCACGCTGCTCGCCAACAAGATGGGCGTTCCGCGTCACGCCTTTTTGGCCTTCATCAACAACAGCGTCATGGGCTCGATGTTCACGGCCTATAAGTCGCCGGCGCTGGTCAATCTCGATTGGACGACGACGTTCACGCCGGAGCTTCTGCGCAAGGATATCGATCTCGGGCTTTCGCTTGGCCGCGAATGGGACGTACCGATGCCGGTCACAGCCGCCACCCGCGAGTTGCTGCAAAGCCACTTCGGCGCGGCCACGCTCAAGCCCAATCCGAAGGAATATCTGGAAAAGGATTTCTCGGCGCTCATGGAGACAATGGCGCTTGCCGCCGGCATGAAGCTCACCAGCGAAAACAAGAATGTTCCCAGCGGGCTGGAGAGCTAAGATCGGGCGAACGCCAACCGCCCGCGCAAGCGAGGATCCAGTAATCCGTCCGCACTGATTGGAATAAGATGATTACTGGCCTTCGCGGAGGATGATGCCCTCGGAGAAGGAGGACGCAGGTGTTATCGCCTGAGAAGAACCGGATGCTGACCCAGGTCGGTCCGGGCACGCCCATGGGGGAGCTCTTGCGCCGATACTGGATGCCGATCGGCGGCGCGAGCGAGCTTGATGAAAAGCCGATCAAGCCGGTACGGCTCCTTGGCGAGGACCTCGTCCTCTACAAGGACATCGGCGGACATTTCGGTCTCATCGACCGGCATTGTCCACACCGGCGTGCCGATCTCTCCTTCGGCTTCGTCGAGGAGAGGGGCATTCGCTGCAATTATCATGGCTGGCTGATGGACGAGGCCGGCCGCTGTATCGAGCAGCCCTACGACGACACAGTCAATCCGCACTCGCGCGCCAAGGAGCGCTGCGGGACCAAAGCATATCCGGTCAAGGAGTGCGCCGGTCTGCTGTTTACCTATATGGGTCCGCAGCCTGCTCCCGAATTGCCGGTGTGGGAGCCGTTCACGTGGGAGAACGGCTTTCGCGAGATCGTGCTCTCCGACGTTCCCTGCAATTGGCTGCAATGCCAGGAGAACTCCTGCGATCCCGTGCATTTCGAGTGGATGCACGACAATTGGTCGCAACGGCTTGCCGGCAAGACGGGCCCCTATGCGAGCAAGCACCTGAAGCTCAAATTCGAGGAGTTCGAGTACGGGTTCATCTACAAGCGCGTGCGCGAGAATTCAGACGAGCACAATCCGTACTGGACCGTGGGCCGCGTTGCGCTATGGCCGAACGGGTTTTACCTCGGCAACCATTTCGAGTGGCGCGTGCCGGTCGATGACGAGAACACGCTCAGCGTGGCGTGGTTTTTCATGCGCGTGCCGAAAGGCCGCGAGCCCTATGTGCAGGAAAAGGTACCGGCCTGGATCAGTCCCACCAAAGACGAAAACGGCCGCTGGATCACGAGTCACGTGATCAACCAGGACATCATCGCCTGGGTCGGACAAGGCCGGGTCGCCGACCGCACGCGCGAGAATCTCGGCCCCGGCGACCTGGGCATTGTGATGATCCGCAAGCAGCTGTTCAACGATCTCGACGCGGTCGCGCAGGGCAGGGACCCGAAGGCCGTGATCCGCAATTCAAACGTCGCGAAATGCGTCGAGCTGCCGTTCTATCAGAAGAGGGAAATGAGGGAGGGCATCGCGCTCGCCGACTTTACCAACTATCCCCTGCTCAACGCCCGCCTCAAGGCATTCCGCCACTGCTACGGCCAACCACCGCAGGTGCGCCGCGCCTTTGAGCAGGCCATGGGGATTTAGTGCGGGATGATTTTAGACAATCGTCATTCCGGGGCGCCGCGTAGCGGCGAGCCCGGAATCCATAACCACAGGCCTGGGGTTATAGATTCCGGCTCTCGGCCCGTTGGGCCTCGGCCGGAATGACGGCGTTTTATGTTGCGTGGAATTGAGCAAATCAAAACGCATCATGCTCTAGCCACTCCTAAAACTTCTCCACCCAGGGGCGCAGCTCCACCTCCCACGCCCATGCGCTGCGGGGCTGGTGAATGAGATGGAGATAGGTCGCGGCAATGGCGGCGGGATCAAGCAGCGTATCGGCGCCTTCCCCGGGCTCGGGCCGGCGCGCGCTCCGGATACCGCCGTCGATCACGACGTGCGCGACATGGATGCCTTGCGGTGAAAGCTCGCGCGCCATGCTCTGCGCCAATCCCCGCAGCGCGAACTTGCCCATCGCAAACGGTGCCGACTGGGCGTAGCCCTTGATGCTCGCGGATGCTCCGGTGAACAGGATGGCACCGTGCTTCTTCGCCAGCATGCGGCGCGCGGCCTGCTGCCCGACAAGGAAGCCGGCATAGGCGGTGACCATCAGCGCCTTTTCGACTTCCGCCGGATCAAGGTCGACGAACGGCCCGCGCGTGCGATAGCTCGCATTGTAGATCACGATCTCGGGCGCGCCTGCTGCCCCATCAAGCGTTCTGAACAGCTTCTCGACGTCGGCTCGCTTGCCGGCGTCACAGGCAAGTGCCTGCGCGCCGATCTCCTTGGCAAGCGGGGCGAGATCATCCGTGCTGCGGGCCGCGAGCGTGACCTTTATACCTTCCGCCGCCAGCACGCGTGCGAGCGCGGCGCTGAGTCCCGACCCCGCGCCCACGACGAGCGCGGTATTAAAGCGTGTGTATGTCATGAGCGGACCTTTCGCATCATCCTAGCACGAAATCCGCTGGCTCGACACCGCTATGGACGATGAGCAGGCCCTCCGGGGCGCCGCAAAGAAAAGCGCCGGCCTTGCGGCCGGCGCGCTCATCAGCTCAATGTGGAACGCTTACTGCCGGTATTGCTGGATGCGCGTGGTGCGCAGACCTGCAAGCCCATGCTGGTCGATCGAATACTGCCATGACAGGAATTCTTCGACCGTGAGCGTATAGCGGCTGCAGGCCTCCTCCAGGGAGAGCAGTCCGCCGCGCACCGCGGCAACCACTTCCGCCTTGCGGCGGATGACCCAGCGCTTGGTGCCGGGAGCCGGCAGGTCGGCAATGGTCAACGGGCTGCCGTCAGGCCCGATGACATATTTGGCCCTTGGTCGCAGGGGCTCCGTCATGTGACTACTCACGCACTCGACTGACCAACTCGGGTGCAAACCTACCATTGGCCGCTTAAAATTTGGCTAAGCTCATCGTTTCAATTGGGTAAACGCCGTTCACAGAACCGATGCGATTTTGGCCCGAAGTGCCTATACTAGGGGCTGTAGCCCGCATGAGCGAAGCGATATGCGGGAACGACCAAGGGGCAATGTAGGCCTCCCCGGATTTCGCTTCGCTCATCCGGGCTACGGTTGAAGGATAAACTCCCCGTGCTCAACAGCCTCGACCTTGCCGGATCGCCCCAGGACACTCGCGTGGTCGTGGCCATGTCGGGCGGGGTGGATTCCTCGGTCACGGCCGCCCTCCTCAAGGCCGAAGGCTACGAGGTCGTGGGCGTGACGCTCCAGCTCTATGATCACGGGGTGGCGGTCCATCGCTCCGGCGCCTGCTGTGCCGGTCAGGACATCCACGATGCCCGCGCGGTCGCCGAGCGGATCGGCATCCCCCATTACGTGCTCGACTACGAAAACCGTTTCCGCGAGACGGTGATCGACCGCTTTGCCGAGAGCTATGTGGCGGGCGAGACCCCGGTGCCGTGTGTGGAATGCAACCAGTCCATCAAGTTCCGCGATCTGCTTTCGACCGCGCGGGAGCTCGGGGCGCAGGTGCTGGCGACCGGCCATTATGTCGCTTCGCGCGTGTTGCCGGGCGGTGCCCGCGCGCTCTTTCGCGCGCGCGAGGCCGAACGCGATCAGAGCTATTTCCTCTTTGCCACCACGCGCGAGCAGCTCGATCTCCTGCGCTTTCCCCTCGGCGACATGACCAAGGCGCAGACGCGCGAGCTTGCGCGCCGCTTTGGTCTGCCAGTTGCCGACAAGCATGACAGCCAGGACATCTGCTTCGTCCCGACGGGCCGCTATACCGAAGTGATCGAGCGGCTGCGGCCCGGCGCCGCCGAGCCGGGCGAGATCGTCGACACGGACGGGCGCGTGCTCGGCACCCATCGCGGCATCATTCACTTTACGGTCGGCCAGCGCCGGGG
>Ga0209217_1000259_pt1 | contig 13521 bp, 10 predicted proteins | sample JacPinW_OM3H0_M2_FD_187957 | JGI IMG/M metagenome (GOLD analysis project Ga0209217, IMG submission 187957) | Forest soil microbial communities from Algoma, Ontario, Canada - Jack Pine, Ontario site 1_JW_OM3H0_M2 (SPAdes) (version 2) | ecosystem: Environmental > Terrestrial > Soil > Boreal...
GCGGCGGCTCGCATCGAAGTACCGGGCCAGCTGCCCGGCCGCGACCCCGTAGAACCACTGCACCTTCTGCTTCTCACGGAGCTGGAGGAGGTATTCGGAATCACGCTTGCGCCGACGGCCCTGTTGCCCGGCGCGGCCCTGCTGCCCCGGCGGAGAGGGGCGGCGGATGCGGCCGCTCTTGCCGGCAACCTGGCGGGCGCCTTTGAGCCCGAGCTCGACGCCAGCGCGGCGGGACCGCTTTTCGACGGGTCCACGGGGAGCCATGGGAACCCTATACCTCTATATACGGGTCTCTTAAACCACGAACGTTCGACGCCGCCGCGTCAAGCGGCCAGGCGGTCGACCATCCGGGCGTTAGCCACAGAGAGGGCCATCTGATCGGCCAGGATCTTCAGCAGTCGGAGGTGGCTTTTGGAGTACTGGTTCATGCCCAGCTTGACGACCTCGATCACACCGATGAAGTCGTTGTTGATCGTAACCGGCACGGCCACGACCGATACCTTCATCGCCGGGGCCTCGAAGCCGACCAGGCCGGGATCGGAATCGCCGACCACCATGCCGCGCCCGCTCAGAAAGACCTGTCCGGCGATGCCTTCCCCGGGCAAGAGGATTCGACGCTCGAGCGCGGTGCCCGGGGCCTCCAGCCGATCGGGCGGACTGACGTAACTTGGCACCAGGTGGCGCCTGTCACTCGCCACCAGATAGACGCGGGCCTGATCATGAGGCAAAAGGTTGGCAGCGACCTCGGCGGTGAGCCGGCAGATCTGCTGCTCTCCGCTTTCTCGACCAGGCGCCTCTTTGAGGGTCTGCTTCTCCTGGATCCGGTGGGGCGACAGCCTGGTGGCCGCCACGAGGTCGCTGGGCCGGACGAGGGCGACCACTGCCTCGACGACGCGCGGGTCGAACTGCGAGCCAGCCTGGCTGCGCAGCTCGCTGATGATCTGATCCGTGGTCAGCGCGGGGCGGTACGGCCGGTCGGTTGACATCGCATGGAAGGCGGCACAGACGTGGATGATGCGACCACCGAGAGGAATCATCTCGCCTGCCAGGCCATCGGGATAACCGCTGCCGTTCCAGCGTTCGTACTGTGCCCTGACGATGGGGCAGATGGCCTTCAAGGACGGAACCCTCGACAGGATTCGTTCGGCAATGACCGGGTGCTCGTGCACTAGCGCGAGTTCCTCTCGGCTCAACGGCCCCGGTTTTTCGAGCACCTGGGCGGGGAGGCTCACCTTGCCGACGTCGTGCAGCAGCGCAGCATACTCGATTTGCCGCAGGGCGAGGCTTTTCAGGCCAAGATGCTGCGCCACTGCGACCGCGAGCATCGCGGTTGCGCGCGAGTGGGTTTCCGTGAAGCGGTCCTTGCCGTAGACCATGGCCGACACCGCTCCCAACGTCGTCATGAAACTCTCCTCGATTTGTCGCACGCGCTCGTCTGCCTCACGTTTCTGGCGGCTGAAATTGCCCAACATGCGGGTCTGCGTGTAGACGATGAGTCCGATGACGCAGACCAGCACCAGCAAGGCGCGCTCATAGAGTTCCGACCAGCCCGCGACCAGGGGGACGGCAGCGGCGACGGCCGCGACCAGCGCGACCGCCATCGCGGTTCGAAGTGGTAGCAGGGCGGCAGTGAAGAGGGCCAGCACGATGTAGACCGACACCAGGTCGCGGCTGTGTACGTTGCCGGCAATGCTGAGGTAGAGCAGTGGAAGCGCGATGCCCACCACGATGGCGCCGAACAGGGGCTCGATGGGAACTCGCAGCCACGGCAGTCCCCAGCAAACGACCCCGAGGAGGAACGCAACCGCCGGGACGGCCCATGCAGAAAACGATCCAAGGTGAAGCCCCGAACCGGAGTAACTGCTCACGAGCCGTACGGTGGTGATCGCCCAGAAGCCGACCGCGAGCACACGCAAAGCGGGCCATTCGCGGGCACCAAGCTTGCGAGCCACCTGACCGAAGCGTGGGCTCGCCCCGGCCAGCAGGGGGAGTTTGAACTGGACCATTTCCCGCGCGGAGGTGACGAGGCGGCGGAGGTCGAAGGTCTTGGGCGCCCGGTAGACCAGTCGCCCCTGCCGGGCAACCGGTAGCGGCCGCTTCGACGATCGGCGGCTCATGAGTGTTCCAAGCGCAACGATCGACCGAAACCTTCGTCCGGGGACCGCCGTACCTAGGCGGTCACCTGTATTTGTATGTCGACTGTGGTCGCGACCGCGACCGCCTTATAGAGCGGTCAACGCCGCTTGTAGTGCTCGACGAGGTCGATCGCCTCCGTTTGGCTCGGGCCGGAGAGGCGGAACCGCATGTCGATCCGCTGAAAGACCGACGTGTCCGACCGGTTGCGGACGCCTTCGATGGTCACCTCGACCTGATCCAGGCGCACCCCGGAGTCGCGCGCCCGGCCCTGCACGAGGAGCACCCCGCAGGCGGAGACGCCCGCCAGGAACGCTTCTGCTGGGGTGATCTGTTCGCCCGGCCCACCCAGGTGGGTCGGTTCGTCGATCACGAGCTGGTGATTGCGCACCTGGTTGACGGCGCGCCCAGGCGTCGCGCTGCTGCTGGACAAGACCCGATTGATAACCAGATCGTCAGCGGCCATCCGGGCCTCGCGTTACGCCGGGGACGCGCCTGGCTTGCACACCGGCAAGGAATCGCTCGAGGTCGATCACCACGCGCTCGTGCGTGCCGCGCGCGACCAGCTCGACGTCGTCGACGGCCGAGACCTCGAAGTCGACGCGGCGTCCGTCGACGGCGACCACGCGGGCGGTAACCCGAACCTGCATGCCTACGGGTGTCGCCTTGAGATGCTCGATACTGACGCGGGTGCCAACGCTGGCCTCGCCGGATTCGAGCTGATCCGCGATCGCCCGAACCGCCGCCGACTCGAACCAGTGACAGAGGACCGGCGTGGCCAACACGGTCACGCCGGGATTCTGAAACCGGTCGGCACCGTGTTCGGGTCGGACCATCTGCTCGAGGATTCCTTCCAGGCCTACAGCAATCGATATCACACGTGCCACTTTACGGCGAGAAGCCATTTCCGCCCCCTCCCAATGGCGAGAAGGATCGCCACGACCGCCAGACCCGCGAATCCGACGACAAGCAGGTCGATCGGCGTGATCACCGAAAGGTCCGCTGTCTGACTTCTCGACAGCGCGATCGGGACCAGCGGTGAGATCCCCGCGGCATGCACGCGCGCGGTGTAGTTCCCGCGGCCGGCGACGATTGAGAACTGGCCGTTGCCGTCAAGCCGGAACCGTTGCTGCCGGCCGGACGGGTCGGTCAACGTCACCGGCCGGCTGAGCGTGGTTCCGAACAGGGCGTCTTTGGCGCGCAAGGTGAGCCGGTAGAGCTTCAGGTGCACGACCCAGGTCCCCCCCACCGCCGGCAGGTAACGTTCCTGGCCGTCATTGGCGACGTTGAGCCCATCGAAGTCGACGCGGCTGAGCGCGTAGGGCACGGCGACGACGTGGAGGCTGTTGTCCCCCATGTGCTTTGCCGGCAAGGGCGTGTGCAGCCACGTCGGTGGATAGGGATAGTCGAGCCTGACGACCTCGGCGTCGGGGCCGGAGAGGATGACATTCGACACACGGGCCGCGTCGAGTGGCCTTCCCGCGGGATCGGAGAAGACGACCTCGGTGCGATAGGCGACCTGCAGCCCAACGGACAGCGTGTGGTTCTCATGCATGCGGACCTGCCGGACGGGTTGGAACGACTCATCGCTCCAACGCACGAATGAAAAGCGAGTCCGGTCGTCGTCGCGGGGAAGCGTCAGCGACAAGGTGTGATCGCCTCGGGTCGCGACATCGGCGACGATCATGCCATTGGCCTGGCTGACAAACGTGCGATTACCGTCAAGCGTGAGGACGACGCCGGCGACCGCAGGGACCGTCTGGATCGTCAGCAGCAGCGGCTGGGCGAGCGGCCGCTCGCGGGCGCTGGCCGGCAGAGGCAAAGCCAGGCCGATCCCGGCCGCGAGGGCCAATGCCGCAACCCAGCGGCAAGAAAGGGAGGGGCCGGCGCCCGACGGGGGGCGTGTCGGGACGGCCCCATGGACGCACAACCGCACCTTCACCGGCGACGCCGCCGTCGTCGAGCGCCACGCGTCAACGTCAGCGTGAGCAGCATCACCGAGAGCACGCCGACGGCCCCGTAGATCTGTGTCAGCCGATCAGCCGAGAGTCCGTGTCGGGAGAGGACCGCACTGACGGGCCGGCCTTTGAGAGTCGTGGGCTGTCGCGCCGGCTGCCGGAAGTCGAATGCATTCATCAGGTCATTCGCCTGTTCGTCGCGGGTGGTGAGCGGCGCCAGTCCGTGCAGGCGCTCGACGAACTTCAGGATGGATGTGAAATCGGCGGTCTCGTGGAAGACGAAGCCCTTCCTTGCGTAGGGGGAGATGATCAACGCCGGCACGCGGAAGCCGTAGCCGTCCCGATCGATCTGCGGCGGCGTCACGTGGTCATACCAGCCGCCCCAGTCGTCCCAGGTCAGGATGATCGCGGAGCTTTCCCACAACGGGCTGCGCATGATCGCGCTGATGATGGCGACGGTTGCGATCTCGCCGTTGACGATATGGCCCGGTGGGTGCTCCGAGGTTCCACCCTGGATGATGTAGCTGACCGCCGGAGCTTGGCCCTTGACCAGGTCGACATACAGGTCCGCGAGGTCCACCAGCCGCGCCTTCCGTGCCGGATCATCGATGAATCGCGGCATGGTCAGCAAGGGGACCCAGGCCAGCTGGGCATCTCGCGGATCGTTGGGGAGCTTGTTGCGGAAGTTGAGTTCGGGCGCGTAGTTCTTGACATAGAACTTCCACCCGACCTGGACAGCATCCAGACGATCGAAGATGGTGCGCAGGTCGATGCCAGTCTTGGGGATGCTGTCGGCCTGACCCGACGAGCGCGCTGTCACCCAGTACTGGTGGTTGATGGAGCTGCCGCCCTGCGCTGAGGAGAAGAAACGATCGGCGAGCACGTACTGGCGGGCCAAATCCCAGTAGGACGGCAGGTCGTGGCCATCGTAGTAGCCGAGCGCGAGCCGGCCCGGCAGGTTGCGCGTCAGCTGGGCCTTGATGAAGCCGTCCATTTTCCCGTTGTCGAAGGCCGCCCGCGAGGTGACCTCGCCGTGATGCAGGTCGGGCGTTCGTAGCTGGGTCAGGTGGAATGGCCTGACCAGCGGGTTCGCCGGATCGTTCGGGTTGGTCGGCACGCCACACGCGTTGCGCACCCCGTCGGCGCCGGGGAAGGTGCCGAAGTAGTTGTCGAAGGTGTGGTTCTCCTGCATCAGGACGAACACGTGCTTGATCTTTGACGCCGCCGCCGCGTTGATCGCCGGAGGCGGGGCCGTCGACGCGCGGGGCGACGTTAGCTGCGAGACCTTGGCAGACGGGCCCGGCGTGGGCTGCACGCAGGCCGGCCTTGCGGCTTCGGGGTCCGGGACGCGGGCAACCGCCGGGACCCGGTTCAGGCCAAAGGTCGCGGTGACCAAACAGATGACGGCCGCCAGCTGCCACGACGTCATGGGTGCACCGCGTAGATCCTGACGACGGGCACCCATGTCAGGCGGCCGTCGGCGCCTCGCACCAACTGGTCGTCCGCGTACACCAGGATCCCGTGGTATTTCTTCACGTACGCCATCAGCTTCCTGGTGAAGAACGGGGTCCGCGCCGCCGAATAGGAGTCATAGACGAGGTACTGAAGCGTGTTGGTACGGAGCAAGAGGTCGGGGTTGAGCACCGGCTCGTAGGTGGGATTTCGATGCAGCGGATTGGGACTCACGCTCAGCGCTCGCGCGCGCCGGCCACCGTAAAACTGGATGACGTTGGCAAACGAAGGGCCGATCGTCAGGAAGTTGGCATCCGGCAGCGTCTTCGCTCTGATCCAGTCCCCGACCGGTCGGCTGGCCTTGAGCCCTCCGGTCCCGGCTGTAAAGCTCACCACCGGTCGGTCCGTCACGTCGTCGCTGTCGCTCGCCCGGATCGCGAGCGCGGCCGGTGCCCCGGCCAGGACACCCTGCACCCCCGACCCCAGGATCAGGGCGCAGACGACGCCGATCGCGACCGCCGTGGCCACTCGGGCCGGCAAGGCCGGCCTCCCAGTCCGCAAGACCGCACGGCCGGCGAGCTTGCTCACTCCGACGAGGCCGTCAGCGGCGAGCACGGCGATGGGCGCGACGACCGGGAGCAGGTACTGAAAACCCTTGACGGGCCACACCTCGAAGAAGGCGATCATCGCTAGCGGCAGCGCCACAAGAAGGACGTCGATGCCCTCGCGGCGGCGCAGCGCCAAGACCGTGCCCACTACGGCCAGCACCACGATCGGAATCGTCAGGCTGGGGATGACGGAGAGATAGAAGTCGGGAGTGTGATTCGGCCGGCGGAAGATCTGCCAGATGAGGAATTGCTGGGCAACGCCCCCGCCTCCCGACAGCAGGAGCGCCAGCGGAAAGGGCGCGATCGTCAGCGCGTAGACGCCGGCCGCACCGAGGAAATCGAGGCGTGGCAGCGGAACGTCTCTCGCGAGCAGGAAGAAGACGAGGATGGCCGGCACCATCAGGATGGCCGTCTCCTTCGAAAGGAATGCCAGTCCGGCGGCACAGGCGGCGGCGAAAAGCGTGAGGCGATCGGGCTTCCGCACGTAGAGGGCAAGGAAGAGGAGGCCGAGGGCGAAGAAGAAGGCCATCGGACCGTCGAGCAGCATCTGTCGGGAGACCATGACGGCATAGGGGGAGAGCGCGATGAACAGCATGGTGAGCAGCCCGACCAGCCGGCCGCGTACCAGCCACGCGGTGGCCCCACCCACCAGGACCAGGCCGACGCCGAAGGCAACGGTGACCAGGCGAGGCGCCACGTCGTTGACGCCGGTGATGCGATAGACGAGTGACACGATCACGTGAACCAGGAGCGGATGGGCACGGAACACGCCGAACATGTGGGCGTAGTCGGCATGCCCGGCGAGCGCCGCGGCCTGGCCGGAGTAGACGGCCTCGTCGGAATTGAAGCCGTACCGATTGAGATCCACAAGCCGCACCACGAGCGCGATCACCACGATCGCGGCGCCGGCCAGCGGCGCCGTGAGGGGATGGCGGAGAAGCCGGGTCATTTCGTCTCCCTCCCCGCACGCGGTCGCAGCAGGACCACCAGCAGCAGAACGCCGACCGCCGCGAGCAGCCCGAGGCCAACCAGCAAATAGTTGGGTGTCGAGGTTGGCGCTCGCCGGACCGCGCTCAGCGCCGACGGCCTGGTGGGTGCGCCGGCACGGTGGAGCGCGTCGAGGTAGAGGCCGTAGCCACTCGCGCTGGACCACTCCTGGGCGCTTTCGACGGCCGTCCCCTCTCCCCACTCATTGAAGGTGCTGATCAGCTGGAAGCGGGCCCTCGACGCGATCATGTGACGAATATCGAGCTCCCACCGCGCGACATCTCGAGAGAGCCGGGGTGAAGACTCGCTCGCTTTCGCGAAACCGGGGCTGATGGAGTAACTGTTTCCGGGAACCGAGATGCCGCCAACGTCCGGCGAGTACTGATACCAACCATCGGGCTGGTTGGCACACTTCTGGTAGCCGGAGAAAATCTTGAGCATGATGTACGCGCCAATCTGGCGGGCGCCGTCCCAGCGCTTCGCCATGTTGCACCCGTCGTTGGCATCGCCGTACACGAAGACCACGAAGCGGCCGTCGACCCGCAGGTAGGACGCCTCGCTCGCATACTGGCTCTCGATGTAGCGCAGGTTGCTCTCAATCTGCGCGGCTGTCTGGTTAGCGTGAGATTCGGGCTCATACATCAGCGCCCAACGAAAGGTGGTCTCCGCGGCGGCGTCGAACAGCGCGGACATGCGGCGGTCAGTCCGTGAGCCGCGACCCCACCATGAGGCAATGCCGGCATCGATTCCGCCGTACTGCATCGCACTGATCTGGTTTTTGATCACCGCCGGGTCGCTCGAGTCGTAGAGCCCGGCCGCCGGATGGTACCGCGTAAAGGGATGGCCGCCCTGCTGTGTCCAACCCTCAGGGAACCACGGATAGTAGAACGCCGCCCGGATGGGACGCGACGGATCGACACTGGTCGTCGTTGTCGGTTGCGGAGACGCCGGGGTTCCGCCCGTCTCCACGCCTGCGCCCTTTGTGACGTGGAACGAGTGCACTACCAGGCCCTGGACCGTGACGAACTCGACGGTCAGGGTCTGCGGGGTGATGGTGAGGCGAACCGCACCGAAGTCCTTGTCGTCGTGCCAGATACTTCCGGGGATACAGCCGAAGCGACAGACCGGGATCAGGTTGCGGCCGCCGACGCCGTTGACCACGAAGGGCTTACCGCCGATCTGCAGGTGCTCGAAATCGTGATCGTGGCCGGAAAGAAACAGATCGATTGCCGGAAGGATCGCCCAGTGCGTGTAGCTCTGTGACCCGTGCTGACCGGAGCTGTAGAAGGCCTGGTGGCCGGTGGTGATCTTCCAGGTCGCTGTGCTCGCCGCCACATTGGCCTGGTACTGGGCGGCCTGCCGAGAGTTGGCCCCGTCGCCATCAGGGTCCTGGTAGTTCATGTCTGTGACGAACAGGTCGACCAGGCCACCACCGAGGCGTGCGACGTAGTGGGGCGGCCGGTGGAAGAAACCGGTGCTCGGCTCGATCGATCCGTTCTGCCAGTCGTGGTTGCCAGGCGTCGGATAGAAGGTCCCGGCCGTGATGTCGGGGAGGTATGGTCCCTGGTCGGCCGCCACGTTGGCGGCGGACCCGTTCTCATAGCTGTTATCGCCGACCGTGATGATCGCCTGCGGGCGCCAGCCGTGGACCAGGTTCGCGACGGCCAATTCATTGGCTGGGTTGCCGCCGCAGGTGCTTCCCGGCTGACATCCGTAGTCGCCTATCACCGCCAGCGTGACCGCGGGGGCTGGAGCCTCCCCCAGCGCCGCCGACGGGCCGGTAGCGCCGAGCACCACGGCGAGGGAGGCGCCCGCCAGCGAGCGCGTGATTCGGCCGCTCACGTCACCACCACGGGTTCGAGCGTCGGCTCCGGAGGCGGCGGCGTTCCCAGGCCGAGGTCCCGCTCGATCACCTCGGCCCAGCTGTAGTCCTGCACCACGAGGCGCCGGGTGACGACACCCGCTAGCGCCCGCGCGAGGATCTCGTGCTCGCGTCGCGCGAGCTCATCGCAGCCGATGCCGCCGATCTTGAGAAACGGCGCCAGGCTGGCATAGGGCGGGAAGCCATAGGCGTCGTCGGTGTTGGTGGACAGCATTCCGGCTCCAGTCTCGGGTCCGACCTGGCTGACCCCGAGACGCTCGCCGCGGTCGATGATGAACAGGTGCTGCAGCCGGGTCGTCAATCCGATCTGACAATCCACGAGATCGGTGATCGCGTACTTTGGTGGAGGACAGAGCGCCTGTACGATGGCGTTCATCGACATGATCGGCAGGTTGCGCTTGCCCAGCCACTTTCCCGCGGTGCGTCCCTGCCTCGAGTGGAGCCGGCTCTGCAGTGGGAGCGCGAGCCGGCTGCGGGCTTTGAGTCGGTGACTCGGTGTCGACCGCACCGTGTGGGCGCTGATCGTGAGTGGCTTTGGGTACCGACTCAGAATGCCGTCCCCGTTCAGGATCACCATGTCGTCGGAGTAGAACTGGCCGCCGTGCGCCTGTAGGAGTCGGAGGATCGTGCCGGTCTTTCCCGTGTCGGTCTTGGCCGAGAGCGTGATGGTCTCGCCGTTGATGGCGATCGTGGCCGCGTGAAGCAGCATGCGGTTCTGTTGCACGAGCAGGAATCGAAGCATTGGTTCGACGAGGTTCGTGTAGACCACGTGCGGCGAGACGCCGAGTAGCGGCGCGACGGTAATGGAAACCGGTGGTCCAAAGTCGATCCGAAAGTTGCCACACAGACCGCCCGTCTGCTCGCGCCAGACGAGGTGCTCCTCATCGGCGTCGATGCTCTTGCCGCGCTGCGGCCAGAAGCTCCCGACCACACCGCGACGAACGATTAGATCAGCCTTTCTTCCGACCCCCGCCACTTCCCCCTCCCCCGCTTGCGGGGGACGGTCGGGGTGGGGGCTTCGGAAGAATTCGAGCTCGGGCAACCGAAAGTCGGAGACCACACGGACCAGTCCGTCGATGTCGTAGCGGTGCCCCACCCTTTGGATCTCCCTCCCCCCTTGCGGGGAAGGGTCGGGGTGGGGGGTCTGGCCCCAGATGAATAAGCTGCTGACCAGGTAGCGACCGCCGAACAGCGACCCCAGCGCCACCAGGTTCGAAATCAAGTAGTGGAGGCCCAGGACGGAGGTCAGCACGAAGAGGATGGGGAGCCGCACCGGAGTCGTGGCGGCGGTCAACGCGACAAATCCGAGATAGCGACGCCCGACCCCCGGCCGGCGGCGGGAGCGGAAGACCCAGAACTCGGTGAGGAAGAAGTTGCTGGTCGTGGAACCGACACTCGCGAGGACCGCGGCGATCAGATAGTTGACGTGCCCTCCCTCCACGAGGCCCCACATCAGCAGCTGGTTGACGGCGATCCCGCTGAGGCCGACGAGTCCGAAGCTGCCGATCGAGGTCCAGCTCAAAGGCCGGCCACCCCGACGGCTAGTGGTTCGGCGGCACCATCGGGACGATGGTCGTACAACCAGGCGACGGCCAGGTTGAGGTCACCCGGCCGGAACGGCTTCCGGCGTTGGCGCACCAGCACGACGACCGCGCCGGCGCGAGGGTCCGGAACGAGGATCGCGGAAACCGTCTCAATGTTGCGGCGAGGTTGGGGCCGCGGCGACGGAGACTGGATGATCAGGTCCGGGACCTGGGTGGCGGCGCACTGCCGGATGAGATCCTCGAGCCGTGTCCACGGAAACACGACCGATGTCGCGCCCATTCTCTGGCCGTCTCCGCTCACATACCAGGCCCCATCGGCGCGCACCCGACGGCGCAGTTGCTCGAGATTGCCGCCGGATGTCCCCGCGATGGCATGCTGCCAGTGGCGGAGCGTTGGGAGGTTGAGGACCAGGGGTAGGCCGAGCGCAAACGTCTGAGCGGCTGCGCCAGTCATCATCGGGTGTCGGTATCCCACGATCAGGAGGAGCTCGAAGACCGCAACGCCGGCGATGCAACCGCTCACGCCCAGTGCCCGATAGAGGAGCGCAGCCCGATCGCTTTGGGAAAAGGTGAGTCGGCGCTGCATGACGCCGTTCACGACCGAGCTCACGGCCGATGCACCTAGCCAGGCCAGCGACGCGAGTAGCGCCGTGCGGCTGAGGACGCTGAAGCTAGCCAGGAAAATCGCGAGGCTGAAGGCGGTCACGAGGGCGAACTTGAGAGGCTGAGAGCTGCGCGGTACGTCGAAGAACAGGGAGGCAAGGTGTTTCGCGTAGAGCGCGCCGAGCCGTACGCCCGCCTTCGATGTCCCCTCCAGCCGCCGACCAAACACGAACGGCACGTCGGCAACCCGTAGCTCGGGGCAGAGCACCAGCAGCTCGAGAAGGATCTTGTATCCAACCGGCCGGAATTCGAGGCCCGCAATCGCGTCTCGCCGAATGCAGAAGAAGCCGCTCAGGGGGTCGGTGGTCCGCCGCGATTCCGGGAAGAGGCCGAATGCGGCCAGGGTGGCACCTCGGCTGACGAGTCGCCGGCCGGCCCCATCCAGACCATCGCTGGCGCCCCCGGGTCCGTAGCGGGAGGCAACGGCCAGGTCGGCGCCAACCTCCACCTCGTGAAGAAGGCGGCGCACGACCTCTGGTGGATGCTGCAGGTCGCCATCCATCACGCAGATGGCGGCACCCCTCGCCAGGGAGATTCCCAGGGCCACCGCGGTCGCGAGCCCACTCTGGTCGGTCCCTCGCTCGATGATCCGCACGTCCGGGTCGGTGTCGGCCAGGTACCGCAAGGCCGCGCGGCTAACGCCGTCAGTCGAGTCGTCCACGACGATCACTTCGTGGTCGATGCCCGATAGCGACCGGCTGAGCGCCTCGTGAAGGCGCTCGACGTTGCCTATCTCATTGCGGGTTGGAACAACGACCGTTAACCGGATCTCGTTCATTCGTCGAGGGTTCTCCCGGCGGGCGTGCAGCGCCCGCTGCTCTCCTGACGAGGTTGGGGTCGGCTCTATTCACTCGACGCCCGAAGACTGGCGGCACCGGGTACCGGCCGGGGGAACGATCAGGCCGCGGGCGCTGCGGTTACGTTCGCGTCAGGGCGCGGATGTCGCCGCGTCAGTCGGCGCCACATCGCCTGGGGCGGCAGACGTCGACGCGTCCGGCGACGGCGAGTCGCTCGGTACCGCCGACGGTGCCGCGGCCGACGGCGCCGCGGAGGGCGCCGGTGGCTCACTCACCGGTGAGGCAGATGGGGAATCCACTACGGGCGGGGCGGTCGCGTCGACTTCGGCTTCTGCCTGAGTGACGGCGTTCTGGGCATCCTGGACGGCACCATCAACAGCGGCAATCTCGTCGGGGGTACTACCGTCCGGCTGGCGATTTGCGTCGCTAACGGTGGTGAGGTCCGTCTGAATCTGGGCAATCGTACTGTCAACCATGTGGACATCGGATTGGGGGGTGTTCTTCAGTCGGGTCGCGGCGTCGACGAGCAGGGTACTGGCATCGCGGAGCGAGGCAACCGCCAGGCCATCCTTCCGACGATCGAGCATGACTTTCGCCTCGTGCACGCGCTGCCTGACCAGGGAGAGCTGGAAATGTGGACGCTCGCGGGCACCGATGAAGTCGAGCTGCGCACTCTGTCGGAGGTGCTTTACCGGGTAGAGGAGGCTGTCGGGCATGGTGTCATCCGAGGCGAGCGCGACGATGCCCACCAGGGACGCGCAAACAGCCAGGGCAAAGCCGGCTGCCACCCGCGTGGGTCGAAACAAGGGAGCACGTTTCTGCGCGTGGTTCGGCAGCCGCGGCTCGAGCTGCGACCAGAACCGAGCAAACGGGACGGGTTGCATCGGGGGCAGGTCATTGAGAACACGATCGAGCCGCTGGATCTGTCGAAGGCTCGCTCCGCATTCGGCACAGCTTCGCAGGTGGGCGGCGACGGTCGCGCGCTCCGAATCCGGCAAGGTGCCGTCGGCGTAGGCGTCCAGCGAGCTCAATACGGCGTGGTGACTCAGCATGGGTTATCCATCATGGTTGACGCATTTTCCTCGGGATTATTCGGTCCAATCGGGCCCTGGGACTCGCTCATGTAGCCGGCAAGCCGGCGTCGCAGCCGGCGTTTCGCGTTGTGGATCCGCGACATCACCGTTCCGATCGGAATGTCCAGGACCTCCGCGATTTCCTGGTAGCTGAGCTCGTGGAAGACCTGTAACACGATTGCGTCGCGAAGGCGACTCGGAAGGCCGGCCAGCGCACTGCGAACCGCCGTTCGCTGCTCCTTGAGCGCGGCCGCCTGGGCAGGATCACCCAACTGCGAAGGTGCCTCGTGAACCAGAGTGTCGAAGGAGATGTCGACTCGACGCCTCCGGATCGCGTCCGTCACGGTATTGGCCGTCACTCGATGCAACCAGCGGATGAACGGTCGATCGGCTCGATACAAGCGAAGCTTCTGGTGGACCTTGA
>Ga0209217_1000261_pt1 | contig 13451 bp, 12 predicted proteins | sample JacPinW_OM3H0_M2_FD_187957 | JGI IMG/M metagenome (GOLD analysis project Ga0209217, IMG submission 187957) | Forest soil microbial communities from Algoma, Ontario, Canada - Jack Pine, Ontario site 1_JW_OM3H0_M2 (SPAdes) (version 2) | ecosystem: Environmental > Terrestrial > Soil > Boreal...
TACCACTAATGCATCGGCGACCGCCGGATGTGCGCGCAGTACTTCTTCGACCTCTTCGACGAAGACCTTTTCGCCGCCGGTGTTGACTACCAGCGAATCGCGGCCGTACAGCCGCAAGGTGCCGTCCTCCTCGAGGCTAGCCCGGTCACCGGAGATCACCACCCGCTTGCCGTCGACCTCGGGAAACGTCTTGCGGGTGGCGTCGGGATCATCGAGGTATCCGAGCGGGATCCGTCCTTCTCTGGCAGCCCAACCTGTTTCACGCTCGCCGGGGGAAAGAAAGTGGCTGTAGTCCTCGGATAGGACCAGTCCTCCCTCGCGCAGTGTGAAGGTGTCGGTGCGGGTGTCACCCTGGCTGTTCGCGAACCCCATGTTTCCGGTTTCCGACGAGCCATATCCGTTGATGAGTGTGACGTGGGGCAGCATTTCCAGCAGCGCCCGTTGGTATTTCGGATTCGTCGCGGCGCCGCCGGTTCCGATCGCGTTGAGCGACGACAAATCGTAGCGGCCGCGCCGCAACTCCTCGACCAGGGGCGCGGCGTACGCATCCCCGACCATCGTCATCATGCCGACCCGCTCGCGCTCAGCCGTCTCCCACACCAATGGCGGATCGAGCTTCTGGCTGGTGTCGTACAGCACCACGGTCGTACCGGCCATGATTGCCGCGAACGCTGTCCACATGCCAGCGGCGTGCATCAGCGGTGACACCGCGAACCACGGCGGTGCAGCGGATCGGCACACCTTGTCATGGATCTCCTGGGCGGACGCATGATCGGCCCCCAGCATTGACGACACGTAAATGTCGGACTGCCGCCACAGCACGCCCTTGGGGCGACCGGTGGTACCACCAGTGCAGATCATGAGCAGGTCATCCGGCAACCCGGTCACGTCGCGGTCGCTATTCCCGTGCGCCAGCGCATCGTCCAGCGACACCGCACCGGGCAGTTCCGGTACCGCACTTCCGTCGTCGACCGACAGCAACAGGTCGGCGCTATCGGGCGGAAACACATCGGCGAATTTCGCGCCCAGAGACTTGTGGTAGATCACAGCCCGCGGCCGCACGTAGTCGAGTAGTTCGGAGACTTCGCGCGGCGTGTAGTTGTAGTTCACGTTCACCGGAACGGTACGGGCCTTCAGGCAACCGACCACCATGTCGGGATAGCGGTCGTTGTGCATGACAAGCGCAACACGGTCCTGCCCGCATTCCCAATTCTGCAGGCCGGCCCGTTCCCGGTGGGCACCAAAGCCCTTGTCGGCCAGAAAGTTCGCCAGCCGACGGGTGCGGTCGGCCGTCTCCGCGAAGGTGCTGCGGCGATCACCGGATACGGTGATCAGCCGGTCCGGGATGACCTCGGCGATCGCGTCCAGGACCGCCCCTATGGTCCACTCGCTCATGGGACTGCGTAGCCTGAAGCGTTCAAGCCGCCGACCCGACCTTGACGTCCAGCAAATCCAATGCGTTGTCGCGCATGACCTTTCGGATGTCAGCGTCACTGAAGCCGACCAATTCCTCGGTGAACGACACCGGATCCTCCAAGCCTTCGCCATGCGGCCAGTCCGATCCGAACAGGATCTTGTCGACACCGATGACCTCGGCGAGCGCCGGAAGGTCATCCTCGTAGTACGGGGCGATCCACACGTTGTTCCGCAACTGCTGCACCGGATCCTCGGGGAACAGTCGCGGGTGGTTATTGGCCGCCTTCTTCAGGCGCTTGATCAGCCGGTGCACGAAGTACGAACCGTTCTCGATACTGACCGCTTTCAGTTGCGGATGACGGGTGAACACCCCGTGCGCGATCATCGAGGCCATCGTGTCATGAATCGCGCGGTCGTCAACAAGTATCTGGTCCAACGGGTTTGAGCCACCGAACCCCTCGAACGTCGACTTGCCGCCCCACATCCCGGCCACTTGTAAGTAGCCGCTGTCGCTCAAGTGGAACCCCACCGGCACGCCCGCCTCGGCCAATGAAGCCCATACCGGATCGTGGACCGGATCGCCCAAGGACCGCGGCTTGACTACACCGGGCACCGGCGCGGGCCGCACCAGGATCAGCTTGGCGCCGCGTCCCAACACGAATTCCACCTCTTGGAGGGCCTTGGCGGGATCGGCCAGCGAAACGATCGGTGCGGCGATGATGCGATGGTCGGGCCGGTCGAATTCCCAGTCCTCGTCCAGCCACAGGTTGAACGCATGAACTGACGCCATTGTCGCGTCGATATCGTGCTTGAGCGCTTCCTCGACACCACACGCGAACGTCGGCAGCATGAACACCGTTTCGATGCCCTGGGTGTCCATCACCGCGATGCGGGCGTCGCGGTTCTGGTATTCGGGGTGCGCCTCGAGGCGCTCGACCTTCATCAGCGATGCCGGGTCGACGCCTTCCGGAATCTCGCCGCGGAACAATAAATCCAGACAGCCGGGCACGATGATCGGGTCGAACGTCGGGTTTGGGATGAATCGGTTAACGCGATCTCCGATTACCGCCTGGGTGTGCTTACCGTCGCTGAATATTTGCACGCCTCGTCGGCGGAACTTCTTGTCCAGATGGCGGGTGAAGGCGTCCAGCGGTTCGTAGTAGTGGTTGTCGACGTCGATGGCCTTATAGCCCAAGTTCCCCATGATCATCCTTTCCGGTACCGCAAGAGTCGTTCGTGGCCATTGCCGAAGCGGTCAGCCCGGGAAAACTCGGCACTCGTTTCTCAAGGAAACTGGTGATTCCTTCGATGACGTCGGGTCGTTGCAGCGACTCGTGCAGCAAGGTTTCGGCCCGCGAACTCGCTTGCCCCACCTCGCGCATGGCATCACCGTAGGTCTGTCGTTTGATGATCGCCATGGATGCCGACGAGCAGTTTTGGGCGATGTCTTCGGCGTAGTCCATGGCGCGCTTCATCAGCTGTTCGGGCGGTACCACCTCTTTGACCAGTCCCAGGTCTGCCGCTTCGTCGGCAAGGAAGGTCCGGCCGCTCAACAACAGATCGAGTGCGACGCCCCAGCCCGTCAGCCGCGGAAGTATCCAGGAGACGCCGTATTCGGCGATCAGCCCACGACGCGCGAATGACGCGGCGAACTTGGCGCCGACGGCGGCGAACCGGACGTCGCACATCAGCGCCTGCGTCAGGCCGATACCGACGCAGGATCCGTTGATCGCCGCGATGATCGGCTTGCACAGCGTTGTCAGGTAGTAAGGCTGCCGTTCCCCGACGAGGCTGGACAGCTTGCCCTGGTCGGTCTTCTCAATCGACTGCGTGACACTTCCCATCGAGCCCAGCTGAGCTCCGGCGCAGAATGCTTTACCGCGACCGGTCAGCACGATCACCCGAACGGCCGGGTCCTCTTCGGCACGGTCCAATCCCGCGTAGAACGCGGTAGCGATGTCACCGCCCCAGGTGTTGAGTCGATCCGGCCGGTTCAACGTCAGGACCGCGACACCGCTTGCAGTCACCTCATAGCTCACTGCCTCGTCTTGGGTGGGGTCGGCGACGACGTCGTCGGCGGTGCTCACGTAATCCTCCTGTCGCCCAGTGGCCAGTTATGGCACGCAAATCCGCCGACGGCGTGTTTTAAGTGGCCACTCGCGGCTAACCCTTGAAAGCTTATGCCCATACTGTATACCTATCGGTACCGCATTCCACAACATCGCTAGGCAGGCACTAGCCCCAGGCGCCGATAGGCCTTTTCGATCTGAGCCTTGGCCTCCGGCGGCAACTTTGCTTGCGGCGGCCGGGAGTGCGGATAGGCACCGATCGGCAGGCCGAGTACCGACGCGGCGTACTTGAACGCGCCACCCCAGTGCGTGAAGTAATCCGCCCGACCCGGATAGCAGGTGAACCAGGATCCGAGGTCGATGTCGAATTGGTCGAGACCAGATTCGCGGCCGTAATCCATCGCCTCGACGAGCTTGTCGTTGCACACCAGGTCCCAATATTCGGAGAGCAGCGGCCGCCGCGGCGTCTCGAAAAGGTAGCCGGCAGTGCCCAGCTGGGCCGGGCAGACGATCCCCTCGCGCAGCCATCCGGCGCGGTACACGGTTTTCTCGCACTCCCAGATCACCAGGCCGGGCGCCAATTCATGCAACAACCGGCTGTTCGCCGGGCGAAAGGCGCCCTCCTTGGTTGCGCAGACGGCGGGGACCTCGTCGTAGATCCGTGCGCCTTCGGCCGCCGTCAGCACGTATCCCGAGGAGGGTGAGTTGAACATGCCCAGGGCAATATCGGTGCGCTGACCGATGTATTTGAAGAATCGCAGCACGCCTTCGCCGCCGTGAGCCTCCATCATCGGGGTCTGGATGTAGGCGATGTCGGCGCCGGCGTGCTGGGCGTGCAGTGTCAGATCCAGGCAGTCCTTGGCCGACATAGCAGCCGTGCAGGCTTGCACCACGATGTCCGGGTTGGCGGCTCGGGCTTCCTCGATCGCCACCTCCAACAAGCGCTTCCGCTCGTCGAGCGTTAATGACCAGAACTCCGCGATGCCGCTGGTGCACCACAACAGCGGGTGCCCGAGATCGCTGACACAGTAACGAACCAGCGTCCGGTAGGCGTCCCAGTCGATGTCGTCACCGTCGGTGCCGCAGAACGGGGTGTACAGGGAATCGCCGATTCCCCGCAAAGCGCTGCGCGCCCAAGCGCGGGCCTCGCGTGCTGTGGCCATCGTCGACTCCTTCCCAGTCAGCGACCGTCAGGTGAAGTCCGAACCGCCGTCGACATTGATGTTCGCTCCGGTCATGTAGGAATTGCGGCGCGACGCCAAAAACGCGACCACTGAACCCATTTCGTCCGGCAGCCCGGCTCGTGGCATGTGGGCCGGATGCCCGAAGTGCTTGGCGATGGCGTCCATCAGTTGGTAGGGATCGCCACCGTCGACGCCGACCGACTTGGCCCAGCCGACCAGCGACTCGGACGCGATGCTGCCCGGCGAAACCACGTTGACCAGGATCTCGTCTTTGGCCAGCAACAGCGACAAGTTTTTGGAGACGCTTGTCAGCGCCGCTTTGGCGGCGGTGTACGCCGGCAGCATCACGCTTTGACGCTGTGTGGAGTGCGCCGAGAAGTTGACGATCCGCGCCCACGCCGCCTTGCGAAGTAGCGGAAGAGCCGCACGCACGCAGCGCACCATGCCCATTACGCCGTCGTCGAAAGCCTGACCCCACTGCTGGTCGGTCAGATCTTCGAAGCTGCCTACCGCACCCGGGCCGACCGCGTTGATGAGCACATTGAGTTCGCCGTTCCACCGGCCGCCAAGCTCAGCGAACACACCGTTGACTTGATCGGCGTCACGGATGTCGGCTACCAGCCCGAGCGCATCGGTGCTGCCGCGATTCGTCAAGTCTTCGGTCGCGCGGTCGAGGTCTGCCCGGGACCGGGCGATGATCGCGACCCGGGCGCCATCGTCTGCCAGGCAGCGCGCGGCGGCCAGTCCCATGCCGCGGCCACCGCCGACGACGACTGCCGTGGCGTTTGTCAGCCCCAAATCCATGGCAAATGCCCGGTTACCCTTCGCTTGCCGCCGTGCGTATCAAAAACCCTACGATAGGTATTACAGTAGCAGATGGGGATCGCGACACGGCTGCGTAACCGCAGATCACCGGGCGGCTGCCGGTAGATTCGACTCCACCGCAGCGAGGCCGGAACGGCATGCGCAGCATTGATCTTGATGGAGGTGCCGGCAGTGGCCAAGCAAGCAACCGCCGAGAAGCGTCAGCGACGCGAACGCGGGTCCATCAACCCCGACGACATCATCAGCGGCGCGTTCGAGCTCGCAGAGCAAGTATCGATCGACAACCTGAGCATGCCGCTGCTGGGCAAGCATCTCGGCGTGGGAGTCACCAGCATTTACTGGTACTTCCGCAAGAAAGACGATCTGCTGAACGCGATGACCGACCGCGCCTTGCGCAAGTATGTGTTCGCCACCCCGTACGTCGAAGCCAGCGACTGGCGCGAGACGCTGCGCAATCACGCTCGCTCGATGCGAAAAACGTTCATGGGCAACCCGATACTGTGCGATCTGATTTTAATCAGGTCGGCGCTTAGCCCCCGAGCCGCTCGACTGGGCGTCCAGGAGATCGAGAAGGCGATCGCTGGTCTGGTCGAGGCGGGACTATCGCCGGAAGAAGCCTTCGACACCTATTCCGCGGTGTCGGTTCACGTGCGAGGTTCGGTGGTGCTGCATCGGCTTCAAGAGAAGAACCAGGCGACGGAGAACGGCGCACGCACAATCGAGGGCGCGATGGTCATCGATCCCGAAACCACGCCCCTGCTGGCGCAAATGACTGCGAAGGGCCACCACATCGGCGCGCCCGACGACAACAACTTCGAATACGGTCTGGACTGCATCCTCGACCATGCCAGTCGGCTGATTGATCAGCGGTCGAAGTCGACTGGCCGGCAACGCAAACCGGCGAAGTCGAGCGCCTCCCGTGGACGAGCCAAAGCATCGCGTTAACGGGTGCGGAAACCGTTACGGGGCCTCAGGCTCCGGCACGTTGAAGTGCTCGTCGCGCAGTCTGAACGCCTCCTTGGTGCCGTGCTCGGCTCGAGTCTTGACGAAGTTGAACTCCCCCGGCGCGAATTGGAGATTGGTTCCGTACGCGTGGAATAGATAGCTAGCCACTTCCTCACCCTGGTAAGCCTGACTCTGCTCGACGAGCCGAAATGCCTCTTTCGCGATCACGACGCCATCGGCCGGCATTTTCGCAGCCTTCTGGGCCCAGTACCGGGCCCGGGCCGGGACCAGGCCGGGATCGCAAGTGTCAGTAAAGATTCCCAGGTGCTCGATTGCACCGGCCTCGATGATGTCGCCGGTCAACAAAAGGCGGCGCGCCAGCACGGGCCCCAACCGATGGAAGAACATGTGCAGGCTGCCCAGCGCGGGCCCGAGGAAGCGGGTGGCCGGCATGCCGATCTTTGTATTACGGGCGATTACCGAGATGTCGGTCATCAACGCCATCTCGAACCCACCGCCGAGCGCGTAGCCGCTGATTTCTCCCACGGTGACCTTGGGAAAGCCCATCAGGTTGTGGTAGAAGCCGAACGACTTACGGTCCACGGTCAGTCGGCGGCGCTGACTGGGCCGGCTTTTGGCTTCTTTTGCCCCTTGCTCGCCGTACCAGCCGTAGGCGTTGTTCATATCCGCCCCGGTACTGAACACCCCGTCCGCCCCACGCAGTAGCACCACCGTCAGATCGTCGTCCTCGGCCACCCGGTCCAGACAGCGGGCGATGGCGGCACGCATGCCGGCGTCGTAGGAGTTGCGCTGTTTGGGGTTGTTGAAAGTGATGGTGGCGATTCGTCTTTCGGGATCGACTTCGAACAGCACCCGGTCTTCTGCAGCGTCCGAAACTGTCATGCGCCGGACTCCTTCCTGCTCTGGGGGTACCTCCCGCTTGCGGGGGAGGGTCGGCCGTTATATGCGGAGCCCACGTCCAGTCGCGGCCCGATATCCGACATCCGTTTCGCCTCAATGGTTTTGTCGGTGTCGAAAGCAAGCGTCTTGCGCCGAGCCGCGGCCAGGTGATCCTGCGCCAGCCGGACCGCCCTGGCCGGATTGCCATCGCGGATAGCGTCGAGCAGACGCTGATGGTCGCGCAGCGCGGCTCGCTTGGTCTTGTCCACCATCGGCGTCGGCTCGCCGTCATCGGACCAGACCGAAGACTCGTGCGCAGACCAGATCAGTTCCAGCGAGCCGATCAGCAGGATCATCGGCTCGTTGCCGCATCGGGAGACCAGCGTCTCGTGAAACCGGCGGGCATTCGGCACATACTGTGACACGTCGTCGAATTGCGTGGTCTGGATATCGATTTCGTTCTGCAGATAGGGCACCACTTCAGTCATCCGGTCTCCACGTGCGGCGCACATCCCCGCGCAGATCGGCTCGAGATGCATCAGTGCCTCGCTGACGTCCACCGGCGTCGCGGACCTCGTCTGCAGAACCATGCTGATCATGTGCGCGGTCCGTTCAGCCGTCGGATGATGGACGACCGCTCCACCGACGTTGCCGCGCCGCACCGAGATCAGCCCGTCGGTCTCCAGGATGTGGATTGCCTCCCGCAACGCCGGTGGGCTCACTCCGAATTCGCCGAACAGGCTTTCCTGAGACGGCAAGACATCGCCCTCTTTCAGCCGGCCGGACAGGATGTCGTCGCGCAACTTCGAGGCGACGATTTCTGCGACGCGGGGTTGGCGAAAGCGCTGCAAAGCCACGTCAGGTCTTCTCGGGTCGTCGCTTGCCGAATCGAAATCCGGTCAACTTGTCCGGCGTCTGCGCCAGTGTGTTGACCTCACCGATGCACAGCACCTCGTCGTCCAGAAGCAACCGGGCCGTCGACGTGATGCCTCGATCTACCTCGGACCGGGCGATATCGAAACGTAGGTCGGTCAGCACGGGCGTCGGCCGACGGAAGGTCACCTGTAGTGATCGGGTCTTGCCGGACAGTCCCGCGAGGCAATTCTGGTGCTGGATGACGCAGTCGAAGAACACCGCAAGAAAACCGCCGTGAACCAAGCCCGGTGGGCCCTCGTAAACCAGCGGAAATGTGACCTGGCCGGACGCGGTGTCGGCGTCGAGGTGATCGAAGCGGTATTCCGGAAAGCAGGGGTTGAACGCGCCGATGTCCGTCGCGTGATCGAGGTAGACGCGCCGGCTGCCACTGTCATCGGAGCCGTCGGAGTCGTCGGCACCGATCCGCGGTGTGCTGTCCGGCGGAACCGCCGCGCTCAGCTCGCGTTCCCAATCGGTGATCTGCGCCAGAATCGCATCCACTGTCGGATGGGCATGTTCCAACGACAGCAGCAGCGAGCTGAGTCGGCGGATGGCGCCGGCAGCTGCGACGGTCTGCGCAAGGGGAGCTGCGCCGAATCGGGCACTGTCCGGGCCCGGCCGCGCGGGAACGGCCCCTGGTTGGCGTTCGCCCATAAGCCCTCTTCCTGATACAGCTGTTCCGTCGCCGGGCTTTCCTTGCTAAGTTATACAGCGCAGCAATTGTATAGCCTACTGTAGAGGTAACCGTATTGGCGTGGGAAGGGCGGATTTGACGGTGGGTCAAGACCTGGACTCCACGGCGGCCGACGGCTCGCTCACCACGGGCCGGGACGGCGCGGTGCTACGGATCACGCTCGACCGCCCGTCGCAGCGCAACTCGTTGAGCCATAACATGATCGAGACGTTCGTCGCGACGATGACCGACGCCGCCACCGATGACACGCTGCGGGCCATCCACATTCGCGGCGCAGGCGACGACTTCTGCGCGGGCGCTGATTGGGTTGCCACCAACAGCGGCGCCGACCCACGCCCGCGCACCGGTGACCTCGTCCGCCGCATTCCCCACACCGCTCACCGCGTGATCGAACTGGTGCACAGCATCCAGCTGCCCGTCGTCTGCAGCGTGCGGGGATTCGCCATCGGCCTCGGGTGCAATCTGGCCCTGGCCGCTGACTTCACCGTTGCTGCCACCGACGCGGTGTTCTGGGAGCCGTTTGCGGCCCGCGGGTTCAGCCCGGATTCGGGTGCCAGCTGGCTACTCCCCCGCCTGATCGGGCTGACCCGTGCGAAGCAAATGCTGCTGCTCGGTGACAAAGTCAGTGCCACAGACGCCGCGGACTGGGGGTTGATCCACCGAGCCGTCAGCCCCGCAGAGCTCGATGACAGCTGCGAGGAACTACTGGCACGACTGGCTGCCGGGCCCACGGTGGCGCTCGGCCTGGCCAAGCAAGCTATCCACTACGGTCAGCATGCGACGCTGACTCAGGCCATGACCCAAGAACTCTTCAACCTCGAACTCTCCTGTCGGACCAAGGATTTCAAAGAGGGATTGGCAGCTTTCCGAGAACGACGCCCACCACAGTTCCATGGCCGATGACACTGATACAACGAGGAACGCCGATGTCTGCTAGCTCTGCACGGTCATACGACACCATCAAGTACGAAGTCGACGGGCACAAGGCCACCATTACAATGAACCGCCCCGATGCCCTCAACGCGCTCAGCCCGCATATGATCACCGAGCTGCGCAGCGCTTACCGCGAAGCCGAAAACGACGACGCGGTTTGGATTCTCATCGTTACCGGTACCGGACGGGCATTCTGCACCGGCGCAGACGTCAAGGCGATCCCCGGCGACGGCAAGGTGATCAACGAGGCGCCGTATCTGTCCACCTATGAACAGTGGGAGGCGCCACAGGAGGGCACCCCGCCGTTCCGGACAATGGCCAAGCCGGTGCTCGCCGCGATCAACGGAATCTGTTGCGGGGCCGGACTGGATTGGGTGACCACCGGGGACATTGTCATCGCGTCCGACAAGGCGACGTTCTTCGACCCGCACGTCAGCATCGGGCTGGTGGCCGCACGTGAGGTGGTCCGAGTGGCCCGGGTACTACCGCGCTCGATAGCGCTGCGAATGGCGTTGATGGGCAAACATGAGCGGATGAGCGCCCAACGCGCCTATGAGCTCGGCCTGATCAGCGAGATCGTCGAACACGACCGACTGCTGGAACGTGCCCACGAGATCGCCGACATCGTCAACTCCAATGCGCCGCTGGCCGTTCGGGGCACTCGACTGGCAATCGTCAAGGGCCTCGACCTACCGCTGCACGAGGCCGAGATGCTGGCCGAAGCGTTCCGCGAACGCAACCTGCACACCGAGGATTCCCTCGAAGGGCCCAAGGCGTTCGTCGAGAAGCGGCCACCGGAGTGGCAGTGCCGATGAGCTTTGAGACCATCCAGCTCGATGTGGACAGCGTCGACCGGGTCGCCACCATCACGTTGAACCGACCCGACCAGCTCAATGCGTTCAACCGGACGATGTGTGACGAGATGGCCCGGGCCTGGCGAATCGTCAAGGCCGACGATTCGGTCAATGCCGTGGTGCTGCGGGCGGCCGGTAGTCGGGCATTCAGCGCCGGCCTCGACATCAAGACACCCTACGGTCAACCCGAAAACATCTGGAATCACGAGGATCCCGGCGAAGCGCTGAGCCCGAAGTGGCAGAAGATGTGGAAGCCGGTGGTATGCGCGGTGCAAGGAATGTGCACCGCGGGCGCGTTCTACTTCATCAATGAGTCCGACGTGGTCATCTGCTCAACGAACGCCACGTTTTTCGACTCCCACGTGTCGGCGGGGCTGGTCTGCGCCCTGGAGCCGATCGGGCTGATGCGCCGGGTCGGCCTGGGCGAAACGTTGCGGATAGCACTGATGGGCAACGACGAACGGGTCAGCGCCGACACCGCCCTTCGGATCGGGCTGGTATCCGAAGTTGTTCCCCCCGAGCAATTGTGGACCCGGGCGCACGAGATCGCCGCAACGATCGCGGCCAAACCACCATCGGCGACCCAGGGCACCGTCAAAGCGATCTGGGAATCACTGGACAAGCCCTACCGAGCGGCGCTGGATCAGGGGCTGATCTACACCCGGCTAGGCAATCCGATCGGCACCGCCGAGCTCGCAGCACGCGGCCGAGGTCCTCGTAGCTCCGCGCCGATTCCGAGGATCCGCTGATGAACCATCCGCTCAGCCGGCGCATCGCCGACGTGCTCGGTCTGGCGCCTGACGCGCCGGCTCTGGAGTATGAGGGCCAATGGCTGTCGTGGGGCGCGCTTGGCAACGTGGCTGACCGGATCGGTTCGCTCGTCGGTGATGACACCCAGCAACCGCAGGTCGGGATCCTGCTGCGTAATCGTCCGGCACAGGTGGCCTCGCTGCTCGGCGTGCTGCAGTGTGGAGCGACCGTAGTGGTCATCAACCCGGCTCGCGGCGATGAGCGCATCAAAGCGGACGTCAACCAGCTAGGGCTGCGGGTGATCATCGGCGAGCCCGACGACCTGGCGACACTGGACATGCCGTCTGCCACGACGGTGGTGTCAATCTCAGACCTCGCCGCCAAGCCGAAAGTGGTTGCGGCAGGGGGGGCTCGCACCCACCACGATGTGCGGCCCGCCGTCGCGGTGCGGATGTTGACCAGCGGCACGACCGGACCACCCAAACGGATCGACCTCACCTACGACATGCTGGCGCACAGCGTGATGGGTCCGGAGAGTGACCGACCACCGGCGCCCAGGGAGCTGCGTGGCGGTGTCGCGATCGTCAACTCGCCGCTGGTGCATATCGGCGGGGTGTTCCGGATACTGCAATGTGTTGCCGAGGCGCGGCCCTTCGTGTTGCTGGAGCGATTCGAGCTCAACCGTTGGGCCGAGGCAGTACGCACGCACCGACCGCGAGCGGTCTCGCTGGTGCCGACCGCGTTGCGGATGGTGTTGCACTCCGACCTGCGTCGAGAGGATCTGGCGAGTATCCGTGCCGTCACTTCCGGTACCGCGCCGCTATCGGCTGAAGATGCCGACGCTTTCACCGAAAAATATGGAATTCCCGTCCTGACCTCTTATGCGGCAACCGAATTCGGCGGCGGTGTCGCAGGCTGGACGTTGCCCGACCATCAGAGGTATTGGCGGGTCAAACGCGGCAGCGTGGGCCGCGCCAACCCCGGAGCCCAACTGCGGGTGGTCGGCGACGACGGCACACCGCTCGAGCCCGACCAAGTCGGGCTGCTTGAGGTCAAGCCCGGACAGCTGGGACCTTCGGCGAAGTGGATGCGCACCACCGACATGGCACGCATCGATGCCGACGGCTTCCTGTGGATCATCGGCCGAGCCGATCAGGCGATCATCCGCGGCGGCTTCAAAGTGATGCCCGACGACGTACGGGCCGCGCTGGAGAGCCATTCCGCGGTCGCGGGTGCTGCGGTGGTCGGGCTGCGCGATGAGCGCCTCGGGGAGACGCCCGTCGCGATGGTGGAACTGCGAGAGCCGGCATCTGTCGACGCCGGTACACTCGCCGACTTCCTCCGGACGCGGTTGGCGCGCTACGAAATCCCCACCGATATCGCGATCGTCGCTGAACTTCCGAGAACACCGGCAGGCAAGCCCGATCTGACCGCAATCCGAAGCTTCTTCAGCGATACCGTTTCCGCGGCGCAGAGCGATCATGTCGAGTGAATCGCCAACCGTCGGCGAAATCCTGCGAGAGCAAGCCCGTAGCAGAGGTGATCATCCGCTGCTGGTGTGCGACGCCGATCGCATCAGTTACACCGAAGCCGACCGTCGCTCCGCGCAATTGGCACGTGGGCTCATCGCTCTCGGCGCGGGCAAAGGCAGCCACGTCGGATTGCTTTACCCCAACGGCGTTGCGTTTGTTGTCGGCATGTTGGCGGCGGCGCGTGTCGGCGCCGTCGTCGTCCCGTTTTCCACGTTCGCGACCACACGAGAGCTACACGAGCAACTGGTCGACAGCGACACCGAAATTCTTCTTGCCGCGGCGTCGTACCGCTCCCACAACTACGTGCAGCTGCTGACCGACGTGCTGTCCGGCTCGGACCTCGACGGAGACGATCGGCTACTCGACACCGCCGCACCGCAATTGCGACACGTGGTCTTCGATGTAGGACGCCTCCATCGGCTGGCCGAGACGGT
>Ga0209217_1000263_pt1 | contig 13435 bp, 16 predicted proteins | sample JacPinW_OM3H0_M2_FD_187957 | JGI IMG/M metagenome (GOLD analysis project Ga0209217, IMG submission 187957) | Forest soil microbial communities from Algoma, Ontario, Canada - Jack Pine, Ontario site 1_JW_OM3H0_M2 (SPAdes) (version 2) | ecosystem: Environmental > Terrestrial > Soil > Boreal...
AAAGTCTTTTCTCCCATAAAAGATGATTAGACACTGGAAGGAACGATCTACTTCGGGAACTCCGGAAGCGATCGCAGGAGACGGTTGGCTACCATACGTCGAGACAGTTGTTGGATTATAGTCTCGGCGTCGGCGAAGCGGATTGCGATGTCAAACGTTGGTAGCAGAAGACGAAGAAGAAAACTCCGAATAAGAGGGCCCAGATCGCAAGCCAGATGGCACGCCACATTAAGACGCCAGCCAAGTCTGAGTGTGGACTCTGGGACGAGAGATCGAGATTTCGGATCATCCAATTGAGCGGTTGGAAGGCAATACCAACTACGCTGATTTCAACGGCTAATAGAGGGTATTGTCGGCCGGTGAAGGGTGGCGGAGACACTAGAATCAAACGCCAGAGGGCGGCGCCAGTGATAACAGCAACGAACAGGAAGACGTAAGGGAAAGACCAAGCCAAACTGTGTGGAAACATGGGGCGATGATCAGGATGGCTAGCGAAAAGAGTGGTATAATAGTCGTCGGTAATCCAAAGGACAGCGGTCGCGATAAGAGCGGCAGCTGCTAGGCTGAAGTACAAACTCAATTAGCCCCGCGCCATGAAAGCCCAATTGGAAAAGACCTCGAACGCCGCCAGAAAAGTCGAAGTGCTTCGGGAGGCGCTGGTGGCGGAGGATGCCCTGCGTCAACGCGAGGATTACCTTCGACTCACCATTGATACGATCCCCGTGCTGGCGTGGTGTACTCGGCCCGACGGCTGGAACGAATTCCTCAACCAACGTTGGCTCGACTATACGGGGCTCACCATCGAGGAGGCGCGGGGTTGGGGTTGGAAAGTTGCAATACACCCCGATGACCTCCCGCGAGTACTGGACGTGTGGCAGGGGCTCCTGGTTTCCGGTAAGTCGGGCGAATTGGAAGCCCGGTTGCGGCGCGCCGACGGCGTGTATCGCTGGTTTCTGTTTCGTGTCGAACCGTTACGTGATCCGCAGGGAACCATCGTCAAGTGGTACGGAATAAACACGGACATAGATGACCGCAAACGAGCTGAGGCGCTGCTAGCGGCGGAGAATAAGATTCTTGAGATGGTCGCAACCGGCAGGCCGCTCGTTGTGATTCTCGATGGATTATGCCGGCTTGTGGATACACTCTGCGATAAATCGCTGGCTTCGATTTTACTGATTGATCCAAACGGTCGTTGCCTGAGGCGCGGTGCAGGGCCCAGCCTTCCAGAAGCGTTCATGGCTGCGATGGATGGCGGCGAGATCGGTCCTTGTGTGGGTTCGTGCGGAACGGCCGCCTACCGCAAAGAGCAAGTCATCGTCTCTGACATCGTGACAGATCCGTTATGGGCCAATTATCGCGAATTGGCTTTGGCAAACGGACTGCGATCCGGGTGGTCCACACCGATCCTATCTTCAGACGGAAGCGTATTGGGAGTCTTCGGAATCTACGGGCGAGAACCTCGCAGCCCAACTCCGCAGCATCTACATACCATCAAACAGATAACGCACCTGGCGTCCGTCGCCATTGAACGGAAACAGGCTGCCGAATCGCTGCGCGCGTCGGAACTTCTGGCACGCGGCCAACTGGACGCCCTCACTCACACGCTCGATGCACTTGCTCAGGAATCTGACACGGACAGATTGCTGGAGCATGTGCTGCGCACAATCATCGAGCAATCGGACGCGCTTAGTGTCAGCGTGTGGGATCGAGAACCGGACGGTGATTCGCTGGAAGTCTTCGCCTTGATCGAGGATGGCTGCTTTCAAACTCGTCGTGGTGGCACCCTGCATCCGGCATCAAGGCTCATAACGCTGGGACAAGATCATCCGGTGTGGAAAGAAATCCTGCACACGGGGCTTCACGCCGTCCTCGAAGACATTGATCAGCCCGTTGTGCGGATGCGTGTCGGATTGGGCTCCGATGCAACTTGGCACGACGTCTTGGACGATGCTGATTTGGCGCCCGCCCTGTTGCGCTTCAAGTCCCATTTGCGGGAGATGGGCGTCCACACGATTCTGTTTGTGCCGATGCTCATCGCCGGACGTGTTTCTGGATTCATCGGCATCCGTTTTTCTCTGAGGCGTGGTTTCCGCCAGGAGGAGATCGAATTGACCCGTGCTCTCGCCCATCAGGCGACTCTGGCAATCCAGTTGACCCGTCTTTCCGCCCAAAGTCGCCAGTCTGCTGTGATGGCCGAGCGTAATCGGATGGCTCGCGACATTCACGACACGCTCGCGCAAGGATTCACCGGCGTGATCGTTCAGTTGGAAGCTGCCGGGGAAGCTATGTCCCAGAGCCGAACGGCAAGAGTCTCCGACCACCTAAATCAAGCAGGCGAACTTGCCCGCGAGAGCCTCCGCGAGGCGCGGCGCTCCGTGCAGGCGCTCCGCCCGCAAGCCCTGGAGGGGAAACAGGTGAGCGAGGCGCTGAAAGACTTGATCGAGAAGATGACCCGAGGGACGACCGTGCATGCGGAATTCACATTGCAAGGCAACCAACAGAAACTTCCGCCGGAATGGGAAGCAAATCTTCTTCGCATCGGGCAGGAAGTATTGACCAACGTCCTCCGTCACGCGCGAGCCAGCACGTTCAATGTGTTGCTCGTTTTCGACAGCGGCGAGATTCGCTTGAACCTGCGCGACGATGGATGCGGATTCGATCCCAAGAGGCGGCACGAGGGCTTCGGTTTGCAGGGAATGAGAGAAAGGGCCGAAGGCATGGGAGGCCAATTATCAATCGAGAGCGCAAACGGCAAGGGCACAATGATTTCCATTGTCCTTCCGCTCGCAAGCGCTTCCGAAGCAGAAAAGCTATGAATCGGTCGTCCAATCCTCGAAACCCGCCTCCAGCCTCGGCGCACGCGCGGTCTGGTGATGGAGGGGAGAGTCCGAGTGCTGACAAGATCCGGCTGCTCATTGCGGACGATCATATGACGGTTCTGGCCGGACTGGCTTCGATCATCGGCATGCAGCGAGACATGATCGTTGTCGCTGAAGCTGCGAATGGCCACCAGGCAGTTGACCTGTGGCGGAAGCATCGTCCTGACGTGACGCTTCTCGACCTGCGCATGCCTAAGCTGGACGGTGTTGGCGTGATAGATGAAATCCGCAAGGAGGATACTTCGGCCCGGATCATCATACTTACCACGTATGATACCGACAACGAGATCTACCGGGCGATCAAGGCGGGAGCGAAAGGCTATCTGCTAAAAGACGCTCGACGCGAAGAATTGTTGGATTGTATCCGGAAAGTAAGCCGCGGCGGAACCTGCGTACCGCAAGCACTGGTTGAAAAGCTGGCCGCAGGCATGAGTAACGAAACCCTGACTGGCCGGGAACTGGGAGTGTTGGCGTTGCTGGCGCGCGGCAAAAGCAACAAGGAAATCGGCGCGAATCTCTTCATCAGTGAAACCACGGTGAAAGGACATTTGCGCCACATCTTCACCAAGCTGAACGTTATCAGTCGCATGGAAGCCGTCACCGTCGCAAGTCAACGTGGACTGGTGCAGCTATAGCGGCTGAATCTGTGGCTTCTACGTCAGCGACCTGCCGACCGTCGCCTTGATCTCCTGCCGAATTCGACCCCCTTCGAAAGGACTGCATTGGACCAGTTCCTCGGCACCGCAAAAGTCGGACCGTTTGGACAATAGCTGGCGACTAGAGGAGGTGGCATGCTCTTCCTGTGAATCGAAATAGCAGGAGAAAACGTTTATGAGCCTGAGTTCAACCGATAAGGGCCTGTTGACCCCGGGCAATTGCGCAGTGATCTCCATTGATCACCAACCGCAAATGCTCTTCGGCGTGGCCAACATTGACCGCCAGGACTTACTCAACAACATGCTGGTGCTGGCGAAGGCGGCCAAACTTTTTCGCGTTCCGGTAATTCTAACGGCGGTCGAATCCGAGGAGGGAGAAGCAAGCATGAACACAAGGCCCAGTATGGACATGTTCCACACCTGCTCTCTGCGCCCAGGATCCGTGCGGCGGAATAGCGGCAGGATTGAATTTCCTATCGTCGGGACGAGAGCCGTGGTTTCTGCTCTCGGATCGGTGAATTGTCTAAAGAAGGAGGGTTGCACTCATGGCTAACGCGGAACTGGAAAAACGCCTCACAGTCCTCCAGGACATTGAAGCGATCCAGAGGCTGAAAGCCGAATACTGTGACATTTGCGATGACGCCCATAATCCGGATCGAATGGTGGCGATTTTCGCCGAGGACGGCATTTGGGAAGGAAAAGGGCTCTGGCGGGCGCAAGGGCACGCGGACATTCGGAAGCTGGCCAAGGGCTTCGCTGAGCGCATCAGCTTCTCACAACACAACGTCTTCAATCCTCGCATCGAGGTGAATGGCAACGCAGCGCACGGGCGCTGGACTTTCCTGGGACCGTACACCTTCCGTAAAGGGAACATCCCGGTCTGGCTCGCGGCCTTCTACGACGACGACTTTGTCAAGGTCGACGGTGTGTGGAAATTTCAATACTTTCGGGCCCTCGTCCGCATGACGGCGCTCTACGAAGAGGGGTGGGCCTCAGAAGCCAAAGTGGACGTGTTCTCCAATTAGCGTCGACGACGCCAGCCCATTACACGAAAGGCAAACTGAATGAATTTATGCCGTCGAGGACGCTTCGGGCGGCACGAGCAAGCTGGCGCCGTCTCGCTTACAGCCTTCCAGGTGTTGCTGGAATTCCAACGCGATTGGTCGCGCAAGGAACATTACGAAGAAGTGATGGCAGTCGTGAAGGAACACTGTGGGGCGTACGGCCAGGGCATCGAATATGGCGCCACGATGGTTCAAAAAGAGCCGGCCAGTCGGAACCGACGAAGCTCAAATACTAAAATACTATGAAAGCTCAATCAAAAACTCCCACCATGGCTAACGTGGTGACGAAACACAGTATCTCTTCCGAGCTAGCGCAGAAAATGGTTGATGAAGCGGTGGCGAAAGCCAGAGAACTTGGCGTTACCGAGAACGTGGCGATTCTCGATGACGGCGGCAACCTCAAGGCCTTTAGCCGGATGGATGGGGCACCGATCCTTTCCATCGAGATTGCCCAGAATAAAGCATATACAGCTCTGTTCGGCATCTCCACGCAGGAATTGTTCAACTTTATTCAGGGCGACCCGTCGCTTTTGGCCGGCATGCCGACGCTTCCGCGTATGGCGGCGTGGGGTGGAGGGTTTCCCATTAAGGTGAACGGAGAAGTTGTCGGGGCGATCGGGTTGAGCGGGGCGCCTACGGTGCAGAACGACGTCGATTGCGCGATGGCAGCCCTGGCGCTCTTACCCGATGCGGCGCCGGCTGACTAATTCCAGGACTACCACCACAAGGAGATTTATTATGAATAACTACACACATCCGATGTCATGGTCCCTGCCGAGCACAGCTTTGCAATCGCGCAGAAGGCGCTGCTGGCGCCTCCATATACTCGGCGAGCAAGCATGCAGTCGAAGGACTCACCAAGTCGGCCGCACTCGAAGCCGCTTCGTCTGGGGTACGCGTTAACATGGTCGCCCCAGGTCCAATCGAAACCGGGTTGTTGAACCGCTTAACCGGTACTGACGAAAGAAAGGCTGCTGTGGCGGCGAAGGTGCCGCTCAAACGAGTAGGAAGACCCGAAGAGATCGCCCAGACCATTATGTTTCTCGCGTCCGACAAAGCGTCATTCATCACGGGTGCGTCATACCTTGTGGATGGCGGCAAGACGGCCCAGTAACGCATCAATATCCAGCACACTTTGCGCACAGCGTGACGAACTTCCTGAACGGCTGAGCACTAGCAGAAAGAGAAAACCAAGAACATGAAAACAAAGCAGATCGAACTTCCAGGTCCAGATCATCCGATTTCCATCCAGCCCAATCCGGCTCGCGCTGTCGTATCCGTCGCGGGCCGTGTGGTTGCCGATACCCGCAACGCCCTGACGCTCCGCGAAGCGTCGTATCCGCCCGTTCAATACATTCCAAGTGAGGACGTTGATTTTTCCCAGTTGGAGCGGACAGATCACGCAACCTACTGTCCTTATAAAGGCGACTGCAGTTACTACAGCATTCCTGCCGGAGGAAAGAAGTCCGTCAATGCGGTGTGGTCGTATGAGGATCCGTTTCCTGCCGTAGAGCAGATCAGAGGACACGTCGCGTTCTATCCGGACCGCGTCGATGAGATAGCAGAGCAACCCACAATGTGAAGAATCAGCGACAGACTAAGAGGACAAATTCAATGAACCCAACCAAACAAGAAACAAATAAGGCACTCGTTCTTGAGGCTTTTGACACCCTGTTCAACAAACGTGACTACGCAGCAGCTGAGCGCTATTGGTCGCCCAACTACATACAGCACAGCGATCACATCGCCCTACGTTCAAAACAATCGTGTTTACATTCCTAACTACGGTGAGCGTTACCGCCACAATGAAACGATCAGCACCGGTTTCGTGGAGTCAATCGTCAATCAGGTCGTCAGTAAACGTTTCGTGAAGAAACAGCAGATGCAGTGGACGCCGCGCGGAGCACATCTGCTGTTACAGACTCGAACAAAAGTTCTCAACGGAGATCTCGAGCAGGCCTTTCGCGGCTGGTATCCGGCTTTCCGTCACGATGCTGAAGAGCTGGCCGCATGACTGGCTTGCCCCCGAAAATTTACGCTCTCTAACCGATTGCCAAATTAGACGACCACGGCGCTAGCGTGTGTTGCTCATCCGCCGCGGTGGACCAGATTTGTTAACAATCCGGGTTCCGGGCCTACCAGTGTAGCTTGCGCAAAAGCCCGCCAGGATGAGCAAGACCCCGCAAGACGATTTTCTCTTTACTAGGTAAGCTCGACTCATGAGAACAAAAACAGAATCGACAGGTGATGACAGCCCTCTTACGAGCCTCAGTGGAGCTTGTGCACCTCTGTTAGAAACGCGTTCAGAGTCACGCTAACCAAGGCGATCAATATGATTAACGATGTATTCGTTGTCGATGCGGCGGCGCACAGCAATCTGGGAGAAGACAATTATGCTGCAGGCCGGTATTCGCAAGCCGTTGCGCCGGGCTCTGAAATCGACCAATCGGAAGATCTCCGAGTCAGGTATCGACTTATCCGCGAGTTCAGCGACAAACTGCGCGAGACCCTTGAGCCCGAGGATTGCGTTGTTCAAACCATGCCTGAGGCGAGCCCGGTAAAGTGGCATCTTGCGCACACGAGCTGGTTCTTTGAAACCTTCGTTCTTAAAGAAGCTTTACCGAACCACAATCCGATACATGCGCAATACGCCTACCTGTTTAACTCTTACTATAATGCAGCCGGTAAAATGCACTGCCGGCCCAAACGTGGTCTCATTTCCCGGCCGACTTTGCGCGAGACACTGGAGTATCGCCGCCGGGTTGACGGCATGATGGAAGCAGTGTTTGAAAAGCCCGCCATCTTAGAAAAATTCGCACCTGTTATCCGGCTGGGTCTTCACCATGAACAACAACATCAGGAGCTGATATTAACGGATATCAAGCACGTGTTTTCCGAAAATCCGCTCCGGCCGGTTTTTTGTGAACATTCCACACCGAAAACCGCTCCGGTAGCGCTAGAGTCGTGGCCGTCGTTTCCAGCGGGGGTCTGCGAGATTGGCTATAAAGGCGTTGGATTCCATTTCGATAACGAAGGTCCACATCATCGCCAATTTGTCGAGGCTTTCCAGCTCATGCCGCGCCTAGTTACCAACGGAGATTATCTCGAATTTATCGAGGATGGCGGCTATCGGCGACCCGAGTTCTGGCTTTCGCTGGGCTGGTACACTGTTAACGAGCAGCGCTGGGAGGCGCCACTCTATTGGGAGAACCGCGACGGGAGTTGGTGGGTTTTCACGTTGGCTGGTATGCGTGAACTGGATAAGGACGAACCGGTCTGTCATGTGAGCTATTTCGAAGCCGACGCGTTTGCGCGTTGGGCGAAGGCGCGTTTGCCAAATGAATTTGAATGGGAGGTAGCGGCGGCGGATTTGCCATATGCAGGAAATTTTGCGGAAAATAAGCGCTTTCATCCGCAGCCGCTTGAGCAGACGACCGCGGGCCAGCCGCTTGCGCAAATGTTCGGCGACGTTTGGGAATGGACAAGTAGTTCCTATTCTCCGTACCCAGGATACGCGCCCACGGTCGGCGCGCTTGGCGAATACAACGGCAAATTCATGTGCAATCAGTACGTCCTACGAGGCGGCTCGTGCGCCACCTCGCGGTCACACATCCGCAAGACGTACCGGAACTTTTTCCCGCCTAATGCACGCTGGCAGTTCACGGGACTCCGCCTTGCCAGAAGCCTTGCTTAACTCGGAACCGAGATAGCCATCTCAAGAATCTTTTCTTAGCGATGAAAATCCTTAGCGATCCCTCACCTTCTTTGCATGACTTCGAACCTTCACCTGACAGGTTCTTCGACGAGCTTTTTCTTGGCCTGTCGCGAGACCCGAAGTCCATACCGTCAAAATTTTTATACGACAAAACCGGTTGCGAGCTTTTTGATCAGATTTGTTGCGTCGACGAATACTACCCGACCCGCACTGAGATGCTGATCTTGCAAGACAATGTCGCCGAGATCTGCACCCTTTTCGGCCCGGAGTGTCGCCTGATTGAGCTTGGCAGTGGCAGCAGTGCAAAGACCCGAGTTTTGTTAGATCACCTGTACGAACCGGCCGCCTACGTGCCGATCGATATTGCGCGGGACCATTTACTCCAATCAACCGCAAGACTTGCACGCATTTATCCGGAGCTCTGCATGACTCCGGTCTGTGCTGACTTTACCAGCCCACTTACGTTACCAGAGCCGCCATACGCAATGCAGCGGACAGTTGCTTTTTTTCCGGGTTCAACCATTGGTAATCTTCAGCCGACCGAAGCGGAGAAGTTTCTCCGCAGGATTGCGATCCTCTGCGGCGCCGGTGGCGGCCTCTTAATCGGCGTAGATCTAAAAAAGGATCGGCTCACGCTTGAGCGTGCTTACAATGACGCGCGTGGTATAACCGCCGCATTTAATCTCAACCTGCTCACCCGCATTAATCGTTCATTTAATGCCGAGATTCGCAGTGACCAGTTTCAGCACTATGCTTTTTACAACGAAGAATTTGGCCGAATCGAGATGCATCTGGTTAGCTTGGTCGATCAGACGGTACAGTTGAACGGGACACCCTTGGTCTTCGGGCAGGGAGAACACATTGTCACCGAATTCTCGTACAAATACACCGTGCGGGAGTTTGCCGAACTTGCGGCCCGTTCGGGATGGACCGTCAAAAGGCTCTGGACCGACGCGGCGAGGCTGTTCAGCGTGCAGTATCTGACAGTCCGATGACTGATAAGTTTTATCTCTGGCCCAAGTACGGCGAGTGTTGGTGATACGCGCGATCAAACCGCTCTGACATTCGTCGAATAATTAGTCTCGGAATTCAGCGACCAGGAATCCGAAACTAACTTGAGTGGTGTAGAAATTTTCCAAAGGACGCGACCGCAGCCAATGAACGTCACTGTCCGATGATCGCACCGATAAACCTGTGTCGCGAGTTACAAAAAGATGCGCTTTCGAAAATGATCAAACTCAGATCTGTGAGTAAGACATTCGGCACGACAGTCGCCCTTCACGAAACGAATCTGGATGTGCCGACCGGCGATACAACCGTGCTCATCGGTCCGAGTGGCTGCGGCAAATCAACCATTTTAAAACTAATCATGGGGTTGCTTGAGCCTACCAGCGGCTCAATCGAAATTGACGCCGAGCGGGTCTCCCAAGCGAACATTCTCCGTTTGCGGCGGCGGATCGGGTACGTGATTCAGGAAGGCGGACTCTTCGCTCATTTGACAGCCAGACAAAATGTATTGCTCATGGCAAAGCATCTGAAAGAGCCGGTGGAGCGAATGGAAACCCGCCTACTGGAACTCTGTGAGCTGACTCATTTCCCCGAATATGCGCTTCAGCGCTATCCAGTCGAACTTTCAGGAGGCCAGCGTCAACGGGTGAGCCTCATGCGCGCACTCGTGCTGAAACCATCGGTGCTGCTCCTCGATGAACCATTCGGCGCGCTTGATCCGATGGTGCGTGCCGGTCTGCAGGATGAGTTGAAAGAAATTTTCAAGCGCCTGCAACAAACGATTATGATGGTGACTCATGATATGGCAGAGGCCGCTTTTTTTGCCGATTGCATTGTGTTGCTGAACGAGGGCAGGAAAGTCCAGTCCGGGACGCTCGAGGATCTGCGGACCACGCCAGAATCGGACTTCGTCCATGAGTTTCTAGGTGCTCAGCGTGCACTGGAGACGATATGAAACCGGTCTTTCCCATTTTGCTGGTCATCGCAGTCTCTTGTTCGGCTCAAGCGCGGCAAATTGTGATCGCCTCCAAGAAATTCACCGAGTCCTATGTTCTCGGCGAGATTGCCAAGAGGACCTTGGTCAACGCTGGGTTCGCTGCCGAGCTCAGACAAGGCATGGGCGGAACGATCATCTTGTGGCAAGCCTTGCTACAAGGCGAAATCTGGCTCTATCCCGAGTACACCGGCACGATCGCTGAGGAAATCCTGAAAAGAAAAGAGCCTATGAGCACGGACGAAATGGGTGCGCTGCTCCGGCAACGCGGCGTGGGGATGACTGAGGAGCTCGGGTTTAACAACACCTACGCCCTGGTTATGCAGCGAAATCGTGCTATCAAGCTTGGCGTCCACCAGATAAGTAACCTGCGGACTTATCCGGATTTGAAGGTTGGCCTGACTCACGAATTTCTTGATCGCCAAGACGGCTGGGCGCCATTGAGCGCCCGTTACGGCTTGCAGATGCGAAACGTACGTGGCGTCGAGCATGCGCTTGGCTACGCCGCTCTGGCGAATGGTTCAATCGACCTAAAAGATGCCTATTCGACGGACGCGAGAATCACGGAAAACGATCTGGCTGTGCTTGATGATGATCTTCATTTTTTTCCGCAATATAAAGCAGTGTTTCTCTACCGGCTCGATATGGACGTTCGTGCAGTGGCCGCGCTACAAAAACTCGCGCACACACTCGATCAATCGCAGATGGCTCGTTTAAACTCTGAAGCTGAGCGGACAAAAGATTATGCGTTAGCCGCGTCGCTTTACTTCGACCAAAAACCAGTCGCGAGTTCCAATGACTTCATTCGGAAAATCGCGGGCTGGACATTGCGACACTTGGAATTGGTCGCGGCGTCGCTTCTTTTAGGGATTATTGCCGGCGTACCGCTTGGGATCCTGGCCAGTCGTCCCGGCCCAGTCAGCAACTTCATTCTCGCCATCAGCGGCGTGATTCAAACTATTCCATCTCTCGCGTTACTGGCGTTGCTTGTTCCACTCCCGTTCTTTGGAATCAGTCCGGTGACAGCCGTTTTCGCTCTTTTTTTGTATAACCTGCTGCCGATCATTCGGAATACCGCCACCGGTTTACAGGAGATCCCGACGGCAGTCCGGGAATCCGCTGCAGGACTGGGACTAGAACCGAATGCCCAACTTTGGAAAGTTTTCTTGCCGCTCGCCTCACGCACGATTCTAGCCGGGATAAAAACCAGTGCGATTATTAACGTCGGCACCGCTACCGTAGCGGCACTCATCGGCGTCGGCGGGTTGGGAGAACCAATTATCAGCGGGCTTAACCTGAATGATTACAAGACGATTTTGCAGGGCGCAATTCCCGCGGCTTTGCTTGCGTTGCTGGTTCAGTTTTTTTTCGACGGACTTGAGCGTGTCTTTATCCCGAAAGGTCTGCGGCTCAAACAATGAAAATTGCTGACGTCGATGACAGACCTGGCAGGATCGCATTTAGCAAAGTTTTGTGATTCATTTGTCCTCAAGGAGGCGTTTCAAATTCAAGAGATAATCCCGCGTCACTTTGGCTAGCTTTACTCGTTCGACCGTTCGAAAGGCGAAGACTCAAAATGCCGACAGGCGGGTAAACAGTTGAATATGTGTCGTCGCTCCGGGCCCGATCGAAACGGAAATGCTCGCCCGCTTCGCGGGGTCGAACGAGCAGAAGGCCAACTTCGCTTCCGGCGTTCCGCTCAAACGCTTGGGCCGCCCGGAAGAGATCGCCGAAGCTATTCTTTTTATCGCCTCCGACAAAGCTTCATTCATTAGCGGAGCATCGATTCCTGTCAACGGCGGCAAGGCCGCTCTTTAACCGACGGGAAAACGAGCAGCGAAAATCAAGGGCCAAGGCAGCTGCCGGACGGAGGCTTTGCGGAGCCGTAGAGGCTTGCGCAAAAGTCCGCCAGGTTGAGCAAGAGCCCGCAAGATGTTTTTCCTTTAGTCGGTAAGCTCGACGCATGAACAATTCCACAGTACTTATCACTGGCGCACTCACGGGCATCGGTCGCGCCAGGGCCCTAGCCTTCGCACGTGAAGGCGCGCGGGTCGTTGTTTCCGGATCCTCACCGGAATGTCGAGCGCCTCTTACCTCCGCGAAATCAGGTATCACGAAAGCTTTCTGCGGCACATCACGAGAACCGTAAACCCACGCGAAGACGCGCAAGAAAGAAACCCATTTATGCCGATCATAGAGTTTAATGACAAACTGACGAGAATCGTTCGAGGACGCACCATCCAACTCGTAGCCCAGGAAGAAGGATTGGTTACAATCGTCTTTCACGATTATTCAACGATGCGGGTGAAAGTGGCCGGAGGTCCAACCATGAACATGTTGGGCGAGGGTAGAATCGAATCCGTGGGGGAGGGCGAAGCTGGGCTAAATCTTGTTGGCGAGGACGGGTGTATAGCAACCCTGCGACTTGCCGAGCCTGGGTCTTCTATAACCGTCAAGGATGAGAACGGCCAGGTCGAGTATACAGGCTGACCATGCCCGAACTATCCAAAAGAAAACAAAGAAAACAAAGAAAGAAGAAAACATATGAGCAATAACAATGGACAAAAATTGGCAGGCAAGGTCGCGGTGGTCACTGGCGGTTCGCGAGGGATTGGCGCAGCGATCGCTAGGCGGCTGGCAACCGATGGAGCAAGTGTGGCGATTACTTACACAAAGGGAGCGGACGCAGCCGCTTCGGTTATTAAAGAGATAGAACGTGCGGGCGGAAAGGCCATCGCAATTCAAGCAGATGCTGCCGACGCCGACGCCGTTAAGGCAGCGCACGAGGGCGCGCGCTGACTTGCTCTATTCTAAGGCCCGCCGGCATGGCGAACATGAAGGATTGGGAAAAATCCAAGGTAAGAGCGTGAAACCGACGCTCCAGGATGGCTCAGGATCGACTTTTTGTGGCCCGCTACCCTGACACCCGGCTTTTTCACGGTTTTGTCACCTGTTTAGGTAGTTTCCGAAGCTCTTCTATCAACTCGAAGACGCCGCAGAAAAGCAGATTGGTCAGAATTCTGATCATGGCCTAATCGGAGTTGAAGTTCCACAGCTTTGTCGCGAGGCGCCAAGAGCCGAAGCTGGACCGTTTGGCCAGCGACGCGCGCGCAGTGTAC
>Ga0209217_1000264_pt1 | contig 13415 bp, 11 predicted proteins | sample JacPinW_OM3H0_M2_FD_187957 | JGI IMG/M metagenome (GOLD analysis project Ga0209217, IMG submission 187957) | Forest soil microbial communities from Algoma, Ontario, Canada - Jack Pine, Ontario site 1_JW_OM3H0_M2 (SPAdes) (version 2) | ecosystem: Environmental > Terrestrial > Soil > Boreal...
GCATCAGCAGCATAGCCGCGACGATATCGACGGGGTTGCTTCGGTCGGGGATCAGATCACCGTAGCCGGTCGTCGTCATCGTCGCGACCACGAAGTAGACAGCGTCTAGCCAGGCTCCTTTGAAGACATGGTGGAAGTACCAGGTCCCGAGCAGAAACGCGACGAGCGCCGCCAGGGCGAGGCGGACGAGGATCGGATTGAGCCGAGGTGGCTGGCGTCGAGCGGGGTGCAACAGCAAGCGCAGCCTTAGGCCGAGCGCTGGGTGGCTCCGCGCGGCCGGCCGGCGAGGCGCGCTGCTCTGCAGCCCGGCGACGTCACCATACACGACCAGCTCCGCCCGGCCCGCGAGGACGGTGTCGCGGGCGAGCCCGGTCTTGCCATCGACGGCAAGGATGCGTGCGCCCAATACCCGCTCGGCGCCCGCGACGGTCTCGCCGCCGACGCCGCAGCTTTCGGCCACTCGCGTCGCAAAGCCGGTCAGCGGACCGTCGGGCTCGGGGAATTGCAATCCGCTGAAGCATGCGGGGTCGACCCCGGCGGCGGCGTAAGTCGCGGCCGAGTGCCGCGCCAGCGACAGGACCGAGCAGTTCGGAAGATTCTGCTCGAGCTTGTGCGCGAGGGTTCGGTTGAACTGCCGCAAAACGATGCGAATGCGCGGATTGGCATCGCGCGCCAAGAGTGCCGCGTGCAGGTTGAGCTGATCATCCGGCGACAGAGCGAGGATCGTGACAGCGTGACGCACGCCGGCGCGGTCGAGCGCTTCGGTGCTGTCCGGGCGCGCTGCGGCGATGTAGACGGCGCCGATATCCTCCACCGCGCGTGCAAAATCGGCATCGCGGCGCCACAGAACCACGACACGATGGCCCTGCAACGCACTGAGCTCTTGCGCCGTGTCCAGCGCGATCGCGCCGCCGCCGACGATGATCATCACCGGATCATTCGGTTCGGCCACGCGGGTCTCCTCAACCCTCCGGATCGGGAGGGTAGGAGTGCTGGACGCCGGCTGGGTCCTCGACAGTCCACCCACATGACTCCCCTCGCGGGGAAACGGCGCAGGGGGCGATCGGGACCTTGCCGTAGCCGCCGGGAATATCCAGGACATAGGTCGGTTGGCACAGGCCAGAGATCCGGCCACGCAGCGCGCGCACCAGACGCTGACCAGTCGCGATGCCGGTGCGAAAATGTGCGGTGCCGCGGGCCAGATCGGCGTGATGCAGATAGTAGGGCTTGACCCGCATCGCGACGAGATGTCGGAACAGGGTCTCAAGTACCGCCGCGTCGTCGTTGACGCCCCGCAGAAGGACTGTCTGCGACAAGAGCGGGATCCCGGCGCGGGAGAGGCGGATCACCGCCGCTCTTGCAGATGGGCTCAACTCCCGCGGGTGGTTGGCATGGACGACCACGTAGACCGCTTTTTCCGCGTCGAGCGCCTCGACAAGCTCCGGGTCCACCCGGCCTGGGTCTACGATCGGAACACGGGTATGGAAGCGGATCACCCCGAGATGGGAAATTTGGTCGAGTGTTCGCACGATCTCCGCGACGCGCCGGGGCGCAAGGAGAAAAGGATCGCCGCCGGTGACGATTACCTCCCAGACCTCGGAATGGTTGCGAACGTAATCGATGGCGCACGCGAGCGCCTCCCCGGTCAAGATCGCCGGGCTCTTGCCCACGACCTCGCGGCGAAAGCAAAAGCGGCAGTAGACCGGGCAGAGCAAAATCGGCTTCAGCAGCACTCGATCGGCATAGCGATGCACGATGCCGGGGACTGGTGACCAGCGCTCGTCGCCTATCGGGTCGGTCCGGTCCTCGGGTGCGGCGACCAGTTCCGCCGCACTCGGCACAAACTGCGCAGCGATCGGATCCCCGGGGTCATCCGGATCGATCAGCGCAGCAACGTCCGCGGTCAGGGCGACTGCAAACTCCTCGGCCACCCGCCGGATCTCCTCGAGCCGGCCGCGCCCTACTAGGCCGGCGGGAACAATATCTTCGGGGCCGATGGTTCGAGCCCGCACCATCAGATGGCCATCAGCCGGGCATAAGCTACCTTCAGGCGATCGCGATCACGGCTCACATCGGCTTCACGGTCACGCTGTTCCTCGACAATCTCGGGCTTGGCTTTCGCAAGAAAATTGGGGTTGTTGAGCTTGGCGGCGATCTTTCTCAGCTCGGAGTCGAGCCTCTCAATCTCCTTGCCGAGGCGCGCCTTTTCCCGGGCGAGATCGACCACATCGCCAACGCTCAGGATTAGGACGGTGCCGCCAACTACCGCTTGGATTCCACCCGCAGGTACCGTCACCACCGGCTCAAACCGGTCGACTCGGGCAAGGCGCATGAAATGTTCTCGGTGGCGCTCGATCCGCTCTGCTACAGCAGGTTCCACGTCCTTGATCAGAAGCGGGACGCGAGCGGCGGGCGGGATGTTCATTTCAGCGCGGAGCGCGCGGATCGCCGAAATCGCCTGCACGACCCATTCCATCTCGGCCGAAGCGGCGAGATCGTGGGCTTCGGGAGAAAATTCTGGCCAGGGTGCTGTCAGCAGCAGGCCTTCGTCCTCGCGGGCGAGGTTCTGCCAGATCTCCTCGGTAATGAACGGCATGATCGGGTGCAGCAAATGGACGATGCGCCCCAAGATCCAGGCGGTCATGGCCCGGGTTTCGGCACGGGCGCTGTCGTCGCCTTGCAGGATCGGCTTAGTGAACTCGACGTACCAATCACAGAACGTGCCCCACACGAACTGATACAAGAGGCTCGCAGCCTCGTCGAAGCGATAGGCGTCGAGAGCGGCGGTGACCGCAGCGCCGCAGTCGGACGCGGCCGTAGCGATCCAGCGATTGACAGTCAGCCGGCATTGCGCCGGCGTGAAATCGGCCACAAGCGCGCAGACGTTCATCTCCGCGTAACGCGCCGCATTCCACAGCTTGGTCGCGAAGTTGCGGTACCCCTCGACCCGGCTTTCGGCGAGCTTGACGTCGCGCCCGGGTGCCGCCAAAGCGGCTAGCGTGAAACGCAGCGCGTCGCAACCATAGCGCTCGATGAGCCCCAGCGGATCGATGGTATTGCCGCGGGATTTGGACATCTTCTGGCCGCGTTCGTCGCGCACCAGGGCATGGATGTAGACGGTGCGGAACGGCACCTCCCCCATGAAGTGCAACCCCATCATCATCATCCGGGCCACCCAGAAGAAGATGATGTCGAAGCTGGTGACGAGAACGTCTGTTGGATAATACCGCGAAAGCTCAGGCGTCTCCTCGGGCCAGCCGAGCGTCGAAAACGGCCACAATGCCGAGGAGAACCAAGTATCCAGAACATCCTCGTCACGTCGCAGCGAAACCGCATCACCATATTTCGCCGACGCCTCGCGCTGCGCTTCCTCTACGGTCTCGGCGACGAAAAGCGTCCCGTCCGGCCCGTACCAGGCGGGGATCCGGTGTCCCCACCAGAGCTGGCGAGAAATGCACCAAGGTTGGATCTTGCGCATCCAGTCGAAGAACGTGTTCTCCCATTGGGAAGGGACGAAGCGGATGCGTCCGTCCTCGACCGCGGCGAGCGCCGGACCGGCCAGCACGCGGGCGTCGCAATACCACTGATCGGTGAGCCAAGGTTCGATCACCTCTCCCGATCGGTCGTGATGGGGGATCATCAGGGTGTGGTCTTCGACCTTATCGAGGAGCCCCGCGGCGGACAGATCCGCGACCACCTTTTCGCGCGCGGCAAATCGGTCGAGGCCCCGATAGGGTGCGGGTGCCGCGTCGTTGAGCCGGGCGTCCTGGTCGAAAATGTTGAGTAGCGCCAGACCGTGCCGCCGGCCGATTTCGAAATCGGCGAAATCGTGGGCGGGTGTGATCTTCACCGCCCCGCTCCCGGTCTCGGGATCGGCATGCGCGTCGGCGATGATCGGAATCAGTCGGTCGGCGAGCGGCAGGCGTACCGATTTGCCGACGAGGTCGGCAAAACGCGGATCGTTTGGGTGCACGGCGACGCCGGTGTCGCCCAGCATGGTTTCCGGCCGGGTCGTCGCGACAGTGACGAACCGGCCCGGAAGCTCCGCCACCGGGTAGCGAATGTGCCACAGCGAACCCTTGGTCTCACGGCTTTGGACCTCGAGATCCGAGATCACGGTGTGCATCGCCGGATCCCAGTTGACGAGCCGCTTGTCGCGGTAGATCAGGCCTTCGCGATAGAGCTGCACAAAGATTCGCCGAACAGCGGAAGCGAGGCCCGGATCCATCGTGAAGCGCTCGCGGCTCCAATCCGGCGAGGCCCCCAGGCGACGTAATTGGTGGGCGATGGCGCCGCCCGACTCTTCCTTCCATTTCCACACGCGCGCGACAAAGCCGTCCCGCCCGAGCGCGCGCTTCGTCGTCCCTTCCGCGGTGAGTTGGTTCCCGACGACGATCTCGGTGGCGATGCCGGCGTGATCGGTGCCCGGTTGCCACAACACGTCGCGACCCCTCATGCGCTGATAGCGAACCAGCACATCCTGCAAGGTGAAGTTGAGCGCGTGCCCGATATGAAGGCTTCCGGTCACATTCGGCGGCGGCATCATGATCGTGTAGGGTCGTCGCTCACTGTTGGGTTCGGCAGCAAAGCCGCCGGAACGTTCCCACACGGCGTAGCGGCGCCCTTCCACGGCGGCAGGCTGATAAGTCTTGTCCAGCATCCCTAAACTGTCCTCGACTGAAGCGGTCGGTCAGAGACTTGCCGATTGTTCGAACGCGCCTGCTCCCGACCGATCAGCGCAGCCCCGATTCCCCGACGACGCGCGCTATCTCCTCGCGGACTAGCCGCTCGACGATATCGGGAAGATGTTCGTCGAGCCACGATTGCAGCATCGGGCGCAGCATTTCCCGAACGATCTCCCCCAGCGTATGTTCGGCACCACCAAGCGGCAATTCTCCCTCCCGGCGGCGATCGCGCGGCAGGGCGCCGAGTTGAGCGAAGGCGGCAGCCGCTGCTCCGGATGTAGCGGCTGAGACGATGCGCTCCCTAACCGGGCCGAGCGTCGGCTCGTTCTTAGCATGTTCCTGAGAGTCGACGTGCGCGGTCGCGTTCGCCGGACGCGACCCGCCGGCTATCCCCGGCGCGCTCGAAGGGGCAACTTCCTCTGCCGTCCGCGAGGCGATCCGGCGGACCGAGCCGTCCTCGTCGACCACCTGGGTCAATTCGAGGATATCACTCCCCTCCGATTGACGAGGCGAGACCCTTCCGCCCCGCAGCGCATCGTCCATTCGCGTGTTTCCGGGATGTTTATCCTCGGCGATGACGCGGCTGATCGAGGCAATGATCTCCTCCATAGAGGGTTCTGAAGGGGATTTTGCATCGGGCATGGAGGACAACCAATCGAGCAGGGAAGTATCATTTACTTGGGTATAGCGATCGGGCTTCGCCAGCAGGCCCGAGCGCCGCCGCCTTGCTCACTCCGAAAGACCGCCGCGGAAACCGATCCACTTGTCCTTCACCTGCTTGTAGTGCCGCTCCATGTCGTAGAGCTTCACCGGCAATTTGAGCTCGGGCGCTATCAGCCGGCCGGTCGCCGCCGCGACATTGAACTCGGCAAGGGCGGCATCGTGCTCCGCCGTGATCAGTTGCGACTGGGTCGTGAGCAGCGTCTGGTTTTGGATCAGAACGTCAAGCACCGTGCGGGTGCCAACCAGCGCTTCCTGCTGCGTGCCCTCGAGGGCGATCTGCGCTGCGCGCACCGCCTGAGCGAACGAAGAGATGCTCGCCCGCGCCGCCTGCAAGGTCGACCAGTTCTGAGTCACCGTCTGCACCGCCGCTCGGCGCGCGTCGTCGCCTTGGCTGCGCCGTTGCCCGACCGTCTGTTCGGCTTGTCGCGTCTGCGAGTAGATCGCACCGCCTTCGTAGAGCGGCATCGTCAATTGCGCCAGAATTTGTGCGGAATTGGTAAGAATGCCCTTGAAATTAGGTGACTGGTCAGCGCTGCGGCTGAGACTGCCGACGACGGAGATCTGCGGCAACAGCTGGCCGCGCACAAAGTCGATGTTGTCACGAGCGGCGAGCTCGGCAAAAATTGCCGAGACGACGTTGAAGTTATTGCTTCCGGCGAGGCTCACGGCTTCTTCTTGTGTGGCCGGGAGTGCCGGGCGCTCGCGCGGCAGCATCAGCGTCCCGGGACGATGTCCGACCGCGCGGACATATTCGGCCCGGCTTATCTCGAGGTTACCTTGAGCCGTGACCAATTGACCAACCGCTTGCGCGAGGGAGGCCTCGGCCTGTGCGACATCGGTGCGGGTCACCTCGCCGACCCGGAACCGGTCCTGGGTCGCCTCGAGCTGCTTGCGGAGGACCGCCACGTTGTTACGGTTAACCTCGAGCAGGGCCTGATCGCGCACGACGTCGAGATGCGCTTGGGCAACAGCTTGGAACACCGTAGTCTCGACCGCCAGGGTCTGCGCCCGCGCCGATTCTACGAGATTGATCGCCTGGCTGGTCTGCGCCACAGTGCGTCCGCCGGTGTAGATCGGCTGGGTCGCCGTGACGGTGAGCGAGTCTGGTCTGGTCTGTACATGCCGACGATCAGTAGTACTACGCGTGACTGCGCTGGTAATGGGGTTCACCGACGTCGGCCCCGGAGGAAGTTGCTCGGACGACGTCGCAATGCCCACCTGCCCGGTGAAGTTGACCGTCGGCCGCCAGTTCGCCAGCGCTTGCGGAACTTGCTCGTCGGTTGCCCGCAGCAGGGCGCGCTGGGCGAGGAGCTGTGGGTTGGTGTTGTAGGCATCTGCGAGTGCCTGGGTCAATGTTTGGGCCCGCAACCCGGCCGGAGCAGACATGATCAAGCAGCAAGCGAGCGCAATCAGCCCTGTCTTTCGCCGCGAAGCTAACCGCGGATCGTCACGACCGACGCGATACGCCCCCACTGCCCGGTTGGATCCAGGCGTCAATGCCTTAGCGGTTGCACACAGCACTGCGTCTGCTCTCAGAACGTAAAGGCCGGCTTCGGGAAGAAACCGGGGAGCAGCGGAGTGGCCGCGTCGAAGAGCACCCGGCGCGCCAGACCTCCGCCGATCCGCGTCGTCAAGGTGGCGTGACCCATCCCGCTCCCAGATTTGACGACTACCATCAACCGTCCCCCATCGGCGAGCTGCGAGCCGATCTCGGCGGGCACTTCGGCGACCGCTCCGCCGAAGAAGATCACGTCGTAAGGCGCGCGCGCCCGATGGCCCTGCGGCAACGGTGCCTCGACGACGCTGACCGATGCGATCGAGTGCTCGACGAGAGCCGCCCGCGCCCGCCGAGCCAGCTCTGGATCCTCTTCGAGGGCGACGACGCTCCGCGCCAGAATGGCGACAACAGCCGCTTCGTATCCCGTACCAGCGCCGACAATCAGCGCCGTGTCGGTGCGCTCGATCGCCGCCGCCTGCAGTAGACGAGCTGCGACCCTCGGTTCCATCATGTGGCGGCCTTTGCCGAGCGGTAGATCTTCGTCGACGTAAGCAACGCCCTCGAGATGCTCGGGAACGAAAAGCTCTCTCTGTGTTGCTAAAAAGGCATCGAGCAAGAGCTTGTCCGTGACCTTGTTGGGCCGGAGCTGGCTTTCGACCATGCAGGCGCGGGCCGTCTGGTATCCGGTCATTGCATTAAACGGGCGACTCCGATGCACAGTTTATATCGGCCGGGTGGAACGAGGGCAATCGACTGCACCGACTTTCGATCAATTTGGCAGCCGTTCGATCGGCTGCTTCGTGAGGGGGCCGGCGAGCAGTTGTTCGGCTGTCAGCCCCAGCAGCGGGTGATGCCAGGCCGGCGCGATTTCGGCGAGCGGCACGAGCACAAATCGGCGCTCGTGAAGCCGCGGGTGCGGCAGGACTAGCGCGGCGGTCTCGATCACTTGGCCCCGATAATCGAGTAGATCGAGGTCGAGTACTCGCGCCGCATTCCGCTCGCCCCTGACGCGGCCAAACCGGGTCTCGACCCCTTGCATCACAGCGAGCAAATCCGACGCGGGGAGAGCGGTTGCCAACGAAGCGACCCCGTTGACGAACCATGCCTGGTCCGAAGGCGGAATAGGCTCGGTCCGATACCATGCCGAGCGTGCGATAATGTGGACGCCTTCCGTTTCGAGCGCCCCGAGGGCGGCGGCAAGCGCTTGGCGCGGTGGCCCAAATCGTGCGCTAGCCAGGTTGCCGCCGATGCCGATCAGGATCACTTTGCACCCTCGCGCACCTCGCGCCTCCTTGACCCAGGATGCGCACTGTAAGACATTTGCGTTACATTATCGAATCTGACGGAGCATTTGTAACACATGGTTTTCTATCCAGAGGAGCGAATCGCCATATTCATCGACGGAGCCAACCTCTATTCCGCCGCGCGTGGCTTGGCATTCGACATCGACTACAAACGGTTGCTCGAACTGTTCAGCACCAAGGGACGGCTAATCCGAGCGTTCTACTATACTGCCTTGGTCGAGGACCAAGAGTACTCGCCGATCAGACCGCTCGTTGATTGGCTCGACTACAATGGCTACACGATGGTTACAAAGCCGACAAAGGAGTTCACCGACGCGATGGGGCGGCGCCGAATAAAGGGCAATATGGATATCGAGCTGGCGATCGACATGCTCGAGATGGCTCAATACATCGATCATGCCATCCTGTTCTCCGGCGACGGTGATTTCCGGCGGCTGGTCGAGGCGGTCCAGCGTAAGGGGGTTCGCGTATCCGTGGTGTCGACGATCCGTTCCTCGCCGCCCATGGTCTCAGATGATCTGCGCCGGCAAGCCGACAATTTCATCGAGCTCCAGGATCTCGCCCCGAGCGTAATGCGCAACCATCATCCTCGCGAAGAGCTCCATCGAGCGCGCGCGGAGCCTGTCGAGGAGGCTTGACTTTTCCGTCTCCGGGAGCGGGGCCGCCGCGAGACTGTCTGCTCTGCCCGCGGCTTGCGGCATTCCGCGAGGTCCAGCGGGCCAATCATCCGGAATGGTTCAATGCTCCGGTCCCGTCGTTTGGCGACGAACGGGCGGAACTCTTGATCGTCGGCCTCGCGCCGGGGTTAAAGGGAGCGAACCGCACCGGGCGACCGTTCACCGGTGATCACGCGGGCGCGCTGCTCTACGATACCTTGCGGAAATTCGGGTTTGCTGGAGGTGCCTACGATGCCCGGCCCGATGACGGTCTCGTGCTCCGCCGGGCACGCATCACCAATGCCGTGCGTTGTGTCCCCCCGCAGAACAAGCCGCAACCGGCCGAGATCGCGACTTGCCGCCGCTTTCTCGCCGGCGAACTGGCCGCGACGGATCGGATCCGAGCGATCCTTGCGCTTGGCGCCATCGCCCACGCCTCCGTAATCGCAGCACTTGGTTTGCGCCGCGCTCTCTTCCCCTTTGTACACGGCCGGTTGCATGCGCTGCCCAAGGGTGGGCTGCTGGCTGACAGCTATCACTGCTCGCGTTATAACACCAATACGGGAAAGCTTACGGTCGCGATGTTCGAGGCGGTGTTCGCCGCACTGGTGCAGCGCCTCGGTCGGGTGGGGCCGCCTCAGGCGCCGTGATCGCGCAGCAGACGGGCGCGGCTGCGCTGCCAGTCCCGCTGCTTCTCTGCCTGACGCTTGTCGGCCTTTCGTTTGCCGCGGGCGAGGCCAAGTTCGACCTTGGCCCGGCCGCGTTCGTTGAAATAGATCGACAGCGGGACCACCGTGATGCCCTCGCGCTGGATCGCACCCAGCAACCGGTTCATCTGCTTGCGATGCAGTAGCAGCTTACGCGGGCGCCGCGGTTGGTGATTGAAGTGCGCGGAAGCGGCGTATTCCGGAATGTTGGCGTTAACGAGGTAGAGTTCCCCCCTGTTCTGATCGGCATAGGCCTCGGTAATGCTGGCTTGTCCCTGGCGCAGCACCTTGACCTCGGTGCCGTGCAGGACGACCCCCGCCTCGATCGTGTCTTCGATCAGGTAATCGTGGCGCGCGCGGCGGTTCTGCGCAACGTAGCGGTCTGCCGTCCTCATCGGTTAAGGCGCATCAGTTGAGGAGACCGGCGCCTCGCATCGCCTGCTGCACCTTCTCTTGCGTCTCGGGTTGGATCGCCCAAAGCGGCTGACGAACCTCGGCGGTGCAGCGGCCGAGCAGCGAGGCGGCATACTTTACCGGCGCGGGGCTCGTTTCGGCGAACAAGGCATCGTGCAGAGGGATCAGCCGTTGGTTTATCTCACGCACCGTTTTGAAATCGCCGCGCTGCCATGCCTCGTGCATTTCCGAGCAAAGCCGCGGCGCGACATTGGCGGTCACCGAAATGCAACCATCCCCGCCCTGGGCGAGGTAGGCGACAGCGGTGGCGTCCTCGGCCGAGAGCAGGGAAAAATCCGCGCCGATCTCGACCCGCATTTTGAGCGGGCGGGTCAAGTCGTTGGTGCCGTCCTTGACGCCGACGATGTTCGGCAATTTGGCGAGCCGCGCCATTGTTGCAGTGGTCATGTCGACCGACGTGCGGCCCGGGATGTTGTAGATGACGATCGGCAGCTCGACCGCGTCGTGTACCGCCTTGAAGTGGTGGTAGAGCCCCTCCTGCGTCGGCTTGTTGTAGTACGGACAGACGATCAGCGCTGCATCGGCGCCGGCCTTCTTCGCTTGCCGTGTCGCCTCGATCGTATGAGCGGTCGAATTGGAACCCGTTCCGGCGATCACCGGAGCCCGGCCCTTGGCCACCTCAACGCACAGCTCGATAACTCGCCGTTGCTCGTCATGCTCGAGTGCTGGCGTTTCGCCGGTCGTGCCGCACGGCACCAGGCCATGCGTGCCCTGTCCAACTTGCCAAGCCACGAGCTCCTGAAAGGCGCTCTCGTCGAGACCTCCGCTGCGGAAGGGTGTGATCAGCGCGACGAGCGATCCCTTGAACATTGTTTCCTCCCGGATTGCGGTGGAACTGAAGCACGATAGTCCTCGCGAGCGCGGGCTTCAACAGCCCTCCCTTCCCTCCAGCGTGTTGGTCCGGTCCCGCTTGCCGGAACATCGCAAAACCCGTAATGACCTTCGCCTCATCTTTGACCCGGCAAGGGGTGGAGCTTTTTTTTGGCTGTTCGCGTCGCTCTTCTGGGCATAGTCCTCACACTCTTCGGCACGTTTCCGGTGTTGCGTGCGCAGGGGCTCTCCGAGCTCGATCTTCAGGCGGCGCGCGCGGCCCTCGCCGCGGCGCAGAGCGGCGACTGGACCCGCGCCTATGCGGGTGCGGCGGCGGTCGGCGACCCGCTGCCGCTCAAGATCGTCCGCTGGCTCGACTACTCCCGCCCCGGCGCGCCGGGGCGTTTTGCCGATATCGCCGAGTTTATCGAGAAGAACCCGGACTGGCCGCGGCCAAAGGCGCTGCGCCGGCACGCCGAGGAAGCCTTGAGCGGCGAATCGGATGCGGTTGCCGCCGACTGGTTCAGGCGCCGCCCTCCGGTGAGCGGCATCGGCAAAGCCCGCGAGGCAGAAATCATGCTGGGCTCTGGCAGCCTCGAAGGCGGCACCGCAGCGTTGCGCGCAGCCTGGATCGATGCCGATTTTGGTCCTGGCGATGAGAAGGCCTTCCTCGCCCGTCATGACGCTTCGATCCGCCCTGAGGATCACGAGAGGCGCCTCGATCGCCTGCTTTGGGAGGGGCAGCAGGAGGCAGCGCGTCGCCTGCTCCCGCTCGTGCCGGCGGATTGGCGAAGCGTGGCCGAAGCACGTCTGGCGCTTGCCGCTCTAGCCCCGAATGCCGAGTTTCTGACCGCTCGGGTCCCAACGCAGCTACGCTCCGATCCCGGCATCACTTACGAAGAGCTGCGTTGGTGCGCCAGGAAGGACATGGTCGATGGGGCGGTGCGGATCTTGCTGTCCCACCCCGGAGATCCGGTGCGGCCCGCTGCGTGGTGGGTCGAGCGGCAGAGCATCGCGCGCCGGCTGCTGTCCACCGGCAATGCCGAGCTCGCTTATCGCATCGCCGCGCAGCACGGTCTGATCGAGGGCAATGCCTACTCCGAGGCGGAGTTTCTCCTGGGCTACATCGCCTTGCGTTATATGAAAAACCCGGCCGATGCGTCCGACCACTTCTCGCGAATTCTGACCCGGGTCAACACGCCTTACGCGAAGGCTCGGGCCGGTTATTGGGGTGGACGCGCAGCTGCTGCTCGGGCCGAGCCGGAGCTGGCCTCGAAATCGTATGCCGCGGCGGCCGAGCACACGGTCACCTTCTATGGGCAGCTCGCCGCCCACCAGCTCGGCGACGATGCGCCTCCCCGCCCGGTGCCGGAGCCGGTTCCCGATGCCACAGAACTGGCCGGCTTCAACCAGAACGAATTGGTCCGCGCTGCCCGCATCCTTCTCGATCTCGGCTACCGAGACCAGGGCAAGGTGTTCATGCTGAGCTTGGTGGACAACGCTGCGACGCCGACCCAGTTCGCGATGCTGGCAACTCTTGCCGAGAGCAGCGGACGGATCGATCTCGCTGTCGCGGTGGCCAAGCGCGCCATCGACGCCGGGACGCCGCTGATGATCCACGGCTACCCCGTCACCTCCTTGCCCAGCGGTGGCACCGCCGAGCATTCTCTGCTCTTGGCGATCACCCGTCAGGAAAGCGCGTTCGATCGCGACGCGGTCAGTCGGGCGGGCGCACGAGGTCTGATGCAGCTGATGCCGGCCACCGCGAGCGATCTCGCCCGCAAGATGCGAGTGCCGTTCTCGGCCGAACGGCTGACGACTGACGGCACCTACAATGTGCTTCTCGGCCGCGCCTACCTCGAGAAGCTGATCGACGATTTCGGGGGCTCGTACGCGCTCGCGATCGCCGCCTATAACGCCGGTCCCGGACGGGTTCGGCAGTGGCTGCGCGATTACGGAGATCCGCGCGGCGGTGGTATCGAGATGGTCGACTGGATCGAGAACATCCCAATCGGCGAGACGCGAAACTACGTTCAACGCGTGCTCGAAACCCTGCAGATTTATCGCGGCCAGATCGGCCGCAAAGCGGCCTTCTCGCTGGCCAGCGACCTCGCCCGCTGAGCCTCGGCCCATTTCCCGGCGGCTGGGAAGAATGGGGCGGGTCCGGTAAACTTGCCGGGATTTTGCGGAATTATGCAGGTCTCTCACCTAGCTGACATCCGGCATCGCGCAATCACGAATTGCATCGGCGATTACTCGTCCCGCCAAATACAGCGAATCTGCAGCAAAATATTGCCTTCAGGTTGAAAGACCCGCAGCCTTCGCGGTCCCGGCTGCGGTAGGTAGCCTACGATGCGAACCCGGCCTTTTTATGATGAACGCTTAGCGCACACGCCTCATAGCCCTCGCATCGTGGATCGTCGGCCCTTGGAGGTTCCGACCGAATCTGCTCCGCGGCAGGCAAGCGGCGTCGAGACCCTATGGCTGGCCGTTCGCAGGCGGACTCTGGAACATTTCTTCGATCAAGAGAAGTGAGCCGAACCTCGCGCCGTTCATTT
>Ga0209217_1000265_pt1 | contig 13396 bp, 15 predicted proteins | sample JacPinW_OM3H0_M2_FD_187957 | JGI IMG/M metagenome (GOLD analysis project Ga0209217, IMG submission 187957) | Forest soil microbial communities from Algoma, Ontario, Canada - Jack Pine, Ontario site 1_JW_OM3H0_M2 (SPAdes) (version 2) | ecosystem: Environmental > Terrestrial > Soil > Boreal...
CAATTCGTCGGTGTCGGTAGGGTCCGGCTCTTTGTCTCTCTCGTTTTCTGTCATCGAGGACTCTCTGTCGAATTGATAAGCTTGCAACCCGGCATGACGTATGCCTCCTGAAATGGAATCCCTCGGAGCCAACCGAGGTTTGTCCATATGCGTCACGTAGGGAGAGTGGAATGATGAACGGAGACCTTAACGACAGTCGGGAACCGGCGGATGGAAGAGATGATGACGTGCCCGAAGCCCGGCCCGGCTGGAAGTCAAAATGGGTCGAGAGCACCGCACCGGCCGCCGACGACCCGATAAGTCCGGAGGAGATGCAGGGTCACAACCTCCTCGGCAACGCCAGTCTGAGGGGTGGAGCGATCGCCGGCGTTAGCGACCCGGTACGCGACGGGCATGGTGCTCCTGGTGAGCGTCCGGATGACGTCAAGTACGATGGGCCCCGGCTGAACCCGCCTGAGCTCGACGAGGTTCCCGGTGACGGTGGCGAGGAAACGACGGGCAGCTGAGCTATAAAAGGCATGTGAATTGCCTTTTCGCGGTCCTGTGGCGCGATTGTAAGCTGCATGACAGGCCCAATGCGCCCAGGGGTCGGAGTGTGAGGATGGCCGCGTGAGATTCCAGACCGCGCTCGATCGAGAGAAAGAGATTGAGCTGATCTCCGAGCTCGTCGATCAGCAGGCGCCACAGCAAGACTTGCCCGAGCGGTTGATCAAGGTTCCCGGGCTGATCATCACGCCGGATCGGGACGCGCGTTACCGCACACCGAGCGAGATAACGTCGGAAGTCATGGAGCGTCTCGCCCAACGTGTGGCTTTCGCCAAGACCCTGCCGACAACCCTGGTGATTGTCGCGCATCCGGACGACGAGGCAATCGGCGCGGGCGGACTTCTGGCTGGTCTTCCCGATGCCGTCGTAGCGCACGTCACCGACGGCGCGCCTCGCGATGTGAGATACGCGCAAAGCAGGGGATTTCAAACACGCGAGGAATACGCGCGCGCCCGCCGGCGCGAAGTTGTGAACGCACTCGCGCACGTGGGCATTACGCCCGACCGATGCAGGGATTTCGGATATGTCGATGGCGAAGCAAGCATGCAGCTGCTCGAGCTGGTTTTCGACGTCGCGGATCTGATGGACGAAGTCCGACCCGACGTAGTGCTCACGCATCCCTACGAAGGAGGACATTCGGATCACGATGCCACGGCGTTCGCGGTGCATCTGGCATGTGGAATCCTTCGCCGCGACAACGTGCCAACACCTCTCGTTCTGGAATTGACTTCGTATCACAACTTCAGCGGCACGCGGCGCGTGTTCAACTTTCTGCCGTTCATAGGCGCCGAAGAGCGAACGATCCAGCTAACGGACGCGGAAAAAGGGCTCAAGAAGCGGATGTACCAGGAATTCGCATCGCAGCGGCAGGTTCTGGAGCGTTTCCCCATAGACCTCGAGCGATTCCGGCCAGCTCCCCGCTATCTCTTCACCAAAGCGCCACACGAAGGATTACTCGACTACGAGCGCTTCTGCACTCTAATCACCGGGGCGCAGTGGAGGTCGAATGCGGCGAAAGCGCTCGATGCACTCCGCACACGCCGGCGCCGGTTCGTGCAAGCGCCCCGACTCGGCTACTCCGCGAAGCGCACGATCGAGTAAGGTTTGCAAGCCCGATGACACTCCAATAGTATCCGGAGATGTCTTTCCTCTACTCGTATCTCCGTAAATACCGCTCGCTGATTCTGCTCGCGCTGGTGCTGGCGGCAACGAACCAGGTTTTTTCGCTTCTGGATCCGCTCATCTTTCGTCACGTCATCGACGACTATGCGACGCGATTCCGTGAATACCAGACGTCGCAATTCATCCTGGGCGCCGGCAAGCTGCTACTCATGGCGATGGGAGTCGCATTCGTCTCGCGAGTCGCCAAGAATTTCCAGGACTACTTCGTCAACGTCATCGTCCAGCGCGTAGGCGCGGAGATGTACTCGGATGGAATCCGACACTCGCTGGAGCTGCCGTACTCGGTGTTCGAGGACCAGCGGAGTGGCGAGACGCTGGGCAAGCTCCAAAAGGTGCGCTCGGACGTCGAGAAGTTCATCTCGCTGTCGATAAATCTGATCTTCACTACGCTCGTTGGCGTTCTGTTCGTGATCGTCTACGCCTGGCACGTCTACTGGCTGTTGGTCCCCGCATTTCTCTCTACCGTGCCGTTGTTGGGAATTCTGAGCTGGTCGTTGAGCGGACGCATCAAATCGATGCAGAAGATCATAGTCACGGAAACGACCGCACTCGCTGGCTCGACGACCGAGTCACTGCGGAACATCGAGCTGGTGAAGAGTCTCGGACTCGCCGATCAGGAAGTGGTGCGGCTGAACGCGACTACCCAGAAGATCCTCAATCTCGAGCTCAAGAAAGTGAAGTACATCCGAAGCCTGAGCTTCATACAAGGGACGACCGTTAATCTCCTGCGCACTGCGATTCTCTTCATGATGCTTTACCTGATCTTCACCCAGAAGATCACGGTCGGCCAGTTCTTCTCGCTCCTGTTCTACTCGTTTTTCATCTTTGGCCCAATGCAGGAGCTCGGCAACATCATCAACGTGTTTCGGGAGACAGAAGTCTCGCTAATCAACTTCCGAAAGATTCTCGAGACGCCGAAGGATCCTCGACCCGCCGCTCCGGTTCCATTGGCGGAGATCGAGGACCTGGAGTTCGAGGATGTAGGGTTCATCCACCAGACGGCGACGACACCTGCTCTCACCGACATATCGTTCGATGTGAAGCGCGGTGAAACCATCGCATTCGTAGGTCCCTCGGGGGCGGGCAAGACGACGCTGGTGAAGCTGCTCGTGGGTCTCTATCCGCCGAAAGCAGGACGCATACTGTACAACGGAGTGTCCAGCGATTCCGTCGATCTCGATCGATTGCGCGAGCGAATCGGACTCGTGACTCAGGACGCTCAGCTCTTCTCGGGTACGATTCGGGAAAATCTCAAGTTCGTCAATCCGCACGCGACCGATGCGGAGTGCTTTGATGTCCTGCACAAGGCTGCTGCTCACACCCTCCTGGCGCGGGCCGACAAAGGACTCGACACGGTAATCGGTGAGGGTGGAGTAAAAGTCTCGGGCGGCGAGAAGCAACGGCTCTCGATCGCGCGGGCGCTGCTCCGCAAGCCGCATCTACTGGTATTCGACGAAGCGACGTCGTCTCTCGACTCCCTCACCGAGGAGGAGATCAGCCGCACGATGCGCGACGTCGCGAACTCACGCGAGGTAATCACGATACTCATCGCGCACCGTCTGTCGACGGTGATGCACGCTGACCGTATCTACGTGTTGGAGCGGGGCAAGATCGTCGAAGCGGGCCAGCACGCGGATCTGCTGGAGAGAACGGGACTCTACTACGCGATGTGGCGTCAGCAGGTTGGCGAGCGACGAGCGACGCCGCAGCTTCCAAGTGCCAAACCGCCGCAGTTGGCGCCGGTCTAAGAGCCGCTCGGGCTGGCTACTATGAATGGGTATGCGGATGCTCCGGAAGGAGGCCGGATCCTTTGGATTGGCTCCAAATGGCGGTACGGCTCCGTTCCTGAGGGCTGTGATTTTTTATCCTTCGTAGGAAAGATCCGGAGCATCTGGCCTTCTTCCGGAGCATCCGTATAACCCTTAGTCCTAGATGCTTGGTGCTGTCTCCCTCCAACCCTTTGGTATCATGCCTGACGACACCGGTAAACTGAAAAAGGGAAACTTCATGCAGGCGCTCGATTCGATTCGAGCAGAGGCGGAGCGGCTGAAGGCGCGGCGCGACCTGCCACCAGAAGCGAAGGCTGGGCTCGATCGAATCATCGCCTTGACACGCTCCAAGTTCGAACTTGGCGGCGACATCGAATAGCCGCTCAGCGGATCATTTTTTCCGCAAGGCCGACTGGACAGGCATAACTCGTGAAAATCTAGCCTCCGGCGTTTCCAACCCTTGGGCGGCGAGTGGCATCTTAGTTTCGCCTGAGATGAAGACGAGCGCCGTGGTATCAGATACTATCGGGAAGTACCCGTCAACGAGTGCTGAAGACAAAGCTGCCGTGCTGGAGCGAGTTCGGCGCGCGCAGACTGGCGACGTCGATGCATTCGAGGTGCTCTATCGCGAGCATTCACCACGTATCTACGCGCTGTGCCTCCGCCTCAAGGGTGGCGACACATCCGACGCGACCGAGTTGCTGCAGGATGTCTTCATAAAGGCGTGGCGGCGGCTCGATACGTTTCGCGGCGATTCCGCGTTCGTGTCGTGGCTGCATCGACTTGCGGTCAACACGATGCTCGAGAACGCGAGAAGCGACCAGCGGCGCATGGCGAGGGTGCTACCAATGGAAGACACGTCACGTCTCGCGGGTGCGGCACGGTCGAGCGGGGTCGAGTCGAGGATGGACATGGAAGGCGCAATTGCCTCGCTCCCCAAGGGAGCCAGGCTCGCTTTTGTGCTCCACGACGTCGAGGGCTATCGGCATCAGGAAATCGCCGAGCAGTTGAGCGTTTCCGTTGGAACAGTGAAAGCGCAGCTGCATCGCGCACGCAGAATATTGAGAGAGAGACTGGAGTCTTGAGATGACACACGACGTCATAAAGCATCTGTTGGACGATTACGTCACGGGCGATCTGACCGAAGAAGCGCGTCCGCCGGTCGAAGAGCACGTCATCACCTGTGCATTGTGCAGCGCCGAGGTAGAGAGCCTGAAACGAATTCTTGCTTGCGCCGCCGAACTGCCGAAGTCCATTGATCCCCCAGCGGACGCGTGGTCGAACATTCGGTCGGCTATCTCGCGGGACGAAACCGCGGTGAGAGAGAATGACTCTGTTTCGCGATCCGGTATCTGGCAGCGTCGATATATCCTCGCCGCCGCCGCAGCTATTCTGGTTGCGGTCTTATCATCTGCTGGAACCGCCTTGTACATGAACGGGCACTACTCTGTCGCGAGGAGCAGTCGTGCAGTTGCCAACGGTTCTTCAGCCGAGGCAACGCCTGCCACGCTCGCCGCTTTTACGATCGAGGAGAACAATTACCTGCGTACCGCGAGCATGCTCCAGGATTTGCTCGATCAGCAGGAAGCGTCGCTCGCTCCGGAGACGGTTGCGCAGCTCAAGGCGAGCCTGCGTACGATCGACGAGGCGATTCTCGAGGCGCGGAATGCGCTTGCGCGCGACCCCGCGAACAAATTGCTCGTTGAGATGCTCTCCGCCAGCTACCGACAGAAAGTGGATTTGCTGCGCCGCACAACGGAGCTGACTCGTGGGACGTAGAGAGCCTTTGAGCTACGCAGAACTCATCTCTGGGCGCAGTTTCATCGTCGCGGCGGTAGCGCTCCTGCTGTGCGCATCGCCTGCTGTCGCACAGAAGAAGGTGGAGCGCAAGATCCCGCTTGGGATGGAAGGCGCGCTGCGCATCGCCAACATGGTGGGCAGCGTCGTTGTGCACGGCTGGAACAAGGATACCGTCATGGTGCGCGGCACACTGGGAGCCGGCGACAACTTTTTCATGGGCGGCGGATACAGCGGCGCCAAGATATTTGTCGAAGCCACGAATGATCGCGACCCCAAACCCACTCAGCTCGAAGTGTGGGTCCCTTCGCGTGTCCGGCTCTGGATAAAAACGGCCACCGCAAGCATTGACGTCAGCGACGTCACGGGGGGACTCGATCTGTATGTGGTGAGCGGTACGATCGATGTCACGGGCAATCCGCGCGAGCTGAACGCGGAGGCCATAGACGGAGATATTCACGTAATCGGATCTCCATCATGGATCCGCGCCAAGACGGCGACAGGTACCATCACGTTCCAGGGCGCCAGCTCCGATGTAGGACTCTCCACTGTAAGTGGCCCGATAAGAGTCGACGGAGGCGTGTTCGAGCGCACCAAGATCGAGACCGTCACCGGCAACATCACCTTCGCCGGCAAGCTCGATGGAGGAGGCACGTTCGATTTCGACTCCCACAGTGGAAACATCGAGATCGGAATCCCACAGAAGATGGGTGCCAGCATCTCGGCGGTGACGATTGCCGGAACCATTACCAACAATCTGTCCACGAACGCACCGATTCCGGGACGCTTCGGACGCGGGGCTGAGCTGACGATGGAGCCGAGCGGCGGGGGCGCCAGAGTGTCGGTCCGCACCTTCAAGGGTCCGATCACCTTTCGAAGAACGAAGTAAGAATCGCGTTCAACCCTGGAGAATCGAGCGGCATCGTAGAAGCGTCGGCGAATTCGAAGTGCTCGACAGACTTCGACGTCCGCAAAACTTCTTCAGGAGACCACAATGAAACGCATGCTGCTCCACTCCTTCGCGCTTGCTGCCGTTCTTACCGTAGCGGCTTCCACGCCAGCACTTGCCGGTCCGCCGTGGATATCAATCGAATATCCGGCTAATCCGTTCGACGCGACGTCGCGCGGCGCGTTCCTCACGGTGCGGACGTATCATCACCGCGATTTTCAGTCGAAAACCGTCACTGGTAGTGCAGAGGGCGTGGTAGACGGAAAGCGTCAGAGCATGCCGCTCGACATCCGTCCCGGCTCCCAGCCTGGCATGTACGTCGTTCGCTGGCAGCGTCCGGCGACAGGGAGATGGGTGCTCGTAATCAACAGCGGGACAGCTGGAATCTCGGAAGCAACTGCCGTTGTCGAGATCAGTCCAAGCGGCGGAGTCGCCGGCGTGACTGTCCCCACCAGAGCGATTGGCGGCGGATGGATCTCACCGCGAGCGGTCGCGGGGTCGGAGATAGATGCGCTTCTACAAGGCCGAGCACTCGCGAGCGCAGGTGTCGCGGGCCAAACGGCGCACTGAGACGGCTACTGGCCTCGCAGGCTATTCAGGGTCCGCTGGAGCTCCGTTGTTCGTTTGGCAGAATAGTCTGCGAGGCAGTGTGCCCGCACCCGCGCCCATAGCGCGCCCTGACCGCTCGACTGGCATTCGCTGTCGCGTGTGTTGATCCAATCGCGCTGCGACTGCTTGAGCCTCTCCTCGAGCTCAGGCCCTCCCGACTTCCGGCTTTGTGCGAGCAGATCCTGATAAGTCCGGTTCAGATCAGCGTCGTTCTGCACGATCGAGCGATTCAGGCAGGAGCGCTGGTCGGCTGGAGCGGGAGAATCGCACGGGTCGCCTGACGACGACCGGGTGCCATTCGTCCGTCGCGCTCCGTTTATGCCGAGTGCGGAATCGCTCGAGCCAGGCTGAGAGCCCGGTCTATCACCAGATGTAAGCGATGGTGGGCGCGGAACGACGCGCGTCTCGGGCGTGCGACTTTGAGCTGCCGCACCCACCATCGCCGGCAACGATGCGTCGGCCCCCGTCCTCACCGTATTCAGGCTGTTGTCGAGTGCATTTGCGGCTGCCGTATTCTTGTTTGCCTCCGCCAGATCGCGCAGCAGCATGGTGTCCTGTACAACGCTTGCCGCTTCCAGCGACCTTTTCTCCTTACGACAGGCGAGACTGCCCGCCAAAAGGAGGAGAGGAACCGCAATCGAGAGTCTGGAAAGCGTCTTCATTGATTAGCCTGGAGTTGACGGCATCCCGGTTAGTCGGGCAGAGGCCGTGCCATACCGGAGCGCTGTCGATGCAGTTGACGAGTCACTGATACAGATTTCAGCAGCGCTCGTCCGTGTCCGCACGCCGATGGAGAGAAGATGGAGAAAGATCAGCCCGAGCTCAACACGGTCATCCGAACGTTTGCCAACGAGATCGAAGCGCATGTGGCGCAAGCGGTTCTGGACGCCAACGGGATCGATTCGGGCCTGATTCGCGACGACGCCAACGGAATGATGCCGTGGCTCCAATGGCTTCATCCGATCCGGCTGGTGGTCAGGGAAGAGGATAGCGGGGACGCCGTGGAGCTCCTCGATACACCTCCCGGACCGACACTTTCCCTCTGATACCGCTCACTTGGGCACTCGTCTGCGGGCGTTAGGTTTCACGCCATGACTTCACAATCTGTTTACAATCGGCGTGCTGCTTCACTGGTTTTAGGCGCCCTTATGATTGTTGCCGCCTGTGCGCCAAGCCTTCTACATGCACAGACAGCAGCTGCTCCCAGCGACCGATACCTTGCCCGCGCCAAGCACATTCTCAAGACGACTCCGCTCATCGACGGGCATAACGATCTGCCGTGGCGGATCCGCGAAGACACTATCGCGCGCGGCAACGTCGACGCCTACGATCTTCGCACGCACCGACCCGGCCAGACCGATCTGGACCGGCTCAGAAAAGGGATGATCGGAGCACAGTTCTGGTCGGTGTACACTCCGGGCGAATACCGCGACTCCGGCTACGCGAGAGTGCAGCTCGAGCAGATAGACATCGCTCGCCGAATGATCGAGAAGTATCCGGACCGACTGGCGCTTGCGTTGAGTCCCGCCGACATTCGACGCGAATTCAAGCAGGGGAGGCTCGCCTCTCTCCTTGGCCTGGAGGGCGGGCACGCCATCGAGCATTCTCTCGGCGCACTCCGCGCGTACTACGATCTTGGCGTCAGGTACCTGACGCTCACTCACAACGTCACGCTCGACTGGGCTGATGCCGCGCTCGACTCCGCAAAGCACAACGGCCTCACTCCCTTCGGGGACAGCGTCGTGCGCGAGATGAACAGGCTCGGGATGCTCGTCGATCTGTCGCACGTGTCGCCGGCCACGATGAGTGCCGCGCTCAACGTAACCCAGGCGCCGGTGATCTTCTCACATTCTGCCGCGCGCGCACTGGTGGATGTGCCACGCAACGTTCCCGATTCCATTCTCCGGCGAGTCACGAAGAACGGCGGAATCGTGATGGTGCCCTTCGTCACGGGTTTCGTTTCACCCGCGGTTTATCTGTACGATGAATCACGCCCGGTGATGCGTGACCTCAGGCAGAAATACGGGAATGACACGGCTGCGATCACGCGCGCCGTGAATGACTGGCGTAAGACGCACCCGGAGCCTCGCGCTACGCTGTCGCAGGTTGCGGATCAGATCGAGTACGTGCGGAGAGTCGCCGGCGTGGATCACATCGGAATCGGCAGTGATTTCGACGGTATTACCGAAGTGGTACAGGGTCTCGAGGACGTCTCGACATATCCCGCGCTCTTTGCGGAACTGGCGAGGCGCAGTTGGTCCGACAGCGATCTGCGCAAATTAGCCGGTGAGAACTTCCTCCGGGTGTTCGCCCAGGCTGAGGCAGTCGCGAAGCGGATTCAGAGGCAGAACAGCGCCGTAAACGGGCGGTAAAGCCACTCCACTAGCAAAGAGCGTTACGAGGGGGAAGCACGGGCGCCGAAGGCTTACTGGTGCGCCACCGCCGCACTCGCTCCGCCCGATCTCAACACCTCGGCAAACTCACTCGGTAGATCACTCTCGCGAATCGCACGAGCAGCCTGGTCGATGTCGTAGGAGACGCGGACAAACTCCGTCTTGGAGCCGGATTGAGCGATCGTCAGCAGCACGTAGCAAGCTCGCCAGTCTCCGTCCTTCGGACGGCCGACACTTCCGGTGTTGATGAACTGAACGCCGCCCGATGTTCGTTGCCATGGCTTATGGGTGTGCCCGAAGCAAATGACATCTCCACCACGCGCGCCGATGTCGTTCGCCATCTTCTCCAGGAACGAATCAGGCCGATCCTCGGTGACGTAAACCGTGTTCAACGTCTGATTCCCGTGCACGAGCGTGATTGTCGGCCCGGACAAATGCCCACCGAGCGGCCGGATGTCCACCCGAAACGGGAGACTTCCCAGATACTTCTTTGTCTCCTGCGTCACGTGCGAGCGCGTCCACTCGAACGAGAGGTGCGATAGCTCCTCATCGTGCGGCGTGTCCGCTCTGCACCCGCAGTGTTTGTAGTCAGTGGCCACGGTCGAGTCGTAGTTTCCGGCAATTCCGGGAATCGCCCGCTCGCGGAGTAGAGCTACCACCTCATTCGGCCATGGTGCGTAGCCTGTGAGATCACCAAGATGATAGATCCCATCGACGTCCTTGCGCGCATCGATGTCGGCCAGGACTGCGCGCAATGCCGGAAGATTGGCGTGGATGTCCGAGATCAGCACGTACCGCCGTGTCAAGTCAGGCAATCGTCACCGCAGCAGTCAGGGCCGCAAGAATCAGGACCACAGCATTCCGCGACCGGCTTTCTCGCACGCACGAACGCGCTCATGAACTTTCCGTCGATCTGAGCGGCGAACTCAGTCGGGTCGAGACCGCTTCCAGTGAGAAAGGTCGCCGCATCCTCGACTTTGTACACTCTCGTTGGTTCAATTGACGCTTTCTTAAATCCGATTTCGCGCAGCAGATTCAGGAACTCACGCTCCTCCAGTGCTCCCGCCACGCACCCAATCCACAGCTCCATGTTCTTCTTTACCGCGGCGGGAACCTCACCACGCACAACGACATCCGACACGGCGAATCTGCCGCCCGGCTTCAGTACGCGAAAGGCTTCTTTCAGCACCTTACGCTTGTCCGCCGAGAGGTTGATCACGCAGTTGGAGATGACGACGTCTACTGACGCATCGGGCAGCGGTATCTGCTCGATCTCACCTTTCAGGAACTCCACGTTCTCCGCTCCAGCTCGCCGCTTGTTCTCATTGGCGAGCGCGAGCATCTCATCGGTCATGTCGAGTCCGTAGGCCTTTCCGGTCGGACCGACGCGCTTCGCCGAGAGAAGAACGTCGATGCCGCCGCCGGAGCCGAGGTCGAGAACTGTCTCGCCCTCGTTCAGTGCGGCGAGGGCAGAGGGATTCCCACAGCCGAGCGAAGCGAGGACGGCCTCGACCGGGATACCTGCCTTCTGTTTCTCGTCGTAGAGATCGGAAGTAATCGGATCCCACGCTTCAGTCGTTGCTCCGCAACAGGCACTCGACCCGCAACAGGGTGCCGCCGTTGCGCCTTCACCGACGCGCAGCGCGGCCTGTCCGTACTTCTCCTTTACTGTGGATTTGAGAGTCGAATCAGGTGCAGTCATTTGGTCTCCAAACAATATTTATTGATGTGTTGCTGAAATAAAAAAGATCAGGCACAGCAGGCCTCCGAGCGTCGAAGGGCGCGTGGCTTCATGCCCGAGACCAACACCTCAATCTCCTCAAACGCATCGGGATCCAGCTCGTAGTGAACCCAGCGTCCGTCCTTCCGGTCGCGGACGATTCCCGCGTCCTTGAGAACGCGAAGATGGAACGACAGACGCGACTGGGCGGCGTCCAGCGAGTCGGTCAGCTCGCAGACGCACCGCTCTCCTTTGCGGAGCAGCTCGATGATCTCGAGTCTGGTCTCGTCGGAGAGGGCGTGAAAGAGCTCGATCGCGCGCTCGGTCCGGGAATGGGTTGCTGCCGTCATGATGTCAATATATCAACAAAAGTTGTTGGGTCAACTACAACTGACAACTACCGGCGTCCCGCTGTACGCTGCCCGCTGTAATCACGGATTGACGTCGACGCCCTTCGGGCGGAGGGCGACGCCGAGCGCGGTAAGCGCGAACAGCAACGCGATGAGAGAAATGTAGAGGGAAGTGCGGGACACTTTCACAGGCACCGGCGCCCCACCGCCTAAAAGCGTTGACGAAACCGGAGTCTTCGATGCGGTATCGGGATTTGTCCATTCAACGCGCTCGCCGCCCTGATATGTCTCATAAACCGGCCAACTGAGCGAAGCGCTGTCCCTAGGATTCATCGCCAGGAACGGGAGTTCAACAAACCGAGCCTTCGGCAATACTCCGGTCCACACTGCGCCCGTGATGTTTTGCGCGCTGTCGTTTAGTATCCGAAGCTTCCAGTCCGGAACGTCGCCGAACGAGCTGACTCTGAGGCGTGGCGGGAATCGAATCTCGACTCCGATGATAGGAACGTCTCGCTCGTTGACTACCCGCAGCGAGTACCTCTCGTACACACCGACCGTAGATGTCTTTGGGAACACTACGGCGCGCGTCCAGGCGAGCGAGGAGAGGATCAGGAATGGGATCAACAGCACCAGAATTCTCGCGCCTCGCCGGGACGAAATCAGCGGATACGGCGATCTCGTCATCGGAATGCCCTCCGGGAACGAATCATACATCTACGGCGGTCGAGTCAAGGCGAAATCCCGGTCAGAAAACCCGTCGCGACGAGAATCAGAAATCCAAAGCCCAACTCGACCACAGCTGAGCGCCTGAGACGAACGACTCCTCTTTCGGCCATGAGTTGTGGCTGCACTTGGCGGAAGTTGTACGCTCCGATCATGAGTGTGATTGCGACGAGCGCCAGTTTCAGGAGCAAGAACTGGCCATAGGCAGTTTGCCAAAGTGCGGAGAGATGTTCCAGGTGCACCCATGATGCGATCAACCCACTAGCGATCACAACCGTAACTGAAGCCAACGCTACTGGCGAAAATGAATTCACGAGCGACGCGACGGACGACCACCGCTCGACACCGTCAAGCATGAGGCAGAGCGGGACACCAACCACCATGACGGCCAACAGACTTCCCAGCCAGGTTGCTCCGCCCAGGACGTGCAAGTAGTCACTGACAATCATCAGGGATGTAAGCGTAGGGCTCGCTGCCGCGTGGCCAGCGAGAGCGGGCGTCAGCGCGAGCACGATCGCCGAGAGACCGGCGAGCTGCCACGCTCGACGCACGCGGCGTGCTGCGATAGCAAAGGACACAAGCGCCACAACCGCCGCCCCGAGCTCCAGCCGAAGGGCGAGCCCCCACTGTGTGTGCAACGCCATATCCGCCATGCTCATGGTTTGCATGCCTGGCATCGCGCTCATCATCTGCGACTCAAGGAAAAGTCTGGCAAGCGCGCCAATCATCACGACCATGCTGGCAACGAGTCCAAGAACTGCTGTGCGGCTGTCCATCCGTGCTCGAATGTCTGCGTCAATTCCACGAGCGCGGGGAAGAACAAGCGCGCGAAACGCGACTGCGCCGATGAGAGTAAGGAGTCCAGCAAACGAGAACGCGCGGGCAAGCGAACTGCTCAACGAGGAAGCTGCATCTGCCTCTTCCCTATTGTCGCTGTTCGCCGATGCGGTTGGCGCCACGCTTCCGGCGCCAAGGGTGTTTGTAACGGCCCCAGCCTGTGCGGAATCTTTTGTAGGAGCCGCTGCTTCCGTCAAGACGACGAAGCCAAAGGTACCGTGCGACGGATGGCCGTCGGACGCAGCTGTCCGCCACTCGACGGTGTATCGTCCCGCTGGCAGCGACTGGGAAACACGCGCTGAAAGGGATAGCGGATCGGTTGGATCCCTTTGTGGACCGGTGAGCACCCACTCTTTCCCGTTCGCGTCCTTCAGGGAAATAGATGTCATCGAAAGCTCTGGTTGCTCCGAGAACCACAGTCGAATCAACCGCGGCGAGCTCGCCACTTTCGATCCTGCCGCCGGCTCGCTGCGCTTCAAATGGGCGTGAGCCCAGGCGGATGCTGGCCACAAGAACAGGGC
>Ga0209217_1000266_pt1 | contig 13330 bp, 12 predicted proteins | sample JacPinW_OM3H0_M2_FD_187957 | JGI IMG/M metagenome (GOLD analysis project Ga0209217, IMG submission 187957) | Forest soil microbial communities from Algoma, Ontario, Canada - Jack Pine, Ontario site 1_JW_OM3H0_M2 (SPAdes) (version 2) | ecosystem: Environmental > Terrestrial > Soil > Boreal...
CCGGGTGCGAGGGTCAGCCTGTGGAGACGCAGAGGAACAACCGCGGGGATGAGGTCAGCCGTGCTCAGCTGGACGGCGTCGACGTGTCGAACCTCGCCGGGTTGCAGCGCTGCGCGCGCCAGCATCACGGCCGGGAAGGCCGCTGAGACATAGTCCAGCTCGGCGGCGGGCCCCCAGCCGAGCTCGAGCTGGGTCGGTCCGTCGGGTGCGTGCCGATGGGCCAGGAGCCCATTTCCGCTTATGGTCAGCTCCAGCTCGTGGTCTCCACTGAACCGCTCCCGGCTGTGGATACGGAGGACCCGGGTCACCAACAATTCGTCGAGCTCCCAGTCCACGGTGGCCGTCACTTCCTCTGGCCAGCTGGTCTGAATGTGACTCTTGATGCGCCAGCCGGCGCCGGCGCGGGCAACCTCGAGCTCCTCGACACCGGCCCTATCGCCCATCGATGAGGTGATGGTATAGCCGGCTCGATGGGGGAGAAGCCGTCCGGGCATGGCGCGGATTATGCGGCTCGGTGAAGGCTAATCTAGTTCGACGCGAGCAAGACTCGGGCCATCCAGGAGGACAGTCATGGCTGAAGAACAAGCGCCAACCCCCGACCTGGCGGCAGGCGGTCAGGCCCAGGTCCAGATCCCCGAGCAGCATTTCGAGGTCCTGTACTCGGACCAGGCATTTGTATCCCACACCCCCGTGGGATTCACACTTGACTTCGCCCAGCTCACGCCCCAGATCGGGCTCAGCCGCGTGGTCGCCCGCGTGGGCATGAGCGCCACCCACCTGAAGCTGCTGGTGGGGGTGTTGAGCGAGAACCTCAAGCACTTCGAGGCGCAGTACGGGGCTGTCAACCTGACGCCCGAGATGGTCCAGCAGCACGAAGTCTCGACCCACCACATCGGCTTCCAGCCCGCGGCCGACAAGGAGGCCGACCCGCACAAGTGAGGCTCTCGCCCCGCCTTCGCGGTGTCTTTGAAATGGTTCCCGCCGACGGCGCGGTGGCCGACATCGGCAGCGGGCACGGAGCGCTGGCGGCCGCCCTGGCGGCCCGTGGTCAGCGGGTGATTGCCACCGAGCGCACGGCTCGCACCGTGGCCGGGCTGCGGCGAGACCTGGCCCGGATCGGGGTCCCCGTGGCCACTCGCAGAGGCGAGGGGCTGGACGTCTTCCGCGACGGCGAGGTCGACACTGCCGTGATCGCTGGCCTCGGCGGTCGAAGCGTGCTCCGGATCCTGGAGTCCAGCCCATGGCTGCCAGGCTGGCTGGTGCTGCAGCCGATGCAGGACGCGGACCTGGTCGAGGGCTGGCTTGCTGTCCGCGGGTGGCCGGTTGTAATTGCCGAGACCATGGAACGAGGACGGCGCTATCGCGCCTGGCTGGTGCGGGTTGGGGGCGCCCAGGCTGTGCCGCCGGCATGAGCCACCTCGTCCTCCACACTGACGGTGGCGCTCGTGGCAATCCTGGCCCGGCCGCGATCGGAGTGGTCATCGAAATCGAGAAAGGCGGGCAGACGGAGCTCATCGCCGAGCTCGCCGAGACCATTGGGATCGCCACCAACAACGTCGCCGAATATCGCGCCATCATTCGCGGTCTGCAGGAAGCCCAGCGGCTGGGCGCCCACACCGTCACCTGCCTGCTGGACAGCCAGCTGGTGGTGGAGCAGCTGAACGGGAACTATCGCGTCAAGTCGGCCGACATGAAGCCACTCCATGCGCGGGTGCAGGAGCTGCGACAGCATTTCGCCCTGGTCACCTTCCAGCACGTCAGCCGCGAGCAGAACCAGGACGCCGACCGCCTCGTCAACCAGGCCCTCGACGGCAAACCGACGGCAGGTCTCAACATCCATCTGGCTGAGGCCCTTTTCGAACCGCAGGACCGGGGGTAGAATCCCCACGGCGTGGCGAGTCGGCGAGGTGACCGCGGCGGGAGAGATCCCGTCGAGGAAAGTCCGAGCTCCGCAGAGCAGAGTGCCGGGTAACCCCCGGCGGGCGTGAGCCCAGGGAAAGTGCCACAGAAAATACACAGCCCACGCCGCGAAGCGGCGTCGAAAGGATTGCGGAAGTCCGTGATCCCGACGACACCCGCGGAGCGGGTGTGGCGAAGGTGAAATGGTGGAGGTAAGAGCCCACCGGCGACCGGGAGACCGGCCGGCCTGGTAAACCCCACTCGGAGCAAGACCTGACAGAGGGCGTTGAGGCTGCTCGTCCAGCCCTCGGGTAGGTCGCTGGAGGCACCGGGTAACCGGGGTCCTAGATAGATGGTCACCGCCCCGGAAGCCGCAAGGCCTCGGGGTACAGAACTCGGCTTACCACCGGGTCGCCACGCCACAACCCCTGGTCCTGCCGGTCCGCAAGACGGTCCGGTCCGCCCACCGACGGTACCCGGGGGGCCTCGGCGCCAAAAGATCCCCACTTTGGCGAAGCCCTAGATATGGCCCTCATGTGTGGCTCGACCACCATATGTAGCGTTAGGCCGCCCGTGGTACTGAGGGGCCGGCGCTAGATCTTGCGCTAACCGCATTGACATGCCAGGACTCGGGTGCTACGGTGTGCCGCGAAGTGGTAACAGGTGGTGAAAAGTGGGGATTCTCCAATTCTCTCAACGTCTTTCCAGGGATGAGTCCTCGCTTTTCGCCCCTGTCGCTTCGCCAACGAAAGCAGCGATGATTAGATGTTTCTCGGCAAGCATTCCCGCAACCTCGACCCGAAGGGGCGCCTCGCCCTCCCGCCCCGTTTCCGCGAGCAACTCCCCACCGGCTCCGTCGTCACGGTCGCGCCCGAGGACTGCCTTCGCATCTACCCTCCCCAGGAGTGGGCCGGCGTCACGGAGCAGCACCGGGTGAGCTCGGCGACGGTGGAGAGCGAGCGCAACCTCATCCGCCGGATGTTCGCGGAAGCCGCCGAGCTCGATTTCGACGCCCAGGGCAGGGCCCTGATCCCAGCGCCTCTGCGGGCCCACGCGGGACTCGAAGGCGCGGCCATGGTCGTTGGAGTCAACAACGTCGTCGAGGTCTGGAGTGAAGGCCGGTGGCGGGCGCTCGAGGCGGACACGTCGGATTTCACCAAGCTCGTCGACGAGGTTGCGCGCAACCGTAACGCCGGTTCGTAGCTCTGCCGGGCCTGGCGGCCCGAAATCGCATATCCCTGTTCTTTTAGAAGCAGCAATAGAGATCCTCCAGCCCGCACCCGGGGACGTCTTCTTCGACGGAACCTTCGGTGGGGGAGGGCATGCCCGCGAGATCCTCAAGCGGATCCTGCCGGGAGGCTTGCTGGTGGCGATGGACCGAGATCCAGCCGCCGCCGGCCGGGCGAAGGCCTTCAGCGCCGAGTTCGGTGCCGCCTTTCGCTTCGTGCCCGGGAATTTCGCCGATGCCAGCGACCCTCTCGCGGCGCTGGGTAGAGGAGAGGCGCCGCTTGACGGCGCCTTCCTCGACCTCGGCCTCTCCACCTACCAACTGGACGACCCCTGGCGGGGTTTCAGCTTCGCCGCCGACGGTCCCCTTGACATGAGGTTTGACCCGCAACAGCGGTTCACCGCCGCCGACATCGTAAACAGCTATCCCGAGCGGCGGCTGCGGCAGGTCATCCACGAGCTGGGGCAGGAGCCATGGGCCGGGCCCATCGCCGCCGCCATCGTGCGCCGGCGCCGCCGGTCGCGGTTCGCCCGAACCCGGGAGCTGGCCGAATTCGTTGCCGGGGTGATCCCCCGTCAGCGCTGGCCCAGGCGCATCGATCCCGCCACCAGGACCTTCCAGGCACTGCGCATGGAGGTCAACGACGAGATGGAGTCGCTGCGAGAAGGGTTGGAGGTGATCGTCAGCCACCTGAAGCCCGGTGGCCGGATCGGGGTCGTCGCTTTTCACTCCCTCGAGGACAAGGCAGTAAAGGATTTTCTCAACGTCGAAGCAAAAGATTGCATCTGTCCGCCCCACCAGCCGGTGTGCACCTGCAACCACCGGGCCAGCGTCATCCTCCCCTCCCCCCATCCCCAAAGGCCGGGCAAGGACGAGATCGAGGCCAACCCTCGATCTCGCTCCGCCCGGTTGAGGGGAGCCATAAAGCTCCAGCCCGACTCAGGGCAACACCGCAAAAAATGATCGCTCTAAGAATTAATCAAACCGGCTCCCGTCCGGCCCTCCGCCCTGCCTCCAGAGCGAAGGGCCTGGTTCCGCGTGCCGCCTCGGGTGCGCGCAGAGCGGCGCGCGCCCGGCGGGTGCGGGGCGCCGGCTTTCGCTGGATCTTCCTGTCGATCGGTTTGCTGTCGATCTTTGGCATCGCCTATGTGTCCGAGACCGCCGCCGCCACCCAGTCCAGCTACCAGATCGGCAACCTCAAGCTGAAGCAGGCCAGGCTTGAGGCCGAGCAGCAGCAGATCCGCTATCAGATCACGGTGGCCACCTCGGCGGGAAGGATCGATGGCGACGCCGCTCAGCTCGGCATGGTCCGATCAAACCAGTGGCAGTACCTTCCCGGCTCGAGCTCGCCCGTGGCCCTGGCGAGGCCGGCGCCGCAGACTGGCGGCGGCTCCAACCGTTCATGGCTCGAGCAGCTGGCGCTCGTGCTCGGGCGGCCGACCGAGGCCCAGGCCAAGGGCCAGTGAGGGGATCTGTCCTGAGGGCCAGATCCCACGGTCGTCCCGCCCCGCTGTCCCCGAGTGGTAGTGGACCACCGGGTCGCGGACTTAGTTGAATCTGTCGGGATGGGGAAGATAACGACGGACGATTCGAGGCGGCTGACCTGGTGACCGAGGACCGTGGCAGGCTCCGGGTGATCTGGCTGATGGCCGCCGCCGGCTTGCTGGCCGCCGTGCTGGTGGCCAAGCTGGTGTACTGGCAGGTATTGGAGCACCGGCAGATCACCCTCCTCGCCGCTCGCCAGCACCGCGTGACCTTCAAACTGCCTGCCCAGCGGGGCAAGATAATCGACCGCGGCGGGCAGCTGCTGGCCACAGACACCCCGGTGTCGAACGTGGTCGCGGACCCGTCGCTGATCGCCGTCTCAGCCCGACCTCGCATAGCCGCCAGCCTCGCGCCGCTGCTGGGCATGGGCGCCCCCGACCTGCTGAAACGCCTGTCCATGCCGGTGAGGTTCGAGTACTTGAAGCGCAAGGTCCCAAGCGCCACCGCCGAGAAGATCGATGCCCTCCACCTCACCGGGATTGCCCTGGAGGGCGACGCCCGGCGCTCCTACCTGGCCGGCACCGACGCGACGGGTACGGGCTCGGCGCACTCGCTGGCGGCCAACCTCCTTGGCTTCGTAAACGACAGCGGCGCGGGGCAGTACGGACTGGAGCAGCAATACGACAACCAGCTCAAGGGCCACGACGGCTATGAGTCGACGTTGAAAACCGGCGCCAACGAGACCATCGTCCTCAGCGACGTCAAGCGCGTGCCGCCCCGGGACGGCACGACTCTCCAGCTCGGCCTCGACAGCCAGGTCCAGTTCTATGCCGAGAAGGCCCTGGCCGACGGGGTGAAGAAGACCAGCGCCGAGTCCGGTTCGGTGATCGTCATGGAGCCCACCACGGGCAACATCGTGGCGTGGGCCGACTACCCGACCTTCGACGCCAACAACTTTGGCGCCTCCGACGGCAAGCTGTTCACCGATCCCATCGTGGGTGGGCTCTACGAGCCGGGCTCGGTGATGAAGGTGGTGACCCTCGCCGGCGGTCTCCAGGCGCGAGCCATCACACCGGGCTACACGTTCAATGAAACCGGCAGCGTCGAGGTTGGCGGCTTCAACATCCAGGACTGGGATCACAAACCGCACGGAACCATCGACATGACCAGGGTCCTGGCCCTGTCGCTGAACGCCGGGGCGGTCAAAGTCCAGCAGATGGAGGGTGCAGATACCTTCTACAAGTTCCTGGGCGCCTTCGGTATCGGCCGCCTCACGGGCATCGACCTAGCCGGCGAGGTCAGCCAGCCGCTCAAGCCATTGCCCAATTACCGCGCCTCCGAGCTGGCCACCACCGCGTTTGGCCAGGGCGTGGCCGTCACCCCCATCCAGATGATCTCGGCGATCAACACGGTCGCGGCCGGTGGCCACTTTGTCCGCCCGCGCGCGGTCAGCTCGCAGATCCTCGGCGACGGTTCTCGCAGGGATCTTCCTGCGCAGCCGGGCAGCCTGGTCCTCGACCCTGTGGCCGAGGACCAGATCAAGCAGATGATGGTCAACGTCGTCGAGCACGGGTCGGGATGGACCGTGCAGATGGACGGCTGGCACAACCGTATCGCCGGCAAGACCGGCACCGCCACCGTCCCCGAGGGAGGCAAGTACTCCGATAAGGTGATCTCAAGCTTTGTCGGCTTCATGCCCGCCGACAACCCGCGGTTCACCATGTTCGTGATCATGCGCAAGCCCCAGGGAGACTCGCTGGCCCAGGAGGGTACCTTCACCGCCGCCCCGGTGTGGAAGGCGATCGCCCAGCAGATCCTGGTGCAATGGCAGATCACACCATAGATGACGGTGAGCTTCACACTCTTCGAGCTGGCCGAGGCCACCGCGGGCAGGCTGGTGGGGGCTGACGAGGACGTGGTGCTGGACCGGCTCGTGATCGATTCCCGCGAGGCCGCGGGGGGCGCCCTGTTCGTGGCCCTCGTTGGTGAGACCACAGACGGTCATCGCTTCCTGGGCCAGGCTGCCGAGGCCGGCGCCGCCGCGGTGCTGTGCCAGTCCGCCCCTGTGGACCTCGCCGTCCCCCGCGTGTTTGTCGATGACACCAGGGAGGCCCTGGTCCAGTTCACGCGTCATCAGTTGCGTCGCCAGCCATGCACCGTCGTGGGCGTGACCGGCAGCGTGGGCAAGACCAGCACCAAGGAGATGGTGGCAGCGGTGCTGGCGCGGCGCTTCGAGGTCCTCAAGACCGAGGGCAACCTCAACACCTACACCGGGCTGCCGATGTCGGTTGCCAGGATGGAACCACGCCACCAGGTTTTCATCGCCGAGTACGCCATGTCGGCGCTCGGCGAGATCGCCTTCCTGGCCCGGATGGCGCCGCCGGACGTAGCCATCGTCCTCAACGTTGGTCTTTCGCACGTCGGTCTGCTGGGCACCATCGAGGCCGTCGCCCAGGCCAAGCGCGAGCTGGTTGAGGCGCTCGACGCAAGCGGTGTGGCCATCCTCAACGCCGACGACGCCAGGGTGGCGGCAATGGCGCCGGCGAGCAGGGGCCGGGTGCTCACGTTCGGCCTTGGCGACGCCGATGTCCGCGCCGAGTCCGTCCGACTCGACGGTCTCAGCGGGAGCAGTTTCGCCATCGTGTTGCCGGGAGGAGAGCGCGCCCAGGTGAGCTTGAAATCCCCGGGCGCCCACGCCGTCAGCAACGCCCTGGCCGCGGCTGCCACGGGTCACGTCATGGGCCTCTCGGCCCAGCAGGTCGCCGAGGGACTCAGCGCCGCTCAGCCCCTCGCCGGCCGCGGCAGCCTGCGACCCGGGCGACTAGGCTCGCTGGTCATCGACGACGCCTATAACGCCAGCCCCAGTTCGATGGAGGCAGCCCTGCGGGTGCTGCTGTCCGAGACCGCCCGCCCGCGCGTGGCCGTGCTTGGCGAAATGCTCGAGCTCGGCGATGAGGCCCCTGGCGCCCACCGCCAGGTGGGCCTGGCGGCCGCCGGCGCTGACTACCTGGTTGCCCTGGGCGAGCACGCACAAGAGGTCCGAGAAGGCGCCCGCGAGGCCGGCATGGCCGAGGACAAGATCACCATCGTGGACAGCGCCGAAGCGGCCGCGGCGGCGGTTGAGCCGAGGCTCGAGAACGCCGTGGTGCTGGTCAAAGCGTCGCGAGGGATGGCCCTCGAGAAAGTGGTCGAACGCCTGGTGGAGCCGGCGTGAGCGCGCTCGGGGTGCTGGCCACTCTTACCTCCCCAGCAGCCGCGCCTCAACCCTCGCCGCTGCACTCGGTGACCTCGCGGGTGGCCCATCAACGCTCGCTGCTCGACAGCCTTCCCCACCCTCCTCACCTCTGGCCACCGGGGGTGGCGCTGCTTCTGCCCCTGCTGCTGGGGCTGCTCATCCTCCCCTGGGTGATCGGGCGCCTGAGCCTGTTCGGCCTGGGGCAGCGTATCCGCGAGGAGGGGCCCCAGGCTCACCAGGCGAAGGGCGGCACGCCCACGGCCGGAGGGTTGGCGGTGATCGGCCTGGTCCTCGCGACCCTGCTCCTGCTGGACCGTTCCCCCCTGCTGTGGCCGGTGCTGGGAGCGACGGCGCTGGGCGCGGGGCTGGGTCTCTTCGACGACGTCGTCACGGTCACCTCAAGCAGCCGCGGTCTGCTGGCGCGCCAGAAGATCGTGGTACAGCTGGTCATTGGCCTGGGCATCGGCTTCTGGATGTGGAGGCTCCACCTCGACCGCCAGCTTTTTCCGTTTCTCGGCAACTGGAAGATGGGGTTCCTGCTGGTGCCGGCGGCGGCGCTGGCGCTGGCGGCGGCAGCCAACGCCTTCAACCTCACCGACGGCAGTGACGGCCTTGCTCCAGGCGTGATCGCGGTGGTGGCGGTGGCCCTGGCATTCATGCTGCGCCGCCACGGCCACCAGGTAGCGCTGATCCGCCTGATGCTGGCGACCGCCGGCGCGGTGCTTGCGTTCCTGGCTTACAACCTGCCCCCGGCGCGGGTCTTCCTCGGCGGCGTCGGCAGCGAGGGGCTGGGGATGCTGGTCGCCGCCACGGCCATCGCCGGGGGCTTTCTCTGGTATCTGCCGCTGCTGGCGATCGTGCCTGTCGTCGAGACCCTGTCGGTGGTCATCCAGGTCTGGAGCTTCAAGACCCGCGGCAAGCGCGTGTTCCGCATGTCGCCCCTGCACCACCACTTCCAACTAGCTGGCTGGAACGAGTGGGCGGTGGCGCTATCCGCCTGGGCCGCCAGCAGCGTCGGCGGCGGCGTCTCGTTGCTGATCAGCCGGGCAGCGCGATGAAAAACCAGGCGACGAGCATCGACAAGTGGATGCTGGCCAGCGTCCTGGTGCTGTGCGCCTTCGGGCTGATCATGGTCTTCAGCAGCTCCGAGGTCCAGGGCTACATCGACTACCACAACCCCAGCTACTACTTCCAGCACCAGATCCTCTGGCTCGCCGTCGGCTGCGTCGGTGGCCTGCTGGCGCTGGGCTTTGACTACCACCGCCTGCGCACCCTGGCCCCCGCCGCTGCCGCGGTGACGCTGGTGATCCTGGTGCTCGTCCTGGCGCCGCACATCGGGGTCATCCGCAACGGCGCCCGCCGGTGGTTCGGCTTCGGCGCCTTCACGATCCAGCCGGCGGAGATCGCCAAGATGGTCCTGGTCGTATACCTGGCGCGCTGGCTCGAGAAATCCGGCGCCCGCGTCCGGGGATTCCGAGAGGGGCTCTTGCCATTCCTGGTCATGTTCGGGCTTGTCGTCGGGCTGGTGCTGCTGGAGAAGGACCTGGGCACGGCGATGGTCATGGCCGTTATCGCACTGGCGATGTTCCTGGTCGCGGGGGCGCGCTGGTGGCACGTGGCCGGCACGCTGGGTGTCGCATCTCTGGCGATGGCGCTCCTGATCCGTCTCGAGCCATATCGATTCAGCCGCGTGTCGGCCTTTCTCAACCCGTGGGCCGACAGCCTGAACACCGGGTTCCAATCGGTGCAGTCGGTCCTGGCCCTGGGCTCGGGCGGACTGTTCGGCGTCGGACTCGGCCAGAGCATCCAGAAGTACCAGTGGCTGCCGGAGGCTCACACCGATTTCATCTTCGCTATCATCGGCGAGGAGGTGGGGCTGATGGGGACCCTCTTCGTACTCACCCTCTTTTGCCTTTTCGCCTACCGGGGATACAGGGCAGCCCTGCGGGCCCCGGACACTTTCGGTTTGCTGCTTGCAACGGGAATCACCACCTGGCTGATCTTCCAGGCCTTCGTCAACATGGCGGCGGTCACCCTCACCCTTCCAACCACCGGTATACCGCTGCCCTTTGTCAGCTTCGGTGGTTCCTCGTTGTCCGTTTCGCTGGCTGCGGTTGGACTGTTGCTAAACATCTCAGCCCAGGGCGTAAAGCCCGCTGTGGGTCGCCGTGCGGGTCTTGATATCGGGCGGAGGCACCGGGGGGCACATATTCCCGGCACTCGCCGTAGCCCAAGCGCTGGCTGAGATCGATCCCGGCGTCCAGCTCCTCTATCTCGGGCGCGAAGGGGGTATGGAGGAGAGGATCGTGGCCGAGCGCGGGATCGAGCTGGAAACTCTTCGCATCCGCGGTCTCCAGCCGGGATTGTGGCGCAACCTGCCGATGGTCTATTCGCTACCCACCGCGATCGCACGAGCAGCGGGCATCATGGGACGCTTCAGACCCCACGTCGTATACGGCACCGGCGGATACGTCGTCGGTCCCGTCGGGGTGGCGGCCGGGCTTCGGCGCCGGCCGCTGGTGCTGCAGCTCCCCGACGCCGTCCCCGGGCGGACGATAAGCCTGCTCGCCCCTCGGGCCCGGTCGGTGTGCGTCGCCTTCGAGTCCAGCCGTGCCCGCCTGCGCGGGCGGACCGTGCTGACGGGCACGCCGCTGCGGCCGGAGTTCGCCGCCGCCGGCCGCGCCCGGCGAGCAGCCCCGCGGGCGTGGCCGGACACGCCGCGGCGTATCGTCGTCTTCGGCGGCAGCCAGGGTGCGCACCGGCTCAACACGGCCGTAGCGGAGGCCCTGAAGGCCCTGCTGGAATCGCCCGGGGTGGAGGTCCACCACGTCTGCGGCGAGCGCGACCACGACGACCTGCGGGCAATGCGGTCGGGACTGCCCCCAGAGGTGCGTCAGCGATACACCCCCGAGGCTTTCCACGACGCCATGGACGAGCTGTTGCTGTCAGCCGACCTTGTCATCGGTCGGGCCGGTGGCAGCGCCATCGCCGAGATGACGGCGGTGGGTGTGCCGATGATCCTGGTGCCCTATCCCTACGCCGGCGGCCACCAGCGGTTCAACGCCGAGCCGATCGAGCGCGCCGGCGCCGCCGTGGTCGTGCCCGACGAGGAGTTCAGTGGTGTGCGGCTGGTCGACGAGGTGCGCCGCCTGAGCGCTGAGCCTGGGCGCCTGGCGCGGATGGCGCACGCCAGCCTGGCGCTCGGGCGTCCGGATGCCGCCGCCGCGGTCGCCCGGCTGGTCGTCGAGGCGGCCGCGTGAGGCGGCGCCCCTGAACGTCCACCTCATTGGCATCGGCGGTTCGGGCATGAGCGCCCTGGCCCATCTCTACCTGGAGCGTGGCGACGTGGTCAGCGGCTCCGATGCGGCTGCCTCACCGGTCACCCACGCGCTGGCGGGCGAGGGTGCCCGCATCGCAATCGGGCACAGCGGCGACAACATCGGCGAAGCCGACATCGTGATCGCTTCCACCGCCATCGGCGACGGCAACCCGGAGCTGCTCGAGGCCAGGCGGCGTGGCCTCCGCGTGGTCTCGCGAGGGCGTGCCGCCGCAGAGCTTGCGGGCGGACGCCGCCAGGTCGCCATCGCCGGCACCCACGGCAAGACCACGACCACGACGATGGTGGCGGCGGTGCTGGAGGCGACCGATCCTCTCGTCCTGAGTGGCGGTCGCCTACCCGGAACCATCTACAACTCCCGCCCTGGCCGGGGCCCATTCGCGGTGGTCGAGGCTGACGAGAGCGACGGCTCCTTCCTCGAGCTGGTCCCGGAGGTGGGCGTTGTCACCAATGTGGAGGCTGACCACCTGGACCGGTACCGCGACCTGGAACAGATCGAGCGCGCCTTCGAGCTTTTTGCCAGCCGCATCACGGGCTCGCTGGCGGCGTGCGTCGACGACCCCGGCGCCCGTGCCCTTCTGGTCGCCGCTCCCGGCGCCGTCGTGAGCTACGGTTTCGACCCGGCCGAGGTGCGCGCCTCCGCCTACGCTCCCCGCGCCGGGGGATGTGAGTTCGAGGTCGACTCACCGTGGGGGCGCGCCCAGGTCCGGCTGCCGATCCCGGGTCGCCACAACGCCGCCAACGCCCTGGGCGCGATAGCCGCAGGCCTGCTTCTGCGGCGGCCGCTGGCGGAGGTTGTGGCGCGGCTGGCCACCGTGGAACTGCCGGGGCGGCGCCTGGAGCTGGTGGCGGAGATCGGCGGCGCCCGCGTCTACGACGACTACGGGCACCACCCAACCGAGGTTGCGGCCACCCTCAGCGCCGCCCGCGAGATCTGCGCCGGCCGCCTCCTCTGCGCGTTCCAGCCTCACCGTTACAGCCGCCTCAAGGCGCTGATGGAGGACTTCGGGTCCAGCTTTGTAAGCGCCGACGAGGTCCTGCTGCTCCCGGTGTACGGCGCCGGCGAGGCGGCCATCGACGGCGCCACGAGCGCCGCCCTGGCGGAATCAATCCATCGCCGCGACCCGGGGCGGCCGGTGGAATTGCTGGCCTCGCTCGACCAGCTCCCGGGCGAGCTGCGCGCGCGGCTGCACCCCGGTGACGTCGCGGTCTGCATGGGCGCGGGGGACATCTACCTGGCCAGCCGGCGGCTCAAGGAGGCAGTTTGACCTCGCCCAGCGCGCTGGCCTGGCTGGACGCTCTCCCCGGCATCCAGGCCAATGAACCGCTGTCCAGGCACACCACCTACCGGATCGGCGGCCCCGCGCAGCGCTACTTGGAGGTCGACAGCCACCAGCAGCTGGCGGATTTGCTGGCCGGGTGCGCCGGGCACGGAATCCCGGTGCTGGCGATCGGCAACGGCAGCAACCTCCTCGTCGCCGACGCCGGCGTGGAGGGCCTGGTCGTGCGCTACACCGACACCTCGGTCGGGGTCGAGGGCGAGTTGCTGCGGGCCTCCGGCGGCGCCCGCATGGTCAAGACCGCCCAGGCGGCCCAGGGGGCGTCACTGACGGGCATGGAGTGGGCCCTCGGGATCCCGGGCACGGTCGGCGGCTCGGCGTATAACAACGCCGGCTGCTTTGGCTCTGACATGGCCGCCACCGTTGATGCCGTCGAGGGCATCGACGCGCGCGGCGCTGCCGGTCGCTGGACAAATCACGAGTGCGGGTTCCGCTACCGCGGCTCGGCATTCCGCGACGGGCATCTCGTGGGCGCGCTCGTGACCGCGGTCACCTTCCGTCTCAGAGCGGGCACCGCACCGGCGATCAAGGCGAGGATGGACGAGATCCAGCAGGAGCGGCGGCGCACCCAGCCGGTGAGCGGCCGCAGCACCGGCAGCGTCTTCAAGAATCCGGCTGGCCCCAGCTGGAAAAGGGAAGAGGGACCCCGCACAGCGGGGCAGCTCATTGAAGCGGCTGGGCTCAAGGGATTCATGATTGGGGGCGCGCAGGTATCGCCGATGCATGCGAACTACTTCGTGAACACCGGAAGCGCTACGGCTGCAGACGTCCGCAGGCTGATCGAGCACGTACAGAGGATCGTACAG
>Ga0209217_1000267_pt1 | contig 13302 bp, 10 predicted proteins | sample JacPinW_OM3H0_M2_FD_187957 | JGI IMG/M metagenome (GOLD analysis project Ga0209217, IMG submission 187957) | Forest soil microbial communities from Algoma, Ontario, Canada - Jack Pine, Ontario site 1_JW_OM3H0_M2 (SPAdes) (version 2) | ecosystem: Environmental > Terrestrial > Soil > Boreal...
TGCCGCTTTGCCACCGGGCTTCGGCTTCCTGGTGCCCCGCAGTGAGGGCAAACGGCTGCTGGCCACAACCTTTGTCCATAACAAGTTTCCTCATCGCACGCCCGCTGACCGCGCCTTGCTGCGCTGTTTCCTCGGGGGGAGCCGCGATGAAGGCGTTCTCGAGCTCTCCGGCGAAGAAACCCTGCGCACGGTGCGTGAAGAGCTTCGCCAGATCCTTGGCCTGACCGCCGAACCGCTGTTTTTCAGAATCTACCGGTGGCAAGCTGCCATGGCGCAATACACCGTCGGGCACCTGGATCGGATGGAGCGCGTCGAAAATCTGCGCAAGCAACTGCCGGGAATCGCGCTGGCGGGAAACGGCTATCGCGGTATCGGGATACCGGATTGCATCCATACCGGACAGGAAGCAGTCGCCCAGATTCTGGTCTGACCGATCCGGGCGGAACGGCCGGACCTCGTGCGAAACCTCTGGGCCTGAAACCTCACTCGATTCGCTCGTAGATGCGCTCGGCCAGAACCAGGCAGCCCAACACTCCCGCCCGATCGCCCAGCCGCGGAGGGACGACATACTGATCGAGGTCACGAGTCAGTTCAGCGGCGCGGATGTATCCGTTCAGAAGACCGGCCAGTTCCTGGCGGATCATGCGAAAGAGCTGGGCCTGGCGCAACACTCCTCCGCCCAATACGATGCGCTTCGGCGACAGGGTGAGAACCCAGTTGGCCAGTCCATGCGCCAGATAGTTTGCTTCCAGTGCCCACCCCGGGTGATCCGCTGGCAAGTTCTGCGCCGCTTTTCGCCAGCGGGCCTGCATCGCCGGGCCAGAGGCCAATCCTTCCAGGCAATCTTCGTGGAAGGGACAGCAGCCCGCGTACGGATCTCGCTTCCGGTCGTGGGGAACACGAATATGGCCCATCTCGGGATGCACCAGGCCGTGAAGAACACGGTCATTGATGATCGCGCCGCCCCCGATGCCCGTGCCAATCGTGAGATAAAGAAAATCCGAAAGGTCTTGCGCCGCCCCCCATCGCGCTTCGCCCAGAGCCGCCGCGTCCACGTCGGTATCGAAACCCACGGGCACCGCCAGCGCATCTTTCACTGCACCCGCCAGATTGTAGTTCTGCCATCCCGCTTTTGGGGTGGAAGTGATGTAGCCGAACGTGGCCGAGTCGGGGTGGAGGTCCACCGGCCCGAATGAGCCGATGCCCACGGCCTGCAGTTCTCCCTTGGACTGGGCCTTCAGAAATGCGACGGCATTCGCCAGCGTCGGTCCCGGGGTTGTGGTTGGAAACTGCGTCGTCTTCAGGTCCTCAGGACCGGTTCCGACGCCACAGACGAATTTTGTCCCGCCCGCTTCGATTGCGCCAAACATGCGTGGGTACAAGCCCCAAGGAGTCTGTCACAGAACCGTCCCAGAACAAAATGCGACTCTTACTGCTGTGCGGTTCCCTTAACGACCAGAGCAAGCGGCAGCTTCTCGCCCGTCGAGAGCTCCAGGGTGGCGGAAAACGTCCAATGGTCCTGGTCGTCTTTGGAAACCGCCGGGACTGTAGCGCTGCCGTCTGTCTGCACCAGGCTCAGGGGGCCGGGATGCCGGGTACCGGTCGCCTTCCGACTGAGTTCCACCAGGTCCGGAAACTTGAAAACAGCTTTGGGATCAGCGTCCGAAGCTGCGGGCACCAGCAGCAGAAAGTCCCGGTTCGGCGCGGCTCCAAGATGATTGCCATCGCTGGGAATCAGTTCGTAGCGAAGAGCGTAAAAGCCGGAGGAAATCGTCTGTCCCCGGTAATCGCTGCCATTCTTCATAAAATGGAGCAAGCCGACCAGGGTAGACTCCGCTAATTGGGTGTAGAGCACGTCCGCAGCGTCCTTCTTTGCCTGTGCGGGTACGGGCTTCCGAAGCCAGATTTCGCAGAATGGAATTCCGTCATCGAGCGAAACGCGGAAGCCGGCGGGGTCGAGAGTCTGTCGCACGGCTTCGGGGACGGAGGTGTCCGTCAGAGGCCCGATCTTTTCCACTTTGCCATTCTGCGCGCTTGAAAGCAGCGAAAGCGCAGCGCTGGCGATCATCGGGCACAGCCAAGCCCTAGTGTGCACTCCCTGCTCCTGTGCGAGTCTTATTGTGCAAATGCGCCCACGAAGGCACTGCGCTTGCCATGAAGGTTCCACGACACGCCGAGGCCGGGGCCGGTATACGTATCGGTCAGGGCGACCGCCGGCATCGAATGCTTCAGCTCCGTCAGTGGAGGATAGTAGGTGACTTCGTTGCCACACAGATGGTCGCTGTCACCGATGGAACGAGTCTGGACAGTGGCGAATTGCCCGGCGCGAAACCTCGCGGCGCCGTGCCGCTCCGCATTGACCACCAACTCCATCTGGATCGCTATGACCTGTTCGACATTCTTGAGCAACTCCCCACCCATGTGTTGGGCGAAGCTGGTCAAGGCGACGCGCTGCGGCGCGGTGGCCTGATCATCAACCAGCAATACAGCCTTGGCCGGAAGAGGATTCTCGTAAGGATCTCCCAAGGTGCCATTGGCGCGGACCGCAGCGGCTACCGTCAGTCCCTCCAACGGGACGCCGTTCCAGCTGCCGCTGCGAATGTGCCAGGCCAAAATAGCCTCGTTGCCGACGAGGTTGACCTCGCCGTTGGCAAAACACGCACCGGTGTAAATATCGGCGCTGCGCGTCTCCAGATAGTCGCCGCGAATCTGCTGAGCCGAGACCAAGGCCGACACACCTAGTATGACGATAAGCAGAACGATCGAGAGGCAGGAACGCATACGAGACTCCTTCGTTGTTAATTCGATGATCTTATTGTCCTACAAGAACCAGCGAACAGAAAGGGCGCAGATTCGGCCATCGACAGCCGCTGCACCTCCCGGCAAGCCTTCTAACCGCATTTTCCGGTGCCATGGCAGCCCCGGCTTTTCGAAATGCAGTTGCCGGGCTCAGCCAGTTCACCGTCGGGACCAATGCACGTCTGGGTATGAAGACACCAGAACAGGCCATCATTGCTGGCCGGGACGGTAGGATCCGGTTGGGCCAGAATGAACTGGCCCTTCCACCGCAATGCCGGGCACAGGTTGGGATGACGGGTGTTGAAGCGATCGGATTCGCTGATCAAGCGGCACCCCCCTGTGCGGCTTTCAGGATAGCGCGCTTCAGCGCGACCCGCGCCAGCTGCACTTTGTATCCATTACTGCTGAGTGGCTTTGCGTTCTGCAGGGCGGCATCAGCGGCTTTTTGCGCGGTTTCCTCATCCCCAGCTTGTCCGCGCAAACTCTGCTCGGCCTCCGGTGAAGGCCAGGGCACCGGCGCGACGTAACCCAGTACAACCCGCGCCGACTGGATTCTGGAACCATCCATTTGCAGCGCGACCGCGGCCACCGCCAGGGGCCAGTCGAAGGCGTCCTTCTGGCGGATTTCATAGTGCGCTGCCTTCAGGCCCGGCGCCGGGGGCAGTACCACTTCCGTGACCACTTCGTTGGAAGACAGGTCATGTTCGCGCTCGCCGTCGGCCTTCGGAATCACGAAGAATTTTTCCAGCGGCAATTCGCGTTTCCCCTTCGGACCTTCGAGCCGGACGACCGCACCGTAAGCAATCAGGACGGGGACCACTGTAGACGGGCTGACGAATTTGGCTGGCCCCTCGTTGCCGAGAATGGCGTGATAGCGGTTCTCTCCCGCCGCGACCAGTTCCTTGCCAACCTGGTTTTTCGCCAGCAGGCCGAGTCCATTTCGGAAATACCAGCAGCGGGGACGCTGGCAGAGATTGCCTCCCAGGGTCGCCAGATTGCGAATTTGCGGGCTGGCGGCTTCGATGAGGGCTTCGGCCAGTGCGGGATAGTTCTTCTTGACGTTGGTATCATCCGCCAGATCGCCCAGCGCGGTCAGCGCTCCTATGCGCATCCCTCGAGGGCCTGACGATACGCCATGGAGGTCCTTGATCTCCTTGATGTTGATCACCCGCTTGGGCGAAACCACGTCGTCCTTCATCAGGGCGAGCAGGTCTGTACCGCCGGCGAGAATTTCGGTGTTGCCCCAGGTCGTGCCCAGCAAGCTGACGGCCTGGGCACGGCTGGTCGGGCTGGCATATTCAAACGGTCGCATCACGCACCTGCCTTTTGTCCCAGGGCCGCCAGGACGCGATCGGGAGTGAGTGGAAGGAAGGGCACGCGCACTCCAATCGCATTCGCCACCGCGTTGGAAATGGCTGCCCCCGGCGAAATTACCGGCGGCTCACCCAACCCAATGACGCCGCGCTCGTCGTAACCCTTGCCCGTCATCATTTTCACGACGAGTTCGGGGATGTCGCTCAATCCAGCGAGGCGATAGAACTCCATGTCCGCGTTGAGCATGCGACCCGTGCTGGGGTCCATGACTTTCTCTTCGAAAAGGGCGTAGCTGATCCCCATGATCAAAGCGCCGAGACACTGGCTTTCGGCGGTCTTGAGGTCGATGACCAGCCCGCAGTCCTGAACCGCGACCATCTTCCTGACTTTCACGATGCCAGTCTCGGTGTCGACCTCGACCTCGGCCATCTGCACACCGCCCACGCCGCTGCTGGTGAGATCGGGCGGCTTGCTCTTGTCAGGATTCTTGCCCCGGATCGTGAGCGGCATTGCGCCCAGCTTGGAGCAAGCTTCCTTCCAGGACAGCGAGCGGCTGGAATCACCTTTGACCGCGACTCTGCCTTTCACGCATTCCAGTTGGTCGGGTTGCGCGTTCAGCGCGGGCGCGACTTGCGCGAAGAGTGCGTCGCGGGCGTCCACGGCGGCACGGCGAGTGGAGGAACTGACCCCGCCGATGGTGGTTGAGCCGCCGGAGCCGCCCGAAGGCGGATACATCGTATCGCCGATCTGCAGCTGGATGGCTTCAATGGGGAGTCCAAGGGTATCCGCGGCGACGATGAGGATGCAGGTCCGGGTGCCGGTGCCGAGATCCTGTGAACCCATCTTGAGTTCGACCGAGCCGTCCGGATGAATTGTCAGATCGCAGTCGCTGCTGTGGCCTCGTCCGCCCCAGGTGTGAAACGAAACCCCGACGCCGCGCACGAGGCCGTGCTGTTTCTGCGAGCGGGGATGCCACTTCTGCTTCCACCCCATCAGGTCGGCGGCAATGCCAAGCTCTTCCCCATAGACGTCTCCGCGCGGCTTGGCAATGTCCAGATTCTTGCCAAAGAACTCAACCGGGTCCATGTTCAGCTTGGCCGCGAGGTCATCCAGCGCGCACATGGTAAGAACCGCTGCCTGCGGATGGTTGGGCGCACGCCAGGCACGTGCCGGCCCGATGTTGTTGCGGATCGCGGTGTGTTCCTTACGCTGGTTCGGCACATTGAAAACGTAAGGGATGGGAGGCATTCCGCCACCTCCGGGGCCACCCGTGCCCCAGGACTCAGATTGCCACGCCACCACGGTGCCATCTTTTTTCGCGCCCACTTTCACCCGCGCAAAAGCGGACGGCCGCGCCCCTGCAACCTTGAGCTCGGCTTCGCGTTCGAGCATGACGCGCACGGGTTTTCCGTCGGCCTTCTTGGAGATTTGCGCGGTAAAGATCCCCCAGCGATCGGGAGAAAACTTGCTGCCGAAACCTCCGCCAATGTGGTCCTGGTGAACCCTGATGTTGCTGGCGGGAATCTTCAGCGGCTCCGCCATCTGCCCTGGGATTCCGGAGACGTTCTGGGTCGAGATGTGGGTGAGCAGGTGATCCGCGTCGGTCCACTCGGAAATAGAGCCATGGCTCTCCAGGCAGCAGTGCGTAATGACCGGAATCCCGTAGACACCTTCGGAAACGACCTCGGCTTCGGCGAAAGCCTTGTCCGGATCACCGAGCGTCTGCGCGGCCGCCTTCTGATAGTTCGATTTGGGCTGGCCGCCAGCCCCGGGATGAACGGTTGCGGCCCGGATCGCGTCCAGCACCGCGTCCGTGGCTCCGTCAGACTTGAGGCCCTTCAGCGTTTCCTCACTGGGTTTTTCCGTGATTCCGTACTGCTGGATTTGACTGACCATCTGCTGGCTGGGCACCTGATTGTCGAGCATGTCATCAATATCGTCCATGCTCAGCGGGCCCTGGCCTTCCCCAACCCCACTGGGAGGCTCAGCATCGCTGACCAGATGGGGAAGCTGCTGGTATTCCACCTTTATGGCGCGCACCGCATCCTCTGCGGTGGGCTCGTCGACCGCCGCCACGGCTACGATTTCGTCTCCTTCCCAGTGGATGGTTGCACCGGGGCCCTGGACGATTTGAACCGCTTTCACGCCGGACATCTTCTCAGCCGCGCTGGTATCAACGCTGACGATCCTGGCGTGCGCGTAGGGAGAACGCAGCACTTTGCCGTAAAGCATGCCGGGGCGATGGACATCGTAGGTGTACTTTGCCTGTCCCGAGACTTTGGCGGGAGAATCCACTCGGCCGATGCGTTTTCCGATCAGCGTCCGGTGTTCTGCCTGGGGCCATGCGTAGTCCGGCATGTCTCAAGCTCCCTTCTGCGCAACTTGCGCCACGGCCTTGCGGATTCCGTCATAGGTGCCGCAGCGGCAGAGATTCCCGCTCAAACCATGGCGAATGTCGTCTGATGTAGGGTGGGGATGCCGGTCAAGAAGGGCCTTGCAGGCCACGACGAATCCCGGCGTGCAGAAACCGCACTGCGAAGCATCGTTGTCCACGAACGCTTGTTGGACGGGATGCAGCTTGCCCCCCTGCATCAAAGATTCTACCGTGGTCACGGTCTTTCCCTGGGCTTCGATGGCCAGGACGGAGCAGGAGTAGGCCGGCTTGCCCTCCAGCAGCACCGTGCAGGCGCCGCACTCGCCCCGGTCACAGACCCGCTTGGCTCCGGTAAGTTCGAAATGGTCGCGGAGGGCGTCCAGCAACGTGACCCTCGGTTCAAGATCTGCCTTCACCTTCTTGCCGTTGATGGAAAACTCCATCGGAACTTTACCCGGGCCGTGGATGGCGACCTCCTGGCCGGCGGCCATCACCACGGTCGGGTTGGCTACCAGAGGCAGGGTGATGGAGATCCCCGAGATTCTGAGGAAATCGCGCCGGGAAACGCCGGAGTTGTCGGGTTTGAGGTCACGATCCTTCACATTCGGGTCATCATCGCTCATTCTTGACCTCCATACGGCTGCAAACCTGCCGACGCTACGACAGGGGACATTAATAAAATTGCCATCAGTATAGACGTAAAATCCGCGGACTCGGCACTGTGCCGCGTCAATGTTAATCGCCGCCCGGCAGAATCCGCAATATGCAATATTGAAATTGCACCCAGTGCCGTCGGCGCGGGCACGGCATCACGCCTACCTGTGGCATCGCTCCGGCGCAAAGTTGTGACTCACTCTATAATTCCATCCGTCAGTTCCGCTTTCCCCGGGAACCATGCATGGGATATCCCCTTCTTGACCTGACAAACAAGACTGCGGTGGTCATCGGCGGGACCAGCGGCATAGGCCTGGCCATCACCCGGGCATTGGCCCAGGCCGGTGCTAACGTCGTGCCGTCGAGCCGCCGCGAGCAGCAGGTGCGGGCTGCGGTCTCGGAGGTTGAAGCCCTCGGCCGCCGTTCGCTCGCCCACGCGTGCGATGTGACGGACGACTCCAGCATTGCGGCGCTGCTGCAGACGGTGTGCGGACAGTTTGGCCAGGTGGAGATTCTGGTGAACTGCGCCGGCCGCAACAAACGAATGTCCACCCTGGAATTTCCTCAGTCGGATTGGCAAGCCATTCTCGAGACCAATCTGAACGGCACTTTGCGCGCCTGTCGCGTGTTTGGCCGCCACATGGTGGAGCGCGGCCACGGACGCATTATCAACATTGGCTCGCTAGCGTCTTTCGTGGCACTTTACGAGGTCGCTGCCGGCAGCGCAAGCAAAGCGGCCGTTGCCTCCTTGACCCAATCCTTGGCGATTGAGTGGGCGACTGCGGGTGTGTGCGTCAACGCCATCATTCCCGGGGTCTTTCGCACCGACCTGAACGCAAGCCTGCTCGAGGGCACCAAGCGCGGCCAGGAATTCCTGCTCCGTACTCCCATGAGGCGGTTCGGAAAGCTCGACGAACTCGGCGGCGCCGCGGTCTTTCTCGCATCCGATGCCGCCAGTTTTGTAACCGGCCATTTATTGGCGGTGGACGGTGGCTTTCTGGCCAGCGGGGTCAACCCGTAGGGTCGGTTTCAGGGATCGGCGAGAATACAAGCTGAGCCGGGTGATCGTCCTTCGGTCGGCGGGGGGGCCTCGCCTGCCTTCCATTGCTCCCGCCCGCCATTCAGAATTTAAATTGCAGATCGAGCTGCATCCGCCGCGGCGGTTGAGCCTGTACCGCGCGTCCGAAAAATGGCGATGTGATAACTCCGACATAGGTCACGTCGTTCCTGTGATTGAGTACGTTAAAGGAATTCAGAGATACAGTGAGGGTGGGTGCTTCCTTGCGCGATTTTGACAAAACGAAATCGTGGGCCAGGTTTAGATCCAGATTGACCAGGCCGGGGCCGTGAAGCGCATTGCGCGGGACTCCCGGTGGACGATCATTCGTGACCCCGTCATGATTGTTGTCGCTACCCGTGGTCACATCCACGGGTTTCCCCGAATACAGAGAAAGGGCCAGTCCCACACTGAAGAACCTGGTGGGTTGCGCCGATCCCAACAAATCGAACTTGTGCCTGCGATCGTTGTCGGATCTTGCCCAGTCCGCAAGAGGATCGTAGCTGTTGGCCGGAAAATAAGTGACTCCGCTCGTGTTGTTGTAAGTCCTGTTGAGCGTGTACTGCGCTTGTCCGTTGAAGTACTTGCTTGCTCTACCCCGAAACGTCAATTCAAACGAATTGCTCTTCTGGTAGCCCTCCGTTTGAAGCTGGCGTGCTTGTCCTAGATTGGGACTTGGTCGAGCTACGTAATCAGGCGGAGGCGGTGCGTTCGCGTCGATGGAACGAAACAATCGGATCCCGCGTGAGCCGACATAGGTCGCGCTCAACGTGCTCTTTGCGGTCAATTGCCGCTCAATTCCGAGGCTGTATTGGATCGTGTACGGAATACGTGCCCCGGGGGCGAGCACGACAACGCTGGTGGGCACTCCCATTAAAGAAGCAGCTGTCACCGGGTAGGTGGGATGATCGACAATAAAGCGAAGCAGGTTGATACCGTTGAAGTGCAGCAGGTCAGCAATCGGCCTCGGCCCGGTGCGGTCGTAGAACGTTCCCGCCCCGCCCCGGATTACGGTCTTGCTGTTCTGGCTGGGCGCGAATGCAAACCCGAGACGCGGGGCGAAATTATCGGGATCGTCGTGAAAATAGTTTTGCCAGTAATAGCGCATGCCCAGCGAGACCGACAAATTCGGCTTCAGGCGAACGTTATCTTCAATGAATCCGGACAAGACTTTTTCCAGAAAAACCAGGTGTCCCTGACCTTGCTGCACCAGATAGGTGGATGGCTGCCCCGCTTTGTAGTCGGCCAAACTTCCAAATGTGTAGGTGCCGGCCATGTTTGTAAAATCGTCCATGCCTCGCCGGCTGATGTCAGGCACGTCGATCCCGAACTTCAGTTCATGTTTCCCGCTGACATGCGTAACGATGTCGGTCCCATCAAAGTGATATTCGGTCCGTCGAGAATCAGCCTGTGCCCCACCGCTGACAAATGCGCCAGAGACAACAATCTTCGGGTTGGGATTCAGACTGGTCGTTGGGATGTCAAAATGACCGACCAGAAATCTTAGTTGATTCAGCCATCGTGGCGAGAAAAGGTGCAGGTAACTGAGGTTGATTTCGTGTTCCCGCATCCGGTAGTCAGTGCCCGCTTCGGGAAGCACGGTCCCCCCGACACCCTGGTTCCTCACGGTCTGTTTTTCATAGGAGTATCCAATCCAAAACTGATCGCCGTTTGCCAGGCTGTGAAAAATGCGCCCGGAACCGAAAAAGTGATGAGTAGGATTAGGGACGTTTTCGTTTATCGGGCCATTCACGCCTTCTGCTACCACCAAGGCTTGCTGGTCATCTTCGTCCAGGTCCAGCGACAAAAGGAAGGTTGTCTTCTTGCTGGTTGGCAAAGGTCCGGTCAGGGAACCCTCGTAATAGCGTCGTTGCGTAGCTGGTTTGGTTGGGGCGAATGGATTCCGGGCATCGAAGACCGCATCCCGAAACATGAAGTTTACCGAGCCGTGGAAATCCGGCGTACCTCCCTTGGTCGTGATCTCCAGCCTCGCCCGACCGGGTCTCGAGAATAACGCCGAGTAAGGATTCTGGTTGATCTTCACTTCTTTGACAGCCGATGCGCTGACGCCAGGGCCGTTTGCCTCTACCCCGTTGACGACCAGCGTTATTCCATTTGTGGCGATGGCGCTGTCATCGAGAAAACGCGAGAGTGTGGTGACGTAATCCTGGTCGAAGACTGGCACCCTGTCCAGTGCTGCGCGGTCTACCGTATTAGCGTTTTGATTTTGAGCAATGTCGGTGCTGACCTGCGGAACCCCATCCTCTGCGGGCACAATGATTTCTTGGTTCACGACGTAAATCGGAAGGACGATGTGAAGCGCGGAATGAGGCCGAGCCCCCAGAGTCACTGTGAGCGCGGTTTCGCGGAACCCTTCCTTTTGAACATCCAGTTGATAATTGCCGGGCGCGAGGCTGTCGACGCGGAATAATCCGGAATTGTCGGTTATGGTTCGAGCGATTGCGTTACCGTCCGCCCCAATGAGCGACACCCGTGCGCCGACGATTGCGGCATTTGAGGGATCGCGTACAGTTCCGGTGATGACATAGCCCGGCGTGGGGGGAGGGGTCTGCGAAAGAGCACTCGCAGTCAGCGAAAGCAGGAGCAACAGCGATCTTTGCCGGGAGGACATACAACGCTAAGCTTACCTCCAGTTAGCCGCTAGCATAATGCGCTGGCACCGCATCATTAGTGGATTCGGAAAAGAGTATGCTGCACATCCCTGCAGCGGTCGGTCGAAGACCGCGGTGCCGGAGCCGCTGGCTAGCGCGACTTCCTGACGTGCCGCACGCTGTGACCTTTGACCAGGTGAACCAGTTCTTCCGCCAGATTCTTGGTGTGGTCTCCGGCTCTTTCAAATGCCTGAGCCATGAAGAGAAGATGGGTCACCTCATAGCTTCTCTTCCCGGCTCCCCTCTCGAGATACTGGCGGAAGATGGAGTGGCAAACCTGATCCAACTCAGTATCCATTGCCAGGACCGACTGCGCCAGTTCGAGATCTCGACTTAAGAATCCCTGGTAAACCTTAGCCAGCATTTTCTCCAGAGTCTCTGCCATGCCCAGGAGGTAGCTCGCTTCTTTTGAATTTAGTGGGGCTGGCAAGTTGTGAATGCGTCGCGCGATCGACCATATCAGATCGCCGATGCGCTCCAAGTCAATCGTGAATTTCAGCGACGCAAGCAGTTCCCGGGCCTCCGGCTCAGTTACCTCGGTGATAGCTGTGGGCATGGATTCATCGACCTGGCGTTCGACCTGATCGAGTTCCTTCTCGCACTGTTGCACCGCCACGAACGCCATCTGGGAGCGCGTCGCAATGTAGTCCTTGGCATTGAAGGCAGCGTCCTTGGCAATTAAGCAGGCCCGAAGCGCTATCTGAGTCGCCTCTGCGGCTGATTTCAACTTTGGATTGTCGCTCACCCTCATGACGCCCTCGACATTCGTGACCTCTGCTTGACACGATCTATGGTCTAAACCCGGCTGTGACGAGTCAGCCCGAGACTCACTCGTCCAAATCGATCCGCACCGTGAGCAAGGCGGTGCCGAACAAACGCACCGCGGCAGCATTCGTGGCGCTGCCAGGCACCTGACCGGCGAGCCAGCGCTGTCGTTGGCGCGGATCGTCGTCGGGCAGAACATGAGCAGTGCCGCTGTGCCAGCGGGCACGGAACCCGTCCCGCAACTTTAGCCGCACCCGCGGATTGTTGGCAATGTTGCGCACGTATCCTGCATTGATCCCGTGTTCTGCCACGATCCAGAACTGGTTGCCGATGCGGCCGTGGCCCACTGGAATCTGGCGCGGCTTGCCTGTCTTGCGCCCAGTTGTCTCCAGCAGGGCGTAGCCTGGCGGCGCAATGCCCATCGCGAACAAGAGCTTAACTGGCGGATTGAGCAGGTATTTCTGCAGCGCGTGAACCATCCGATGTTTCATTTCACAATCCCGGCTCCCGCTGCAGTCCGCTACGACAATTGGCACACGCAATCTGGAACCCGCCCGGTGGGATGCGCGTCAATTCCCATCCAACTCGGACCCCGCAGCGCAACGACCCGAATATGATTGCTGAGCGATGAAATTATAGGGACAAACGATCTTCAGTTTCGACTCTCCGATGACCCAAGTCGTGCGTTGATCGAGAATTTGCTCCGCGCTGAAGCGGGAGTTGCACGATGAAAGCTGATCCCTCGCCCAGCGCGCTCTCGACCTCGATTGAGCCGTGATGCTGCTGCACGATCCAAAGGGCAATGGCAAGACCCAGGCCTGCTCCCCCCAATTCCCGGCTTCTGGCCTTGTTGGCACGATAGAAACGTTCAAAGATTTTGGTTTGATCTTCGCGTGCAATGCCGATGCCGGAGTCGACTACCTTGAGCACGGCCTTATCGCCTCGTTCCTCCAGTGAAAGGCTGATCCTTCCGTGCGCGGGTGTGTACTTGACCGCGTTGTCGAGAAGGATATTCAGCAATTGCTGCAGGGCGGTCTTGTCTCCCGCCACATGCGGGTCCCCGTCAGTGACGCTTTCGGTAAATCCCAAAGTCCTGGAGGCGGCGACGGTGCGCCATTCCCCTGCGGCTCTCCGCACAGTTTCCCGAAGCTTGACGACGGACATGTCCAGCGCCTCACTGCCGGAGTCCGAGCGTGCCAGTGACAGGAGCTTTTCGACCATCGCTGCAGTGGTTTCCGCTTCCATCAGTATATGAAACAGGGCATCGCGGTATTCCTCTTCGGTCCGCGACTTCCGCAGGGCTATTTCGGCTTCGGTGCGAATCAGCGAAATGGGAGTGCGAAGCTCATGGGACGCGTCCGCCGTAAATCGGGTAACCCGCAGAAAGGCGGTTTCAATACGGCCCAGCATTTCGTTCAAGGTGTCGGAAAGCCGTTGCAGTTCGTCTCCTGTGTGCAACGGCTCCAGGCGACGACCGAGGTTTGAGCCACTGATCGTGCGAGCAGTACGGGTGAGGGTGTCGACCGGTGACAAGGCCTTGGCGCTGACCCAATATCCAATGATCGAGGCCGCCAGAAGCAGGAGCGGAGCGAACATCACCAGATAACGGCGAAACCGGGCAAGCGTCTGTGCCACATGCTCTATGGGTATGCCGGTTTGCACGGTGA
>Ga0209217_1000268_pt1 | contig 13298 bp, 14 predicted proteins | sample JacPinW_OM3H0_M2_FD_187957 | JGI IMG/M metagenome (GOLD analysis project Ga0209217, IMG submission 187957) | Forest soil microbial communities from Algoma, Ontario, Canada - Jack Pine, Ontario site 1_JW_OM3H0_M2 (SPAdes) (version 2) | ecosystem: Environmental > Terrestrial > Soil > Boreal...
GGCCAAGGCCGATATCGGACTTCGCCACCAGGACATCCACCGTCTGCAGTTGCGCAACCGGTTCAGCCGGAGGAGGCTTGCTGTCAGACCCGCTCACAAGATAGGCGGCAACGCCGCCGGCACCGACGGCGATGGTTAGGACGACAATGCGTGCGGTATTCATACGCTTCACTTTCCACATTGCGCCGCGACGCTTCCGCCGCCGTGACGGGAGTTGACCAGTTATTCGTCAAAGCATGGTTAATGAGGCGTATCTAAATCGCCTTAACGCCGGGTTACTTCAGGGGTTCTCGCGCGAAGGGGGCCCGTCAGCGTACGGCGAAGTGGGTCAGGTCGACTACCTTGATCCAATTCGTCTCCGGGTAGACCAGCAACGCGCCGATCGCGAGCGCGATGCCGTAGGGAATTCCGGTCTCCTTGGCATGCAGCCGCATCAGCCAGGCTTGCCCGGTGAACGGGTAGGGCAGCGGCCATTGCCGGAACTGGAGCAGCAGCAGCGTCAGGGCGCCGCCGAGCAGTGAGGCATCGAGCAGATAGTTCAGGAGATGGTCAAAGCCGAGCCACAGCGCGGCCGCGGCCGCGACCTTGGCATCTCCACCGCCAACCCAACCCATGGCAAAGCAGCCAAAAGCCACCACGAGCAGGGCGGCGCCTGCGCCCAGATGCAAGAGGATCTCGTAAGCTCCCATCCCGCTCAGCGGCGCGAGAACCAGGAAGCCCGCAACCAGCGCCAGCGACACCCGGTTCGAAATCGTCATGGTGAAGAGGTCGCTCGCCGCGGCGAACGCCATCAGGGCCGGAAACAGCAAAAGGCGCGCGATATCGAGGATCATGGGGTCTTCTAGCCCGTGCGGCTGATGCGGCGGAGTATGGGTCCGAGTCTAGCGGCGAGAGATGAACAATCGGGAAACGGCCATCGGGAAATGGTCCGGCATATCACCAGACACTGACGATCCGCGCGGCGAGAACGACGATCGCCAGCGCCAGGGCGACACAGACCAATTGCGTAGATGCATCGCTTCGGCTTTCCGCCGGCAGGGACGCTCTGGTTGCCGCGATCGAGGCGGCATCGGGTTTACGCATGGTCACGCCATTGCCTGCCGGAGACAATAAAGGCCCCGGGTAACCCCAGGGCCTTTGAAGCCGATTGCGAACCGTCGCTTACTTCAGCGAGGTCGAGATCGTGGCGAAGTTGCTGGAGAGCTTGCTGCCGACGCCGTTAACAGCGGTGATGATCGCAATAGCGATACCGGCAGCGATCAGGCCGTATTCGATGGCGGTTGCGCCGGACTCGTCCTTAACAAAACGCGAAATGATATTCTTCATCTATAGCTCCATGTGTACACGTGGCTGGTCAAACTAACGTTTGGTCTCGCCGGCGTTCTCAGCACCGTGACCATGGGCAACGGTACGGTCGGACGATTGCGGCACAGTTAATTCGATTGCGCAAACACTGCTGGAACCGGCACTTCTTGAGCACAGTAAATTTGGAATTAAGGGCTTGGTGACAATGCGATGGTGGTTTTGCTCGCGTATATTATAGAGAGCGCGCGCCGGTGTGGTGCGCCGGATTCATGGCTCCTTAAGCCCGGAGAGGTACCCGTAGGATCTCCGATCAGATGAGGTGCCCATGTCCAGCTTGCCATTGGAAGTCGTCCAGATGCTGGGAGAGACGATGGCCAAAGTGGTGCCGATCACGGTCGTGCTGGCTTTGGTGTTTTCCGTGCTGACCTATTTCTGGGCTTGCAACCCTGGCAACCCGTGGTGGCGCAAGCGCGAGCTCGTCACCGACATCTGTTACTGGTTCTTCGTTCCGGTGTTTGCGCGGGTCCTGCGGATCGGGCTGTTGGTGGTCGGCGCAGGGTTGGTCTTCAACATTCATGACGCCGACGGGCTGATCGCGTTTTACGACAATGGTCATGGTCCGCTGTCGAGGCTGCCACTTTGGACGCAGGCAGTGCTGTTCCTGATCGCGTCGGATTTCATGCTGTATTGGCTGCACCGCATGTTTCATGGTGGCGCCTTCTGGAAATATCACGCCATCCATCATTCATCCGAAGATGTCGACTGGATATCGGCGGCGCGCTTCCACCCGGTGAACCTGTTCCTGGGAACGATCATGGTCGACGTCGTCTTGCTGATGGCGGGGATCTCGCCCAACATCATGCTGTGGGTTGGGCCGTTCACGACCTTCCACTCAGCCTTTGTTCACGCCAATCTGAACTGGACGCTTGGGCCGTTCAAATACGTGCTGGCGACCCCGGTATTCCACCGCTGGCATCACACGTCTCTCGAAGAGGGCGGCAATACCAACTTCGCCGGGACTTTTCCGCTCTGGGATATCCTGTTCGGGACCTTCCGGATGCCGCAAAACAAGCTCCCGGACAACTACGGCGTGGACGATCAGACGATCCCGTCCGAGCTTGGCGGACAATTGGCCTATCCGTTTCGCCACTAGCCAGTAGAACATCAGACAACCGCCCGATGCATGGCGGGTCGGCTCCAAACAGCTTCGTTACAATTTGCGCGCGAGCGCAACCTATTGCGCCCCAAGCGGCAGCCAGCTGGGTTTGTTCTCGATGGGACGAAGCAGGGCAAGCCCGCGCGGAAAAACAGATTGTATCGAATCCGGGGGCACGCCCAACCAGCCTCAGCCAATCGTTGCGCCAAATTGCGGGCAAACGGAATCGGGTTGCCGATTCCGGAGCCGCAGATTCGGGACGCGCCGATGCCGCTGCGATCGACGACCTGTCTCAGCTTCCTGATCTTGTATTCCGCGAAATACTCCGGGCGCTCCCCGGTCACAGCCACGTTCTCACGGTGCTGGTCGTGGTATTCATCGGCGAAGCGATCGAATTCGGCCTGGTCCATGTTGCTATCGCGGTTTCCCGTTTCACGCGCTTAAGTGGGGAAAATTAAGCCAGCAACGGTTTGGCGATTCGCGACGAGTATTCGCGGGAGCCCTACACGGGCATCATCTGCATTTCGCGAAAGCAGGCCTCTTCGCAGCCCGCATGAATGGCGCGAATGCGCGCCGGAATTGCCTGTCGATCGATCCATCCGCCGCAAGATGTCTAGCCTTCGATCATCCGGACGAGGGAAAAGGACATGAGCAGTTGCGTCATTTCAGAATCGGCGCGCCCAATCGCCCCGGCCATCGCGTAAATTGTCGACAAGGACGATACTGGGCTTCAAGCCTCTTGAAGTCTTCGATCAGCCAGGATGGCCCCAGCGCTAAATAGGAATTCAATTTGGCGTCGGTCTCGCGCGTCAGCCGCAGGCAGCGGCCACGGCTGGCCGGCCGAACTCGTCGGAATGCGCACGCATGCCCGTCATCTTCGCGTTATTATGTGGCGATGGTATTTGGTCAGCATTTCGCGCTCTGCGGTAAATTGCGTCCGTCCTCCGGATAAACAGGGCGCTTTTTGTACCCTGGATTTGCAAGCCAGCCGGCTGGTCTTTCTTTTTGAAAACGCCGATATAGCACGGCAAACCATTGTAACAGGGCCAAGAAGGCAAACGGAACATGGCTGCCAATTGCGAGAAGCTGTGCATAGGGCAACATCAGCAGCGCCGTTACGGAGGCTAATTCAATCCCGTCCCACCCGTCACGCCAGCTGCGTGCGAGCAGCGGGATAACGGACAGCATCAGCAGTGGTGTGTCGTAAGACAATGAGTACGGCGTTGTAAGCAACGTCCCCGCGGCTAGGAGAGCCAATCGAAGATCAAACCTCCCATCTTCTTTTCCCAATTCCCGCTTGCTTGACGTCCACCGCGAAAAACCCTGGATGATCACGGTCAGAACCGCAACACTTACGACCACCTGAAAAAAGCCCGCGAGAGCGGCCGGCATTCCAGCTCCTTGCAACGACACATAGGGACCGAGTGCGAGTTGCTGTATCTGGTCATAGCCCCGGCCAACAAAATGGGCGAACAACTGGCTCATGCGTAAGTAATCTCTCCAGATCGCGGCTCCAAGCCATATCGTCGAGAGGACAATCAAAGAGAGGACGGTTGTCGCTGCGGCCGCGACGATGCGCCACTGACCGGACGCTATTAGCGCGAAGGGCATCAACAGGCCCATTTGTGGTTTGATTGCCAAGAGACCGATACAAATTCCTGCAAGAATAGGACGCGTTGGCCAGAAATACGCTGCCCCCAGAAAGAACACGGCAATGAGCGCACCCGTTTGTCCGCTAAACAGATTGGCGCTGAGAAAGGGCAAAGAGAACGCGATAAGCACGACGTAAGCCTGCGTTCGCGGCCAGCTATTCTCGCAAGCTGGATTGGTGGCAGCGCCTAAGCCGGAGCGTTTCGCCAACAAAACGATCAAAGCAAAATAGAAAGCCAGCGGAACGAGCGACCAAGCCAGGACCGCCTCGTTGTACGTCGCATCGCCCAGCGGCCATAATACAAATAAGGTGAATGGCGGATACACGAACCACGAGATGATGCCTGTCGTATTTGTCGACAAGATTCTATGCCATGTATCGGGATCATAAATGGCGGTGATGTCGCCGTGCCGCACTCGATGCGCCGCATTCCAAAAACTAGTGAAGTCACCGCCGAAGCGCGAGCCATCCGACAGTTCATGGAAATACTTAATCAGATTAGCGCTGGCCTGCGTCGCCAGGCAAATCGCTAGCAATAGCAGCAACTTTTTCTGCAACGGGCTCATGGGCTAGAGTTTAGCTGCTCGTCGTTTCTGGAGGCTTAACAAGGTAGCCGTCCGCCCGGACGGAACACAATCGAACGTTGGTCGGCAACGGCCCTGTCCTATGAGACCATACTGTGGTATCCGACAGAATGCCCGCAACGTAGGTCAGATCCAGCGCCGTAATTTGGGCGCGCAGCTCGCTGTTGTTGCCATAGCCGGCCTCCATCAGCACCACGCCGCGCGGCAGACCAGTCGCGCAGGCCAGCGTAGCCGATCGAGCGCAATCTCGTGTTTGATCTTGAAGGTGATGTCGTCAGGAACCTCCGCCTTGCGCAGACGTTCGTCATCGCTCGTCCATTCCTGTGGCAGAGACAACCATAAACCGGCAAACTCGCTTGATCATTGGCAAGCGACAGAGACACCGCGACTTGGCAGTTGTCCTGCCGCTCTATCGTCGGCAACTCCATCTCACGTACCTTGGCCAAAACCGCCTCGGACGATTGCGGCACAGTTAATTCGGCTGGGGCAACAGCGCTGGAACGGGCTGTTATTGAGCAGAGTAAATTTGGAATTAAGAGCTTTGCTAGAATGCGAAGTTGTGTCGCTCGCGGTTGGGATAGCGCGCGCTTGCTTCGCGCATTTCGGATTCATGGCTCCTTAAGCCGGGAGCAGTACCCTTCGAAGTCTTCGATCTGATGAGGTGGCCGTGTCCAGTTTGCCCTTGTCGTCTAGATGCTGGGAGAGGCACTTGCCAAAGTGGCGCCTGGCACGATTGCCGTGGCTCTGGTGTTCTCGGTGCTGACCCATTTCTGGGCTTACGGCGTGGACGATCAGACGATCCCGTCCGAGCTTGGCGGACAATTGGCCTATCCGTTTCGCCACTAATGCGGTGGTTTGGAAGTTCGCTTCATGAGCAGCGTCGAAACCGTCAATCAAGAGAGGGCTCTCAGTCTTGGCCATGTTCCGGCGTGGCTGTGGCTCGGCGTCGGCGTGTATGTGCTGCTGTTGATCAATGGCGGCGGCCTTCTCAACGATTCCGACACTTATTGGCATATCGCCGTCGGGCAATGGATCCTCGATCATCACGCCATGCCGCGCGTCGATATCTATTCCTTTACGAAAGCCGGCGAGCCGTGGATTTCAACGTCATGGTTCGCGCAAATTCTCTTCGCCGAAGCCTATGAGCTGATTGGCTGGACCGGCCCGATCGTTGTCGCCGCCGCCAGTGTCGCCACGACGTTTGCATTGCTCGCGTTTATCCTCAGCCGCCGCATCCCCTCGACCTACGCCATCCTGATCGCGCTTGCGGCCTTGGTGCTGTCGATACATCACCTGTTTGCGCGACCGCACGTGCTCGTGATGCCGGTCATGGTTGCGTGGGTGAGCGGACTTGTGTCGGCGAGCGAAAGGCGCGAAGCGCCGTCGTTCCGGCTGCTGCCGCTCATGGTGCTCTGGGCAAACCTTCACGGCGGGTTCGTCTTCGGGCTCGCATTGGTTGCGCCATTCGCGTTCGACGCCTGGTGGAATGCGCTGGCAACGCAACGAAGGCCGTTGGTCCTGCGCTGGATGGTCTTCGGCATCTGCGCCTTGGCCGCGTGTTGCGCAACGCCTTACGGATGGGGATCGATCCTTGCGTCGCGCAAGATTCTCGAACTCGGAGAGTTGCTGCACCTGATCTACGAATGGATGCCGGCGGACTTCAGCCATTTCGGCCCGTTCGAGGCGTGTGTGCTCGGCTCGATCGCGGGCGCGCTGTATTGCGGCGTCAAGCTTTCGCCGCCCCGCATAATCCTGGTGCTGGGCTTGTTGCATATGGCGTTTTCGCACGTCCGGAATCTCGAGATCTTTGCCTTGCTGATGCCGCTTGTCGTGCTTACGCCGCTGTCAACGCAATTCGGTCTGCGAGCGGGCCGGTTTGCCAACACGGGCATTCCGATCGGTTCAGCCGCAATGCTGGTCGCAGTGCTTGGCGTCTCAACATGGGCCTATGCGGCCAACTCCAAGTTTTCGCCCACGGTGGCGCAGTCACCGGCCTCTGCCGTGGACGTGCTGAAACAACAGAACCCCAGGCATATTCTCAATGACCTTCCATTCGCGGGGTATCTGATCTCGCGGGGATTCCCCGTATTCATCGACGGGCGGGCGGAGTTGTACGGCGAACCGTTCGTAATGAAGTATTACCGCGCGCTCCAGCTCAAGGACGTCAATCTGCTTCTCGCTATGCTCAAGGACTATGACATCGACGCCGTGCTGTTGACGCCCGCGACGCCGGCGGCAAGTCTGCTTGATCATCTCGACGGCTGGCAGCGCGTCTATTCGGACGAGACGGCGGTGCTGCATGTCCGCACCGGCCATTGATCAGCCCGCTAAATCACGGGTGCCCGGCGCGTCGGGTTTTCGCAGATCCGTTTGCACTTCGTTCACACATTGAGGTCAGATTTGCGCTGTCGGGCGCCGGTTCCGCTGCGTATCGCTTTTGCCGGCTTGTCAACGCCCCGGGGTAGAATATGTCGTTGAGTTCCCTGCGTATGCGCGTGCGCGCTTTGCCCGGATTGCGGTCGTTGGCGATCGGAATCCTGCTGTGGCCGCTAGCCGCTCTTGCCGAGCCTTCGGGCGACACCATCGCCGTCAATGTCGATCAGGCCAAGCTCGTCCGCCTGCCCGGCCGCGTTGCCACCATCGTTGTCGGAAACCCGCTGATTGCCGACGTAACATTGCAGACCGGCGGGCTCATCGTCGTCACCGGCAAGGGCTACGGCGCAACCAATTTCATCGCCATGGACCGTGCCGGCGAGATCCTGGTCGACCGCGTGATTCAGGTCGAAGGTCCGACCGACCGGCTGGTTACCGTGTACCGCGGCGTCGAACGCGAGTCGTATAGTTGCATGCCGATCTGCCAGCGGCGGGTTACGCTTGGGGACGGCGAAGCCTACTTCAAATCGACGAGCGATCAGGCCGGTTCGCTCTCTGGCCAGGCCAGCGGCGCAGCCAAGGCGAATTAACCGGTCTCGGCAACACCTGGTCTTGCGGAAACGCGTTGGCAGCGCTCGACGGGCGTCGGAACGATGGTGTCTGCTTGCCTTGGTGACCCGCTCCGCGCAGGCGGCGGGCGGATGGTTAAGGCGCGGTTAGCGGAACGGGCCACGCTGCTTCGATGTGGCGAAACACTTCAACAATCACTTTCGGGTAACGCTTACGGATAAGGCAAAGCCGTCGTCCAAGGATTCCTCGATGTCCGCGTCCGCTGCTTCAAGCATCTCGTTGCCAAACGCATTGCGCCGGTTTCGCCGCCACCGCCGGGGTTCGGTCGTCGTCGAATTCGCCCTGGTCGCGCCGGTATTTTTTGCGCTGCTGTTTGCCATCATCGAGATGGCGATGGTGTTTTTCGCGCAACAAGTACTCGAGTCCATAACGCAGGAATCCGCGCGCATGATCCTGACCGGTCAGCCGCAGTCCGCTGGCGCAGACGCGACCGCGTTCAAAACCAACTATGTCTGCAACCAAATCTCCGTGCTGTTCAGTTGCGCCAACGTCTATGTCGACGTGAAGAGCTACCCGCAATTCTCGAACATCTCCATTAACAGCCAGATCGACAACAGCGGCAATTTCGTCAGCAACAACTTGCAGTACAACCCCGGCGGGCCGGGCAATATTGTTGTCGTGAGGTTGTTCTATCAATGGCCGCTGCTGGTTACCGGGCTTGGCTTCAACATTTCGAATGTGAACGGCAGCAAGCGGTTGCTGGCTGCAACGGCGGCATTCCAGAACGAGCCTTACTGAGGGTCGAACCAAAGATGGAAACGATGTCAATGTCGGGGGTCTGGCGTCGCTTGCGGTCCGCACCCACGCGTCTGTTCAAGGATACGCGAGGCCTCGCAGCGACCGAATTTGCCTTCATCGTTCCGTTTATGCTGGTGATGTTCTTTGGCACGGTCGAGATTTCATCTGGGGTCGCGGTCGACCGCAAGGTAACGCTGGTCGCGCGAACGCTGTCGGATTTGTTGTCTCAAGCGGGGCCGCCGCCGCCGCCGGCGCCGGTATCATCGTACGCGCCCGCTGACGACACCTATCTACAAAATGTCTTCACCGCCGGCATAGCTATCCTTACACCGTATTGTGCAGTACCCGCGACGCTGCAGCTTACGGAGATCTACGTCGATAAGAACCAGGTCGCGAAGGTTCAATGGAGCAAGGCTGCGAGCGTTCCCACCTGCAACGCCACGCAGGTAACGCTGACGAATTCGACGCGCAGCGCGGGGGATACAATTACAATTCCGCCAACGCTTTTGGTCAAGCAAACCTATCTGATTTTCAGCGAGGTGAGCTATAACTACACCCCCGTGGGGATCGGCTACGTCATGAAGTCTAACGTGATCTTGAGCGATGTCTCCTATACCCGCCCGCGTCAGGTCGTTTGCGTGATTTACAACAATCTCCCCGTCGCCCTTCCTAGCCCTCCCGGTTCCCCAGCTAACCCGTGTCCGGCAACCTGAAGAGGATTGCCCGCTGCTTGATATATGGAAAAGGCCGCGCTGCGAGCGCGGCCTTTTTTATTTGATGCGGATCTTGTTTGATCCAGATCGAATTTCGAAAGCCCCGGCTCGCGCGAGCCGGGCGATACGAAATTCGCTTAGCCGGCGGCGCGCAGATTGTCGGCCGAAGACTTGCCAGAGCGGCGATCGGCTACGATTTCGTAGCTGATCTTCTGGCCTTCACGCAGCGTGCCAAGGCCGGCACGCTCAACCGCGCTGATGTGCACGAACACGTCGTTGCCACCATCATCCGGTTGAATGAAGCCGAAGCCCTTGGTTGCGTTAAACCACTTCACGGTTCCCATGCTCACGGGATAGTCCCTTCTCAAGATAGATATAGTCAAAACCCACTTTTGATGGGCTGGTGAGATCGAATTTTTGGAAGGGTCGTCAGCGTCTAAACCGGCTGTACCGGTGGATAGCTAATGTCGTCCGGCCGAAAATCGATCAGTTATATTATTCCAAAGTAGCCCCCAAAACAATCCTGAGGTGCGCGATTTTTTGATCGCGCCCGGATCTGCAACTGGAAGCTCATGTCCGCGCCGATTTAGCCACGCGCAATTTCGAGGCAATGGCATAGCGCTTTCGAGCGAAGTGGAAAACGTCAAAACAAGGGGAACAGCACCTCGGCTCTGATCCCTTAGAACCGAGGTGAGCCCGCGCTCACCTGCGCCGGAACTGACCACGCGGCGGTGCACCACGCGGAGCGCCGCCACCGCCGCCACCCGGACGCTCGTCCTTGTGACGGAAGATAAGCCGGCCTTTTTCCAGGTCATAGGGCGACATCTCGATCGTCACCCGATCGCCCGCCAACGTCTTGATCCGGTTCTTTTTCATCTTGCCGGCGGTGTAGGCGACGATCTCGTGTCCGGCATCGAGCTGCACGCGGTAACGTGCATCGGGAAGGATTTCGGTGACCAGTCCTTCGAACTGGATCAGCTCTTCTTTAGCCATGGTTCTCTCCAGATCGATCGACGGCTAACGTGGTCGTTGGGTGCGGTTGGGTTTTGTATTCGGTCGGCTTTCGCGGTGCAAAAAGGCAACCCCTTGCATCCCTTCAGCCTTGCCGCTGCCTTGCGGCGAGGCTCGGTGCGGCTCCTGCCGGTTGGCCTCGTGCCGGTTGGTTTGCGGAAGACCATTATTACCACCGGAACGGTGGCGTCGGCGAGGACCTTTCGATCCAGGTGCGGCGTCATTGACCCTGGCGGCATGCACGCGCGGGGCGGAACGTCCGCTGCGATGGTGCTGTGCCGGTGCAGACGCGGGCGCCGCGTCGCGGTGGCCCGGCGTGCGGCGGTCTTCCCTCGGCAACGCGATGCGGATCAATTTTTCGATGTCGCGCAGATACCCCATTTCCTCAGCGCCCGCGATCAGCGAGATGGCGACGCCGTCGGCACCAGCGCGTGCAGTGCGGCCGATGCGATGGACGTAGGTCTCAGGGACATTGGGAAGATCGAAATTCACCACATGGGAGATGCCGTCGACGTCGATGCCGCGGGCGGCAATGTCGGTGGCGACCAGGGTGCGGATCGCGCCGGAGCGGAATGCCGCCAGCACCCGCTCGCGATGATTTTGCGACTTGTTGCCGTGAATGGCATCCGCGGTGATGCCGGCCCGTGCCAGGCCCTTCACGACCTTGTCGGCGCCGTGCTTGGTACGGGTAAAGATCAGAGCGCGATCGACCGGTTCCTGCTTGAGGAGCTGCGCCAGGAAGGCGGGCTTATTGGAGTGATCGACCTGGATGATGCGCTGGGTGATGCGCTCGACGGTGGAGGCGACCGGGGTCACCGCGACGCGGGCAGGATCCCGCAGCATCGCTTCAGCGAGTTCGGCGATGTCCTTTGGCATGGTCGCCGAAAAGAACAGGGTCTGCCGCTTGATCGGCAGTTTGCCGACGATTTTACGGATGTCGTTGATGAAGCCCATGTCCAGCATACGGTCGGCCTCGTCGAGCACCAGAAACTCGACGTGACCGAGCTTGAGCCCGTTGCTTTGCACGAGATCGAGCAGGCGGCCGGGGGTTGCGACCATGACTTCGACACCCTGCATGATCGAGCGGACCTGACGTCCCATCGGGACGCCGCCGATCGCCAGAGCCGAGGTGAGGCGGAGGTGACGGCCATAGGCGTTGAAGCTGTCGAGAATCTGGCCCGACAATTCGCGGGTCGGCGACAGCACCAGCACGCGGCAGGATTTCGGCTGCGGCTTGATGCGATGCTCCAGAAGGCGATGCAGGATGGGAAGCGCAAACGCGGCGGTCTTGCCGGTACCGGTCTGGGCAATGCCGACGACGTCGCGGCCGGTGAGCGCGAGTGGGATAGTTTGAGCTTGGATGGGCGTGGGCGTGAGGTAATTCTCGTCTTTGAGCGCACGCGAAATGGGTTCGGCGAGACCGAAATCCTGAAAGGAGGTCAAAAGGTGGGTTCTTTCCATTGTAAAAGGCAGGCGCCCGGCGGTGTCCGCCAGGAGCGCGCGAGGGTGTCAGAGACACCCGCGTGTTTGGGGCGTCGGTTTTGGTTAGCTGATAAGGGCAAGCCAGAAACCGTTGGACGGGCTCAGAACACGCGGCTCGCAATGACCCGGTGATTCCTGGGTCGTGGCCCTGATATGGAACACGAACACGGCGCTTTCAAGGTGAATCGTGCAATGAGGTTTGCGACAGCTAACAAGACAGCGAGTAAAGGCCTGAGTTTGCGAACGAATCGGCGCGTCCGTGCACGCTGCGGTGCAAAAAGAATCGCTGCCGGAAATTTAGCCAAACCGTCATATTTGATCACGAATTGAACAGATTGCCGATTGCGCATACACTTTTTCTGCTTAAAATTTATGCAAATATCATCGAGCCGTCCTGCGTGACGGGGGGATTCTTCAACGAAGCCATCAAGTTGCGGCTGGCGCCTACCGTGGCATGGTTCTTGCGATTGCGTTAACGCAGGCGGCCGTGGGGCCGTTTCGCAGCGTTTCACGCCTGCGTCAGGGAGATGACATTTCATGCTTACACAAATCACTCACGATATAGCGACGTTGAGCCGCCGCCGCTGGCTAGCGGCGACCGCCGGCCTGGTTTTGGGCCTGGCCGCGTTCACGTCCGCCAAAGCCGCGGACGACACCATCAAGGTCGGCGTTCTGCATTCGCTCTCCGGCACCATGGCCATCAGCGAAACCACGCTGAAGGACACCATCCTCTTCCTGATCGACGAGCAGAACAAAAAGGGCGGCGTGCTCGGCAAGAAGCTCGAAGCCGTTGTCGTCGATCCCGCCTCGAACTGGCCGCTATTCGCCGAAAAGGCGCGTGAGTTGATCACTAAGGACAAGGTTGCCGTCGTGTTCGGCTGCTGGACCTCGGTGTCGCGCAAATCCGTGTTGCCGGTGTTCAAGGAACTGAACAACATCCTGTTCTATCCGGTGCAGTATGAGGGCGAAGAGAGCGAGCGCAACGTGTTCTATACCGGTGCGGCGCCGAACCAGCAGGCGATTCCCGCCGTCGACTATTTGATGAAGGACGAAAAGGTGAAGCGCTGGGTGCTGGCCGGCACCGACTACGTCTATCCGCGCACCACCAACAAGATCCTCGAAGCCTATCTGAAGTCGAAGGGTGTCGCCCAGGAAGACATCATGATCAACTACACGCCGTTCGGTCATTCGGACTGGCAGACCATCGTCGCCGACATCAAGAAGTTCGGCTCGGCGGGCAAGAAGACTGCCGTGGTCTCGACGATCAACGGCGACGCCAACGTTCCCTTCTACAAGGAACTCGGCAACCAGGGCATCAAGGCGACCGATATTCCGGTTGTCGCGTTCTCGGTCGGTGAAGAAGAACTCGCCGGTATCGACACCAAGCCCTTGCTCGGCCATCTCGCCGCCTGGAACTACTTCGAGTCGATCAAGACGCCTGCGAACGAGAAGTTCATCAAGGACTGGCAGGCCTACACCAAGAACCCGAAGCGCACCACCAACGATCCGATGGAAGCGCACGTCATCGGGTTCAATATGTGGATCAAGGCGGTGGAGAAAGTGAAGTCGACCGACGCCGACAAGGTGATCGACGCTCTGCCCGGTATCGAAACGCCTAACCTGACCGGCGGCATCTCGAAGATGCTTCCGAACCA
>Ga0209217_1000269_pt1 | contig 13266 bp, 13 predicted proteins | sample JacPinW_OM3H0_M2_FD_187957 | JGI IMG/M metagenome (GOLD analysis project Ga0209217, IMG submission 187957) | Forest soil microbial communities from Algoma, Ontario, Canada - Jack Pine, Ontario site 1_JW_OM3H0_M2 (SPAdes) (version 2) | ecosystem: Environmental > Terrestrial > Soil > Boreal...
TGTCGAAATAGGCCTTCACGTCAATATCGAGCACCCAGTCATACCGCCAGCAGCGCTGACGAGCTTGGCGCACGGCATCGATCGCCGATCGACCGGGCCTGAAGCCGTAGGAGTCGGTATGAAACACCGCTTCCAGACACGGCTCCAGGTACCGACGGGCGACCTCCTGAGCGATGCGATCCGCGACCGTCGGGATACCCAACGGGCGCGTGCCACCGTCCGCCTTCGGAATATCGACCCGCCGCACCGGCGGAGGAAAGTAGCTCCCTGACGACAGCCGGTTCCACAACTGGTAGAGGTTGTTCGAAAGATCAGCCTCGAAGTCTGCGATCGACTGTCGGTCTACTCCAGCCGCCCCCTGGTTGGCCTTCACATGTTTGAAGGCTTCCCAGACTTCCCGCTTGGGGATGTCGAACGGCTTTGCCTTGTCCACGGGCTCCTCCCGTCGCCGGTTGGCACGTGGCTTCGGCTGAACAACGCAGCCCCTTCGGTCCAGCCCCATTACAGAGCCTTCTTCCCTACTACGAGCTGCTCCGCCCCTGTGCTCCGCTTCGGTACTCTGGTCCTTGCGGTTGGCGCCGCTTGGACGTCTCCCTTGGCATCGGAGCGACAGGTTCTCACGTTCCGTACAAGAGCCTGGTTGAGCTTCGCGCCGTCTACATGCCGGATGCCGCTCGGGCAGGCTTCAGGGTTCTCCCGAGCTGATCCCGGAGGAAGGGTCACCCCCCGGTTTCGACATCGCCTAATCCGCTTTCGACACTTCATCGACGGTTCGCTTGCGCTCGCCTCTCTCAACCTTGCCTGCCGGGATCATGTCCCGACGTTTCCGCAACGCTCACCACCATCGCTCTTGACGACAGCAGCTCGCGGTGGCTTGAGACCTGCACCTGACTGCCGGCCTCGAAGGGCCCTCCTTCATCTCTCGTACAGTTCCGCACCGCCGTTCGCAGACGGCGCGTTCGTGACACACGACCCTTTAGCAGACCTACGTCGACCGTCCACAGGTGACGCTCATTCCCGCAGCATTGCCGCGACCTGGTCGAGGCTTCGAATGCGCGCGTACATTTTCATCGCCTTGTCGAGGCTGTAGGCGTGGGCGGCTGCGTCACCGCTCCAGCAGCATTCGCGCACCACGACAGACGCGAGGTCGAGGTTGAAGGCCTCGCGGACGCTCGTCTCGACGCCGCGATTGGTGGCGCCGCCGCCGATGATGACCGTGTCACGCCGCAGCATGTGCAGGAGCTCGGCGACGCCCGTTCCATAGAAGGCACTCGGCCGGCGCTTGAGGAAGACGTAATCCTCAGGCCGCGGCGCGATCTCGTCGGGGAAGCCGGCCTCTGCCGTGCCCTCGACAGCGTTGGTGAGTGGCGGCACGCCGGTCTCCGCCGAAAGATCGGTCGGCAGCATGACGACATCGGCGCCATCGGCGCGGCTGACGGGCGTCGTGTAGATCACCGGCACGCCCGCGGCCCGCGCCGCCGCGATCATCTGCACCCAGGCGTCGAGCACCGGGCGCATCGTAGTCCTCCGTGCGGGATCCGACGTAGTTAGCGCGCGCCGGCAAACATCGTAAGCGATCAGTGCCGCCCGGCGCCGATCGATGCGTTCGGGTTCCGGCATCGCAAGCTCCTCAGATGAGAGGGAACGGCATGAGGGCTGTCGGCCGGATCTCCCCTATCCAGACCGCCAGCCAATCGGCAGGGTCGACGAAGGCTTTCGCACGTCGAGCGCCGCGGCGGCGCACCAGGACCGGGGCCGGGCGCCGGAGGATTAGGCGGCGGCTCTTTCGCCCGGCGCGGTCCTTACGACGCGGGCGAGCATCGCAGCGGCATTGCGGTGCAGGATCTGCTCGCGCGCTTCCTCGCCGATCTGCGCTTCGGCGAGCGCCTTCCGGGTCCAGTCGCAGCCGAACTCAGTACCGTCAGTGCCGCAGACGATGCGCTCGGCGCCGTAGAGGCTCACGGCCGCCTCGATCGCGCGCGGGCCGAACGAGTTGCAATCCACGTACACCTTCGCGTTGCGGACGCGCGACGACGGCAGCTCCTCCTCCGGCGTGTCGAGCAGGCAGCGGTGGTCCATGCGCTCGACTTCGTAGGGAAGGTTTCCGCCCAAATTGTGGACCTGGATCATCGCGTCGGGGTAGTCCGCGAGGTAGTCGGTGAGGCACAGTGTCACCATCACCGAGGAGAGGCTCGCCTGCATCTCAAGCGTGCCGTTGCGGCGGCGCGCGTTATCCGTGTCGCTCGCGACCTTGGGGAAAGCGTCGCCTGGCCGCGGACCGTGGTGAATGAAGAGCGCCGCGTGGTGGCGGTTCGCGACGTCCAGCAGCGGACGCATCGCTTCGGCGTCCTTGCGCGTGAGGAAGTAGTTGCCCGGTATCTGGGCGCCGATCATGCCCGGCAGCCCGAGCGCCCGTTCGAGCTCGGCGGCGGCCGCGGAAATGTCCGTCAGGGGCAGCGCCGCGTAAGCGGCGAAGCGGCCGGGGTGCTCCTGGCAAATCGCGGAAAGCCCGTCGTTGACGCTCCGGCACAACGGCCCGGCCTCTTCCAGCGGCTGGGACTCGATCCAGCAGAACGATCCGAGGAGTGACAGCACGCTGACCTGGACCCCGTGGCGGTCCATCCGACCGAGATGGAAATCGACGTCATCGAAGGCGCGGGCGACCGGCTCTTCGCCCATCCGCGGGGATTTCAGCACCTCGACGCCGTCCGGGTTGCGCAGAATGCGCGGTTCCCTGATACGGGCACGCAGGGCGTCGGCTATTTCGGCGGGCCTCCAATGGGCATGCATGTCGATCATCATGGCGGTTTCCTTCATAGGCCGTGCGGCAGCTTACCCCCACGGCGGCTCGGCCGCAAAGCGCGACATGTCAAGATCGCTCGATGCCTCCAGCCGACCGCGAGGCTTCTTGCCGCGCCGATCAGAATGCCGATCAGAATACGGTGGCCCAATCTCTCACGGGAGGAACCGCGGGGCGGGAAGTGCGGCCCCACAGCGCCGTCTCTTTAGCCGGACCTCGCAGCGCTGATCTGACCGCGCTAATGGCAACCTGATGGCTTCAAAACGCCTTGCACGATCCGTCGCACTCGTCGGGGAACAGGCTCATGCCACAGACACAAGGGCCACGATGGCCCGCGATGCTGGTGTTGGCTGTCGGGGCGGGTTGCTCGGGTAGCCTCTCCCGCCGCAACTCTTCCATGCGGCTACGGATTGTCTTGAAATCGTCCGCTGACCGGGGGCGCGACATCAAATCCTCCGAGCCCCGCACTAACATGCGATTTGCTCAGCTCGCGGCGGCGAGCTTGTCCTGCGTCTTCGTCTCGAAGTCGCTGGCATCGTGGCGCTCGTGCAACTGGCTCGAGGGCTCGCCGGAGAGGCGGTTGACCATGCGCCCGCGCTTTACCGCCGGCCGCTCGAGGAGCATGTCGGCCCAGCGCTGGACATTCCTGTAATCCTGCACTTGCAGGAACTCGGCCGACGTCCCGTACAGCCAGCCCTTGGCCAGCCCGCCATACCAGGGAAAGATTGCCATGTCGGCAATCGTGTAGGTGTTGCCGGCGACGTAATCGCTCTCCGCGAGGCGGCGATCGAGCACATCGAGCAGGCGCTTCGTCTCCATCGCGAACCGATCGATCGCATATTCGATCTTAGTCGGCGCGTAGGCGTAGAAGTGGCCAAATCCCCCGCCCAGGTATGGCGCGCTACCCATCTGCCAGAACAGCCACGACAGGCATTCGGCGCGCGCGCCGGGCTCCGTCGGCAGGAACTCCCCGAATTTCTCGGCCAGGTACATCAGAATGGCACCGGTCTCGAAGACGCGGATCGGCGTCGGACCGCTGCGGTCCACCAGCGCCGGGATCTTGGAGTTCGGGTTCACCGCCACAAAGCCGCTGCCGAACTGATCACCCTCGCCGATCCGGATCAGCCAGGCATCGTATTCCGCGCCGCTATGGCCAAGAGCCAGGAGCTCTTCGAGCATTACCGTGACCTTCACGCCATTCGGTGTGCCCAGCGAATACAGCTGCAGCGGGTGGCGGCCGACCGGCAAGTCCTTCTGGTGCGTGGGACCCGCGATCGGGCGGTTGATGTTCGCGAACCTGCCGCCGCTCGGCTTGTCCCAAACCCAGACCTTGGGCGGCGAATACTCTGGCGTGTCGGTCATTCCTAAGCTCCCAGCGTCTTATGGGGCGCACGCGGACCACGTGGGCAATCGGCTCATCCTACATGATACGTCGGCCTTTGGGCACTGCGCCGCGCGCCTGACTTGGCATCGACGTCGCGCGTCAACTAGGATCATCGCGTTGCCGCATCCGAAGGAGACAAGTCATGGCACGCGCCTACAACGCCATCGACGCCGATGGCCACATCCTCGAACCGCTCGATCTCTGGGACAAATATATCGATCCCGAATATCGCGAGCGCCGGCCGCGGTTTGTCATTGACGAGAACGGCAAGGAGCGCCTCAGCGTCGAGGGCAAACTGCTGGGCAACCCGCGGGGAATCGGCAGCCTCGGCTCGGTCGGCGTCCGGCAGGGTGCGGTCAAGCCCGACAGCCTCAAATATTCCGAAGGGAAGAAGGGCGGGTTCGACCCACACGCCCGCATTGCCGACATGGACGCCGACGGGATCGACGCCGCTTTCCTCTACCCGAGCCTCGGCCTCTTTGCCGGCGCCGTCGCGGACCCCGGGCTCGCGGCCGGGATGTGCCGCGCCTACAACCGCTGGCTCGCCGATTACTGCAAGCCCTACCCCGACCGGCTGTTCGGGGTCGCCATGCTGCCGATGCAGTCGGTCGAGCTCGCGATCGAGGAGATGCGCTATGCTCGCGAAGCCCTCGAGATGCGCGGCGGCTTCCTGCGGCCCAACCCGTATCACGGCAACAAGATGATCAGTGACCCGTTGTACGAGCCGTTCTGGACGATGGCCGAGGAGCTCGACTTCTCGATCGGCTTTCACGAGGGCTCGACCACCGCGATGCCCACGGTCGGTGTCGACCGCTTCGAGGGAGACCGCGCGGCGCGCCATATGATCAGCCATACGATGGAGATGATGCTCGCGGCGATGGCCGTGATCTGGGGCGGCGTCGTCGATCGCCACCCGCGATTGCGCATCGCGTTCCTCGAATCGGGCGGCGGCTGGATCGCGCCTTGGCTCGACCGTATGGACCGGCATTTCGACGACCAAGGGTTTAACGATACCGCCCCGAAGATGCGGCCGAGCGAACTGTTCCGGCGCAATTGCTGGATCTCGTTCGAGCCGGTAGAGAACAGCATCGCCGTGCTGGCCGACTATATCGGCCCGCACAAGATCATGTGGGCGACCGATTATCCGCATCAGGACGGCTTCTTCCCGGGCGCGCCTGACATGATCCGCGAGCGGATCGGGCCGTTGTCCGCCGAGGCGAGGCACCAGGTATTGGCCGGCGGCGCGATGGGGTTCTACGCCTTGCAGTGACGGCGGGCGTGCCGGATCGGGGCCGGTTTCGGCGGGGTTGACTCGGACGCACCATTGGCCCCGCCACATTTGACGAATTTTCTGATTGTTGGTGCCGGGGCTGCGGGCCTGATGACTGCGCGCGAGTTCGCGCGCGCAGGTAAAGGAGTGACGATAGTCGAGGCGCGAGACCGCTGCGGCGGACGCATCTACCCGCTGCCCATTCAGGAATTTGGCTACCCGGCGGAGGGCGGCGCCGAGTTTGTTCACGGCGCCGCGCAGGTGACACGCAGCTTGATGCGCGAAGCGCAACTCTCTCTGCTGCCCCGCGCTGGTACGCGATGGAGTACCCGGACCGGGGCGTTATTGCCCGACGAGTCTTCGGTTCCTCATGCGGATCGGTTTTACCAAGCCCTGAGCAAGGTGAAAGCCGATCTGCCGATTGCTGATTTCCTGGAGACGCATTTTGCCGACCGGCGATACGATCGGCTGCGGCGGGCAATCACGCGGACGGTCGAGGGCTACGACGCGGCCGACCCGCACCGTGCCAGCACCCTTGCACTCCGCGACGAGTGGACGGCGCGGGACGAGGGTCAGCACGGGCGGATCGCGGAAGGCTATGGCGCGCTCGTCGAGTATCTCGAATCCGAATGCCGCAGGCACGATGCCGCGATCCATCTCGGCGCTTCCGTAACGGCCATCGACGAGGTGCGCGGAGGGATTGCCGCTCGCTGCCACAACGGCACCGTCTTCGAGGCCGATGCTGCGATCATTACAGCGCCACCGCCGCTCCTGCCCGAAATCGCGCTTCCGCCGGCGGCGCGCGATCGGGCGGCAGTCACTGCCGATATCGGGTTCGGCAACGTCGTCAAGATCCTGCTGCGCTTTGCAACCAAATGGTGGGCCGATCATAGCGGACTAGATCTGGCCGACCTGTCCTTCCTCGTTTCCGACGCAACAGTCCCGACCTGGTGGACACAGCATCCGGCCAGCCATCCGGTGCTGACGGGCTGGTTCGCGGGACCCAAGGCCGACACGGTGTCCTCACTCGCCGCGAGCGAGCTCGTCGAGATGGGGATCGCCTCGCTCGCCGAGATTTTCGATCTATCTCCCGACAGCATCAGGAAGGATGTCGTCGCGTCGCGAGCGATCAACTGGGGCAACGACCCGTTCGCGCGCGGCGCCTATTCCTATGCCACGCCCAAGACACGGGCAGCGCAGGCGGCCCTGAGGAAGCCGGGTGGCGGGGCCATATTCTTCGCCGGCGAGGCGCTCTATGCCGGCCCGGATATGGGCACGGTCGAGGCCGCGCTCGCCAGCGGACTTGAAACAGCGCAGGCGATCCTGGCCAGCCTGGCCAGCGGACCGTAGGCACTGGGAAGGGCCGGTGAGGGTCGACGGCGCGGGTTTAGGGAAGGGCCGGTGAACGTCAGGCCTTGGCACAAGTGCATCGCGGAATTCCCTGCCAGCAGGGAGATCACAGGGTATTCTTTCGATCTCCGGCACCAATTCATGGAAAATCAATGGCTTGCGAGCGAATTCTGTGCAACCTGAGGGAGTTGGCAGGGACGCGCGAGGCAAGAACGACATCATCGACAGCACCGTGTGTTTCTGATACGTTCTCATATGGGGTTCACGGCCGTCGATGCAACTTTCAAACTTGCGAGGCAGGCTGTATCTAGCGCAAAGGGAGATCCCCCGATCATTCGGCGATGCATTACACCCCGCACCAAGGCTCGTACTTTGCGCATCGCATAACCCTCGAAGGGCTGGGCGAGGACGCGCTGGGCGCAGTCGCTGACGACGGCGCGCGCCGACCTCAACCCGCATCAAGTGGACGTCGCGCCGGTGATAGCAGACGCCGCACGCCCCTTAACTGCCTAACCAACGCGGCACGGCTCGATGGCTTCAGCGACTTCATCAAGGGTAAGAGGAGGGGTGGACAATTAGGACCCGAGAGCATCAGCCTTGAGAAGCATCGAACGCGTGAACGAGCCAGTCGATGAACACGCGGACGCGTGGTGAAAGCTGCCGGTTCGGAGGATAGAGCAGTGAGACCGGCGTCGGCGTGGGCGGAAAGTCGGGCAGGACGGGAACGAGCGTTCCTTGCTCCAAATCGTTTTCGATGTGATAGCGCGGGACCTGAATCAGCCCCAGACCGAGCCGGCCGGCGGCGACCAGGCTTTCCGCCGCGTTCACCGCCACCGGAGCCGGTAGATTCACATTGCGCACGACGCCGTCGATCGTGAATTCGAGCGGCAGCAGTGCCCGCGTTGCCGAAGAGTGGAAGCCCACCATGCGATGGCCGGCGAGCGCGTCGACGTTTGCAGGCATGCCGAAGCGCTCGATGTAGGCGGGTGCGGCGCAGGTTACCTCCGCCAGCATTCCCACGCGACGGGCAATCATGTCGCTGTCGTGGAGGTCACCGACGCGCACCACGCAGTCGATGCCTTCGCGGACGAGATCGACCAGCCGATCGCCCTCACTCATGTAGAATTCGATCGCGGGATATTCGGCGAGGAAATCCGGCAGGCGGGGCAGCACGAAGTGACGAGCGAGCGTGCCGTGGACATCGACGCGCAGCAGCCCTTTGGGCTTGGCGCCGCCGAACGCCGCCTCGGCATCCTCTAGATCGGCGATCAGTGCGAGGCAGCGCCGGTGATAGGCTTCGCCGTCGAGCGTCGGACTGACGTGACGCGTCGTCCGCTGCAAGAGCCGCACGCCGAGCCGCGCTTCGAGCTGTTTCACCGCGTCCGTCACCGTCGAGCGCGGCAAGGCGAGATCCTCGGCCGCGAGCGTGAAGCTGCGCCGCTCCACCACCCGCGAGAACACCCGCATCGCGTCGAATCTGTCCATTTATTTGTTCGCGATTCGCGGATTGTGATGTTGGATAATGGAGTATTATCCGCCTAGAGAAAAGGTCCATCTCTTCGTCATCCAAAGCGGATGTCCCGCGATGAACGACAGGAGATTGAACATGACCCAGGACAGCACCAAGGTCGCGATCGTAACCGGTGCCTCGCGCGGCATTGGCGCCGCAGTGGCGGAGCGGCTGGCGGGCGACGGCTTCACCGTCGTGATCAACTATTCCGGCGATGCCGCGCCCGCCGAGGCTCTGGCCCGCAAGATCGAGGACAAGGGCGGTCGTGCCCTGACCGCCAAAGCCGATGTGAGCAATGCGCAGGCTGTGCGCGGCATGTTCGACGCTGCGGAAGCTGCGTTCGGCGGTGTCGACGTGCTCGTCAACAATGCCGGCATCATGCCGCTCTCGACCATCGCCGACACCGACGACGCGACCTTCGAGCGCCTAATCAACGTCAACCTCAAGGGCACATTCAACACGCTGCGCGAGGCGGCCAAGCGTCTGCGCGAGGGCGGGCGCATCATCAACTTCTCGTCCAGCGTCGTCGGCCTGCTGCAGCCGACCTATGGCGTCTATGCCGGCACCAAAGCCGCCGTCGAGGCGATGACCAGCATCCTGGCCAAGGAGCTGCGCGGGCGGAGCATCACCGTCAACGCCGTGGCACCTGGGCCCACCGCGACTGACCTGTTCATGCATGGCAAGCCGCAGGAGGTCGTCGACCGCTTCGCCAAGCTCGCCCCGTTGGAGCGCCTCGGCCAGCCGGCGGACATCGCCGCCACCGTCGCCTTCCTCGCCGGCCCCGACGGCGCCTGGATCAACGGCCAGACGCTGCGCGCCAACGGCGGAATCATCTGAACCCAAACACAGCTGCGCCCTCTCTTCCTGATGGGCGCCCAAACCACAAGGAAATCCGTGATGAGCAAGATCATACTCGTCACCGGCGCGTCCAGCGGCTTTGGCCGTCTGACCGCCGAGGCTCTCGCCAAGGCGGGCCACACCGTCTACGCCTCGATGCGCGAGACCACGGGCTGGAACGCGGCCGAAGTGGCGAAGGTCGCCGCCTTCTCGCAGGCGTATGGTGTCGACCTCCGCACCGTCGAGCTCGACGTGCTCTCCCAGGAGTCGGTCGATGCCGCGGTCGCCAAGGTCATCGCCGACACCGGGCACATCGATGTGCTGGTCCACAATGCCGGGCACATGGTGTTCGGCCCGGCCGAGGCGTTCACGCCGGAGCAGCTCGCCCAGCAATATGACGTCAACGTGCTCAGCACCCAGCGGGTGAACCGGGCGGTCCTGCCGCACCTGCGCAGGCAGAAGTAGGGCCTGGTGGTCTGGGTATCGAGTAGCAGCTCGGCGGGCGGCACGCCACCCTATCTGGCGCCCTACTTCGCCGCGAAGGCCGGCATGGACGCCATGGCTGTGATCTATGCACGGGAATTGGCGCGTTGGGGTATCGAAACCTCCATCATCGTCCCCGGCGCATTCACTGGTGGCACCAACCACTTTGCCCATTCGGGCCGGCCCGCGGATGAAGCCCGCGTCGCTGAATACGAAGCGGGCCCCACTAAGGGCCTTGGCGAGAAAATACTGGAAGCATTCGGTGCCATTGTGCCGCCCGACGCCGACGCTTCGGCGGTCGCTGAAGCAATCGTCAAGGTGGTGGATGCGCCCTTCGGCGACCCTACCCAAGATGGAGCCGATGTTAGCTTTGCTGTCATGGACCGGGTCCGCGCAGAAATGCTGCATCGAATCGGCCTCGGAGATCTGCTCGTTCCAGCAGAGGGCCCTGCAGAATAGTTGTCATGAGACGCTAGGGCTACTAAGCGTGATGTCGCAATTGCGACATCACGCTCAAGGCATTTTTGTTCCTGGACCGTAGCGGAAGTCCCTAGGTCGCCCGGCGCGACCCGCCCGGGCCAGCCAATCTCAGTTTCGAGCGCCGGCGCGCTCGCCCGGATGCGTGACCGGCGCGCAAAGCCGCCGCCACACGGGAATGTGAAGGCGAGCAAGGCGGTGCCGCTTGAAGCATCGAATCACAAGGCATAGTTATGCGAGGTATAAATCCTCGCCTTCCAGGAGACAGCCCATGATCGACGCCCATGGCGCAGCACCCGCCTGCATCGCGCGCCGAGACTTCATGATTGCCGGTGCCGGAGCCACCACGCTTGCCGCTGGCCTTGCGGCTGCCGGCACCGCGCTTGCGCAGGCGGGACCGGCGCCTACCACTCCGTCCGGCCCCGCAAAGCCAGGCAATATCCTGGTAGAGCGGCGCGGCAGCGTGCTGCTGATCGGCATCGAGCGGCCGGAAGCGCAGAACCGGTTCGATGCGCCGATGCTGATCGGGCTGGGCAAGGCCTATTACCGGCTCGACCATCAGGACGAGTTACGCGCGGCCGTGCTCTACGGCGTCGGCCGCGACTTTTCCCTCGGCATCGACCGCGCGGCCTTTGCTGCCGCGCAAGCATCGGGCCAGCTCCCGCCCAAGGATCCGGATTACATCAACCCGGTCGGCCTGAGGCCACCCTATCGCTCGAAGCCGGTCGTGATCGCCGTGCATGGCGGCACCAAATACCTCGGGCATGAGCTCTTCCTGGCCTCGGATATCCGCGTCGCGGCAGACGACACCGTCTTTAGTCAGGGTGAAGTCGCGCGCGGAGTCTTCCCCGGCGGCGGTGCCACGGTCCGCTTCCCGCGTGAGGCCGGCTGGGGCAACGCCATGCGTTACATGCTCACCGGCGACGAATGGGGTGCCCCGGAGGCATATCGCCTGGGCCTTGTCCAAGAAGTGACGCCGCCAGGCAAAGAGCTCGATCGCGCCATCGATCTTGCGAACAAGATCGCCGCGGCGGCGCCGTTGGGCGTAAGGGCGGCGCTCACCTCCTCGCGCCAGGCCCTCGCCGCCGATGAAGCCACGGCGCTCGCGGCGCTGCAGGCCGAATTTGGACGTCTTCTTCAGAGCGAGGACGCCAAGGAGTTCCAGCGCGCGCTCCAGGAAGGGCGCGCTCCGGTCTATCGCGGCCTGTAGCGGGTCGGCCAGCGGCTTGACGCCTAGTGTCGCTAGGCGATACCGTTCCGGCCCATGGAAGGCGAAATGCTCAAAGGGCACCTCGACATGATCGTGCTCGCCGCGCTGTCGAGCGGGCCGTCGCATGGCTATGCGGTGATCCAGGAGATCCAGCGCCGCAGCGGCGGCGCCTTCGAGCTGCCGGAGGGGACGATTTACCCGGCGCTCCATCGGCTCGAGCAGGCGGGCCTGCTCAGCAGCCATTGGACGACGGCGGAGTCTGGACGGCAGCGGCGCGTCTACGCGCTCACAAAGCGCGGAACCCGCGCGCTTGCCGACCAGCGGGCGATTTGGCAGCGCTTCGCCGATGCGATCGGCGGCCTGCTCGGACACCCAGGCCATGCCCCAGCGCAGTCCGGTCGCTGATTATCTCGATGCACTGACGCGTGAGCTCGGCTTCGACCGCCTCCTGGCGCACCGCGTGCGCCAGGAGGTCGAGGATCATCTCTGGGAAGCGACCGCGGCGAACGGCGACTCGTCAATCGAGGCGCAAGCGCGGGCGGTGAGGTGCTTCGGCGAGGCGCGTGAGATCGCCAGTCAATATGCCGCGCTCTCGCTGCTGCGGCAGGCACGGCGGAGCGGCGCAATCATCGTCCTCGCTTCGGGCGCGCTCTACATCGCCATGAAGGGCCGCGTGGCTTGGTACGGTCTAATGCAATGGGCGTTGAGCGACGCTATGCAGCCGGTGGGCAAGGTGGTGCTCGCGATCGATCGGACCGCCTATATCCTGGCTTTTCTGCTCGGCGCCGTCGGCTGGGCCTATATCAGTAGCCGGCGCGTCTCACCGCGGTTCCACGCGCTTTGTCGCGCGCAGCTCAAGCGCGGCTTGCTGCTCGCGATGGCGGCGGCATGTCCGATGGTCGTCTCGGTCATTGCGGATGCCGTGGTGACGGCGCTTCGGTACCTCGAAGAGCGGCCTCCCGTCTCGGTCTTTTTTATCCCGGTGCTGTCGATTGCCATCGAGGTGGCGTTCGCGGCAGTTCTCGTCATCGCGATCGGCAAGACGCTGCGCAACACGCTGCGCGCGTCGTCGCTACTGTCGAGCTAGCGGGTCCTCTCGTCGCCCTGCGTCACGCCGACACCGACACTTCGATCTTGATCTTCGCACGCCCGTCGATGAGGCCGGCCTCGATCGTGGTAGCGACAGGGCGCGCCTCGCCGAAATAGAGCCGCAAGATCGGGCAGCACGGCGCGAAATCGCGCCGATCCGGCAGCATGCGATGCACGCGCACCACGTCGCTGGCGACGACTCGGCGCGTCGAACAGCTCAAGAAGGCGGGCGCGCGGCTTGCGACGCTGAACAACGATTTGATTCGGTAAGGGAACCTTAAGGGAGTGACGGTCGGCGCGCACTTTAGTTGCGAGCGCGTGTCCGAATCTGGCACGATTCGGCACTGGTCCCGGCTGCGGGCGATGGCCGTTTATGGCTCCAAATCGCAATCACATGGGCCGCTACCGGGGATGTTTACGAGATCACGGCCTCTTTTTCCTCCTGCAGCGACAGCAGGGTGGCGTTGCCGCCGGCGGCGGTGGTGTCGATCGAGGTGGTGCGCTCGGTGGCGAAGCGGTGGAGGTAGCGCGGGCCGCCCGCCTTGGGGCCGGTGCCCGAGAGCCCCTCGCCGCCGAATGGCTGCACGCCGACCACTGCACCGATCATGTTGCGGTTGACGTAGCGGTTGCCGACCTTGAGCCGCGCGAGGATGTAGCGCACGGTCTCGTCGATCCGGCTGTGGACGCCTGATGTCAGGCCGTAGCCGGTCGCGGCGATCTCTTCGAGCACCTGGTCGAGCCGGTCGGCATGCCAGCGCACGACATGCAGGATCGGGCCGAAAACCTCGCCCTCGAGCCGCGCCGCACTGTCGATCTCGAAGGCGCGGGGCGCGAAAAACGTGCCGTGCTCGGTCCC
>Ga0209217_1000271_pt1 | contig 13236 bp, 15 predicted proteins | sample JacPinW_OM3H0_M2_FD_187957 | JGI IMG/M metagenome (GOLD analysis project Ga0209217, IMG submission 187957) | Forest soil microbial communities from Algoma, Ontario, Canada - Jack Pine, Ontario site 1_JW_OM3H0_M2 (SPAdes) (version 2) | ecosystem: Environmental > Terrestrial > Soil > Boreal...
TTGCGCGTCTCCTGCGGCATGTAGCCGGAGCCTGAGAGCCATTCCTGCACCCGTCGCGGGCCGGCATTGTAGGCGGCCGCGGCCAGCCCGAGATTGCCGAATTGCTCGCGCAATTCATGCAAAAATTCCGCGGATTTCGGCAACGCCTGCACGGGATCGAAGGGATCGAGCAGCCGCCGCTCACTCGCCGTCCCCGGCATGAACTGCGCGATGCCCTGCGCGCGCTCGCCGCTGCGGGTGACGGGCCCGACCGCATCGGATTGAAAGCGGCTCTCCTGCCAGATCACGCGGGCAAAGAATTCAAGCGGCAGGTCGTTGGCCCGCGCCGCCGATTCGATCATCAGGCACATCGCCTCGCGGGTGTCGGTCTCGCGCCCGCTGTCCGCGGATTTTTGCAGCACGGCCTTGTTCTCCGGCAGCGGAATGGCGAGTTCTTCGACGCTCGGCCTTGCGACATTGCCCCCGGCTGCAGCGGGCGCCGTGTCGTCGGCGATCGCCCGCGCCAACGGCTGCGAGAGCGCCATGACCGCGATGCAAAGCGCTGCCCGCAATTGGGTCGCAGTGCGCATTGCAGCTCTGTTTGGACGTGCTTGACACATGGAACCGGCTGGCTGGCTAGCTCACAATGATGGCGCCTCTGAGGGAGCCCAAGACATGACGGCAGCCCCTCCAAACATCGCATAAAACCCGGGAATCCGCGCTTCCCCGACGCGGATCGGTTTACGTTAACGCCGCATTTTGGTGCCTGCGGCCTTACGACGGCAGCGAAGCCGGGTAAGGTCTTCCCGTTTTATTGGGAGATTTTTCGATGTTCGACCGACGTCAGAGCACGCGCCACAAAGTTATGTACGGCGGTGTCGCCGAGACCGGCGAAGGTGGCACGACCACGCAGTGCGTGGTCCGCAACATCTCCGACAAAGGCGCCAATCTCGAATTCACTAACGTGATAAAACTTCCCAAAGAGAAGATGTCGCTGACGATCGCGCGAAAGGGCCGCTCCTTCCTCGCCAGGATCGTCTGGTGGCGGGACAATTTTGTCGGCGTCGCCTTCTCGGAAACGCCGCCGGCGCCGCCCGTCTCCGATCTCGCCGAGCGGTTGCGCAAGAGCGAGCAGAAAAAACGTCAGCTGCAGCGCCGCATCAACGAACTTCTCGGCGAAGGCTGAGCGCGGGCGTTATTTCGGCAGTCGTTTGTTGAGTTCAGCCAGCTCCGTTTGCGCTTTGGTGTCGCCTTGATCGGCAGCCAGCTTTAACAGCCGCGCCGCCTCATTATCGTCTTTGGCGAGGCCGCCGCGGTTACGCTGCTCTTGTATGATCTTTGTCACAGTGCCGGTCCGTTGAATGTGGTGTTGGTGGATCAAATCACACCGCAAGGGGACCGGAAATGAAGCGCTTGCTCCAGATCGCAACCATCGTCGCCATATTATTTCTCGGTCCGAATTTCGGGGCAAGCGCAACATCGGCCGCCGATCTGCCGCTCGTTTCCAGCCATTCGCAAACGCAGGCGCCGGTCAGCCCCGCGCCCAAAATTGCCGCCGAAGGGCGGCTCGAAGACTTTGCCAGCGGCCCCCATGCGACCTGCATGGCGTGGACCGATGGCTGCCGCGCGTGCGGGCGCAATCCCGATGGCGTGTTCTGCTCGAATGTCGGCCTTGCGTGCCAGGCGTCAGAACCGCGCTGCACCCGGCCCTAGCTCAGCCGAATGGGGATAACGCTCATCGATTGAGACGCGTAGCCAGCACGTGGCCGACCCAAGCTGCCATCAGCGAAAGCACGACGACGAGCACGAGATAGAGCCCCGCAAGCGGGATATCGCCTTGCAGCAACAATGTGAACGTGTCGAGGCTCATCGCCGAGAACGTGGTAAGACCTCCGCAGATGCCGCCCATGACGAATTGCCGGCCCGCCGCACCGACCAGCAACCGGCCGTCGGGGGCCGCAAGCGCGGCGAACAGCCCGATGATGAACGAGCCCACGACGTTGACAAAACCCGTCGCCCACAAGCCGCTCAGCCCCATCACCGATACGATCAAGACGCCTGACAGAAACCGCAACAGCGATCCGATCGCCGCTCCCACCCCGACTGCCAGATAAACTCTCAACACCGCCCTCTCTTCGTCGCGTGTGGCGCCTTCATGCCAAAACCCTGATAGCGGCCCAGAACCCGATCCCAACCGCCGCGGTGCAAAGACCGGCCGACAGGATGACGTACATCGTGGCGGGAACGCCCTGGCCGTCGAGTGCGAGGTTGAGGGTCTGCAGACTGAACGAGGAGACCGTCGTATAGCCGCCGACAAAGCCGACGAACGCGAGGTCGCGAAACAACTCTCCCGCAAAGATCCCGCCCCGCGAACGAGCGAGCCCGGCGAGCGCGCCAATCACCAGGGCACCCGAGATGTTCACCACCAGCGTTCCCCACGGAAAGGTCTCGCCGATCCGGCGCCCCACAAAGCCGGAGACGAAAAAGCGCAAAATGCCGCCGAAAAAACCTCCGAGCAACACCAGGGCGCAGCCTTCGAGTATCATGACAATAGGGTTTCCGTTGGGGTTGAGGCTATCGAACGGATGTTTCAGGTGCTGGCATGCTCGGGAGCAAGGCCCGATTCGTCCTCGCCATAGCGAATGACGGTTACTTTTTCCAAGGTGATCAGGCAGCTTTTGGTAAGCTGGTTCAGGACCGGAAGGAAGCCGTTGATCTTCTCCTCGGTATCGACGATCTCGACGATCACCGGCAGGTCCTGCGACAGCCGCAACACCTTGGCGGTGTGCAGCACGCTGGAGCGGCCAAACCCAAGCGGCCCGCGCAGCACGGTCGCGCCCGCGAGATGAACCTCGCGCGCCCTGAGCACGATCGCCTCGTAGAGCGGCCTGCCATCGGCCTTGTCGTCCTCGCCAATGAAAATTCGGAGCAAGGAGGCTTTCTCAGGAATTTGCATGTTCGATCTCCCTCTCGTTCGCAGACCGACCGCGCGATCGATCCTCGACGACGCGATCCCGCCCCAGCGCTCGCTTCCGAGACGGCTGGTCGCTGCCGTCACCGCGTCGCCCCCGATACTCGTTTCAGGACAACAAAAAGCCCGCCAATGGCGGGTTACGGACAGGCTCCCGCCGCGACGAGGCTAACCTTGCCCCACCCAGCAGGAGTCATCAGCCCACATCGGGCGGGTATCGGGGGACCCCATCCCCATCTGTGCCGCAAACTTATCTGCAGAGGACGAGAAGGGTCAATCGCTATAGTCCACCATTGCTGCGGGCGCTCGCGTCGTCATGCTCGCCCCGCCGCTTGCCGACCAGGTTACAGGATCTTCCCGGTGACCGGGTCGATGTGAATCTGTTGGGGCTTGGTTGCGTCTTGAACGAGAATTTCCCATACCGCGCGACCGCGTACCTGCTCCAGCCCGGCGTTGAGCGCGCGACCTCCACCCGCTTTCTCGGCTGACGCAACAGCCTCGCGCAGCGTGATCTTGGCGCTTTTCAATGCGGTCACCTCGGCCTTGTCCTCGGCGTCGAGCGCCGACTCGTCCATCACGGTGCCATGGTCCATGGCGGTGCCGCTCAAAGCGTCGAGCAGACCGTCCCAGACCTTTCCGTTCGCATAGGTCCTCACCGCGTAGGCTGGTTTGCCCTCTTTGGGCTCGAAGCTTACGTCGAGCACGCTTGCGCCGGCCTGCAGTTTCTCAGCCGCGGCAATGATGTCGTTCACCGAAAGCCTGGCGGATTCGACGGCCGCGGTTTCTCCAGTCGTGACCGTTGCGCTTTGGTTGGATCGATCAAAGCTGGTGAGCAAGTTCTGTAACGCGTCTTTTGCGGCCGACGCTTGCGGCTTGTCGGCACGCAGTTGCACCAGCGCCGCGTCGATCGCCCTGTCGATGCTGAGCCACCGCTCGGGATCGCGTGGCCGAAGCTTGGCTTCGGCCCGATCCCATTTGGTTTCGAGATCCTTGATCCGCGTCTTGGCACGGGCGAGCTTCCCGGTATTGACGATCGCGAGCGTGTCGGCGGCGATGATGCGGAAGGACGACAGGTCGCCGATCGGCTGGCTTTGGTTTGCCGCATCCTGCGCCAAGGCTAGGCCGTTCAGGTCAAGCGCGAGCAGAAGGCAAGCTGCGCCAAGGGCCCGCCCGGGGGAAAATATCCGCATGACTCATCCTTCTCGAAGCGCCGGCGTTCGATGGCCCGTGCCTAGGGTGCGATACTTAGGATGGAATGAGGGAACGGCAGGCTACGAACGCCGGGCCGTTGCCGGTGTTCCGTTACTCCAGGCCCGCCGAACACGCGTGGGGCATTCTTGCGGCAGTCATTGGATTGTTAGGAGAACGCAATAAAATCGGCCGAACCGCGCTCGGGGTGGATGGTCTCATGGACTTCGATGGGGCTTAACGTGAAACGCAAAATTGCCGTTCTGCTTTCGGTTTGCGCGCTGGTGGGCATCGCCTATTTCAGCGCCAGCAAGTGGGCGATCTATCACAAAACTTTGACCTTTTATGATCCGCTACGCTCCGATCGCCCTATCGCCGTCGACATCGCGGTCCGGCGCGACCGGGAATTCGAGGCAATGGCCGACATGATCGAGCTGCCGGTCGCCATCCTCAGCCATGGCAACACCGTCAAGCATACCGAATACTCGTTTCTCGCCAATGTTTTCGCCGCCCGCGGTTACATGGTCGTCTCGATCCAGCACGATCTCGAAACCGACGCTTTCCGCCTGGGTCAAGAACTGACGACCGGCATCGCAGCGCTTCGATCTGCGTGAAAAAAGCCGGCGGTCCTATGACGCGCCGGCTTTTTCGTCGACAATATCAGTCGCTCACACCTTGACCAGCGGACCTCGTGAGGCCGGGCCCTTTGAGCCGCCGCCGCTGGGACCACTGGGACCGCCCGGTCTCGGCTTGCGCGGCATGGTTCGCTTGCGCGCGCCGGGCAATTTCTCCGGCTTCGGCGTCACCGGCCCCTCGACATATTCGAAGCCGATCTTCTCCTTGTCGGCTTCAGTCGCCGCCTCGTCCTTTACCAGCACGACGCGAACATGGCCGCCGCCCTTCAGCTTCCCGAACAAGACCTCGTCGGCCAGCGGCTTCTTGATGTGCTCCTGGATCACGCGAGCCATCGGCCGCGCGCCCATCTGCTCGTCATAGCCATGCTGGATCAGCCAAGCCTTGGCCGGTTCCGACAATTCGATGGTCACGTCGCGGTCGGCAAGCTGCGCCTCGAGCTGCAGCACGAATTTTTCCACCACCATGCCGATCACGTCGGCGTTGAGATGTGCGAACGAGACGATGGCATCCAACCGGTTGCGGAATTCGGGCGCGAACTGGCGGTTGATCGCTTCGTGATCGTCGCCTTCCCGCTTGTTGCGCGTGAAGCCAAAGGCCTGGCGCGCCAGATCGGCGGCGCCGGCATTGGTGGTCATGATCAGGATGACGTTGCGGAAATTGACTTGCTTGCCGTTGTGGTCGGTCAGCCTGCCGTGATCCATGATCTGCAGCAGCACATTGTAGAGATCCGGATGCGCCTTCTCGATTTCGTCGAGCAAGACCACGCAGTGCGGATGCTGGTCGACGCCGTCGGTGAGCAGCCCGCCCTGGTCGAAGCCGACATAGCCCGGAGGCGCGCCGATCAGGCGCGACACGGTGTGCCGCTCCATATATTCCGACATGTCAAATCTAATCAGTTCGACGCCGAGCGAAGCGGCGAGCTGCTTTGCCACCTCGGTCTTGCCGACGCCGGTCGGGCCCGAGAACAGATAGCTGCCGATCGGCTTCTCGGGTTCGCGAAGGCCTGCGCGCGACAGCTTGATCGAAGCCGACAGCGCCTCGATCGCCTTGTCTTGCCCGAACACCACGCGCTTGAGCGTCGTTTCGAGATGTTTCAAGACCTCGGCATCGTCCTTGGAAACGCTCTTGGGCGGAATCCGTGCCATGGTCGCGATCGTGGTCTCGATTTCCTTGATGCCGATGATCTTCTTGCGCTTGTTCTCCGAGACCAGCATCTGGGCGGCGCCGGATTCGTCGATCACGTCGATCGCCTTATCCGGCAATTTGCGATCGTGGATGTAACGCGACGACAGCTGAACCGCGGCTTCGATCGCCTCGTTGGTATATTTCAGCCGGTGATAGTCCTCGAAATAGGGTTTTAGGCCCTTGAGGATCGCGATGGCATCCTCGACCGTCGGCTCGTTGATGTCGATCTTCTGGAACCGACGCACCAGCGCGCGATCCTTTTCGAAGTGCTGGCGATATTCCTTGTAGGTGGTCGAGCCCATGCAACGGATGGTGCCCGATGCCAGCGCCGGCTTTAACAGATTGGACGCGTCCATCGCGCCGCCGGAGGTGGCGCCGGCGCCGATCACGGTGTGAATTTCATCGATGAACAGGATAGCGTTCGGGTGCGCCTCGAGTTCCTTGAGAACCTGTTTCAGCCTCTCCTCGAAATCGCCCCGATAGCGGGTGCCTGCGAGCAAGGTTCCCATGTCGAGCGAGAACACGGTGGCCGCCGCCAACACTTCCGGCACTTCGCTGTCGACGATGCGTTTGGCGAGGCCCTCCGCGATCGCGGTCTTGCCGACACCGGCTTCGCCGACGAACAGCGGATTGTTCTTCTGCCGGCGGCACAGCACCTGGATGGCGCGATTGATCTCGGAATTCCGTCCGATCACCGGATCGATCTTGCCGTCGCGCGCCTTCTTGTTGAGGTTGACGCAGTAGGTCTCCAGCGCCTCGCCCTTCTTCTTGGCGTCCTCGTTGCCTTTGGTCTCGGTCTCTTCGTCGACGCCGCGCACAGGCCGCGCTTCCGACACGCCAGGCCGCTTGGCGATGCCATGGCTGATGTAGTTCACCGCGTCATAGCGCGTCATGTCCTGCTCCTGCAGGAAATAGGCGGCATGACTTTCGCGCTCCGCGAAGATCGCGATCAACACGTTGGCACCGGTGACCTCTTCGCGTCCCGACGACTGGACGTGGATCACCGCGCGCTGGATCACGCGCTGGAAGCCCGCGGTCGGCTTGGCGTCGTCGGCGCCATCGGTGACGAGATTTTCGAATTCGGTCTCGAGATAGTTGACCAGACTGGTGCGCAGCTTGTCGAGATCGACGCTGCAGGCGCGCATGACGGCTGCCGCATCCGAGTCATCGATCAGCGAAAGCAGAAGGTGTTCAAGCGTCGCATATTGATGATGACGCTCGTTTGCAATCGCCAGCGCACGATGCAGGGATTGTTCTAGGCTTTGGGAAAAAGTCGGCATTCGCGTCCTCTATGGCCCCCAGGCCATCATGATCGCCGTTGCCCGATCAGGCAACAACAACCTTTGTCATATAGTTACACTCGATCGTGGCGGAAGACCGGTTCCGGCCAAACGTTTACGCTCAATTCTACGACATCCGGGGAAATACGGTCAGCTATCCGCGAACGGCGTTTGCCTGGCCGATCGGTCGCATTTCTTCCCGATGCTTGCCGCAAGCTTCTTCCGGTCAGCCTCTTCAGGTAAGCTTGATGCAAAACCCGTTCCTGTTTTGGCGGATTTCGCGCGGCGCTACTTCTTTTCCATCACGCATTGCAGGGGATGCTGATGCTTGCGCGCAAAATCCATCACCTGTGTCACCTTGGTCTCGGCGATCTCGTAGGTGAATATCCCGCACTCGCCTATTCCATGATGGTGGACGTGCAGCATGATCTTGGTCGCGGCCTCGACATCCTTCTGGAAGAATTTCTCCAAGACGTGAACGACAAATTCCATCGGCGTGTAGTCGTCGTTCAATATCAGCACACGATAGAGGTTCGGGCGCTTGGTCTTCGGCTTGACCTTGGTGATGACGGACGTCGCCGGCCCGCTGGTCCCCCCGGAGCGGTTCTCATCATTGCCCATTCCCGGAGCAGATGCGGCGAAGACTGGCGACGCGGACGAATTAGGTCTGGAGGTTAGTTGCAGCATGGCACAGGCGTTCGAAGTCCCCACGGGAAACCGGAAAATGACCGGGCGATGTTCTCCTGCCGGAGCCATCTAAAGTTCCCAGGCACGCATTCCGGATCGCCGCTCCCGGCCCGACCCATCAGCCGGATCGATCAGGCTAGAATATGGGTCCAGCTCCGGCTCGCCGCAAGCGCGCAAATTTCGGTCGGCTATGCGACCCGCGGCGGGCCCGATTCCAGGCTCGGCAATCGGCCTGAGGTTAATCAATTCTGTTGGATTTGACAAAGCAAAGCCACAGGCGGTTTAGGCCGCCCGGATTTTCCGCGCGGCTCTTGTCCGCGCTTGCGCGATCATCTCTCCAAATGCACAACAAAAGAGCCCGGCCAGATGACCGGGCTTTTGACATTCGAAAACAGCAAAAAAGTTATTTACGCGGCAGCCGCCGGCGTGAACTTCGAGACCAGGCTTTCCACCGGCTTGAAGGTCTGCTTGGCGAGATCGCTATAGAGCCCAGCGATCTTCTGCGCGTCGGCGACGAAACTCTCGTAGGCGGACTTCGCGAAATCGGTCTGCAGCTCGAGCGCCTTGTCCAGCGACTTCGCGGTGGAGAGTTTTTCGACGAATGACTTGGTGTCTTCGAACGACTTCTTGGTGTAATCGCCATAAGCGCTGGCGATGGCCTGGAGGCCGGTCTGAACGGTGGCTGCGGAAGCCACGCAGGTCTCGAGGTGTTCCTTGCCGTACTGCTGAATGTCTTCAACCTTGATCATCATGGCGTCCTTTCCGGACTGGATGTGCGATGGATCTGCCCGGAGGTCGCGGCCCTCCTGACATTTCAAGTGTTACTGCGACGCACAAAAAAGTCAAGATTCTTGTGCAATGCACAAATTGTTGACGCAAACAAGCGAAACGCAATTTGCGGCAAACACCGGGGGACTACGCAAGGGTTCCTTAACTTTTTGGAAACTCCAGCCCCCTAACCTGATTCCCGGCCTGCTTGCGCTCCGGGCGGGCACCCGAAAAACGTTCGCGTACAGTCTCTTAGCTAGAATAGCGGCCCAAATTGCCACGCCGCCGGGAAGCTCCGGAAAGGCCGGGCGGTTTGAGCAGGGAAATGTCGCCGGCCGTTGGGCATAATTTAGCCTCACGAACCGGTGATCAAATACAGAAATTGGGGACGGGGAAGTCTATGCTTCGTACAACCTTGGCTTCCTCGCGTGTGTTGCGAGCTGGCGTTTTCGGGCTGGTCACGATCACATCAGCGGTCATCTTCACCACCGATAGCGCCGATGCGCGCCGCTATCACCATCGGCACGTTGCCCACCACGCCCATCACCATGAAGCGCAGGAGAGCTATAGCCCCGCGTTCTCCTCCATCATCGTCGACGGCAATTCCGGCGCAACACTGTCGGCCAACAATCCCGACGGCAGCCGCCACCCAGCTTCGCTGACCAAGATCATGACGCTTTATCTGCTGTTCGAGCGCCTCGACGCCGGCAAGATGAAGCTCGACACCGAGATGGAAGTCTCCGAGCGCGCTTCAGAACAGGCGCCCACCAAGCTCGGGCTGCGCCCGGGTCAAACCATCAAAGTCGAAGACGCCATCAAGGGCCTGGTGACGCGTTCCGCCAACGACGCCGCCGTCGTGATCGCGGAAGCGATTGGCGGCAGTGAGGACGATTTCGCCAAGATGATGACGCGCAAGGCGCGCGCGCTCGGCATGACCAAGACGGTTTACCGCAATGCATCCGGCCTGCCCGACGACGACCAGGTAACCACCGCGCGCGATCAATCGACGCTCGGCCGCGCCATCCAGGACCGTTTCCCGCGCTACTACCGTTACTTCTCGACCGAGGCGTTCAACTATCACGGCCAATCGATCCGCAACCACAATCATCTGCTCGGCAGCGTCGAGGGCGTCGACGGCATCAAGACCGGCTACACCCGCGCATCGGGCTTCAATCTTGTCACTTCGATGCGGCGCGGCAACCGGCACCTGGTCGGCGTTGTCATGGGAGGCCGCAGCGGCGGTTCGCGCGATGCCATCATGCGCAATCTGCTGGCCGAAAATCTGCAAAAAGCCGCGACCACGCGCACCGCTGCTGCGATCACCGAACGCAATCCTGCCGACGCCAATACAGACGAGGCGGATGCCGACGCCGCGCCGCGCAACGCCCCGGAGGTCGCTTCCGCGTCCCCTGAGCCCATCCCGGCACCGCGCGCACCGGCGTTCCGATCGGTCATCGCCGAAGCCACAGCGGCGGTACCGCCGCCGCAGGCAAAACCCGAGCCCGCCCCACTGACTTCCGGGGTAATCCAGACCCAGGCGATCGCCGCCATCCCCGGCTCGTCCGAACCGATGAAGCCGGTCAAGGTCAGGACCGTGCAGGTCAAGGCCGGACAGATAAAACTGGCATCCGCCGCTGCGGCGCAGCCGGCGCCCCCGATCACCAGCGCGATACCGCCGGCACGGGCGGAAGTGCCGGAGACTTCAAGCGCGGTGGTAGCCATAGCTGAGACGAACAAGCCGGACACGAACAAGACCGAAGCCAAGCCTGAACTTGCCAGAACCGAACTGCCGCCGCAGCCGGCGAACCACGGCACCGGAAACGGTATCCTCGGCGTGCTTCCGGCATCGAGCCTACCATCGGCTTCTCCCTCGCAGGCGCTGGCCTACGCCGACCCCACTCCCCGCCCCCAAACACCGCAGCCGCAGCCCGTCTCCCAAATCGGCGCGACCAAGCCGGTTGCCGTCCACAATGGATGGATCGTTCAGGTCGGCGCGCTGGAAAGCGAAAGCGAAGCGCTGCAGCGCATCGACGCGGCGCGCAATCAGGCCCACGGCCTGCTTGCGAAGGCCGATCCGTTCACCGAACCGGTCGTCGCCAAAGGCGACCGCAAACTGTTCCGGGCCCGCTTCGCCGGCCTCGATCACGATCAGGCCGAAGCGGTATGCCGAACGTTGAAGCATTCCGACATCTCCTGCATCACCGTTAGGAACTGATTCATCCGAAATCGTAGGGTGGGCAAAGGCGCTCTTGCGCCGTGCCCACCATGTTCGTGAGTGGCGCCATGGTGGGCACGCGGAGCCTGTCATCGGGCGGCGCTTCGCGCCGACCCGTTGGCTCTGCCCACCCTACGATTTCTGTATTCCGGACCAAGCGCGTTCGTCGCGGCACAGCAAATCCGCGTCCCGAAAACTTCTCGTCAAGGTTTAAGGGCTAGAACTGAAATCAGCGATCGACCACGCCGGACAACGGTGGGCGGCAAAGGGGCGTCGGCCGGAGAACAAGACAGCAGCAACTCGCGGGTTCGTGGCGTTTAGTGGCGTTGCCGGAGTTAGCTGTGATGCGTGCGAAGCAGAGTATCCTTAGCCTCGTTTACACGGGCGGCGAGGTACGTCGACCCCCCCTGGTCGGGATGCAGTTTCTTCATGAGCGCGCGGTGCGCCCTTCCGATCTCGTCGCGCCCCGCCCCCGGCTGCAGGCCAAGGATCTGATAGGCCTCCTCGTCCGTCATTTTGCCGCTCGGCGCCGGGCGGCGCTGCCCCCCTGCCGCGTTACCTTGCGCGTCCTGACGCCAGGCGGGAAACCGGCGGTCCAGATAGCTTTCAAGTAACGACACGCTCTCGGTATCGAAACCCGAGATCATCGCGGTCAATTGCGACAGGTCGAACTCTCCGAGGAAACGGCCGGCATGGGGCCCGGCCACGATCTGGCCGCGGAGCTCACCGCTGTCGTGATCGAGGACCATATCGAGGAACTCCGAGCGCACCCGGGAGGTCTTTCCCGGCGAGCGCTGTGCGCCACCTCCAAACATCCCACCGACATTGAAACCTGAAGCCCCGAACGGCGACCAGCCCAATAGCCCGGCGCCGAAGATGCCGAGCGGCACGGCCACCGCAAGCTCGCCCTTGAGGCCGGTAAAGGCTGCAACCGCGAGCGCGACGATGCCGCCGCCGATCTTGATGGCGCGCGCCAGCACGACCGGATTGGCCGCGCGAAACATCTGCAGCAGCAAATAAAGAACAATGACGGCGACCACGCCGACGATCAGAGTAGGCATGACCTCTATATAGTGGGATCGGCGGTAAAAAGCATGCCGCTCCCCGCCGCCGAAAAGGCGCCCGAAGCAAAAACCCGCATGGCGTTGTCAACAGGGGTTCATTAATCTTCGATCTGATCGCAGCGGACAGTCATGGAGTGCGCGATGGCGGCAGACGGACTGACAACCATCCCAAGCAGCTACGGGCCGAAAGATACCATGGACAGGCTCGAGGCCGAGGTGAAGGCCAAGGGCATGATGGTGTTTGCCCGGATCGATCATGCCGCTGGTGCGGCGGCGGTTGGACTGTCGCTGCAGCCGACCGAGGTTTTGGTTTTTGGCAACGCCAAGGCCGGTACGCCTTTGATGCATGCGGCGCAGACCATCGGAATTGACCTGCCGCTGAAAGTGCTGGTCTGGCAGGATGAATCCGGCAAGACGTGGCTGTCGTATAATGATCCGGCTTGGCTCGTGAAACGGCACGGGCTCAGCGGCACGGAAACGCCGGTCGGCGTCATGACGGCGGCCCTCAACGCTGTGGCGAAAGCGGCAACGACGGGGTGATCCCCGGCGGCTTGGCGTTTTTCGCAATCACTTCATCTGGCCAAGCAGCTTGGCCGCGCCAGAGCCGGATTTCGACAACCGCAGCAACGCCTCACGGCCGCCGGCGGCATAGGCGGCGGCGGCGCGCAACAGCTCGCGCAATTGGGCCGCTGCGCCCGGATCGAACCTGCACCACGCGCCGCCAGTCAGGCGCGCGATCTCGCGGAACGCCTGCTCAGCGGTATCGTCATGGCCTTCCTGAAACATGAACACCGGTACTTTGAGCAGCCCGAGTTCGCCGGCCTTGACGCAGAGCTCGTCGACCTTCTCCTCCATGGCGTCGCCGACGAACACCACGGCGCGCACCGCGGAGGCGACAGCCTCGCGGCGGGCTTCCGACAAGACCTTGCCGATCTGGGTGTTGCCGCCACGGCAATCGATCTTGCTCATCAGCTTTGCCAGTTGCGCGCTGTCGGAGATCCACCCCGAGGCGCGGCACTCGCTGAGGCCGCGATAATAGACGAGGCGGATATCGAGACTGCCCAGTGACGCCGCCTCGCGAAACATGTCGGCCTGCAGCGCACAGGCCATATCCCAGGTCGGCTGCCGGCTCATGGTGGCATCGAGCGCGAACACCAGCCGGCCCCTGGCGCCGGGAGCATGCGGTGACATCGCGCGGGCCTTGGCGACGAAGGCGGCGATGTCGTCCGAAGCCGACGATTTTGTCTCGGGCAGCGAACCGGT
>Ga0209217_1000272_pt1 | contig 13228 bp, 9 predicted proteins | sample JacPinW_OM3H0_M2_FD_187957 | JGI IMG/M metagenome (GOLD analysis project Ga0209217, IMG submission 187957) | Forest soil microbial communities from Algoma, Ontario, Canada - Jack Pine, Ontario site 1_JW_OM3H0_M2 (SPAdes) (version 2) | ecosystem: Environmental > Terrestrial > Soil > Boreal...
GCAGCTCTTGCGCCGACTGCGCGGCGGCGGCCCGCGCCTCGTGGCTGCGGGCCGATCGGCTCGCCGCTCCGAGCTGCCACAGCTTGTCGATGATCACCGCCCAGCTCCACACCGAGGCGGCGAGGAGCAACACCAGTACTCCCTTGACGACAACATCGGCGTTGACGAACAGGGCAAGGATCGAGAGGGATGCCGAGGGGTCGTTCACGATTGGCCTCTGCAGTTCATTTCGTGAGCCGGAAGGGCGGAGAATATTGCGCGCCGTCGGTTGGCAACACGAGACAGGGATCGTGGCGATTTCGTGGAGACCACACCCGCGTCAGAAACGCTGGGTCAGCCCGGCGAGGAACGTTCGACGCGGACCAAATTGCGGCGCAAAGACCCCAAGCCCGGTGCCGCTGCGAATCTGGTACACCTGGTCCAATAGATTGATGACATCGAAGCGCACCTCGAGCCCCTTGTAGATCCCGGTCTCGATCGGCTGCACGATGCTGAGATTTACCTGCTGATATCCGGGGAGGGCACGCCCATTCGGATGGTCACTTCCCGCTCTGAGACCGCTGCCGGTGATCAGGTCGGCGGCAAAGCGGGTATTGTAAGGAGGGAGCTTATATTTGATACCGGCAGATGATGTGTAGGTCTGGTCGTGATCAGTATGGATGAAGTGACTCGCGATATAGGCTAGATTCTCCGGGGAGAAGTTGAATTGCGACGACGTGATGTTTTTTCCCAGCTCTTGCGACGCCGCGAAATTGCCGTAGAACGCCCAGTTGTCGATCTCGTAACTGAGGCTCAGTTCGACACCTTTGACCATTCCTTTCTGGTAGTTGAACGGGGTGAAAAGGATTGGCGCACCGAACTGGCCTTCGTCGAGTAGGTTGCTGGCCAGCTTGTAATAAGCGTCGATTCCGCCCTTGAGCCCAGGCAGAATGATTTGAGTGGCGCCGACATCAAAGTAATGCGCTCGTTCCGCCTTCGCTATTGAGTTCTCGGTAACGGCCGGTGCGGCGGTCGTGTTGGCAAACCGCGCGATCGTCGTGTTCGCGACGAGCTCGAAGGGGGGCGGCGTGAAATAGCGCGCATAGCCCGCATGAAATGCCGTCGTCTCGGTTGGCTGCCACACCAAATTGGCGCGCGGGCTGAGCTGGCGCTCGCTGACGAACTCGGCAAACTGGTCGTAACGCGCGCCGAAATTGAGCGTAACGGTCGGGACGATCTTCCATTCGTCTTGCAGATAGTAGCTGTAGATCCACCCGGTCTTGCTGTTCGAATCGAAGATCGAGAGCGGCTGGTCCGTGGTCTGCATGCCGGTCTCGTCGACCGGCAGGACGTTTGACGTAGTGCTGAACGGCGAGCGCTCGCGCTGGATATAAAACCCGCTGCGCAAGGTGTGCTCGGGGGAAACCCGCCAGCTGCCGTCGCCCTGCACGCCGCTCGCCCAGCTCTGCCGGTAGGCGGTCTGGGCAATGCCGTTGAACAGCAGGTCACCGACCGGGTTACCCGGAGAGAAGTAGACGTCGCTGTACCGGGTGAATCCGGCGACCTGGAAATCGAAATCGCCGACGTGCTTTTGCCAGGCGAGGATCCCGAAATGGTTGATCTGGCGCTGGTTTTCGTTGAGCGCCGCCGAGGCAAAGTCGCTCGTGCCGTCGACGGTCAGCCCCAGCCCCGGGGTCTGGCCCGCGACTTGCGGGATCTGAAACTGGCTGCGCGAAACGCCGAGCATGGCGGTCAATCTTGACGTCGGGTCGATGATGCCGGAGACGTAGGCAAAACCGCGTGTCTGCTGGGTGTTGTCGTGGATCGCGTTGAAGGTCGGTGCCGGGTTCTCGATCCCCAGGGCATTTTGCAGGTACTCGCCGGTGACGTAATAGTCGACCTGTCCGACACGGCCGCCCCATTCCGCACTCGGGTAGATCGTCGACTGCGAGCCACCATACATCGTCACCGAGCCCCCCGGATCGAGGGTTCCGGTCTTCGTCTGGATGTCGATGATCCCGGAGGTGCGCAAGCCGTACTGGGCCGGCAGGCTGCCGGTGATCAGCGCCACGGAATTGGCAAGCCGCGTCTGCAAGGCCTGTCCGAAGACATTGATTCCCTCCGGCAACTGAACTCCGTTGATGCGGAATTGCACATTGGCGTGCTCGTTCCGCACATGCAGCTGCCCGAACGAATCCTGGGCAACCCCGGGAGCCTGGAGCAGGAGCTGATTGAAGGATTGGTTGTCGCCCTGCGGCTGGGTTTCGATTGCCTGCCGGCCGAAATCATAGACGGTGGCGCCAAGGCTCGGCTGGATCTGCTGGCGCGCAATGTCGAGCTGCTTGGCGACGACGTCGAGGTCGAGCGCCACGCCGCCGGCGGCGGGCGAGGGCTCCTGCGAAGTGGCGGTGCCGGCGGCAAGAAGGACAGCAGCAACAGGGAGAAGTATCGTGGAAACGCCTCGCGTTCCCACGCGTATCGGGTTTGTCATCGAGTTCCTCGCGTAGATGGCCCGCGGCAGCGACGCCGCGGCGCTCAGTCAGGTGGATGGAGCCGGCTTCAAGCGCGAGGAGGTGCGCGGGAACGGAAAAGTAGATAGGACCCGACGGGAGTGACGACCGCCTTGAGCACCGTCGGGGGAAGTGCGGCGTGAGCTGGCGGGAGTGCTGCAGCGAAGCCGACCGGTGCGGCGCTGTGATGACCGAGCACAAAGCAGGTCTGGCAATCGCGCTCCACCGCTCCTGGGGCGTCGTTCCCGGTTGCCGAAGCGGCCATCAAAACCGCAGGCGCGCCCGGACAATAGAACGGAAGCCGGTGATGGTGCTCAGCAAACAGCGTCGCCTGCAGGAGGATCGCAAAAACGCCGAGAAGGGCAGCCGTGCGGCGCCGCGTCAGCAGCCTCGGCGTTTGCGCTGTAACCTTTGCGGCGAATCTCGAACGCACGTTAATCCTATAACCTCCGGTAGTATAACCCCAACGCCCCCAGGTGATACGGTATAACAATTGTCCAAGCCTGCGAACCCCTTTCGCGGTTCCGGTCCCTGTCCTATGCTGAAATTATTGAACGGGGGAAACCTGATGAGATCCGCCCTTGCCGCGCTCGCCCTGCTGGCTCTCTTCACTTATCCGGGCGAACTGCGCGCGGCCGCGGCAGACCTCCAAATCGTTCTCGCCGCCGATGTCTCGCGCAGCATTGACGATGGCGAATTCGACCTGCAACGCAAGGGCTACGCCGCCGCCCTGACCGATCCGCGAGTCTTGACGGCGATCTACGGCAGGGCGAATGGCGCGCTCGGCGTGTGCTACGTCGAATGGTCGGGCGAAGAGGAGCAGCAGGTTGTGGTCGACTGGACGGAGATCCGCGACGAGGAGGATGCCGCCAGCGTTGCCGCGGCCATTCTGGCCGCGCCGCGTTCCTTCATGGGGCGCACCTCGATCAGCGCCGCGATCGATTTCTCAATGGCGCGCTTTGCCGCGGCGAAGTGGCAGGCCCCGCGACGCGTCATCGACATCTCCGGCGACGGCACGAACAATTCAGGACCTTCCGTCACTGACGCGCGCGATCAGGCAATTGCGAACGGGGTGACGATCAACGGGCTGGCGATCGTCAACGACCGCCCCAATCTGGGCTATTCCGCCCACACCCAGCCGCCGGGAGGCTTGCCGCTTTACTACCGCCAAAACGTGATCGGCGGACCCAACGCCTTTCTAATCGTCGTCAAGGATTTCAATTCCTTTGCCGATGCCATGGCCAACAAGCTGGCGAAGGAGATCGACGTCGCCGGCGGCGCCGGGAAGCTGGCATTCTCTCTAAAGTGATCGCGAGCCGAAGACGCTGACGGAGCGGGCCGCGCGCATATTTAGGCGCTCCGCTTTCACCTCGATCGTTACATGACTGAGACCAGGAGGTTTGCCAAACGTCCTTTGCAGAAGTTGGCGTCTGCGGCTCGTGTGACACGATCGTCGTGACAACCGCGTTTTGACCCGGCCCGACCCGCCACCCGACAGAAGCGCCGTGCTCAAACTCGTGCCGCGATGGCCAACTCCCGAGGCATTGCCCGCCCCGCTATCGCCAGTACGGCCCGCAAAACCGAACTCCTTTGCTCCTCGGCTGATCGTGGCGGGGATCGTCCTGGGCGCAAAGTTAAGCCGCCCGACCACATCCCCCACATCGCTTCCTTGATATCGCCGCAGAATCAGCCACCATTTGACTGGGAAGTAGTCGGCGAGTCCCGGGGGCTGATACACGGGAATGCGGGTCCAGAAATCCCGTTGTTACCGCAGCCCTAGCTGGGTGTCGAAGGAAGGTGTCATGAAATCGACGCTGTACGCCGAAAGCAGCCCGTCCCGGAAAACGACCATGAGACGAGCGTTGGTCGTTGCAACGGCACTGGTCCTGGGGGTGCCCGCCACGTCGGCCCTTGCCCATGATCCAGACGATTATCAGGGCATCTTTAATCACTTTTATGATCATCTGGAGCACCAGCAGTTCCACGAACAGTTCAACGCCGAGCACAACGCGGCGCATTGGCGGGGTTTTGCGAATCCTCAGCAACACGAAGACTGGCACGGCGCCTACGGAGCCACCCACGGGCAGTTCCATGAGGACCATCCAGCTACATGGCATGACCACTCCGGTTACGGCTATTACGGTTATCGCCCATACATAGGATACCAACCATACGGTTACGGCGGTTGGTATCGCGGCTACTGACCGCAGCCACTCTTCGTGGTCTGTTCGTCAGCCTCGGTCGACAGCCGCCAAGACCGTCGAGTGGCCGCTCGCGAACCATTAGCTTGGGAAAGCAGCCGTGGAACAAACGAGCTTTGTCCCGACCGGTGATCCGTGCTAGGCAGCGGATTGGGCGGACGGGAATCCTGAGAGAATTAGGGCCAAATACGTCCTCGCGTGATGCGACTCTTATGGCTCAGATGCTTGGTCGTCCTCTTGTCGCTGGCTCTTGTTTGCGGCAATGCCCACGCTGCGCTGCATTTGGGTGGCGCTCATCGCGAGCCCTGTCCTGAAGAACACGCCCACCACACCGGAAAAACCTCACAGCATCAGCGCAGCAAGGCACTTACCTGCTGCTGCGACTGTCTGGGCTGCACCTCCGCCGCCTATCTTCCACCCGAGCTCGGCGTCACTCTGGCGGAACTCCCGGCGCGGGTTCACTACGACGCATTCACCGCGTCCCTCTGCGGCCGGACGCTGCTGCCCGAACCCGGTCCTCCCAGACCCGGCACGCTGAGCTAACCCGGCGCGTGCCTGCGCGTCGGGTTAGGGTCGCTTGCCCGAAGGCTGGCGCGTGGCGGCCTGCCCCTGTTCATTCCAGCACACCCGTTTCGGCGGCAGGCATCAGGCCCGATGCGCTTCTCTGCCTGCTGCCGGCAAGGAAAATCCAGATGATTACGCGACTTTACCGCCTTTTGGTGATGAGCCTGGCGCCGATCGCCCTCATCGCCTGCATGAGCTCCGCCCCGACAATCGCGGAAGAAGCTGCCGCGGTGCCGCTCGGGATCGATCTCGGCGGCTCCGGTCCTGTGACGGCGAGCCCCGAACCAGGAGCGCTAGCCGCGGTAGCGGCTGTGGGTGAAACCCCTGCCGCGCACCGGCAACACACGGGGGAAATGCACATGGCGCACGGAGCACAAAACGACGCGCACGGCACCGGCACGGTCAATACAGTCGACCCGGCCCAGCACAAGGTCAACGTCAGCCATGCGCCGATCCCGGAGATCGGCTGGCCGGCCATGACAATGGAGTTTCCGGTGGCGCCTTCCGTCGATCTCAAGGGGGTCAAGCCCGGCACGCGCGTGGACTTCACGATCGAGAAAGGCCAGGGCGGCATGTATGAGATCAAGGCGATTACGCCGGCGGGAGGCGGCCGATGACCGCACACCGCAACGGGTTCCTTTCCGGCGCGCCCTTTACGCGCCGCCGATTCATCCAAGGAGCGGCTGCAACCGGCGCGATCTCGCTCGCTTCCTGGCCATCGCGCCGCGCGCTTTCCGCGCCCGGCCGAGCGCCGGTGCTCAGCGGCACCGAGTTTCAGCTCGAAATCGGCGCGATGCCGATCAACATCACCGGCCGGCCGATGACCGCAACCGGCATCAACGGCCAGGTCCCCGCCCCGATCCTGCGCTGGCGCGAGGGCGATACCGTGACCCTTGCCGTCACCAACCGGCTCTCCGAGCCGAGCTCGATCCACTGGCACGGGATACGCACGCCCTCGCCGATGGACGGCGTGCCGGGCCTGAGCTTCCCCGGGATCGCCCCCGGCGAAACCTTTGTCTACCGTTTCCTAGTGCCCCAGAGCGGCACCTATTGGTACCACAGCCATTCCGGGTACCAGGAGCAGACGGGCGTCTACGGGCCGATTGTCATCGAGCCCAAAGGTGGTTACGCCCAGCGCTTTGATCGCGACTATGTCGTAATGCTGTCGGATTGGAGCAACGAGAACCCGGAGGCCATTGTCAGCAATCTGAAATTCGACTCCAGCTACTATAATTTCGGGCAGCGCACGATCGGCACTTTCTTTGACGATGTCGAGAAAAAGGGCCTCGCCGCAACGGTGGCGGATCGCATCGAGTGGGGCAAGATGCGCATGGACCCGACCGACATCCTCGACGTCAGCGGCGCCACCTACACCTACCTCGTCAACGGCCAATCGCCCGGCGCCAACTGGACGGCGTTGTTCGGCCCTGGCGAGCGGGTGCGGCTGCGCTTCATCAACGGCTCGACGATGAGCATCTTCGATGTGCGCATCCCCGATCTGCCGATGACCGTCATCCAGGCCGACGGCAACGATGTCGAGCCGGTCACCGTCGACGAATTCCGCATCAGTGTCGCCGAGACCTACGATGTGATCGTGCAGCCCAAGGCCGACCGCGCCTACACCATCTTCGCCCAAGCCGAGGACCGCGAGGGCTTTGCCCGCGGCACGCTGGCTCCGCGCCCGGGTATGGCGGCGCCGATCCCGGCGATGGGCCCGCGGCCGCAGCGCACGATGGCCGACATGGGCATGGGCGGCATGGATCACGGCTCGACGCCCGGGATGCAGATGAACCATGGCTCGATGCCCGGGATGCAGATGGACCACGGGTCGATGCCTGGGATGGCCCATGGCGCCACGGCCGGGATGGCGGGAATGGCGGCTGGAGCGCCCGCGCAACCGCTAAAGCCCAGCGTCGAGGTCGACAGTGTTGCCGAGATGCCGACCGAACGGCTCAATAATCCAGGTGAAGGCTTCCCCCCGGGGCGCCGCGTGCTGACTTACGCCGATTTGCGCGCTATCAGGCCCGGCATCGATGCGCGACCTCCTTCGCGCGACATCACCCTCCACCTCACCGGCAACATGCAGCGCTTCATCTGGGGGTTCGATGGCAAGAAGTTCTCGGAGGCCGAGCCCATCGTGCTGAAGCTCGGCGAGCGGGTGCGCTTTGTGCTGATCAACGACACCATGATGGAGCACCCGATCCATCTGCACGGGCTGTGGAGCGAGCTGGAGAACGGGCATGGCGAGTACCGCCCCTACAAGCATACGATCAACGTCAAGCCGGGGGAGAAGCTGAGCTATCTCGTCAGCGCCGACACCCCGGGCCGCTGGGCGTACCACTGCCATCTCCTCTATCACATGGAGCTGGGCATGTTCCGGGAGGTGCGCGTGACATGATCGCCCTCCGGATCTCCTCGCTCGCCGCTGCCCTTGCCGTGCTTGCGATCGCCGCCGCGGCGCAAACGCCGCCCGCTCAGGGTCAGCCCCAGCTGATGCCGGGCATGGAACCGGTCGGCGCCGTGCAACCGGTCATGGACCAACCCATTCTCGCCCACGTCATCTTCAGTCAGCTCGAGGGCCGCTTCAACGGCGCCAACACCGAGTTCCGCTGGGAAGGTCAGGGATGGGTCGGCACCGATTACGACAAGCTGTGGATCAAGTCGGAGGGTACGCTCAGCAAGGGCGCACTCGACGACGGCCAGCAGCAGTTCCTCTACGGCCGTGCGATCACGACCTATTTCGATCTCCAGGGCGGGCTGCGGAGCGATATCGATTCACGTCCCACCCGCAATTGGGCCGCCTTCGGCATCCAGGGCCTCGCTCCTTACTTCTTTGATCTAGAGGTCACCGGCTTTGTCAGCGGCCAAGGCCACCTGGCCGCCAAGCTCGAAGCTTCCTACGACCTGCTGCTGACGCAGCAGCTCATCCTGCAGCCGCAAGTCGAGTTCAACATTTACAGCAAGGGCGATCCGGCCCGCCTGGTCGGCGCCGGGTTTTCCGACATCGATACCGGCCTCAGGCTGCGCTACGAATTCAGCCGGAAATTCGCGCCCTATATCGGCGTCGTCTACGAGGGGAAATTCGGGCAGACGGCCAATTTTGCGCGGCGAGCAGGCGAGAGCACGGGCGATGTGCGCTTCGTCGCCGGCCTGCGGGTGTGGTTCTGAGCCGGGATGATCATGCGCAGCATCCTCGCCACCGTCGCGATCACCTTGGCGATGGTCCTGATCGGCGGGGCCGTCTTCGTCTATTCCGGCGCGTATGACATCGCCGCCACCGCCCCGCATTGGCGGATCACTGAATGGATCTTGGAGACGGCCCGGGTGCGCTCGATCAAGGCGCATGCGACCGGCATCACAGCACCGGCCGGGCTCGGTGATCCGGCCCGGATCCCAATGGGCGTCGACCATTTCGCGGCGCATTGCGTCGTCTGTCACGGCGCACCCGGAGTGCCCAAAGGCGACATCGCCGACGGCCTTTATCCGCCGCCTCCCGATCTTGCTGTTACCGCCAAGCGCTACAGCGACGGCGAGCTGTTCTGGATTATTAAGCACGGCATCAAGATGACCGGCATGCCGGCTTGGGCTGACCACAGCGATCAGGAGGTCTGGGCGACGGTGGCCTTTCTACAAAAGTTGCCGGGCATGAGCGAGGAGGACTACGCCCGACTCGTGATGGCAAGCATTGCCCGAGGCGGCCACGTTCATCCCGACGGTACGGATCATGACGATGCGCGTCCCGGCCCGGCCGGCGCCTCTCAGCCCCAGCCGTGATCTGCGGAACCACCTGTCCGACGCGCGGCCGCGGAGCGGACGAGCGACGGGCGGCGAGCCGGAGGTCTTCGATCGCGGATATAAGGCGTTCCATTGCGGCAACCACGATCCAAGAATTGCTATATTCATATTGTATCCCTGATATCGATGTGAGCACTGGGAACGGAGCGTTTCAACTTATGGATGATAATTAGCTGCAGATTCGCTGTATTTGCGACGATCACCGATCCTCGACCCAACCTTTTGTTGTGTTATTTCCGGCTGACGGTAGCCGAGGGCGCCCGCTGGCCCGACGTGGTTTCGGCGCCGCGCGGGCTGGCTGTCGACCTGCGGCAGCTCGCAGGACATAATCAGTGCCGGCTCCTTGGACTGCCTGCCAATGACGAACCGCCGCGACCTCTTTCCGCCGATCGATCCTTACCGGACGGGCAGCCTGCGGCTCGATGGCCGTCACACGATGTACTGGGAGCAGTCGGGGAACCCGCGGGGCGCGCCGGTGCTGTTCCTGCATGGCGGTCCTGGCGCCGGTGCCACCGCGGTGCACCGCCGGTTCTTCGATCCGGGGTACTGGCGCATCGTGATCTTCGATCAGCGCGGGGCCGGGCGGTCGAGAGCACGGGCGATCTGCGCTTCGCGTTCGGCATTCGCACCTGGTTTTTGAGGGGGCGACCATGCGCACCATGATCGCCTCCATCCTCATAGCTGAAGGATGTCGGGGCGAGGAACGTCACGAATTTACCTCGCATGTTGACCCTCAAACGACGGGTCACGGAGTAGGTATTGCTCAAATCAAAGGGTCAACGGGTTGAAACGGCAATACGTGAACAGACTGCAAAACCATCGCAAGTGGTCGTTGCTCGGCAGCATCGGGTTCGCGCCATTTGTCGAACCTAAGTTCTAACCGATTCCGCGTTTGGCCAACCTCCACGATCGCGTCGACAAGAAAGCCATCACCGTTGGTGCGGTTCGGGAGGCACGCCTGTGCCACTGGGTTACCATCTATCGATAATGTCACCACCTGATTGTCGAACAGGCGGTTGATACAATCGAGCAGGACCAGATACCGGCCTGGCCGCTCAACGAGCAAATCGATCTCGGCCTTTGGTCCGAGGCACCAATGGAACTGCGTTGGTAGACCGTGCTCCGGAATGGCCCCCTCGCGAGCGCCGATACCACTTATCGGCCTCCAGGAATTTATCGGTTGATTGAGGTCTTCGACGGCTTTCGGCTCGGAGGGGCCGTGCCGAAGTCCGATCCGATGGGGCAATCCGAGGGCATCGACCAGGCCAAGGCGGCGCAGAGTTGCGAAGAAGTGCTGGGCACACGCCTCCAAAGACCATTCATTCTCGGCATGCACACGCCCCCAAAATGCCATCGCATCTCGGCGCGTGCGGTCCCGGTACAGCGCCGTCACCGCGGTCTCGAGCGACTCGCTATCAGGTGCCAGTGTAGTTAGTCCAGTCACCCCGTCCAACAACGCGTCGGCCGTTCCTGTAAGCCCATGGCCTATCGCCGGCGTGCCGCTGGCGATTGCTTCGACGTAGATCTGGCCGAAAGTCTCCTCACGGCTGGGTGCCACAATAATATCGGCAGCTGCGTAGATAAGCGCTATTTTATTGGGGTCCTCGATATAACCCAATGTCCTGAAGATATCCGGAGGGAGATCTAGCTCTTCCGCTCCGAGGCCCATCGCGACGAAAAGAAGGCCCGGCAACCGCAAACTGCGGACGAGTGATTGCACCTGGTCGGCTCCCTTGCGCCCATCGGATATCACGGTCGCGGGGAAAAACACGATGAAACGATCCTGCGGGAGATCCAATATCTCCCGGCAGGCTCGCCGATCGCGGGGCCGAAATAGATCAACGGGAAAACCATACGAAATTCGCTCGATGGGCGGCGCATCAGTCCCAGAGAAGGCCGAGCGGGCCATCTCCACGGTCCAAGCCGATTGGCCCAGTAGCATGGGTGGTCGTGCGGAGCGATAAAGAAGTCTTTTACCGTTCCAAGCGCCGGCGATCAGATTAGGCGCGAGTTGCGGAGCTTCATCAGGAGTCGGACAAGAGGCGTCGCATCCTGTCCGATATCGTTGGCAGGCACCAGGATAGGCACAGCGGCCCGTCACCCACCAAAGATCGTGGAGCACAATGAGACTCGGCCATTTCTCGAACACCTCCCTCAAGACAAATGGCGAAATATTAGCGCCATGAACATTTCCGAGCAGAACCAGATCGGGCTCATGTTCAGCGATATGTCCTGCCAGTTCCGTAGGGTCGTAGCCCTTTCCGTTGGATGCCGCCAAAGTTCCTTCTCGGAATGCGACGGCCGAAACGTCGCATCCGCCTCGGCGCAGTGCTTCAGCTAATCGGCCGTGCGCGATTCCGGCGCCATAGTGCCAGCCAAGGTCGTTGAGCAGCGTAACGCGTAGGCGCCTCGAAAAATCGGGACGAGACCGTTGCCTTGGCGCCGGTTGATAGCCGCTTCGCTCGAGGAAAAGCTGCCGAACCGTGATCAGTTCTGCCTTGAAGCGGCTCTCGATGCTGGTCTTTTGGTCATCATGCTGTCGATAGCGGGCGATGGGTCGGCCAATTACATGAAGCTGCGCGCGCTCGACAGCGAATCGTAGCCATAGCTCGTAGTCCATGCTGTAGAAAAGCGTCGTATCTACGTATCCGCCGGCTCGGTGCCATAGCTCGCGCGTAAAAAAGACCTCAGGCTGATAGAAAAACTGTCCGGCATTCCAGCCGCAGTCTAGATCCAAGAGATCATCGAGCGGAAGCGGGCCATCGCTGCACGCTGTCACATGCTCGTAGACGAGCTTGCCGTCGCGATAAAGTTCTGCAATGCCGGCCACGATTTCGGCGCGAGAGGTTGCAAACGCTATCGCCATTGCGAAGAGCGCGCCAGGCGCCAACATGTCGTCGCTGTTGAGCCAAGTGAGGATTTCGCCGGTTGCGATCGCCATCCCTTTGTTGATCGCGTGACTCTGCCCGTCATCTTTTTCGCTGATGACGTAGTCGAGTTGGTCGCGGTAACGTTCGAGCACCGCACCAGTCTCATCGGTGGAACCGCCGTCGATCACGATATATTCGAGATTCGGGTAGCCTTGCCCAAGCGCAGAAAGAATGGTTTCTTCGATGAACCTGCCTTGATTGAAGGACGGCGTGACAATCGAGATGCGCGGCCATGGCCGTCCATCGGGTAGCCCGCTCGGTATGGCGAAATAGGGCGTCGGTGCTTGGTAGGGCCAGCATGCATAGCCAGATCGCGCGACAGAATCGGCCGTGAGGCAGCTTAGTTGGAGCGAACGCAGTATATCGGCAAGCTTGGGTCCCGCGCTCGGCACTGCATTGAGGAAATCGCGCTCGATCAGCAGGGCGCTCAGGATGCTCCAATCCGCTGGGCGAGCGCTCGCCGCCAAGCGGGGCAGCCGATTTTTCGTCCGGAGAACCCGAAAACCGGTCGACCGGTTCTCATCACTCTGGACGATACCGGTCGCAACGAGATTGTCGAGGTGTCCCTCGGCTTTGAGGTCCGGTCCATACCACACCAGCATGGCGTTACTGGCCAAGTTGTCGGCTAGTTCACTGAGCTCGGAGGACGATATTTCCTCGGCAGGCCCTGTGATAACAGCGAGCCGCCAGCGGAGCGGGAATACCCGCAACGACTTGGTAATCCCGCCGTGAAAGAATACGATAGACTGCGGCCCCGCCTCGGTCTCCGTCTGCCGAATTAATTCGCGCAGTTCGGCCAGCGAATCGTGGGCGCAAAGCAACGCGAGCTCCTCAGGGGCCGGTGCGGATTCGACCACGAGTCGTATCGTGGCCGGGCACGGACGGAAGAATATGACGCCATCTCGAACTTCGGACCGAATGAAGTCGATCAACGTGCCGTCAGGCGTGGGTGCCACGATAGGGGCGTCACCGAAGGTCATGCGGGCTGATCCGGGCGAAGATTGGGCATTCCGCGCACGATGGGTCAGAGAGCGGCTTGGGGATGAGATCACGGCCGAAGAAAACAGCAAGCGCTGGCCAAGGCGCCATCTTTGACGTTTGCATCTTGACTGCCGGGAGCCACGTCATCTCTGAAACATCGCCTTGCGCGCCAGCCTGATGAGTGGTGCGATACGCCGCCGGCGCGAGTTTTGTAATTCAGCCAATTGCTTCTCAGGCAATTGCTTCTCAGTCAATCGGAGCGCCTGTT
>Ga0209217_1000274_pt1 | contig 13203 bp, 9 predicted proteins | sample JacPinW_OM3H0_M2_FD_187957 | JGI IMG/M metagenome (GOLD analysis project Ga0209217, IMG submission 187957) | Forest soil microbial communities from Algoma, Ontario, Canada - Jack Pine, Ontario site 1_JW_OM3H0_M2 (SPAdes) (version 2) | ecosystem: Environmental > Terrestrial > Soil > Boreal...
CAATCCGCTCCAGAACGTCAACGACATCAAGGCGCAGGTCGCGGCCAACGAGAAGGGTGTGCAGGAGCTGCACAAGATGGTGGCGCAGTTCACGCTGCCGGTGGTGAAAGCCTACATGCAGCATGTGCAGGACAACGCGGCGGAGAGCGTGCGCCGGGTCATCGACCGCCTGCACGATTCCACCTTCGAATACGAGATGGATCAGGGCACCGTGATCAAGGTGAAGATCACGGTCGACAAGGAGAAGCGGCAGGCAACGGTGGACTTCACCGGCACCTCGCCACAGCAGAACACGAATTTCAACGCTCCCGAGCCGGTGACGCGCGCGGCTGTGCTCTATGTCTTTCGTGTCATGGTGGACGACGACATTCCGATGAATGCGGGCTGTCTCCGGCCGATCAACATCATTATCCCCAGGCGCTCGATGCTCTCACCGGAATATCCTGCGGCGGTCGTGGCCGGCAATGTGGAGACATCCCAGGCCGTGACGAATTGCCTGTTCGGCGCCTTGGGCGCGCTCGCGGCGGCACAGGGGACGATGAACAATGTCAACTTCGGCAACAGCAAGTATCAGTACTACGAGACTATCTGCTCGGGCTCGCCCGCAGGGCCGGGCTTCCCCGGCACCGATGCCGTGCACACCCATATGACGAATACCCGCCTCACCGATCCGGAAATCCTCGAGTTCCGATATCCGGTGCTGCTCGAAGATTTTCATATCCGCAAAGGCTCGGGCGGCCGCGGCAAATGGAGCGCGGGCGACGGCGTGCGCCGGACCATCCGCTTCCTGGAAAGAATGGATTGCACAATCTTGTCGGGGCATCGCCGGGTGCGGCCATTCGGACTCGCTGGGGGCGAGCCCGGTCAGCTCGGGGAGAACTGGGCGCGCCGCAAGGATGGGCGCCTCGAACACCTTGCGGGATGCGATGAGACGGTGATCGATGCCGCCGAGGCCGTCATCATCCAGCCTCCGACTGCCGGCGGCTATGGCACACCCGATGACTGATCGAATTGATGTGTAGGGTGGGTTAGCCGCAACAAGTCGGCTGCTGGCAGTCGACTTGTGCGGCGTAACCCACCATCAAAGACTTCAGCAGCGGACGCGCGGCGGCAGGTTACGCCTGGGAGCCGGCGCGAGCCGGCTGCCCACGCTAACCCGCCCTACACGAATATCCGCGGCTCAGGTTTGCTGGATCGCCGAGACGAGCCAGTGCCCGCCGCGGTGGCGCATGAAGGTCCACACTTCGGTGGCTTCGTCCGGACCGCCCTGAACCACGCGCCCGCTGTCGCGCTCGACCGTCTGATCGTCGAGCGAGTAGCGCAGCGCCACTGTTGCGTATTCGGTTTCGCCTTCGCGCCATGCCTCGGCAAGATCGCCCTGCAGAAGCTTCACGTCGGAGATGCGGTTGACCACGCCCTTGCTGGCATTGGCGGCGAGGTCTTCGGAGAAATAGGAAAGCATCTCCGGCGTGGCGAGGGATCGCAGACCGCCGATATCCTCAGCGCCATAAGCTGCCTGTACGTTGCCAAGGAGCCGCTCGAAGCTGTTAAAATCCTCAGGCGTGAGGCCGACCTCGTCCGTGCCTGAGGCACGCGATGCCGGCACGCCGGAAGGCTGGCCGCTCCCGCCAGAGCCAAGGCCGAATCCTAACGCATCGTTGCGAAATGCCGGACCGCTTGCGAGTGCAGGCTGGTTGCGGCGCTGCCACCACGCCCACGCCAGTCGCGCCACGATAACCACGAGGCCAATCTGTAAAAGCAAGCCTAGGATCGAGGAGAAGCCCCCGAGCCCTCCCATGAGACCGTGCCCGAACAGCATGCCCAGCAATCCCGCTCCAAGGAAGCCGGCGAACAGGCCTCCCAAGAATCCCGGACGGTTGAAGAACCCGCCAACAGGCGATGTTGATGGCCGTTGCGAGAACGTGCCGGGCTGACCGGGTTGCGTCATGCTGCGCTCGATCGGGCGTGCGCTCGGAGAAGTCGCGGTCGAAGGCGGCGCAGAGAATGTCTGCGAGCCACGGCTGCCAAAGCTGCCGCCTCGCCCGGCACGTGCCTGCGCGTCGCTAACAACCAGCGCCAACGCGGTTGCAACGACACACACCGCAAGCAGTGAACGAAAACGCAGGCTCAGCATAATTCTCCTCCCGTGGGCGCCGGTGCAGGGACTGGTTTCGAACCTGCCCTCCGTGTCCGATGACGCAGCCTAGCATATCGGTACTATGATCGGGCAATTTAAGGGGTGGGCATTCAGTCGCGCCGCTTCTCCGCGCAAGTCTTTGGAAAAACGAGAGAATCGGGCTACTCGTCGCCGTCGGCGCCGGGCTGCGCCATGGGAAGCGCGCGCTTCGAGAGTTCCGGCTTGCTAGTCTGTGCGGCTAGCCGCTTGGCGGGGCGTGCCGCGCGATGCACCGACAATGACCCGGTGACGGACGGTTCGCCTGGGCGCCTGGTGGCATATCTTGCGCCTAGACGCCCCGCCACCTCCTCCCCCGAAATCGCATGCGGGTTGCAGATGCTGCCGCTGCTGCGGCGCATCAGATCCACATGGATGTGATCGTAGTGATAGACGTTCGATCCCGGCGCAAGCACAGTCGTGAACTGATTGCAGGCCGCGCCCTGCACGTCGCGCAGGAAGCCTTGCTCTTCCGGCAGACCGTGCCAGCCATGCTTCACGGTGATCGTGCGCCCATCGGCCAAGGTGAAAGCCGCGATGTCCAGCGCGTTGCCGAAGGCGTGCTCGGAGACACGGGCATAGGGATTGCCATTCATCCCGCGGCACGAATAGGCGGAGATTTGCTTGATCTCGGCTACCGGCGAGCCGAACCAGCGTAGCGCAGCGGGCTGCACGGCGCCTGCGATCCAGCGATCGAGCTCCGATACGACGGGGCATGCGAGAGTTGCCGGCGGATTGACGGACACGGGGGCAACCCCCTCGGCGATTTGCGTGCTGCGAGAGTTGCCGAGCGGAGCAAGCGGAGGCACCACGGGACGGCGCACGGGTTCATCCGTCCATTCGTCGTGGGGCGGCGTGCGCTCTTGCGGTGCGGGCGCTGCAAGCCGAGCGCGCGAGACGCTATTGCGGCGCTGCACCGGCACTTCATCCCCTTCGACCAGAGGCCGCCGCTCGTACGGCACCGGCGAAAGATCCTCGCGCGGCGAGCCCGGACGGGGCAGCTGATATCCGGGCGGCGAAGCGGGAGTTGCGCCATACGGCCGATGAAAGTCGTAGTCCGGGTTTGAGCGGGCGTGACCATCGGCAAGATCGGGCGGGCTCAGAGATATCGGGGCCCCGTCGGAATAGCGCGGCGGCGGGGCGGCATCTCTCGATCTGATCGGCCAGTTTGACGGACCGGAGGGGATCGCGCCCGGCGGACGTGGATCATCGAATCCCAACGGAGCGCTGTCGCCGAGGACCGAGACTTTGAGCGGATATTCGGCGCCGCAAATGCCGGGACCGCGGATCGGGCTGAGGCGAACGATCCCGGGGCCTTCCTTGACCGATCCAGCGCTGAGACATTGCACTTCTGCATCGCTCCGCCATGCCTCGCGCTCGACAAAGGATAAGCCGCCACACCCTGCCAGCATTGCCAATCCGGCAAGCACTGCGGAGCCGAGCAAATAACAGCGAACCCCCGACGCCATGACGCGGACAATGCGTCGGTGTTTGTTAACGCTTCTTCAAATATTCGCGTCGGCTTGGAGAAGCTGGTTCGGCCTTTGCGACATGGTTAAGATTTGTAGGGCGGGTTTCAAACCCGCATCTTCGTAGGGGCGACGCATGCGTCGCCCTCGCGTTCGCGGCCGCGCACGGATCGGGTACCATGTTCGGAGTAGCCCGGATTGCGCTTGCAACCCGGGACGGTCGCGCCCGGGATGCGCCTTTTCCGCCATTCCAGGGCCGGCGATGTCACCATTGAAACGCAATTCCTGTCCGGCCACTTCTAAGTATCTGCACCGGCGCACTTATATCTGCGCAGTCAGCCCGCGGAAACGCGGCTTTCTTCTCTTACTTTCGCGCTAACACGATTTTTTGCATTGAAACCGTCATGATGCGTCGCAATGCCAGGCGACGCATCAATTTTACTCGTTCTGTCAGAGCCTTGGTGACGTGCCGTAAGCCCAAGCCAACGACTTTGCCGGCTTCTTCTGCACTGCAATACGGTTATCGCTTCGACTTGGGCCCGCGCTCTGCTAGATTCTACCCGGAACCATGACCAGGAGCGTGTGACGTGGACGTTGCATTGAGGCTCGATGTGCTGGCGGTGTGTGTCGTGTTTGCGTTCGTCGGGGCTATTCTGCTGGGTGCGTTCTGATACCGCCAACAACAACAAATCTCTCGAACAGTTTCAAACACCGGCGAGCATCCTCGCCGGTGTTTGCGTTGTAAGAATCACTGCAACGGCCGCAGCTCGCCCAGCATCGTCGGGATAAATTCCGACACGGTGGGATGAATGTGCATCGCGCGTTGCATGACCGTGTAGGGTGCCTTGGCATACATGAGATCGAGGATGCAGTGGATGACCTCGTCACCCGCGAGTCCCAGGAGCGAGGCGCCAAGGATCTGCTTGCTGTCTCGATCGACCAGAATTTTCATGAATCCCTTGGTCTCGCCTTTCTCATATGCGCGACTGACGTCCTCCATGGCCATGGTGGAGATCAGCGCGGGTTTGCCGGTCTTGCGGACTTCCGCTTCCGTCATGCCGGCGCGGCCGAGTGGCGGATCCGTGTAGAGCGCGTAGGCGGTAATGCGCTCGCTCACGCGCCTCTGATCGTTGTCGAGGAGGTTGGCCGCCACGATCTCGAAATCGTTCCACGACGTGTGCGTGAACGCGCCGCGGCCGTTGCAGTCGCCCAGCGCCCAGATGCCGGCGGCGCTGGTGCGCAGCTGATCGTCCACCTGGATATAGCCGCGCGCATCCGTGGCAATGCCGGCCTTGTCGAGGCCGAGGTCGTCCGTATTCGGCCGCCGCCCGATCGCGACCAGCACGTGCGTTCCGGCGACCTGTGAAACCGCTCCCGCGGATTCGACCTTCACGGCAATCGCGTTTCCCCTCTTCTCCACGCCGACCACCTTGCTGCTGACGCGCACATCGATGCCTTCCTCCTTGAGGAAATCGGCGACAGCCTGCGAGACGTCCGCATCCTCGCGCGCGATCAGCCGCGGCGCGAGCTCGATCACCGTCACCTCGCTCCCGAAGCGGCGATAGACCTGCGCGAATTCAAGGCCGACGTAACTGCCACCCAGGATGATGAGATGCGCAGGGAGGAAATCGATGTCCATCATCGAGCTGTTGGTGAGATAGGGAACATGCTCCAGGCCTGGGATCGGGGGGATCGCCGCGCGCGCGCCTACATTGATGAAGATGCGATCGGCAGCGAGCTCAGAACCGTTCACTGCCACTTTCTTTTCCGCGATAAAGCGGGCGTGACCCTCATAGACCGTGCAGCCTTCCAGTGTTTTGAGCGAACGCTCGACACCCAGGCGCGAGGGTTCTACGACGGCGTCCTTGCGCGCCTTGACGGCCTTCATGTCGACCCCCACCGGGCCGCCGATGGTCACGCCATAATCGCTTGCACGGCGCGCGAGAAATGCGGCGTAAGCGCTCGCGACCAGCGTCTTGGTGGGCGTGCATCCGGTATTGACGCACGTGCCGCCGAAGAGCTTGCGTTCGATGACCGCAACATCCTGACCCGCGGCGACCAGACGCCGCGCCAGCGCCGGACCGGATTGTCCGGTCCCGATGACGATCGCATCATGATTGCGCATGATCCTCCCTCGCCAACCCAATATTATTCTGCCGCGATCGCAAGATCCGGCATCGACTCGTGCAAGATTACCCCTTCGATCGGGTCAGAGTCTCCCTGCCATGGGGCCTGCACGAGTGCTCGCATCGTGGCCTCATAGCCTGCCTCCCGGCGCATGCGGATTCCTGATGGAGTGAAATCCATATCCTTGGTGTGATTCTCGTTCTCGAGACGCGGTGCCAGAAGGCGGACAACGTGCATCTGCGTCACGCATCCGTAGCCGGCGAGCTCGCGCACACTGTCGCTTTTGCGCACATCGTCGGGCAGGTAGCGGACCAGCTGACTGACGACGTGCCGCAGCCGATGCGTTTGCTGCTGTCGCGTGATGTGGATCGCAATACGGCTTGAATACTGGATGTCCTTCTGACGATGCAGCACTTCCCAGATTGATCCCGGCACGAACCCGGTCGGATTCCATAAATGAACCGCACTTCCGGTCAGAGTCCGCTCGGGTTAGGTCTGCTTTACCTCAGTCCTCCGGTATCGGTGGTGCGCGTCGACATTTCGCGTTCGTGCGACTTGCGGACATAACCGGCCGATTATTCGATGACCGCGTGACGCGCGCGACCAATTTACGCGGCGGCTAATATGGCACGACGAGTTGCGACGGTTTTGACGAACGCTTCGACGTGGTTGGCGAGCCAAAGCTTGTCTGCACGGCTTCCTGTTTCGCACCGCTGATTCAATCACGCGGCGGGCAAAACCAAGCGGTTGATGCGGCCCTGTATCGAACGCCTACTGGACGGGTTCGGGCATCGCCGAAGAGTGGTGGTGAACGATGACCCATTTTCCGTCCCGCAGTTCGTAGATGAATGAATAGCGCGCTTTTACGGTCTCTGTCGTCCCGGGCGGCTTGCCTGAGAGCTTGAACGTGTAAGTGCCCACATCCGATGCCGTGTTGCAGCCGATGCGAATGGTACGGCTGTCGATAGTACCTTGCGGGTTGCGCTCCAAGAAATGCACGAAGTAATCCCTGATGCTGGCGCTGTCAGTTCGCGGCCGGTTCGAGACGGTCGGTAACAGCACGGCGTCGGGCGCGTAGTTCGCCGTCACCTTGTCGGCCTCATGCGTCGCGAGAGAAGCGTTCCACCGTTCGAACAGAGCTGCGATCTCCTGCTGGGTGACAGGCGCGCAGGTCATGGTCGATTGGGCCTGGGCGTTGACCGCACCCAAGGTGAGGGTGCCCCCAATGGCGCAGGCAAGCACAGTCAATCGCATCATCGCCAACCTCGATAGCATGAGAATGAAAAAACTCTGCGCACTTTCCCTGTCTCTGCGGACTACACTAGCTTCTGTCTTCGTCGAGGGAAAGATGTAAATTGATCGAATTGCATCGTAGCTTCGCCGTACCGTGCAATAGCATTCGAAGTTGGCAAAGAATCAGCCAGCAGCCACGAGGCTCTATTCAGCTGCCGCTCTGGCAATCACTTGGGGATCGTAATTGAGCACTGGCGACAGCCACTTCTCGGCCTCGTGCACGCTCCAGCCTTTGCGGACCGCATAGTCCTCGACCTGATCACGCTCGATCTTGCCCACCCCGAAATAATGACTTTCGGGATGGCTGAAATAAATTCCGCATACCGATGCACCCGGCCACATCGCAAAGCTTTCCGTGAGCTTCATTCCGATCCGCTCTCCGCCGCCGAGCAGCGCAAACAGGGTCGATTTCTCGGTGTGATCGGGCTGGGCCGGGTAACCGGGCGCCGGCCGAATTCCGCGATACTTTTCCCCGATCAGCTCGGCGGGATTAAGCGTTTCGTCGCACGCGTAGCCCCACAGTTGCGTGCGCACCCGCTGGTGCAGATGTTCCGCCAAGGCTTCCGCCAGACGATCGGCGAGCGCCTTGACCATGATCGCGGAATAGTCGTCCCCTTTGCTCTTGAAACGCTCCGCAAGTTCCTCCTCGCCATGGCCTGCGGTCAGCATGAAGGCGCCGACGTAGTCGGCGATGCCGGTTGTGCTCGGCGCGACGAAATCCGCAAGCGCCATGTTGGCGCGACCTTCACGCCGCGTGAGCTGCTGGCGAAGGGTGTGGAGCGTTGCGACAGGAACGCTTCGGCCCTCGTCAGCGTAGACGAGGATGTCATCACCCTCGGCATTGGCCGGCCAGAAACCGAACACGGCTTTGGCGCGCAGCCAATTCTCCGACGCGATGCGGTCGAGCATTGACTGTGCATCTGTAAATACGCTGCGAGCGGCTTCTCCGAACTTGACATCATCGAGTATTGCCGGAAATTTTCCGGTGAGCTCCCAAACCGAGAAGAACGGCGACCAGTCGATGTACTCGCGAAGCTCCGCGAGGGAATAGTCTTCGATCGATTTTGCTCCGATGAAAGACGGTCGCGGCGGGCGATAGCCTTGCGACCAGTCGAGCTTCAAGGCATTGGCGCGTGCATCGGGAAGCCTGAGCCGCTGTTTCGTCTCCTCGCCGCGCTGATGCGCCGAGGCAATGCGCGCATATTCATCGCGCACCCGGGCGAGATAAGCAGGTCGTGCATCTTCGGACATGAGATTGCCCACGACCGCAACAGCGCGACTGGCATCATTGACGTGCACGGTCTGCCCGCGCCTGTAGTTCGGGTGGATCTTCACCGCGGTGTGGACGCGGCTGGTCGTCGCGCCACCGATCAGCAGGGGCAAATCGAATCCCTGCCGTTCCATTTCCGCTGCGACGTGGCACATCTCATCGAGCGATGGAGTGATGAGGCCGGAAAGGCCGATTAGGTCCGCCTCCTCCAGCCGGGCAGTTTCCAGGATCTTGGCTGCGGGGACCATCACGCCAAGATCGACCACCTCGTAATTATTACATTGCAGCACGACCCCGACGATGTTCTTGCCGATATCGTGCACGTCGCCCTTGACGGTCGCCATCACCACCTTTCCGTTCGAGCTCTTCTTCTCGATGCCCCTTTCCTTCCTCTCGCGCTCCATGAAGGGCATCAGATAGGCAACGGCTTGCTTCATCACCCGCGCCGATTTGACGACCTGCGGCAGGAACATCCGGCCTGAGCCGAACAGATCGCCGACCACATTCATGCCGTCCATGAGCGGACCTTCGATGACGTGCAACGGTCGCTCGGCTGCGAGCCGCGCCTCCTCTACGTCCGTCTCGATGAAGTCGGTGATTCCATGCACCAGGGCATGGGAAAGCCGCTGCTCGACCGGCCACTCGCGCCAGGCGAGGTCGACCTCCCTCTTCTCCTTTCCATGTCCGTGATAACGCTGCGCCAGCGCAAGCAGGCGCTCGGCAGCGTCTTTTCGCCGGTTGAGGACCACATCCTCGCAGGCCTCGCGCAGCTCGGGGGCGAGATCGTCATAGACGGCCATCTGCCCGGCATTGACGATGCCCATGTCCATGCCGGCCTTGATCGCGTGATAAAGAAACACCGAGTGCATCGCCTCGCGCACCATCTCGTTGCCGCGAAACGAAAATGAAAGATTGGAAACGCCCCCCGAGATATGGACGTGCGGCAGCATACGCCGGATCGACCGCGCTGCTTCGATGAAAGCCACGGAATAATTGTCGTGCTCCTCCATTCCCGTTGCTACCGCGAAAATGTTCGGATCGAAGATGATGTCCTCGGGCGGAAATCCAACCACGTCGACCAGAATGTCATGGGCACGCCGGGCGATGGCGCACTTGCGCTCCACCGTCTCGGCCTGACCTTGCTCGTCGAAGGCCATGACGACCACGGCGGCCCCGTAGCGTCGCACGATGTTCGCATGCTCGATGAATGCGGCCTCCCCTTCCTTGAGCGATATCGAATTGACCACCGCCTTGCCTTGCAGACATTTGAGGCCGGCCTCGATCACCGAGAACTTGGAGGAGTCCACCATCACCGGAACCCTGGCGATGTCCGGCTCGGCTGCGATGAGATTGAGGAAGGTGGTCATGGCCTTTTCTGAATCGAGCAGGCCCTCGTCCATGTTCACATCGATGATCTGCGCGCCGTTCTCCACCTGCTCGCGCGCAATGGCGAGTCCAGCCGCGTAGTCGCCGGAAGTCACAAGCTTGCGGAATTTCGCCGAACCGGTGACGTTGGTCCGCTCGCCCACATTGACGAACGGAATCTCCGGGGTGAGCGCGAACGCTTCGAGGCCGGAGAGTCGCAGCAGTTTCGGGAACTCTGGAATGCTGCGCGGCCGTTTGCCTGCGACCGCACGGGCGATGGCGCGAATGTGCTCCGGCGTGGTGCCGCAGCACCCGCCGACAAGGTTGACCAGGCCCGCATCGGCAAACTCGCCCAGCAGTGAAGCCATGAAGGCCGGACTTTCGTCATAGCCGCCGAACTCGTTCGGCAACCCGGCATTCGGATACGCGCACACGAGCGTATCAGCGACGCGCGCGATCTCCGCGATATGTGCGCGCATCTCTCCCGCGCCGAGCGCGCAATTGAGCCCGATCGAGAATGGCGCCGCATGCCGCACCGAAGTCCAGAAAGCCGCCGGTGTCTGGCCGCAGAGGAGCCGTCCCGAGCGATCGGTGATCGTCCCCGAGATCATCACCGGGACGGCAAGGCCGCGAGCATCGAGAACATCCGCTATGGCGGCGATCGCCGCTTTGGCGTTGAGCGTGTCGAAGATGGTCTCGATGAGGAGAAGGTCGGCACCGCCCTCGACCAAAGCGTCCACCTGCTCGGCATAGGCGCTGCGCAGGTCATCGAAGGTGATGGCGCGAAAGCCGGGATTGGATACGTCGGGCGAGATCGAGGCGGTGCGGTTTGTAGGCCCGATGGCACCCGCGACAAAGCGCGGATGCCCATCCTCCGCTTGCGCCAGATCGGCCGCCGCTCGCGCAAGCTTTGCACCCTCGCGGTTTAGCTCGTGTACGATCCCCGACATGCCGTAATCCGCTTGGGCAATGCGCGTCGAGGAGAAGGTGTTGGTGCAGACGATATCGGCGCCGGCCCGATAGTAGGCGAGATGAATCTCGCGGATCTTCGTCGGCTGGCTCAGGATGAGGAGATCGTTGTTGCCGCGCACCTCGCGGTTCCAGGCATCGAAGCGCGCGCCGCGATAGCCCTCCTCATCCAGGCCGAGCGCCTGAATCATCGTGCCCATCGCGCCGTCGAGGACGAGGATGCGCTCGCTCGCAAGCTTGCGCAGCACGCGAGCCACTTCCGTCTCTGACCTGCTCCTCATTTTCACCGGCTCCATACCTCCCCCTACAAGGGGGAGGTATTGCGCAGCTTGCTGCACCACTGAGTCCATACGCGATAGAGCCACTCTAGTCCCCATTACCGCGCTCCGGCTGCTATTTTCGTTGCTGCGCCCGAAACCGCCAGCTCATTGTCTTCAGGAGAAGGCCGCAGACCGAGCAGATGACACACGGCGTAAACGAGATCCGCGCGGTTCATTGTGTAGAAGTGAAAGGTAGTGACGCCGCGGTCCACGAGATCGAGAACCTGCTCAGCCGCGACGGCAGCAGCGATGAGTTTGCGTGTCGCCACATCATCGTCGAGTCCTTCGAACCGTTGGGCAAGCCAATCCGGCACCGAGGCGCCACAACGCGCGGCAAAGCTCTTGGTCTGCTTGAAATTCTGCACCGGGAGAATTCCCGGCACGATCGGCACGTTGATGCCGCGTGCGCGAACGCGGTCGAGATAGGCGAAGTAGAGGTCGTTCTCGAAGAAGAACTGCGTGATCGCGCGGGTCGCGCCGGCGTCGACCTTGGCCGCCAGCATGTCGAGGTCGGTTTGGACCGTCGGGCTGTCGGGGTGCTTCTCCGGATAAGCCGACACGGAGACCTCGACATCAGTAAGCCGTTTGATGCCGGCGACGAGATCGGCGCCATTGCGATAACCTCCGGGGTGCGGTGCGTAGCGTTCACCGATGCCGCCGATCGGATCGCCCCGCAGCGCCACGATGTGACGCACGCCAGCAGTACAATAATCGCGGATCACGCTGTCGATCTCATCGCATGTCGCCGCAACGCAAGTGAGATGAGCCGCAGGTATGAGTGCGGTCTCGGTCAGAATGCGTTTGACCGTGCTGTGGGTGCGTTCACGGGTGGAGCCGCCCGCGCCATAAGTCACGGAGACGAAATAGGGCCGCAGCGGCGCCAACCGCGTAATCGATTCCCACAGTGTGCGTTCCATCTCCTCGGTCTTGGGTGGAAAGAATTCGAAAGAGACCCGAATGCGGCGCTCGTCGGGTGCATGCACAAACCGGCTCGGCCGAGGCAAGGTATTCATTCAGGCCACCTGGCTCATGACGGGCTGCGCGATGCTCAGCCGTTGATCTCGCCCCAGCCAGAGCGACACCGCGATGCGGTCTGAAGCCTCAGGTGGTGCAAGCTTCCGGTGCAGCGCGACTTGGAGACCGGCCGCTTGCATCCATTCAGATACCGTCTCCTCGGCGAAGCCAAGCCGGCGGTGGGCGTGCTCATCGCGCAAGAACTCGAGCTGGTGCGGCGCGAAGTCCACGACCAACAAGCTGCCCGCGGGGCGGAGCACGCGCGCAGCTTCCCGAATGGCGCGCGCGCCATCGTCGAGAAAATGCAGCACCTGATGAATGATGACGGCGTCGAACGCATCATTGGCGAGCGCGAGGTCGTAGATATCTCCCTGCCGCACGCTGCAATGGCGCAATCCCGCGCGGTCGAGCCGCGCACGCGCGAACGCCAGCATGTCCAAGGAGAGATCGAGCCCCAGTCCGCGGTCGATGATCGGGCCGAACAATTCGAGCATGCGCCCGGTGCCCGTGCCGAGGTCAAGCAGCGTGCGCATCGGTGCTTGCCCCATCGCGGCATTGATGGCCTCCTCGACCGCCTCCTCGGCGACGTGCAGATTGCGGATCCGATCCCACTCCGCCGCATGCAGGCGGAAATAGTTTTGCGCTGATGCGGCGCGTTGCGTCCGCACGGCCGCAAGCCGCTCGCGGTCCCGCGCGATGGTATCGTCGGTGACATCGAGGCGCGCTATGAGGATGCGGGCAAGCTCTGCCGCGCCGCCCCGTTCGCCAAGGCGAAAGAACGCCCAGGCGCCTTCGCGGAAACGATCGACCAGGCCGGCCTGCATCAGGAGACGCAGATGGCGCGAGATGCGCGGCTGCGATTGCCGCAGGATCGCTGTGAGCTCGGAGACCGTGAGCTCCGCCTCGGCAAGAAGGGCAAGGATGCGCAACCGCGTAGCCTCCCCCGCGGCCTTAAGTGCCGAATTCAGGGGCTCAAACCGCAATTGCGCAGGAGCTGACATTCAGGAGCGATACCTCGTAATAGCAGGTCTGCAGCGCATGTTCGACGCGCATAACGATATCTTTATACGGTTAAATGGAAACTTCAAGGCAGGGGCGCGGTAGGGTGGGTTACGCCAGCGCGCCGGCTGAAGCCGGCCCGCTGCGTCACAGGTTACTCTCGACGTCATTCCGGGGCGCTGGCAAGTCGGTTTTGCCGACTTG
>Ga0209217_1000276_pt1 | contig 13195 bp, 9 predicted proteins | sample JacPinW_OM3H0_M2_FD_187957 | JGI IMG/M metagenome (GOLD analysis project Ga0209217, IMG submission 187957) | Forest soil microbial communities from Algoma, Ontario, Canada - Jack Pine, Ontario site 1_JW_OM3H0_M2 (SPAdes) (version 2) | ecosystem: Environmental > Terrestrial > Soil > Boreal...
CCAGCCGCAGCGGGCCGGTCAGACCGGCCATCGGAGCGGTGTCCACGCGGACAACGACGGCCTTCCCCGCCGGCAAGATGGCGCGGCCCCCCTCCAGCGAAAGAACGGCGGCAGGCGGGTCCAGGGCGATGCGCACCGCGACCTCCTCGCCGGCGGCGGCCCCGGTCGGCGCCCGCGCATGGACGTAGGGCAAGGTCCGCACCCACGCGGGCACCGTTTCCGGCAAGGTCGGATATCCGTGAAAGGCGTCGTCGGGCGGGAGCGCCGTGGCCTGCGCGGCGCCGAGACCGCTCGACAGCCGCCACATGCGCGTCTCGTACCGGTTCTCGGAGAGACGGTGGTTTGCGAGCACGAACAGCTCGCCGTCGCGGAGCGTGGTCGCGGGCTGGAGCGCCCAGTCCTGCGCGCTGTCGTCGATCTGCACGCGCGCCCCGAACGTTCCGGTCGCCGCGTCGAAGCGCCGGTACCAGAGCCGCAACTGGTTCTGATCCTTGTAGACGAGGTGAACGCTGTTCCCGTCCGCGACCGCGCTCATCGCCGCCCCATGGTAGATGCCGTCCACGGGGTCGTCCGGAAACGCGTCCGTCGGATTGCTCCACGCGCTCAAGGGATCGCCGGCGTCGCGCTCGACGAAGCGGGTGACGGTGCGGGTACCGTTCTCGTTTGCCGAGTAGTCGTTCCAGATCATCAGGATTTTCGTTCCCGCGCTGATCAGCCGCCCGCCGGCGCGGCAGAGGGTCGTGCCCAGGGACCGCTCGGGCGCGAAGGTCCGCCCGCCGTCGGCGCTGACCGAGACCACGACTTCGTTGCCGTAGGTGTCGCCGTTGCCGGCCGTGGCGCCGCACACCGCGCACTTGGGGTTGCTGGCCGGATCGCAGAACGTCGCGCCCCGCTTGAATGCCTGGACCCAGATCCGGCCCCTGGAGTCGACGGCCAGCTCGCCGCGATGGTACGCGACGCCCTGAGCGGGAGTGAACACCGCGACGGGCGCCTGGGGCAACCAGTCTCGCGCGCCATCCGTCCGCCACCACTGGAACTACACCTTTCGCGGCGGATCCAGCCGGGCATCGGGCAGGATGGAAGGAGCGTCGAACGAAGTCACCACCGCGAGGTCGCCGCCCACGCGGAGGATATCAGCCGTGTGACGCTCCAGGGCGCTGGGGTTCATGGGCGCGTAGAAGCGCCAGGAGCGCCCGTCGTCGTCGCTGCGGTAGAAACTGAGCCCGGTGTCGGGCAGCAGACCGTCGCGCTGGAGCGCGAGGAGGTACGTTCCGGAGTCCATCCGTACCAGGTGGCGCGCCGCCGGCGGCGAGAGCGCGTTCCCGCCTCCCACCGAAGCAATAGTGGCGCGCGAAATGGCTTGCGCGCGCGCGGTCGAGGCGGCGAGCACCGCCCCTGCAGCCAGGCAACGCATCACCTCTCGGGCCCCCACCACGCCGCCCCCCCTCCCTTTACGTACAGGCGAGCGAAAGCTAGTGGCCACCCTCCGGACCGGCAAGCGCACGCCTGGTTTCCCGGAGGTTTTCCGCCCTGGGGGCCCGTCCTGCTGTCCGGCAGCTCACAGGAGGACTACCGGCATGTGTCACCGCGAACTTGCGCGGGCGTCACGTACCCGTCAAAACTGGCGCGGTATGACGCGCGATGTGCACCCGCGCATCCTGATCGTCGAGGACGAGAGGGACATCGTTCAGTTGCTGGAGTTCGGCCTTCGCCAGGCCGGCTTCGAGACGGTGTCCGCCCGTGACGCCGGAGAGGCGTTCGCGCGCATCCGAGAGAAAGCCCCGGACGCGGTGATCCTCGATCTCATGCTGCCGGACCTTCCCGGAACGGAGGTCTGCCGCCAGCTCAAGAGCCAGGCGAAGACGTCGGCGCTTCCGGTGATCATGCTGACGGCGCGCACCGACGAGGTGGATCGCGTGGTCGGCTTCGAGCTGGGCGCCGACGACTACATCACCAAGCCGTTCTCGGTCCGCGAGGTGGTGCTGCGCGTCAAAGCGATCCTCCGGCGCGGGGCGCCGGGCGAGGCGCCGCCGCGCGATCGGGTGGGTCCGGTGCGGCTGGATCGGGAAGCGCACCGGGTATTCGTGGACGGCTCGGAGATCGAGCTCACCGCGCTGGAATTCCGGCTGCTGGAGACGTTCATGGCCCGCGTCGGCCGCGTGCAAACGCGCGATCAGCTCCTTCGCGACGTCTGGGAGATGACGGGCGACCTGCAGACGCGCACGGTCGACACGCACGTGAAGCGCCTGCGCGAAAAGCTGGCCGGCGGGCGCGATCTGATCGAGACGGTCCGCGGCCTGGGATACAGGATGTCCGATCCTGCGGAGCCGTGATGGCCATCTTCGGCCGCAAGCCCACGCTGGCGGAGGCCATCGACAAGGTCCGGGCGGAGCTCCGCGCCGGGACGATGCCGGGAGAAGTCCTGGACGAGCTGCGACGGCGCGATCAGCCCCTCGTCTCCGGTGGGCGCGAGCCGCCGGGGCTCCAGGAAATGCTGGAGGCCGTTCCGGGCGCGGCCGCCCTGCTGGAGGTAGGAGGACGGATCGTGGCGCGCAACGCCGCCATGGCGCGCCTCCTCGGCAACGGATCCACGGTGCTGGAAGCCACCCGCAGCGCCGAGCTGCAGGAAGTCTGCGCCCGCGGGCTTGCGGGGTGGCCGCACCGGCGTGAGCTCCCCCTTCCCTCGCTCGACCTGCAGGTGGAAGCACAGGTCGCGCCGCTGACGCACGCCAGGGCGCTCTTGGTGCTGCGGGACCTCACCGCGGAACGGAGCGCCGACCGGGTGCGCCGCGACTTCATCGCCAATGCCTCGCACGAGCTGCGCACGCCGGTCACCGCCATCCGCGCGGCCGCGGAGACGCTGCTCGACGGCAACCTCCAGCTGACGCCGGAAGCGCGCGAGTTCGTGCAGATGATCGCCCGCCATGCCGACCGCCTGAGCCGCCTGACCGAGGATCTGCTCGATCTCTCCAAGCTGGAGACCGGCGCATGGAAGCCGCAGATCGGCCCGGTGCAGCTTGCTCCGCTGGCCGAGACGGTGCTCGACCTGTTCCGGGAGCGGGCCGCGGAAAAGGGAATCGCGCTCCAGGCCGACGTGCCCGAGCGGTTGCGGGCCAACGCCGACCGGCGCGCTCTCGAACAGGTCCTCGTCAACCTCCTCGACAACGCCGTGAAGTTCACGCCGAAGGAGGGCCGCGTGACCCTGCTGGGCGACGGGTTGGGGCCGACGGTGATGCTCTCCGTCGTGGATTCAGGGCCCGGGATCGACCCGCAGCACCAAGCGCGGATCTTCGAGCGCTTCTATCGCGCCGACGCGGGGCGTTCGCGCGAGCTGGGCGGAACCGGCCTCGGTCTCGCGATCGTCAAGCACCTCTCCCAGGCGATGGGCGGCGAGGCCGGGCTCGAAAGCTCGCGGAACGGCTCTCGATTCTGGGTCCGGCTCCCCAGCGGCTAAGCCCGCCCGGCCCCTCTTGTCACACGGCTGTCACACGAGCCATGTAAAGGGCCGCATGCTCGAAAAATTGATGCCGAAGTCGGATGAGTTCTTCGACGACTTCGACTCCCAGGCGGAAGTCACCGTCCGGGGTGCCAAGCTCCTGCTCGCTCTCTTCGAGGACTTCACCGACATCGAGCGGAAGGTCGCCGCCATCAAGCAGGTGGAGCACGAGGGCGACGACATCGCGCACCGCGCGTTCGAGCGGCTGCACCGGCAATTCATCACCCCCTTCGACCGGGCGGAGATCCACCGCCTGCTGGGGCGCATCGACGACGTGCTCGACCTCACCGACACCACGGCGGAGCGACTGCTGCTCTACGAGGTGGGGGCGGTTCCCCAGGCGGCGAAGGATCTGGCGCGCGTGCTGGTGCCGGCCACCGAAAAGATGCAGGAGGCGATCCGGCTGCTGCGGGACATCAAGAATCCCGCGCAGATCCTCGCCGCCTGCCGCGAGATCAAGACGCTGGAAGGCGACGCCGACGCGCTGGGCCGCGCCGCCATCGCCGCCCTGTTCAAGAGCGGCGCCGACGCGCTGTCCATCATCAAGTGGAAGGAGATCTACGATCTGATCGAGACGGCCACCGACCGCTGCGAGGACGTGGCCAACGTGATCGAAGGCGTGGTGCTGGAGCACGCCTGAATGCTCTCGATCGTCATCCTCCTGATCACGCTTGCGCTGATCTTCGACTTCATCAACGGCTTCCACGACGCGGCGAACTCCATCGCGACGGTGGTCTCGACGCGCGTGCTCTCTCCGGCCATCGCCGTCGGCTGGGCGGCGTTCTTCAACTTCATCGCGGCGTTCGGCGGCGGTGTGAAGGTCGCCAATACCATGGGCAAGGGCGTCATCCACTTCGACTTGTTGAAGTCGCACGGCACCTCGATGGTGCTGAGCGTGATCTTCGCCTCCCTGCTCGGCGCCATCCTCTGGAACCTCCTCACCTGGTGGTGGGGCCTGCCCTCGTCCTCCTCGCACGCGCTGGCGGGCGGGCTCATCGGCGCAACGCTTCCGGCGCTCGGGCTGGAGGGACTGGTCGCCGACGGCATCGCCAAGATCGCGCTCTTCATCGTGCTCTCGCCCGTCCTGGGGCTGGTGCTCGGCTCGACCCTGATGATCGTCACCACCTGGATCGTCCGCCGCCGCGCGCCGGCGCAGGTCGACAAGTGGTTTCGCCGCTTGCAACTGGTGTCTTCGGGCATCTTTTCGTACAGCCACGGCACCAACGACGCCCAGAAGACCATGGGGATCATCGCGGTGATCCTCTACGGCACCATCTGGGCGGACCGGCAGTTCGGAGTGCCGTTCTGGGTGGTGCTCATCTGCCACGCGGCCATCGGCCTGGGCACCGCGTTCGGCGGCTGGCGCATCGTGCGGACCATGGGCCACAGCCTCACCAAGCTGCAGCCGATCGGCGGGTTCTGCGCGGAGACGGGGGGCGGCGTGACCATTCTCTTCATCTCCAAGCTCGGGATCCCGGTGAGCACGACGCACACCATCACCGGAGCCATCGTCGGCGTCGGGGCAACGAAGGGGACCCGGGCGGTGCGCTGGGGGGTGGCAGGGAGGATCGTCTGGGCGTGGATCCTGACGATTCCCGCTTCGGCCGCCGTCGCCGCCGCTGTGTTCGTCGCCACGCGCTCGATCCTTCAGCTGCTCTAGGAATCCAGCTTCTTTTCGTTCTTCATACCGGATCCTGCTAAGCGCTGGAGAGGATGTCGACGCGGACTGGATGCGGCGGGCATTCCCCGCGCTCGCGTAGGATCGCGGCGAACGAGGTGGCCACCGTGTGGGCCGTCGAGTGAGCCGGGCCGACGCGACCGGAAGGGCGCCGGGCGAAGGCTCCGTCTCAGGCCTTGGCGAAGACGGTGATCGCGTCTCCGAAGTGCTTCACGTCGAAGGCGCCTTGCGGTCCCCACGCATCGAACTGCTCCAGCGGAACCAGTCCGCTTGCGCGCAGGAGCGCCGCGAATGCCTCGCTGGTCATGCGGCTGCGGAACCCGCCGCGCAGACCCCCGACCGCGGGATGGTGGACGATGCCTCGCCCGTCCCGGCGCAGGACGCGCCGGAACTCGCCGGCGTACGAGGCGGCATCCTCCGGAGCCACGTGGACGAAAGTGTCGAACGACCAGATGAAGTCGATCGACTCGTCGGGGATCGCGGAGAGCGTCCGCCCATCGTTCACCACGTAGCGGACGTTGTCGCAGGCCGCGAATCGCGCGCGGCAGGCCTCGATGCTCGCCCGCGAGACGTCGACGACGGTGAGCGAACTGGCCAGCTTCTGGAGCGCCTCGGTCCAACGGCCGCCTCCCGGCCCGATCTCGAGGATCGCCCCTTGCTCCGGTGCGCGCTCCCGGATCAGCGTGGCCAGCGACTGCTTCCACTCGGCCGAGGCGGTCCACTCCTCGCCGCGCCGGCGCCAGTCGTAGGCGTCCCAGATGCTGCGGTTGGTGGCCGCGCCGCTCATGCCGGGGAGCCGGCGCCGCCGCTCCAGCGATTCGAGGCTCCTCTCCACGCGGCCGAGCGCGGCCTTGAGAAGCTGCGAGAGCGCCCAGCCGCACGTCCAGAGGAGGCCGTTCTCGGAAAGCAGGCTTCCCAGGAACTTCACTTGCCTCATGAGCGGGCGCCCGGTGGGCTGCGATCCATCGTTTGCTTAGGCGATCTCCTCCTCGGTGAACCTCGCCTTCCGCATTGCTTTCGTCCTTCCGAGAGGGACTCAAGCAAGCGAAATCCTCAACTCGTTTTCGTCCGGTTTTTCGGAGGGCAGGTCACTCAAGCCAACGGCAACTGGCCCTTCGAGCATTGGATCGCTTCGGAGTTGATCCGGATCCTTGAACCCCGCGTAGAAGGGAGTTTTGGGCAACGACACGTTAGTAACGCCGGGCCTACGCCTATCGGACATTTGGGTCCCATTTCTCAAGCGCGTCGAGCTCCGCCTGAAGTTCCGCAATCTTAGCTCTCGTCCTCTGTTTCGCCTCCTCAATACCCGCAGCCACTGTCCTTACGGGCTCCTTCTTTAATACCGACACAGGTTGATCGCCTTTCTGCCGGTCGATTATGCGAACCATTGATTCAGCGCCGACCGGAAGGCGAACACTTCCCCATGCGTAGCTTTCAGTGTCATGAGGGTCCGCGCCATGGATTGATAGCTCGGCGTAAGTCCGGTTCGGATGGTTAACAACATCGATTACGAGCGACACAACGCCGGGCGAGAGCATCGCACTGCGAGTCGTCCCATCCGGCGGCCGAACTTCAAGTCCAAGAGGCATGCGTGACCTCAGGTGTAAGGATTCCTTAATACGGCTTGCGTCTTGACAGCCCAGGGTAACACGCGATCCTATTGCGAGATGACCATGCCGGCCAATATCCCGTTGCTAGGTGACCTGCCCCCCAAGAACTGGACCACTTGACGGGTGAGTCCTCCGAGGACTCACTCTACAAGTGGCCTAGCGAAGGGGGGCAGGTCATTACGAGCGTCCCTAGTCTCGCACCTCATACGAGACCTTCTCAATTAGCGTATGTGAGCGATCAAAAATCAGGGCGCGGTGCTTGAAGCTTTTTGCGAGCGGCTCACTATAATACCACACAATCACTTCCGTCTTGTCGAGACGCTCAACCTCGCGTCTCGATAATGGTTGACCCAGTATCCGAACTGCTTCCGCTTGAGGGGAGCCCAGTTTTAAGTTGCGGAAAGCTTCTTCGGTAAAACTGGGGGCAAATCTTGTCTGTGGGCGGCTTATCCAGACGTAGCCACCGAACACAGCGAATTCCGTGACCACTATTACAACCAGTAATGGCAGAACCCACCGCCGCGTCGTGGAAGCAGTCTTGCCTGGGTCGCTCATCATCGGCTTACCCACCCCGGGTTAGGTGGCCAACCTTTCGGTAGTTTGTCGTTTCCGCAAATTAGCTGCGGTTGGCTCACGAGTCCGAGGGGAAAGCAAAAGCAGGAGATCTTGTCCTTTGCGCAGTTGAGGGTACAGCGACAATTGTCGGGGATTTTTATGACGCAACCGGTTTTGAGATAGATGGCGTCGGCATCTTTGCAGGTGCCAGGAGCTGGGCCATCTATGGGTTGTTGGTTCGGTGTTTGATCTTCCGGCAGCATCTTGTCTGGACACTCCTTGCAAGACTTGTCCGTGCAAAACTTGCCGGCACCTATGATAGGTGTTCGCAGTCCTGAAGGATCAACGTAACCTATCGGGTTTAGAGACGCATAACCATAAGGGTGTAACACGGCTGAATCGATTAACGGCTCGTTCGAAAGACCGTAAGCAACGAGCCAGCGATCGTCCGAGAGAATTGGATCTTGACTGAGATAACGTCCGGATGTCGCATCGTAAAACCTATTCCAATTTTCAAACAGACCGCTCTCCGAGTCGTAGTACTGTCCCGGGAATCGTAGGGGTGTCCAGAACGGCTGCTGTCCCACCTCGTAGCGGCGGTATTCGTAATTTGCCGCAATAACTCCCTTTTCGGTCTTCTGCGTCACCATGTCACACGTCGTCGTGCAGTTCGGAAACCCGGCAACTGTGCACCGCCCAGAGCCTGCGATCGCGAGCGCTAATCGCCCAGCCGATGGCAGCAGCCAGTCGGTCGTAAGCAGTCCTCGATGGATTCCGGAAAGAGACGCGAGGAGCGTCCCGACGGCGCCATCGCGCACTTGGAAAATATCGACCGGTGCGCCGCCCACGCACTGCGGGTCCCCAGAAGTCGTTACGTTGAGATCGACCATGTCCACGAGCAAGCGCATGTCCAGCGAGAGTCCGGCGCCGACGAACTGCGTGAAGTCCGCGAACGTCCCTGTCGTTGCCGAGTCGTAGGGATGCGGCGTTTCCGCGTCGATGAAAACGCGGTTCACGTGCCCGAAGGGGTCGTATTCACCGGTTCCTGCGATGCGTCCGGCAGCGTTGAGCATCAGCACGGGTTTCCCGATCATATCCGTGATCGGAAAGTAGATGCCACAGGCCGCCGCGTCGCCGTTGCGCGGGCAACTGCCGGAGCTGTCGGCCTGGTGGGTCCAAGACGTGGTGAGGTTGCTCCGAATCATCGCTACCGGTCTGCCTCCCAGCCAGACGTACTCGTCGAGAGGATAGTTCGAGACGGGTGTTGTGAGCGAGCTGTTTCCCTGGTCGATCAGAAGCTGATGTCCGAGATCGTAGAAGTATTCATCCGAGATCCCGGTCGGGTAAGATTTGAGACGACGGCGGTTGAGACCGTCATAGAAGTAGTTGTAGGCGGCACCCTGGACCGTGACCGCGCGAAAGACTGTGTCATTCGCCCCGCTGGCGCTCGGCCCTGGCGCGTAGCTCGTGATGGACGCTGGCAGTCCGCTCGAGTCAATTGGCCCGCTGTTCTGGATCACACGGCCATCCGCGTCGAAGGTGAAGTTGTAACTGTACATCGATGTTGCCGCAGGAATCGCGAGTCGACTGAGTTGGTCGACGCGGGTCGCGTCGTACGTCGGCGTCACGATGATACCATCGAGCGCACTGCTCGTCCGATTGCCGCGCCCATCGTAGCCGTAGGTCCGCGATGAGAACGCTCCTCCAGAGGCCGTCGAGCGACTCGCAGCAGTCAGCCGGAGAGTGCGGTCGTAGGTGAATGTCTCGGTCCTCGGAGAGGCGGCCCCGAGAAGACACGTGTCCGTTTGCGCGACCTGATCCGCCTGCCATGTGTAGGTGAGCTTGAATAGATCACCAGAGCGACCGAGCGAGGATACCCACAGCCCACGTAGGCGCCCAGTGGCGTCGACGGCCGTGGGCCGCGTAGCCGGACAGCCTGGGGTCGCTGCGTTGTCGCCAGGCAAGTACTCGACCAAGCGCGCTGGCTGCGTCCCGCCGGCCGTCACCTGGTAGCTGCGCAGCCCGCCATAGGGCTCCCATTGCACATCGGAGACGATGGTGGTCGCGGGTTGCCATACAGCTCCGTCCGCAGTCGTGACGGTGATGCTCGAGACCCGGCCGGCTCTGGCGCCGGACCCAAACACGTACTGCACGGTGCGGCCGTACGGGTACACAATCGAGCTCAGATCCCCATTCGAGTTGTACGTGTATCGCGTGCTCGGATTGTTGCTCGGGTCGGCGGTGCAAGTTCCATCACGCGCGCGGATCTCATCCACGACTCTGCCCGCGGCATCGTAACGGAACCAAGTATACCCGAAGGAGTCCTGACGATACCGCGTGCGGCCCAGGCTGAGTGAAGCGGATGCGGACAAGTCCACCCCACAGCCGAGCGGTGCGGCGATGCCCGCATCATCCCAGACGAGCCTATAGAGCATGGTCGTGGTGCCACCGATGATGTCATCGAACTCCGTCATCCTCCCTAACGCGTCATACAAGGTCAGCAGATACTCGCCGGCCGGCATCGAGGGCGTGCGCTTCTTCACTACGCGACCACCGGCGTCATACTGAAATCGCGTGGGTCCCGAGGCTGCTCCGTTCAAGGTCGCTTCGAGCACGTTCCCGAAGTCGTCGTAAGAATAGACCGATGCAGGCGCCGTGCAGCTTCCATACGTATCGGCTGAATTGCAGCCCGTCTTCACGCCCACGATGTTGCCGTTGCCATCGTAAGCGAACAGCGTTCGCTGCGAAGTCGTCGACGTCGGGTACTCCGTCATCTGGATCAAGCGGTCGGCGGCATCATATTTCAGGGCGGCGCACAGGTTCGACAGTGGAGTGCCGTCGACGACATTCGCCACGCCTCCGCACCACGCTGGGGGTGAATTGTAGGGCAGCCCCACACCCGTGAGATTGTTCGCACCGTCATATGAACTGGCGCCGAAGTGCGTCGCGGCGTCCGCGAGTCCCGTCGTGCCACCGACACCCTCGAGGGTCTGCCGCTGGTGCGCGTCGAAAGCAAATTTGCGAACTCGGCGCGTCGCTCCACCTGCATCGGAAGACTCCCGGTAGCTCTCGACCGCCAGCGTGCCACCGCTCCGGTAGGAGTAGTCCACGCGCTCGGTCCAGTACGCCGGCGTCGCAAGATGAGCGGCGTCCGTCATCGCCTTCCACTGCAGTTGGTCCAGCCAGGCTCCGTCACAATTCACGCCCGCCCGGTAGCAATACCGTTCGATGTTGCCAGCGGGGTAGGTGACCCGTGTGAGCTTGCCGTTTTCATACGCGAACTGCGTCGTGGCCGCGCCGATCGTCTGGGCTGTTACGCGGCCATCCGTGTACGTGTAAAGAGTATCGACGCCTGCGGGATCGCGAACCTGGGTGGCGTTTCCGAATGGGTCATAGGCGAGATACTGGGCGACCAGCGCGGTAGTTGCGCCACTCTGAGTCGCCGGGCAACTCACAGGAGTGTTCGTACCTGTGTAAGTGATCGTCCGGTTCAATCGACCCGACGAACCGGTCACCGATCCGTCCTGTTCTACATCTGAATTGTAGAAATACTGAACGATCGGGATCGTCTGGTTGAGGGTCGTTGAGCAATCGGACGCGCCGAAACCGGCCGCGGGGTCTACGATGCAGGGGCCATGCACTTCAAGTGTGCGCTCATGCGGATCGACAGCAGTTTCGCCTGAACACTTGCGCGCACTTAAGTAAAATGTCCCGATGTACTTCTCGACGAGCTGCGGATTTCCGGACGCGTCGAGTTCCCTTGACCAGCCATGTCTGATGGTTGCCTTGGGCCGCTTCGAAGTGATGCTGCCCTGCACGTCCGTTGGGTAGATCGTCCTGCTCTCACTGTCGGCAGCCGGTGTCGCGAGCAGGCTTGTGCGCTTGACTGAAGTCCGAAGCTGCAGATCCGCCAACACGTTGGTCGGATCGTTCTTGAGGTAGCCGTATTCGTATCTTTCACGTTCCAGCGGCGACGGATCCGTGAGCGAGGTAGCGCCTCTGTTCCGACCTCTGCGCTCCACGTGCGTCGGATTCTTGTCTGCCGGAACGTGGACAGTCTCGATCCGCATCGCAGGACCGGGTGCAGAGGTAACCTGCCTCGGACGCTGCGGCGAAATGGCCGCAGACCTGAGACTCGCAGCTGGCGAATCCACCTGTAGTGCAATCCTCACCAACGCGCAGGTTTCGCGTTTGCGCGTGCAACGCTGGGCGGTGTTCGGTCAGCGGCTTGGGGCCATCGAGCTCGTTTGAACACGCCAGCACCGGGATCGCTAACAGCGTCAGAACTCGCATGACGCGCACAAAAAACGATCGGCCATAGCGTTGTCAACGGCTGGTACTCAAGCCCCTCTGGCTTGATCATTGGCTATGCTTATGTATGTTAGTCCAATGATTGGCATTTTGTGTCGCGGATCAGGCGTCACGCTTCCGAAGGGCCGCCAGAAGGCAATCTTCGGGCCAGCTCTCGTTTCCAAATCTGAACGATGCGGCGACGTCTAGCGTGGCGTTAGCAGATAACCGTGGGCGCGCTGTTGCCCCACTTGCCCGTCGGTGCAGAGGATCTGTCCGGCGTCGTTGATGCCCAGCGAGATGAGCAGCGCGAACGTAGAGGGCGGAATCAGCTCGTTGAGGTTCCACATCCTGCCGTCGCGGAACACGTAAGCGAAGGTGTCGTAGTGGTCGCCGTTGTAGTCGGGTTTGTTATAGACGTTCCCGACGATGACTCCGGCCTCGTTCACGCCCGTGGCCGAGGTCCAGGGCAGCCCGGGGAGGATGCCCAGGTCCTGCATGGCTGAGCCGTCCCAGAGGAAGGCGTGGATCTTGTGGTCGCCCGGCACCAGCTCCGAGAGACCGGCCACCATGCCCTTGTCGTTGACTGCCTGGCCCTGCGCGTATTCGCCGCCCAGGCTGCCCAGGTCGCGCATGGAGCGCCCGTCCCAGAGGAATGCACGGCGGGTCCCGTCCGCGGCTTGCGACTCGCCGGTGACGTTGCCTCCGGGGCTGACGGCCAGGGTCATGGTCTCGTCGCCGCCGAGCGTGCCGAGGTCGCGCACGCTGCCGTTCTCGTACGCGAACGAATGGTACTCGCCTGAACCGGTTTTGGCGTCGCCGGCGACCCGTCCTCCACTGGAGATTCCAACGCCCATGCTGAAATCCCCGCCGAGCGTGCCCGGAAACGTGAGCGTGCCGTTCGCATGCACGAAGGCGCGTTTCTGCTTGCCCGAGAGCTCGTAGCCGACCACGTCGCCCCGCTCGTTGAAGCCCATCGCGATCAGCTGGCGGGAGTCGCCCGGAAACAGGTATCGCACCGATGCGCCGCCGTCCCAGATCCAGGGCCCGCGCGCGGAGTTGCCCAGGACCTTGCTCCCAGCCAGCGCGACCGGGACGCTGTCCTCGCCCGCAGGCACTCGCTGAACGTCGTAGAGCGGCGCAAGAAGCAACGTGGCCAGCAGCGCGATCACTTGAGCAGCTCCTGCAGCCGCCCCATGCGCCGCTGCATCTCGCCGCGCTTGAGGAAGTCGGAGACGCGGTCCTGGCCATTGCCGCTCAGCGGCTTGAACGGGCTGACGTGGAAGAATCCCTGCACCGAGTTGGTCTCCTGCGCGTGGCAGCCGTTGCAGGTCTGCCGGGCGAAGGCGTGCCGCAGCGGCTCGTCGATGCGCTTCTCGTCGTTGAACATCCAGGCGCCAATCTCCTGCGAGGCGCCGCCCTGGAGCTCAGGCGGGATCACCGCGGTGCCCGCGCGCAGGGCCGCGGCGTTGTCGAGGATGAACTGCGACAGGCGCGCGGACCCGTTCAGGCTCTGGTCGGGCGTCTGCGGCGTGGGAGCGAGCCGGAAAGTCCCGCCGTCGAGGA
>Ga0209217_1000277_pt1 | contig 13146 bp, 11 predicted proteins | sample JacPinW_OM3H0_M2_FD_187957 | JGI IMG/M metagenome (GOLD analysis project Ga0209217, IMG submission 187957) | Forest soil microbial communities from Algoma, Ontario, Canada - Jack Pine, Ontario site 1_JW_OM3H0_M2 (SPAdes) (version 2) | ecosystem: Environmental > Terrestrial > Soil > Boreal...
TAGACGCCGTTCGCCGGGTCGTGCTCGACCGCTGTGTCGAGAGTTTTCCGGATCGTGTCGAGCATCGATTTCTTCGCTTCTGGCTGCTCGGACCAGAGGTCGGGATTTCGCTCAAGCATTGTCGTGGTCATCGCGATTTTCTCCTCGGTTGCGGTAGAACACGCTGGCATCATCTGGTCTGCTGAGAGGGCCAGCTGATGTCGGCTGCAGTGGAATCTATGAGCGTATTTGGTCCAATGAACGGCGATCTATTCCCAATCGATGTGCGTTAATGGCTCCGCCCCGTTACGGGAAGATCTCACTCGTCAGGGAATTGCGTTACATTTGCAACATCAGTTCGGTCAGCGATCGCTTTTAGCTCGATGAAGGGCATATTCCCAATGGATGGGCGTTAATGAGCAGCAGGCGATGGGCAACAAAAAGCCAAGTCAGAATTGGGACGACGTCAGATACTTTCTCGCAGTCGCTCGGACGGGGACGCTCTCGGCCGCAGCCATGCAGCTCGGCACGGAACACACGACGGTGGCGCGCCACATTCAGGCGCTTGAAGACGAGCTGAATAGCCGTCTCTTCCACAAGAGCCACGCCGGCTACGAACTGACCGACGCGGGCGAACGGCTTCTGGTCGGCGCCGAGGCGATCGAGAGCGCCTACGTTTCCGCCAAGGCGGCCGCGAGCAGCGAAGGACACCCGATCACCGGGACGGTTCGCATCGGCGCACCCGATGGGTTTGGCAGCGTCTTCCTGGCGCCGCGTGTGCGGACACTCGCCGACCGGCATCCCAAGCTTGAAATCGAGATTTTGACTACCACAAGGCCCTTCAGCCTATTGAAACGAGAGGTGGATATCGCCATTGCCCATTCGAGTCCGGAGCAGATGCGCGTTGTATCCAGGCGCCTCACAGATCACTGGACGTATGTCTACGCCTCGCGGGCGTATCTGAACGAGTCGGCGCCCATCGCTGCAAAGGAGGATCTCAAGAAACACCCCTTCATAGGCTTTGTCGAAGAGCTGCTGTTCCCGCCTGACATCGGTTTCTCCGATGTGATCGGGGTCGAACCCCGCATCCGGAGCACGAACGTCCTGGCGCAACTCCACGCCACTCTGTCAGGAAGCGGTCTTTGCGTGCTGCCCGCCTTCGTCGCATCCAGCTACCCGACGCTCGTTCCGGTGCTGCCGGACCAGGTGTCGTTTATGCGCTCCTATCACCTGCACATTCACGAAGATCATAGAAAAGCCGCGCATGTCAGGGAGGTTGCGGCTTTCATCGCGGCAGAAGTCGAGCGCAACCATTCTCTCTTCCACGCACCGACGGCAATCAGCACCGCGGCTCCACATTTGGTTGACGCTGAAGAAGCTCGTCGGATCGCGTCCCAAGGAAATTCAAATAGGTGGGCATTGCTTGAGTAAGGTTTCAGCGCCTGTGTGCGGGATTTTGTCCGTCCATCCCGGCACTGGAGCGCCGCTGGCGAGATAGACGCCTCCCGTGATCATCCCAATGGCAAGCCAATCGACGAAGGTGGGCCACTCGCCGAGCGCTGGGATGGCCATCAGCGCCGCGATGACCGGCACGAGCGCAACAAAGGCGGCGGCCTTCGATGCGCCCAACAGCATGATTGAGCGGCCGAAAAGGGCGAGGGAGACCGTTGCCGTCACCACGCCCTGATAGAAGGCCTGACCCACGAGATCCGTTAAGCTCACCTCGAGGAGCCGATGGTCTATAAAGATCAAGTACAAGGGAAAATAAACGAGCAGCGAGACGACGGCGGCGATGGCGGCCGCGTGCAGGCCGTCGAGGCGAGCGCGCCGTATCGCCACCGCGTAGCAGCCCCACAGGCAGGCAGCCGTGAGGAACAACAAGTGGCCGATGCTCTGTCGTCCGCCAAAGCTCGAGACACCGACACCGCCGATCACCAACGCGCCAAGTGTCACCAGGACAAGGCCGGCCTTCCGGATCGCCACCAGCCGTTCCTTGAGCACGACCGCCGCCAGGCCGGCGACGATCAGCGGCGAGATGCCGTAACTCAGCACGCTTGCATGAGCGACAGGCGCAAACGACAAGCCGGCGCCGACCAGCAGCTGGACCGGGGCGCCCGCACCGATCCCTACCGCTGTGAAGCCAAGCCATCCCAGACGGTTGAACGCCAGGCCGCGGCGCAGGACGACCGGCAACAAGACTACTCCGGCAACCGCGAATCGCAAGGCAGTCAGGTCAAATGCCGTCAGTGCGGTGGTGACCCCGACCCGCATCATCACCAGCCAACCGGCCCAGATTGCGACCGCGGCAATAGCACAGACGGCGCCGATAACGAACTGCCACGCACGCGCCGGATCTTTGATCAGGTACGTGTCGGCATCGCGATCGTAGCAAACGGGCATCGAAGAACCATTCGAATGATGACGGTCGGCTGAGAGGGCCAGCCGACGTCGGCTGCTCTAGAATCTGTGAACCTTTTTAATTGAGTGAACGGCCACACATTCCCAATTGGTGTGCGCTAATGAGCAGCAGCCGATGGGAACCAGGAAGCCAAGTCAGAATTGGGACGACCTTCGGTACTCTGGCAGTCGCACGAACGGGGACGCTTTCGGCTGCAGCCACGCTGCTCGGCACGGAACACACAACGGTGGCGCGCCACATCCAGGCGCTTGAAGACGAGCTGAAGAGCCGCCTCTTCCACAACAGCAACAGCGGTTATGGACTGACCGACGCGGGCGAACGGCTTCTTGGCGCGGCGCGTGCGGGCGCTCATCGACCGGCATCCCCAGCTCGAAATCGAGATTTTACCCAGTGTCAGGCTGTTCAGCCTATTGAAACGAGAGGCGGATATCGCAATCAGCCTTTCGCGTCCGGAGCACATGCGCGTCGTGTCCAGGCGCCTCACCGATCACCGGCTGTATGTCTACGCCTCACGGGCGTACCTGAACGAGGCGGCGCCGATCCTTACAAGGGAGGATCTCCAAGAGCACCCCTTCATAGGCTTTGTCGAAGAGCTGTTGTTCGCGCCTCAGCTCAATTACCCCGATCTGATCGGAGCCGACGTGGAACCGCGCATCCGGAGCACAAACGTGCTGACGCAGCTCCACGCCACTCTGTCAGGAAGCGGTCTTTGCATGCTGCCCGCCTTCGTCGCGTCCGGTTACTCAACGCTCGCTCCGGTGCTGCCCGAGCAAGTGTCGCTTACGCGTTCCTTGCACATGCAGATTCACGAAGATCATAGGAAGGCCACCCATGTCAGGGAGGTTGCAGCTTTCATCGTAGCTGAAGTCGAGCGCAACCACTCTCTCTTCCATGCGCCGACGGCACCTGCGGTCGCTAGTCGCTGGGATATACTCAGGAACCAGCGACTGTAGATGCGCCCAAGCACAGGTCTGCAACCGACAATCGACCGCGGATTACGGGCGGATTACGGGGAGGCCATAGTGAATTGACAGCGCGGCGCCCTTCGGAGACGCTTGGTCTGCGCGCGGATCATCCTAAAGCGGTTCTTGCTTGTCGGCGGTCCGGGACCAGTTGATACACAAAGACATATTCCTCGGCGGCTAGGAATTGGACATGTTCGACGGGTTGCTGCGCTTTCTGACCGGCGTCGGTGACGGCCGTCAATCCAACGAGCGGGACGATGCCACCTTCGCCCTTGCCGTGCTGCTTATCGAAGTCGCCCGTAGCGACGACCGGGTCGGGGTCCGCGAACAGGGCATAATCGAGCAGGCCTTGGCCCGGCGCTTCGGCTTGCACCGCAACGAGGTAACGCGCCTCGTGAAGGCAGCAGAAGAAGGGGCGATCAAGGCGACCGATCTCCATCACTTTACTCAGACTGTCGTCAGGAAGTTCAGCGAGCAAGAACGTATCGGCGTCATCGAGATGCTGTGGGAAGTGGCCTATTGCGATGGTATTCTCACCGGCGATGAGGATGCCCTGATCCGCCGTGTTGCTGGCCTCCTCTATGTGTCGGATTGGGAGCGTGGCGAAGCCAAGCTGCGGATCACGCAAAGATCGGAGGATAGATAGTCGCCACCGATAGAGGGAGATCGCGCCCTCACGGGGCCGCCGGCAATTGCCACTTCAATCCCGGGAACCGCGCATGGTCACGATCGAAGGTGATCCATTCGCAGCCCCATTCGATGGCGAGTGCGGCGAACCAGGCATCGCTGACGTGATCCCCGGATGTCAGTCTCAAGGTAAAGACGTCTAAAGATATCCCAGTGCCGCTCGCCCGGAACCCGATGTTGAGGCACATCGCTGCGGAAGGCATAGATCAGGACATTCACATCCCGCAGGACGCGGGCGGCGCACGCCGGCGTGACCCTTTTCGTCAAAGACGAGATGTACCGGTCACCTGAAATGCGATAGCTTCCGGCACGTTGCCGCCTGCACGAAAGCCCAAAACGCGCGATGGCGGGCCCTGCCTTGGGAGGAACAAGCTATGAAGCGCTCAACCTTTCTTCTCCCGCTGGCTGCGGCCTTAGCCGTGTCTTGGCTATGGACCGGCGCCGCCGGCGCCCAGCAAACGCCGCGCTATCCGCTGGATGACAAATTGGCTGGTGAGCCGGCGCCGTGGGCGGTGCCCGGGAAATGGGGCAAGCGCGGCAATTGGGGGCGCTGGGGCGAGGAGGACAAGCGCGGGATGCTCAACTACATCACGCCCGAGATGGTCCTCCAGGCCGCGGCATTGGTGAAAAGGGGCAAGGTCTACGCCCTCGGCGAGGAGCTGACTTCCGATGTGCCACGGGTGATCACTCCGGCACGTATCGGCATCCAGGTGATTCAGGAAAACGACGGATACGACCGCGTCGCGGCGAAATCGGGGGAATTCGACCCCAAACGCCAGCAAGGTGCCGCCAGCTTTACCTTCATGCACAACCACACCGGTTCGCACCTCGACACCCTTGGTCACATCTACCGCGAAAATGCGCTCTACAACAACCTGCCGGCGCCAAAGGCGCTGGGCACCGCGCAAGGCGATGCGGCGAGCGTGATCCAGATGGTGGGACGCGGCGTTCTGCTCGACGTCGCCGGGTATAAGGGCACAGATCCTCTCCCTGTCGATTACTGGATCACCGTCGAGGACCTGCAGAACACCGCAAAGGCGCAGAACGTGGAGATCCGCAAGGGCGACATTCTCTTGGTTCGGACAGGCTGGCGGAAGACCTGGGGTGAACCCGATGATGCCGGGCGCCTCGACGCCGCGCACACCAAGTGGCATCGACCGCAACCGGGGGTCGGTCCCGATTCCTTGAAGTTCCTGAACGACACGGAGATCGTCGCCATCGGCTCTGACAATGCGGCGGTGGAATGGGGTTTCCCGACGAAACCCGATTACAGCAGAAAGGCGTTTGGCTTTCTCGGTCTGCCGCTGCACGTCGACTTTATCTGGAACCGAGGTGCCTACATCATGGAGATCCTCAACCTCGACGATCTGGCCAAGGACCGGGCATACGAGTTCCTCTTCGTCGTCGGCCCGCTGCTGTTGAAGGGCGGGATCGGGGTGCCGATCAATCCCATCGCTATGCTGTAGCCTGCAAATCGCATGCGGGGTTGGGCCACGGATACTGCACGCTAGCTTCCGTCGGGGATCGCCATGAGCACGCGGTCGGCGGTTGTGCTGCGCCAGGTGAAGAAGGAGTTTTCACTCGGTGACGGCGTGAATCTCGAGGTGCTCGACGTCGAGCACCTCGCACTGCCGGTGGGCAGCTGTACCGCCCTCCGAGGGCGCAGCGGCTCCGGGAAGACCACGCTCCTCAATCTCATTGCCGGCGTCGCCGCTCCGTCCGGCGGCACGATCCTCGTCGGTGACACGGATGTCTTCGCCCTATCCGAAGCACGTCGCGACCGCTTTCGCGCCGAGCACGTCGGCTATGTGTTCCAGACCTTCAACCTGCTGTCAGCCTTCAACGCGCTCGAGAATGTGATGCTCGCCATGATGTTCGCGGAGACCGTCCCGACGCGCCTGCAGCGCCGGCATGCCGCCGACCTTCTCGCCCGATTGGGCCTGGCCGAGCGCCTCGCCCATAAGCCTCAGCAACTCTCCCGCGGCGAGCAGCAGCGGGTTGCCATTGCGCGCGCCCTGGCGAACAGCCCGCCATTGGTCCTCGCTGATGAACCGTGCGCCAGCCTGGACGCGAGTACCGCCAGCGAGGTCCTGGCAACTTTTCTGGCCTTCTGCCGGCAGGAGGAGAAGACCCTGCTTCTTGTCTCGCACGACGAGGCCGCGCTCGGAAAAGCAGACCAGGTCTTCGACATGGCCGAGCTCAATCGCGCCGAGACGCGCAAGGCTCCCGCGTGATGGCCGCTGGCCGCCGATGACAATCCTCACGGTCGCTCTCAAATACCTCCGAGGCCGCCCGGTTGCCAGCGCACTGACGATTGTGTCGATCGCCCTTGGCGTCAGCCTGATGGTCGCAAGTGTCCTTCTGGCCCGCGGGATTAAAGAAGGCTTTATCGCGGGGACAACCGATTACAACCTCGTGGTCGGCGCCAAAGGAAGTCCGATGCAGCTTGTGCTCGGCGTTGTCTTCCGCATGGACCTCGCGACACCGAACATCGAATACACGATCTACCGGGATCTGCAGCAGGATCCGCGCGTCGAAACGGCCGTGCCAATAGGGATGGGAGACGCGTATCGAGGGTTCCGCTACGTGGCGACGAATGGCGCGTACTTCGCCGCGTTTCCTTGGCGGCGCAAGACGTTCGCGCTGGCAGCGGGGAGGTTCTTTGCCGAGGACCAGCAGAGCGAGCCGACCTACGAGGCCTTGCTCGGCGCTGAGGCTGCCCGTTCGACGGGACTGCAAATCGGCGATCGCTTCTACGAGGGTGAAGAGATGGCCGAGTATCCACTCACTGTGGTGGGGATCCTCAGGTCGACCCACAGCGCAGACGACCGCGCCATTTTCTTCTCGCTGCCGAGCTACTGGGGGATGAATGAAATCGCCAGAGGAATGGCGATCAAACCCCTTACGGCGGTGCTGATCCGGCCGCGGCGCATGTCCGACTTGCCGAGCCTCCACCGAGAGCTCAACGTCGCAGCAGAGACCCAGGCCGTTCTCCCGAGCGGCGTGCTCCTCACCATCTTCAACATGATGGCGGTGGCGGAAGATGTGCTCAGGATGATCTTGGCAATCGTCGGCGTCATCGTGTTGCTCTATGTGTTTGTATCGATGTACAGCGCGACAATAGAGCGCCGGCGCGAGATCGCCACGATGCGCGCGTTGGGGGCGAGGCGCGCGACCGTTCTCGGCATCATCCTGACGGAGTCCGCGGCGCTCGCAACCGCAGGCGGCCTTGGCGGGATCGTCGGCGGACACGCCGTCGCCTACTTTGCCGGGTCCCTGCTCGGGCCGAGCGGTCTGGTTACGAGTCATTCCCTCTTCAACGTGTTCGACCCCGCTGTCCTGGCCAGCGTCATTCTCCTGGGTACCCTGGCGGGACTGTTGCCGGCTGTGCTCGCGTATCGCACGGAGGTCGCGGAAAACCTTGCGCCGCTGTCCTAGTTTGACGCGCATAACCCGACAGTTTCGAGCATGGCTGGCAGCCTGCCTTCTGGCAACAGTCGCGCCTTCGGTTGCCTTGGCCGGCTCGGAAGAGATCCCGCGTCTCACCTTCGCCCAGCTGGTGGACTCGATCCGCGCCGATTCCGGAGTGACCGAGACGATCAAGTCGTACAGCGGGAAGGAGGTTGCCATACAGGGCTTCATCGTTCCCGCCGGCCCGCCAGATTTGTCGTTCTTCCTGCTCAGCCGGGTCTCGGCTTTGGGCAATTACTGCTGCGAGGCGCCCGTCGGTCAGGACGAGACGGTCTATGTCTTCGCTGCCAAAGAAGTAAATATCACCTACGACCCGCTGCGGATTTTCAAGATCGTCGGTGTGTTCGAAGCTGGAATGCGTGCCGACGCGACCTACGGCCCGAGCCTCTTTCGTGTACGCAATGCGCGCGTCGAAGAGGCCTTGGGTGCGAAGGTGTTCAAGACGGGAGACTTTCCGGCTTCCGCCTCGAAGCCTTAGGCCGGCGACGAAATGTACCGGCCAGACGACATGTGATAGCTTTCCTTTCGTCGCCGCCTCCCCTTAGAGCCCGGTAAGCGAGCCGGAGGCCGCGACAGCGGGCGCAATACGCCCGCATTGAACAGGAGGCAGATGGCGATGATGCGGGATCTGCGCATGCTCGCGGCAGCGAGCTCGATGATGTTGGCGACGATGGCCGCCACCAACGCGGCATTTGCGCAAAAACAAGGGGGCATCCTGAGGATGTCTCATTTCGACAGCCCGGCGAGCATGTCGCTGCACGAGGAGGCGACGGCCGCCGCCAACCGGCCGATGATGGGCGTCTTCAACAATCTCGTTATGTATAAGCAGGACGTGGCGCAAAACAGCCTGCAATCGATCGTACCCGACCTGGCGGCCAGCTGGTCGTGGAGCGAGGAGGGAACCGAGCTGAGCTTCCCGCTGCGCCAGGGTGTCAAATGGCATGACGGCAAGCCGTTCACCGCCAAGGACGTCAAATGCACCTGGGACATGCTGACCGGCAAATCCGACGAGAAGCTGCGCCTCAATCCGCGCAAATCCTGGTACAGAAATCTCGAAGAGGTCTCCGTCAACGGCGACCACGAGGTCACGTTCCATCTCAAGCGACCACAACCCTCCTTTCTGGCGTTATTGGCGTCCGGCTGGTCGCCGATCTATCCCTGCCATGTGGCGGCGCGCGACATGCGCACTCGACCGATCGGCACCGGCCCCTTCAAATTCGTCGAATTCAAACCCAATGAACTGATCCGGGTAACCAGAAATCCGAATTACTGGAAGCAGGGGCGACCCTATCTCGACGGCATCGAGTATCCGATCATACCAAGTATCTCGACGAGAATACTGGGCTTCGTTGCCGGGAAGTTCGACACGGTCGCTGGCGTGACGGTGCCGCTGTTGAAGGATGTCAAGAGCCAGGCGCCGCAGGCGATTTGCGAGGTGGCGCCGACCAACGTGCCGCGTACTCTGCTCGTCAACCCGGCGGCACCACCCTTCGACAACTCGGAGCTGCGCCGAGCGATGACGCTCAGCTTGGACCGCAAGTCCTTTATCGACATCATCACCTTGGGACTGGGCGACATCGGCGGGGTCATGCTGCCGGCGCCTGAAGGGGTCTGGGGGATGCCGCCCGACATGCTGAAGACCCTGCCCGGCTATGATCCCGATGTCGCAAAGAACCGCGCGGCAGCCCGCAAGATCATGGAAAAACTTGGCTACGGCCCCGACAAGCGGCTCGCGGTCAAAGTCTCCATCCGCAATATTGTCCCGACCAGGGATCCGGCGGTGATCCTGATCGACCAGCTGAAGGAAATCTACATCGACGGCGAACTCGAAACCGTCGACACCACGCAATGGTATCCCAAGGTCATGCGCAGGGACTTCAGCGTCGGCATGGTGGTCAGCGAGAACGGCCTCGACGACCCCGATCAGCAATTCTACGAGAATTACGTGTGCGGCGCGGACCGTAATTATAGCGGCTACTGCAATCCGCAGCTTGACGAGCTGATCGATCGGCAATCGATGGAGTCTGACCGGGAGAAACGCCGGCAAATGGTGTGGGAGATCGAAAGGAGGCTGGCCGAGGACAATGTCCGCCCGGTCATCTTCTATGCCCGTCAGGCGTCCTGCAGGCAGCCGCGGGTCAAAGGCATGACGCTTATGGTCAACAGCATCTACAACGGCTCGCGCTTCGAAGATCTCTGGGTCGACGATTAGCTGTTTCGACAGAGCCGCCACGGGTTTCGCGCGAGAGACCGAGGGAGGCGTGAATGATCGGAAATCTCCGCGCCGTTGCAATCGCGGGACCGTTACTCGTCGCGCTGTTCGGCGGCGAGGCGGCCTGGGCGCAAAAGACCGGTGGCATCCTCAAAATGTACTCAGCCGACAGCCCGGCGAGCATGTCGATCCACGAGGAATCGACGGTATTCGCCGAGGGCCCGATGATGGGTGTGTTCAACAACCTGGTCATGTTCGACCAGCACGTGCCGCAGAACAGCCAGCAATCGATCGTGCCCGATCTCGCCACTGGCTGGTCGTGGAACGAGGAAGGAACCGAACTGACCTTGCCGCTACGCGAAGGCGTGACATGGCATGACGGAAAGCCCTTCACCGCCAAGGACGTCCAGTGCACCTGGGATCTGCTGACCGGCACGTCGAGCGAGAAGTTCCGCGTCAATCCCCGCAAATCCTGGTACAGCAACCTCGAACGGGTCAGAACGAACGGCGACTACGCGGTCACCTTCCATCTAAAGCGGCCACAGCCGGCCTTTCTCACCGCTCTGGCTTCCGGGTTCTCGCCGATCTATCCCTGCCATGTAGCACCGCGCGACATGCGCCAGCGCCCGATCGGCACCGGCCCATTCAAATTCGTCGAGTTCAAGCCGAACGAATATATCAAGGTGGTGCGCAGCCCGAGTTACTGGAAGAAGGACCGGCCCTATCTCGACGGCATTGAGTATACCATCATCAAGAACCTGTCGACTGCAGTACTGGCATTCGTTTCCGGCAAGTTCGACATGGCGTTTCCGTATAGCCTCACGGTGCCGCTGCTCAAAGATGTGAAGAGCCAGATGCCGCAGGCGATGTGCGAGATGGGGCCGGTCGGCCTCAACCGCGGTCTGATTGTCAACCGTGACAAGCCGCCCTTCGACAACCCCGAGCTGCGGCAGGCAATGGGGCTGAGCTTGGATCGCCGGGCGTTCATCGACATCCTCACCGAAGGAGAGGGTGACGTTGGCGGGGTCATGCAGCCCCTGCCGGCTGGAATATGGGGCATGCCCCCGGATTTCCTGCAAACGCTGCCCGGCTATGACCCCAATGTGAAGAAGAACCGCACGGACGCTCGCCAGCTGATGGAGAAGCTCAGCTATGGGCCCAATAACCGGCTCAAGATCAAGGTCTCGGCGCGCGACCTGCCATACTTGCGGGACACGGCGGTAATCCTGATCGACCAGTTGAAGCAGGTCTACATCGATGGCGAGCTCGAAACGATCGACACCACCAACTGGTTTCCCAAGATCATGCGCAAGGACTACATCGTCGGCGTCACCGGCGGGCAAGGCGGACCCGACCCAGATCAAAATCTGCATCAGCTCTATGGGTGCGGTGGCGAATTGAACGTCAGTGGCTACTGCAGCCTCGAGGTGGACCAGCTGATCGATCAGCAATCGAGTGAGGCCAATCAGGAGAAACGCAAGAAGCTGGTGTGGGAGATCGAGCGGAAACTGGCGGCGGACGGGGCCCGGCCGATCATCTTTTACGACCGCCGCGGCACCTGCTGGCAGCCGCGCGTGAAGGGGCTGACGCTGATGGTTAACAGCCTCTTCAATGGCTGGCGCATGGAAGAGGTCTGGCTCGACAACTAGACTTCTCCAAGGGCCGCCAAAGATCGGCGGGGAGCGAGCGCAGCTTGCACCGGTACCGGAATTCGCGCTTTCATCCCGATAAATTTCTGGTAACTTCCTGTAGGTTGCGGTCTTTCACGAGAGCTCGGTCAACGACCCGACAAGGATGCAACAGTGGGTTTCTCGACATTCCCGCATCGCGCAATGGGAGGAGAATAGAAATGAAGCGAGACTTTCGCGGGCTGGTCGCAGCAGGATCGCTGCTGATCATGTCGTGCGCAGTCGACCCGGCATTCGCGCAAAAAACCGGGGGCATTCTCAAAATCTCCCATTTCGACAGCCCGGCGAGCATGTCGCCCCTCGAAGAATCGACGGCGGCGGCGGTGCGGCCGACGATGGGGGTCTTCAACAATCTCGTCGTGTACGACCAGAACGTGCCGCAAAACAGCATGCGGTCGATCGTCCCGGAGCTGGCCACTGGCTGGTCCACAAACGAGGAAGGCACCGAGCTGGTTTTCCCCTTGCGTCAGGGCGTCAAATGGCATGACGGCAAGCCGTTTACGGCGCAGGACGTCAAATGCACCTGGGACCTCCTCGCCGGTAAGACTAATGAGAAGCTGCGCATCAATCCGCGCAAATCTTGGTACGGCAATGTCGCAGAGGTGACCCCAAACGGTGATTTCCAGGTCACATTCCGCCTGAAGCGGCCGCAGCCGGCCCTGCTGGCATTGCTGGCCTCCGGCTGGGCGCCGATCTATCCCTGCCATGTCAGCCCACGCGACATGCGCAATCACCCAATCGGCACCGGCCCGTTCAAATTCGTCGAATTCAAGCCGAATGAGGTGATTCGGGTCACCAAGAATTCGAATTACTGGAGAGAGGGCCGGCCCTATCTCGACGGCATCGAATGGATGATCATCAGAGACGTGTCGACGCGAAACCTCGCCTTTGTCGCCGGCAAGGTGGACCTATACTCACCTCACAACATAACGATACCGATCCTGAAGGACATAAAGAGTCAGGCGCCACAGGCGATCTGCGAGGTGGCGCCGACAAACGTCAACCGTACTCTGATCATTAACCGGGACAAGCCGCCTTTCGACAATGCCGATCTTCGACGCGCGATGTCGCTGACCTTGGATCGTAAAGCCTTTATCGACATTATTGCCGAGGGGCAGGGCGATATCGGCGGCACCATGCTGCCGGGGCCCGAAGGGGTCTGGAGCATGCCCCCGGAGTTGCTCAAGACACTGCCCGGCTATGATCCCGATGTCGCCAAGAACCGCGCCGCGGCCCGTAAGGTTCTGGAGAAACTTGGTTACGGCCCCGACAAACGGCTCGCGGTCACGGTATCGACACGCAACGTCTCAGGCTACCGCGATGCGGCGGTAATCCTGATCGACCAGTTGAAGGAGGTTTATATCGACGGCCAGCTGGAAACCGTCGACACCACGCAATGGTATCCGAGGATCATGCGCAAAGATTTCACTGTCGGCCTCAATGTCAGCGAGAGCGCCGTCGACGACCCCGACCAACAGTTCTACGAGAACTATGTATGCACGGCAGAGCGCAACTACACCGGCTACTGCAGTCCCGAACTCGACAAGCTGGTCGACCAGCAATCGGCGGAAGCCGACCGGGAGAAGCGCAAGAAGCTGGTGTGGGAGATCGAAAGGCGGTTGGCCGAGGACGGTGCCCGTCCGGTCATCTTTTACCCCCGACAAGCGACATGCCAGCACCCGCAGGTCAAGGGGATGACCATGATGGTCAACAGCATCTACAACG
>Ga0209217_1000278_pt1 | contig 13140 bp, 12 predicted proteins | sample JacPinW_OM3H0_M2_FD_187957 | JGI IMG/M metagenome (GOLD analysis project Ga0209217, IMG submission 187957) | Forest soil microbial communities from Algoma, Ontario, Canada - Jack Pine, Ontario site 1_JW_OM3H0_M2 (SPAdes) (version 2) | ecosystem: Environmental > Terrestrial > Soil > Boreal...
CCGGAGTTCCGCGGGTCGCCGCCGCACGGTTAGATGGCTGACGTGACGACTATCGAGATCGATACCCCGGCCGGCCCCATCGATGCGCTGCTCGATATTCCGGACGGCCAAGGACCCTGGCCGGGCGTGGTGGTAATTCACGACGCCGTGGGTTACGGACCGAACAAGCAGTCGATCAACAGTCATATCTCCGCGGCGGGATATGTCGCGTTGACCCCGAACCTTTTCGCGCGGGGCGGTTGGGCGCGGTGCGTCACCAGGGTCATGCGGGAACTGCTCACCAAACGAGGACGCGCGCTTGATGACGTGCTGGCGGCCCGCGACCACCTGCTATCGCTGCCGGAATGCACCGGCCGGGTCGGCATCGCGGGGTTCTGCATGGGTGGCGGATTCGCATTAATCATGTCGCCCAAGGGTTTTGGCGCCTCGGCACCGTTCTACGGAACCCCGCTGCCGCGCAAGCTCAGTGAGACCCTGGACGGGGCATGTCCGGTTGTGGCCAGCTTCGGTGCTCGTGATCCGATGGGCATCGGGGCGCCCAAAAAGCTGCAACGGGTGCTCGATCAAAAAGGCATCGCCAACGACATCAGGGTCTATCCGGGTGCTGGGCACAGCTTTGCCGACAAGCTGCCCGCCCAACCACTGCTCCGCATTACCGGATTCGGCTATAACCAGGCCGCCACCGAGGATGCGTGGGCGCGGGTTTTCGCATTCTTCGGCGAACACCTGCGAAGCGGCTAGCCCGCGGCGCGCAGTTCCAGGCCGACGTTGTTTTGCATGCCGCCGCGCAGCTTGCTGAAAAAGTTGAACACCCAACCGATCAGCCCGTACTCCCGGGCGATCGCGTCGTAAACGGCACCGGTGTGTGATTTGTCGAGGATGGTCGCGGTCGCCTCGATGGGTTCGCTTTTCGGGCGGCCACGGATATCGCACACGGCCAGCGTGACCCGCGGAGTATTGCGGATCCGCTTGACCTTCCATGCCTTCTCCTCGCTGATGACCAGCAGGCGGTCGCCGTCGGAGGCGGCCCAGATCGGAGTCGGCTTGGGCCGGCCGTCTTTGGTGAAGGTGGTCAGCAGGACGTATTGCGCCTTGGCGACGTCTGCGAAGCTCGGGGACACCGCGTCAGTCTAAAGGCCTTCGAGGTCGCCTGCGGTTTCCAGCAGCACCTGGCTGAAGTCGCGTACCGCTGGCACACAACAACGCCCCAGACGGCACCGAAACCCGGTTTGTAACGTCGGAATTGTCGTCGAGCGAATTACCCGTGAGCTTGGGGTCTGAGATCTGACGACAAAGGGGGTCACGACGATGGGTGCTGCCACCACGCTGCTGGCAGCGGTCGGCGGGGGGCCGGCCCGGCATGGATTGTCGCTGTTGCACGGCTGGTTCCCCACCACCATCCAGGTCATGGCCGCAGCGCTGGTGCTAGCCGCTATCGGCTGGCGCTCGCGCCGCTGGCGGCTGCTGTGGTTACCCATCGCGTTGGCCGCGGGCGTGGGCACGGCCGCGTGGGCGCACTGGTACGTCGACTCGCAGGGGCTCGCCGACGACCCCGCCCCGCCAGGACTGTGGGTGTGGATCGGCATCGCGGGTCTGGCAGCCGCGGTGCTGGTACTCGGGTGGCGCGGTGCGCGATGGCGGCGCAGAGCCGTTTCGGTTCTGGCCGTTGCACTGTGCGTGCTCAGCGTCGGGGTCGCGCTGAACCTGTGGGTCGGCTACTTCCCCACCGTCCAAACCGCTTGGAATGAGTTGACGGCCGGGCCGCTGCCCGATGAATCCAACATGGCCACGGTGACCGCGATGCGCCAGCAACACATCATGCCCGCCCACGGGGCAGTCGTAGCGGTGAGCATCCCTCCCACCGGCTCGAATTTCAAGCATCGGACCGAATACGTTTATCTGCCGCCGGCCTGGTTCGCCGGCCCGACGGTCAAACTGCCCACCGTGATGATGATCAGCGGCGAATTCAACACGCCTGCCGACTGGTTGCGTACCGGTGACGCCGCCGCCACCATCGACATGTTCGCAACGGCGCATGCTGGCGGTACTCCGGTCTTTGTTTTCGTCGACGCGGGCGGCTCGTTCAACAACGACACCGAATGCGTCAACGGGCCCCGCGGAAACGTCGCTGACCACCTCACAAAAGATGTTGTGCCCTATATGGTTTCAACGTTCGATGTCAGCGCGAGCACCGCCAACTGGGGTGTTGTCGGCTGGTCGATGGGTGGAACCTGCGCGGTCGACCTGGCCGTGATGCACCCGAACCTGTTCAGCAGCTTCGTCGACATCGCCGGCGACATGGGCCCCAATGCCGGCACCAAGAGCCAGACGACCAAGAGGCTGTTCGGCGGAAGCGCCGCGCAGTGGGCCGCCTATGACCCCTCCACGGTGATCACCAAGCATGGCCGCTACCAAGGCATCTCGGGATGGTTCGCCATCTCCTCAGACCCGCCGCCGCCGCGCGGAAGCATGCCGGTCGCACAGAACACAGACGAACAAGCCGTGGGCCTCGGCGGTCAGGACGCTAACGGGCGAACCGACGACCAAACCGAGGCGGCCAACACGCTGTGTTCGCTTGGCCGCGCCAACGGAATCGACTGCGCCGTCGTCGCAACACCAGGCAGGCATGACTGGCCCTTCGCATCCCGGGTATTCGGGTCCGCACTGCCTTGGCTGGCCGGACAGATCGGGACGCCAGGTGTCGCGCGTATCCCGTTGCCGGACAGTGGCCGCCAAACTCAGGCCATGCGGCAGTCAGCGTCACTGGCAGAGTCTGCAATCACAACACATCGCTAGGTGTCGACTGGTGTGACGCTGTTTGGATCATCGCGGCATCCGCCGCCATACGAATTGCGGTAGCAGCCGCATCGCAAAGAACATGGGCCGCAGCACCCACGGAATCCAGACCATGCGCCGTCCTTTGGCCAGTGCTCGCGCGGTGGCGGCGGCCACCTGCTCAGGCGTGCTGGAGAACGGGGCGGGCATCATGCCCTGCGTCATACGCCCGATCACGAATCCAGGGCGGGCGATCAACAATCGCACCCCGGTGCCGTGCAGCGCGTCGGCCAACCCACTGGCGAACCCGTCCAGGCCGGCCTTGGCCGAGCCGTACACATAGTTGGCCCGACGCACCCGGACGCCGGCCACCGACGAGAACACCACCAGCGATCCCCGCCCGGCCAGCCGCATCGCGGCTGCCAAATGGGTGAGCAGGCTGACCTGCGCGACATAGTCGGTGTGTACGACGGCGACCGCGTGCGCAGCGTCGGTCTCGGCGCGGGCCTGGTCGCCGAGGATCCCGAACGCCAGCACCGCAGTGTCGATCGGGCCGTGGTCAGCGACGGTCGACGCGACCAGGGGTCCGTGCGAGTCGAGGTCGTCGGCATCGAACTCCTTGGTGTGCACAGCCGTCGCGCCGGCGGCGAGCACGGCCGCGACCTGGTCGGCCAGATGGTCGGCTTTGCGGGCCGCCAGTATCACCGTCGCCCCGGGAGCCAGCCGGCGTGCGAGTTCGATACCGATCTCGCTGCGGCCGCCGAGGATCAGCACCGTCGCAGCCCCCGTGTCATCCACGGCTGCGATTATCCCTGCGCTAGCGTGAGCGGTGATGGCGAACTCCTCCGCCCGGCTGACCAATGACGCACTGGCGTTTCTCACGGAACGCCATCTCGCCATGCTGGCCACGCTGCGCCCCGACAATTCGCCGCATGTGGTGGCGGTGGGTTTCACCTTCGACCCGAAGACACACATCGCGCGGGTGATCACTACCGGCGGCTCGCAGAAGGCGGTCAACGCCGAACGTGGCGGGGTCGCGGTGCTCAGTCAGGTCGACGGGGCCCGCTGGCTATCGCTTGAGGGCCGGGCCAGCGTAAACAGGGAAGTCGACGCCGTGCGCGACGCCGAGTTGCGCTACGCACAGCGTTACCGCACGCCGAGGGCCAACCCCCGACGAGTGGTCATCGAGGTGCAGGTGGAGCGGGTGCTTGGGTCCTCGGATCTGCTGACTCGCAAATCCGACTAGCTCACTAGACGAGAGTGGCGCCGGGCGCCCGAATCACCAGCGGCACCGCCGGGAAATAGGCCGCCAGCTCTGGTCGGGATTTGGCCAGCGCGGCGGTGCCGTAGCCGCGGTGCCGGTAGTCGGGATGGATCCAGATCCGGACGTGGACCTCGTGGCCTTCGAGTTCACCGAAGACCATGCCGACCTTGTCGTCGCCGTCGACCGCGACGAACCAGGCGGCCTCTTCGGCGTCGAACCGTTCCTTTGCCGCGCGGATCTCGTCGTCGAGGCCACCCGCCGGGGCACCGGACCCATCGCCCTTGGCGCCGATGTCATCGGTGCGCGCCGCGAAGATGTCGCGGTCGGACTTCCCGGAAAATGGGCGCAGCACCATGGTGTCGCCGGAACTGGCCGGCCGGTCTTTGAAGGTGAAACTCAGCAGGTTGTTCAGGTCTTCCAGCTCGGCGGCGATCTTCTTGCGCGAGTCCTTGGTCAGTTGATCGAACGACATGCCGATCACCGCCTCGGCGCCCAGCCGTGACGTGCCCAGCAGGGTGACGATGCCGTCGACCGCCGACGGCCGGTCGCCGGCCTCCACGATCAGGTCTAGCACTTCATGTCGACGTTCCAGAGCGCAGAGCAGGGCGTCGGCGATCTCTCGGCGGGCGGCGGCGCGGTCGTGGTCGGTCATCGCACGAGCCTAATACTTGGGCGAGAAGCAGCGCGTGGCACCCGCGGCCATGTCTAGACCGGGACGACGATCAGTTCGCGCGGACGGTTGTTGACGGGCACGGCGCCGTCTTCGGCCACCACCACGATGTCTTCGATACGCGCCCCCCATCGGCCGGGAAAATAAATCCCGGGCTCGACGGAAAACGCCATGCCCGCCTGCAGCGGTAAGCCGTTGCCCGCGACGATGTACGGCTCTTCATGCACCGACAACCCGATGCCGTGCCCGGTGCGGTGCACGAAGTAGTCGGCGAGCCCGGCCTCGGCCAGCACATCGCGGGCAGCGGCATCCACCTCTTCGGCGGTCACCCCGGGGCGCACCGCGTCGACGGCCGCCTGTTGCGCCCGCTGCAGCACTGAATATTGCTGCGCCACTTCGGCGCTGGGCTCGCCAATGCTGTAGGTACGAGTCGAGTCGGAATGGTATCCGGGCTGGTATGCACCGCCGATGTCGACGACGACGACGTCACCGACGCGAAGCTCCCGATCCGAGTACTCGTGGTGCGGGTCTGCACCATGCGGACCAGAACCGACGATGACGAACGCCACCTCCGAATGCCCTTCGGCGACAATGGCTTCGGCGATATCCGCGGCGACGTCGGCCTCCGTTCGACCAGGGATCAAAAAATCCGGCACCCGGGAATGCACGCGATCGATGGCCGCGCCGGCCTTGCGCAGCGCGTCGATCTCGGAAGCGTCCTTGACCATCCGCAGTCCCCGCAGCACGCCGGTGGCCAACACCGGGACGACACCGAGGACATCGGCCAGCGGCAGCAAATGCAGCGCGGGCATCGAGTCGGTGACGGCGGTCGCCGCGGGTGCGCCGCCGATGGCCTCCGCGACCAGTTGGTAGGGATCATCGCCGTCGACCCAATCTCGCACCGCCAAACCCAGATCCGCGGCAGCGGACTGTTTCAGCGAGGCCAGCTCCAGTCGCGGTACCACCACGGTCGGGTCACCGGCGACCGGCAACACCAGTGCAGTGAGCCGCTCAAAGGTCTGCGCGCGCGAGCCGAGCAGATACCGCAAGTCATAGCCCGGGGTAATCACCAGGCCAGCCAGGCCGGCCTCGGCGGTAGCGGCCGTCGCCGCCGCAATCCGGCGGCCGTAGACGTCTGCATCGAACCGGTGAGAACCCATGGCAGTCAGGCTAGCCGCGAGGACTGGCAGGATGGCGGGCATGTCCGCACCGCTGCTGCTGCTTGACGGCGCCAGCATGTGGTTTCGCTCCTACTACGGCGTCCCGTCGTCGATCACATCACCCGACGGCCGGCCGGTGAACGCGGTCCGCGGCTTCTTGGACTCGGTGGCCATGTTGATCACCCGACAGCGACCCGGCCGCTTGGTGGTGTGCCTGGACTTGGACTGGCGCCCGCAATTCCGGGTGGACCGCATCCCGTCGTACAAGGCGCATCGCGTCGAGGAAGAACACCCCGACGGCAAACCCGATGTCGAGGAAGTGCCCGACGAGTTGTCTCCGCAGGTCGAGATGATAGAGGAGATCCTCGACACGTTCGGCATCTGCACCGGCGGTGCCGCGGGTTTCGAAGCCGACGACGTGATCGGCACGCTGGCCGCTCGGGAGCGGCGTGACCCGGTGATCGTCGTCAGCGGCGACCGCGACCTGTTACAGGTGGTCGGTGACGATCCGGTGTCCGTTCGGGTGCTCTATCTCGGACGCGGCCTGACCAACGCCACGATGATGGGTCCGCGCGAGGTGGCCGAGCGCTATGGCGTGCCCGCCGATCGGGCCGGCGCCGGCTACGCTGAGCTGGCGCTGCTGCGCGGTGACCCTTCCGACGGGCTTCCGGGTGTGCCCGGTATCGGCGAAAAGACCGCCGCGACACTACTGGCGCAGCACGGCTCCCTGGCGGGTATCTTGGCCGCCGTCGACGACCCCAAATCGTCGCTGTCCAAGGGTGTGCGGACCAAGCTGCGCAACGCCGCCGACTACATCGAAGCCGCCGGCCCAGTGGTGCGGGTGGCCACCGATGCGCCTGTCACACTGTCGACGCCTACCGACGCGGTGCCGCTGGTGGCGGCCGACCCGACGCGGACCGCGGAGCTGGCGACCCGGCTCGGCGTCGGGTCACCGATCGCGCGGCTGCAGAAAGCGCTCGACGCGCTGCCGTCGTCCTGAGCCGTTACTTAGGCCGACCGACCTCGTAGGTGCCCTTGTTGTCCTGGAAGGTCACCGTCACCTGACGCTTGGTGCCGTCGATGCTGACGTCGCAGTCGAAGCTGCTGCCCTTTTTGACCGTCGGATTCTGGCCGTTGTTGCACTTGACGTCTTTGACGTTCTTCGCCCCGTAGCCGTTGGTGTCATCGGTGAGGATCTGCTGCACACCGACCTGGGCCTTGTTGACGTCCAGTTTGGTGGTCACGAAAAACCCGGGCTCCCAGAAGCCCAGCACCAACACGACCGCAACGACGATGGCGGCGAACACGCCGATCACCGTGCCGATCACCGCCCGCGACCGCTTCGGGCCGGCGCCCACCGGAGGCTGGCCGTAGGGCCCCGGGTATTGGCCGTACTGCCCAGGCTGGCCGTACTGGCCCGGCTGCCCGTACTGCCCCGGCTGCCCGTACTGCCCCGGCTGCGGGTATTGGCCGGGCTGGCCGTACTGCCCAGGCGGCGCGTACTGGCCGGTCTGGGCGCCGTACTGGTCCTGCTGCGGGTAGCCCGTGGGCTGCGGGAACGGCTGGGACGGCTGGGACGGCGGATAGTACTGCGCGGGCGGCTGCTGGTACTGCCCGTATTCAGTGGGCGTGTATGCGGGCGCATGCCAAGTCGGTTGTTCACCGACGGGCGACTGCCAAGTCTGCTCGCCGGATGGCTGCTGCCAGGGTGACACCTGCTGGGCCGGTTCCTCGCTGGATTGCTGACCTTCACCCTGTGGCGGCTGCCACGGTTTCGTCGGGTCGGGCCCCTGCGGTCCGCTCATCGTGTGTCTGTCCTCTCAGTCCTGGTTGCGGTCCTCGTATCGGTCGCCGACTGCAACCGTAGCTTCGGCTCAGCCTACCCGGCGTCAACTGCTACGACGCCGCGCCGAATGGCGTCGATCGCGCGCTTTGCGGTTGCCCGCAGCTCGGGTTGGGGGGCGGCGTTGCGAACCTGGTCCAGCAAATCGAGCACCTGCCGACACCAGCGCACGAAATCCCCTGGCGACAGCGGTGAACCGGTGCCCTCGGAGTCAGCGGCGGCCAATGCGGCGACCAGGTCAGCACTGCTGGCCCAGCGGTAGATGGCCGCGACGAAGCCGTCGTCGGGCTCACGACTCAGCGTGATGCGGTGCCGCTGCTCGTCGGCGCGTAACTCCGCCGACAATCGCCGCGTTCGGTGCAGCGCCTGCCGTAACCGCGCAGTCGGCACCTCCGCGTTTCGCGGCGGCCCCGGGCCGTCCCCGCCCCGCGACTCGTACAGCACCGCTGAGAGCACGGCGGCCAACTCGGCGTCTCGCAGGCCGGTCCACGCGCCGGTGCGCAGGCATTCGGCCACCAAAAGGTCGCTCTCACTGTAAATCCGGGCCAGCAGCCGCCCGTCGTCGGTCACCGCAGGGTCACCGTCGGTGGCCCGGATAAACCCGCGCTCGGTGAGCAACCCGACGATCCGGTCGAAGGTGCGGGCCAACGAATTGGTGGCGGCGGCCACCTTATTTTCCAACGCAGCATTGTCGCGTTCGATGCGTAAATAGCGCTCAGCCAACCGAACTTGGTCCTCCCGATCGGGTTCGCGGTGGACCGGGTGACGACGCATCTGCTCACGTAGCGACACCAGCTCGGGGTCGAAATCGCGCCGCTCAGTACGGCTGCCACGGCGGCCGCCCGAAATCGTCAATCCCTCAGCGGCCGAACGGAGCGCCGATGCCAGATCGCGGCGAACCCGCGGCTGCCGGTGTTCGACCCGCTTGGGCAATGTCATCGAGCCCACCGGCGCCGACGCGCCGGAATAGTCGGCCGACGAAATCCGCCCGGCCCAACGGTTTTCGGTCAATACCAACGGCCGCGGGTCGTCGCTGTCGCGGGCGGGTTCCAGCACGACCGCCAGGCCGCCCCGTCGGCCGTGTGTGATCGTGATGATGTCGCCGCGACGCAGCGCCGCCAGCGCGTCGTTGACCGCTTGCCGGCGTTGCAGTCGCGATGCGCGGGCCTGGGCGCGCTCGTGCTGGCTGATCTGCTCACGCAACCGGGCGTAGTCGAGGATGGGCGCCTCGTTTCCACCGAACTCGGCCGCGACCTCGTCGAGCATCCGCTGTCCGCGCGCCACGCCGCGGACCAGGCTTACCACCGACCGATCGGCCTGATACTGGGCGAACGACTGCTCCAACAGCCGGTGAGCCTGCCCGGGGCCCACCCGGTTCACCAGGTTGATCGTCATGTTGTACGACGGGGCGAACGAGCTGCGCAGCGGGAAGGTGCGGGTGGAGGCCAGGCCCGCGACTTCGGCCGGTTCGCTGGTGTTTTCACCCGGGTGCCAGAGCACCACGGCGTGGCCTTCGACGTCGATACCCCGCCTGCCGGCCCGCCCGGTGAGCTGGGTGTACTCGCCCGGCGTCAGCGGGACGTGTTGCTCGCCGTTGAACTTCACCAGCCGTTCCAGCACCACGGTGCGGGCCGGCATGTTGATGCCGAGCGCCAGCGTTTCGGTGGCGAAGACGGCCTTGATCAGCCCGGCGGTGAACAGCTCCTCGACGGTGTGCCGGAACACCGGCAACAGTCCGGCGTGGTGGGCGGCGATCCCGCGCAGCAGCCCTTCCCGCCAGTCGTAGTAACCGAGCACAGCCAAATCGGAGTCCTGCAGATCGCCGCAGCGGTGGTCGATCACCTCGGCGATCTGTGCCCGGTCCTCCTCGGTGGTCAACCGCAACGACGAGCGCAGGCACTGCCCAACCGCGGCGTCGCAACCGGCCCGGGAGAATACGAAGGTGATCGCCGGCAGCAGGCCCTCGGAGTCGAGCATGGCAATCACGTCGGGCCGCGACGGCGGTCGGTAAAAACTCGGCCGACCGGACCGGCCCGGCCCTCCCCTTCCCGCCTGCCGGCGCGGGCCACGCCAGCCCGAGAGCCGATCGGCCTCGCGGCGATGGGCGATGTGGCGCAACAGATTTGGGTCGACGATCGGCTGCCGCCGGTTGCCCGCGCCGTCGGCGTCATAGTCGAACAGGTCGAAGATGCGTTTGCCCACCAGCATGTGCTGCCACAGCGGGACCGGTCGGTGATCGTCGACGACCACCGTCGTATCGCCGCGCACGGTCTGGATCCAGCCACCGAATTCCTCGGCGTTGCTCACCGTCGCAGACAGGCTGACCAGACGCACCTCGTCGGGCAGATGCAGGATGACTTCTTCCCACACCGCACCACGCATCCGGTCGGCGAGAAAATGGACTTCATCCATCACCACATAGGAAAGTCCTTGCAGCACAGGCGAATCAGCGTAAAGCATGTTGCGCAGCACTTCGGTGGTCATCACCACGACCGGCGCGTTGGCGTTGACCGACAGGTCGCCGGTGAGCAATCCGATCTGGTCTTTGCCGTAGCGGGCCACGAAATCGCTGTGCTTCTGGTTGCTCAGCGCCTTCAGCGGCGTGGTGTAGAAGCATTTGCCGCCGGCCGCCAGTGCCAAATGCACTGCGAACTCGCCGACGACCGTCTTACCGGCTCCGGTTGGCGCGCATACCAGAACACCGTGGCCGCTTTCCAGTGCCGCACAGGCCTGCTGCTGAAAGCCGTCGAGTCCAAACGCCAATTCCGCAGCGAACCGGGCTAATTCGCTGGCCGCGGGGTCATTAGGTGACGTCGTCATGGGGTCCGGCGATGCTCGACGGCGCCCCAACCGCGGACGGCGGGTCGATGACCGAGGCTTCGTCGTCGGCGATGGCACTTAGCGCTTCGCGTTTGGCTTTCCGTTTGTCGTGGAACCGGGTGATCTGGATGGCCAATTCCAGCAGCAGCGTCAGCGCCAGACCCAGAGCCGTCATCGAGAAGGGGTCGGAACCCGGCGTGAAAACCGCTGCGAACACGAACATCCCGAAGATCAGGCCACGCCGCCAGGACCGCAGCCGCGCGTAGCTCAACATGCCGACGAAGTTGAGCATCACGATCAGCAGCGGGAACTCGAAGCTGACCCCGAAGACCAGCAGCAGGTTGATCAGGAAGCCGAAATACCGGTCGCCGGAGAGCGCGGTCACCTGGACGTCGCTGCCGACGGTCAACAAGAAGTGCAGCGCCTTGGATAGCACCAGATAGGCCAGTACCGCGCCGGTGACGAACAACATCGCCGCCGGGACCACGAACGCCACCGCGAAACGGCGTTCCTTCTTGTACAACCCCGGCGTGATAAACGCCCAGAGTTGGTAGAGCCACATCGGGCAGGCCAGCACGACTCCGGCCGTGAGTCCTACCTTCAGCCGCAGCATGAACTGGTCGAACGGTGCGGTGGCCAGCAACCGGCACCCGCCGTCGGCGCTGATATCCGCCCGCGCCGACGGCGGCAGCGAGCAGTAGGGGTGCCGAAGCCACTCGCCCAGGCTTTGCAGCCCCAACACCGGGTGCGAGTACCAGATAAACCCGAACGTCGTGGTCACCGCGATCATCGCCAGCGAGATAAGCAGCCGGGCGCGCAGCTCGGTGAGATGGTCGACGAGAGACATAGTCCCGTCGGGGTTGGTGCGGCTGCGACGAAGACGCGGATCCAGCCGCCTGAACAGACCGGTGGTGCGCACAGTCAGTAGGCGCTCGGGCGCCGCGGCAGCGATGCCAGGCTAGGCCGATCGTCCGTCAGCCGCAGGCGGCTCGACCCGCTCGGACTGCACCGGTGTGGCCGGCGAGGCAGGCGTCTCCGATTTACTCTCGCCCTGCAGCTCACGAACCTCAGACTTGAAGATCCGTAGCGACTTGCCCAGCGAACGTGCCGCATCGGGGAGCCTCTTGGCGCCGAACAACACGACCAGAAAGACCGCAAGGACTGCCAAGTGGCCCGGCGTAAGAGCGTTCACCTTTAATTACCTCCAGACGTCCCCACGATGCTACCGCAGCTGCCGGTTTCGGCTCGTCAGGCACCACGTGGGAGGCGGCGTGCCGACGTCATCCCATTGGCTGGGTTTCTGAAGTCCAGCTTTGCCCGTCGAAGTACCGCAACGTACCTACACTATTTGGGTCGGGATACCACCCAAGTACCCCTACTCCGACCGCGCCGCGGCCTGATAGGACTCCAGCGCGGCCGCGGCGGCGTCGCGCACCCGGTTGGCCAGCGACTCCGGCGCCAGGACGCGCACCGCCGACCCCAGGCCCAGCACTTGGCGGGCCATCCAGTCTTCGGAGGCGTACGTCATCGCCGCCTCGCAGTAACCATCGGGCAACTCGCGCAGCAGACGCATTGGGTAGTACTCGAACATCCACGCCGCCGCAGGCGCCAGCCGCAGCGTCGCCGATGGCAGCGATGGGTCGGCGTCGAACAGCGAGGTGTCCGGCGGCGCCTGCAGCGCGGGTTCCGGCGGCGCGGATGGCTCGTCGAGCTCGGTGGCGTCCACGATGCGGTCGAACCTGAATAGCCGCACCCCTTCGGCCTCCCGCGACCATGCCTCCAGGTAGCTCTGGTCGCCGACCAGCACGATCCGGATGGGGTCGACGATCCGGGTGGACAGCGTGTCATGCGAGGCCGCGTAGTAGTCGATGGTCAGCGCCCGATTGTCATGGACTGCGGCACGCGCCGCCGCGGCGGCCTGACTCTCCACCGGCGCCGGCTCGTCGACCGCAGCGACGTCAGCTCCGTGTCCGGCGGCCCCGGCCGCTGCTTCGATTTTGGCGATCGCGCTGCGCGCTGCGCGCGGATCGACCACACCCGGGATGTCCGCGAGCGCCCGCAGGGCCACCAGCAGGCCGGTGGCCTCCGGCGAGGTGAGCTGCAGCGGCGTGTCCATGCCCGCCGAGAACGTCACCTCGATGGTGTCGCCCTCGAACGCGAAGTCGATCAGATCGCCCGGGCTGTAGCCGGGCAGGCCGCACAGCCACAGCTGATCGAGGTCCTCCCCCAGCTGCTTGACGGAAACACCCAGGTCAGCGGCGGCCTGCGCCCGAGTCACCCGTGGGTTGGCCTGAAAATACGGCACCATGTTAAGCAGTCGCACCAGGCGAGTGGACACGGGAGTCATGCCTGCACCTCACCGGCCTGGGCGCGCAACCGGCCCAGCACCTCCTCGCGCAGGGTGTCAGGTTCCAGCACGACGGCGTCGGCCCCGTAACCGGTGATATCGCGCGCCAGCCGGTCAGTGGTTCCGATGTCGAGTTCGATGACCTCGCCGTCGCGGCCGGCCAATTGCCGCGGCCCCAGCGACGTCCCGGCGCGCCGCAGCGCGGTGGCCCGCCCGTCGACCACCCAGACCTGAGCCCGCACGCCCGACGGCGCCTCTCCG
>Ga0209217_1000280_pt1 | contig 13112 bp, 10 predicted proteins | sample JacPinW_OM3H0_M2_FD_187957 | JGI IMG/M metagenome (GOLD analysis project Ga0209217, IMG submission 187957) | Forest soil microbial communities from Algoma, Ontario, Canada - Jack Pine, Ontario site 1_JW_OM3H0_M2 (SPAdes) (version 2) | ecosystem: Environmental > Terrestrial > Soil > Boreal...
GCCCACCATGTTCATCAGGCCGTAGTAGCCGGAGGCCTCCCCGCGCTGGTCGGCCGGAACCTGGTCGGGGAGCATCCCCTGGTATGGGCCTTGGGCCGTGTTGGAGGCGATCTGGAAGGCGGCGTAGACCAGGAGCAGGGCCCAAAACGAAGTCACGAACGCGATCAGCGTCAGGAAGATGACGTCGCCGACGACGCCGATGGCGATGAAGGGGCGCCGCCGCCCGAGCTCAAAGCGGCTGTTGTCGCTGATCGCCCCGATCGCGGGTTGCCAGATGATCGCGAACGCGGCGCCGATGGTGTCGAGCAGCGAGACGTAGGTGTTGACATCGACAGGGAACGCGATCGGCCCCAGGTGCGCGGTCATCGGATGGGTGAAGCGCGCCACCAGTAGCGGGATGATGTTGCCGCCCAGCGGCTGCATTGTGTAGGCAATCGCGAACCAGAACGAGCTGAGCACGAGCATGCCGCGCCAGGACAGATGCGTGCGCACCGCCGACTCGTGCAGCGTCTTCAGCAGGCGACGCTCGCCCGCCTCAATCAAAGCGCTCGCCTTTCCACGCCGGGGCTCGCTGATCCCGCCATTCCCTCGCGGAGTGTAACGACGGCCGTGGTCGATTTGCTACGGTAGCGGGCGGATGGCTCGTTCCAAGATCACAGTGGTCGGGGCCGGTAACGTCGGCGCCACGCTTGCCCAGCGCCTCGCCGAGCGTGGCTACGCCGACATCGTGCTCGTCGACATCGTGGAGGGTCTGCCCCAGGGAAAGGCGCTCGACATGCTGGAAGCCGGGCCGATCGTCGGCTACGACTCCACGATCGTCGGTAGCAACGGCTACGAGGAGACGGCTCGGTCAACCGTCTGCGTGATCACCTCCGGTGTCCCCCGCAAGCCAGGCATGTCCCGGGACGATCTGGTCAAGACCAACCAGAACATTGTTCGGGGCGTGACGCAGGAGCTCGTGCGCCGATCGCCCGACGCGATTCTCATCGTCGTCAGCAACCCACTCGACGCGATGGCACAGCTGGCCTATGAGGTCAGCAAATTCCCGCGCGCCCGGGTGATCGGCATGGCGGGCGTGCTCGACACCGCGCGGTTTCGCACCTTCATCGCGCAGGAGCTCAAAGTGTCGGTGCGCGACGTGCAGGCCTATGTCCTCGGTGGCCATGGCGACACGATGGTGCCCCTGGCGCGGATGTGTACCGTCGCCGGCATTCCGATCAGCACGCTGATCAAGCCGGAGCGCATCGAAGCCATCGTCAAGCGGACCCGGGATGGCGGCGCCGAGATCGTGAACCTGCTGAAGTCGGGCAGCGCCTATTACGCGCCCTCGGCGGCGGTCGCCGAGATGGTCGACGCGATCATGCTCGACCGCAAGCAGATCCTCCCGTGTGCCGTGCGCCTCGAAGGCGAGTACGGCATCCGCGGTCTCTTCGTGGGTGTGCCCGTCAAGCTCGGAGCGGGCGGTGCCGAGGAAGTCATCCAGCTCGAGCTCACCGAGGATGAGCGCGCCGCATTGCAGCGATCGGCCGACTCCGTCAAGGAGCTCGTCGGCGTCATGGGAATTTAAGTCGGCGCGACCCTTCCCGGTATTCTTTAGTCAGTGACCATCGAGATCCGCAGCGGGTATATCCCGCAGTCCAAGCGCCTGATCGACAACCCGACCGCCGAACAGCTTCGAGAGCTCACCGCCCGGATGCCGAACGCGCGGCGCACCATTTACGACAACTACAACGTCCACACGCGCGTCGATTCGCGCAGCACCAAGAGCACCTACATCGTCACGGATCGACCGCAGGAGCATACCGCGCAAACCGTGACGCCCGAAGAAGGCCGGAAGTGGGCCAAGCTCCAGGACGCGTACATCCACGACCAGGAAATGGTGCTGCTGGATGGCACCATCGGAAACGATCCGGCCTTCCTCACCCCGGCCCGCCTGATTATCGAGGCTCGCAACGCCAACGTCGCGGGAATGCAGCGGCACCTGTACTATCCGCCCGCTGCCGGCCAGCAGCCAGAAGTGACGATGATTATCACGCCGAACCTGACGGCGCCCGGCTATCCCAACGACCGGGCGATGTTCGTCGACCTCGAGGCCGGCATCACGCGGGTCTTCAACTCCGACTACTTCGGTGAGTCGAAGAAAGGCGGACTGCGCATGTGGAACAAGAAGGTCTACGACGCCGGGGGACTTGCCATGCACGCCGGCTGCAAAGTCATCCCGGTGGGAACGCAGCAGCGCGTGGTCCTCATCGTGGGATTGAGTGGGACGGGCAAGACGACGACAACCTTCACGCGACAAAACAACTCCAAGCCCGTGCAGGACGACTTCATTGCCCTGATGCCGAAGGGCAAGATCTTTGGCACGGAGAACGGTTGCTTTGCCAAGACCTTTGGCCTCGACCCGAAACACGAGCCGACCATCTATGGCGCGGTGACGAAGCGGGACGCGTACCTGGAGAACGTCTCGCAGAAAGAGGACGGCGGCCCCGTCGACTTCTTCGACGCGAGCTACACGCAGAACGGCCGCGCCACCTTTGAGCTGTCGGCGCTCGGGTGGGTGGAAGATGCCCGGAATATCGGGCCGGCCGACGTCCTGCTGATTCTCAACCGCAACGACAACATCATTCCCGGTGTGGCGCGGCTGGATTCCGAGCACGCCGCCGCCTATTTCATGCTCGGCGAAACGCAGGGGACGTCGGCCGGCGGCAAGGACGAGATGGGCAAGCCGCTGCGCGTCCCGGGGACCAATCCTTTCTTCCCGCTGCGGCACGAACAGCAGGGCAACCGTTTTCTCGAGCTGCATCGCTCGCGCCCCTTCGAGGTCTACCTGATGAACACCGGCCGGGTCGGCGGTCCGGAGGGATCGCCCAACAGCAAGAAGCTGACGATCGAGCACTCGAGCGCGATCGTGAAGGCGATCGCCGAAGGCACGATCACGTGGAGCACCGATGCAGACTTTGGCTACGACGTCGCGCAGGGTGTCCCGGGTATCGATGACATCGAGGTGCTGCAGCCGCGGCGGCTCTACGAGCGGACCGGTCGTGGGGACGAGTACCGCGCCCTGGTCCAGCGCCTCAAGCAAGAGCGGGTCGCCGAGCTGCAAAAGTATCCCGGGCTCGAGAAGGAGATCCTCGCCGCCGTCCGCTAACCGGCCTCGGCCTCCCCGATGCGGCGTCCGTAGTAGTAGGCGACCACGATCGCCAGGAGCACGATGATGGCGATCGGGATGGTGAACGGACCGAGCGCGCTCGCGACCCGCTCGTAGTTCTGGCCCAGCTTGAAGCCGGCGTAGGCCAGGGCGAGATTCCAGGGGATCGCGCCGAGCACGGTCGCCAGCGTGAACGGCACGACGGTGATGCGCGAGAGGCCCGCCGGGAACGAGATGTAGGTGCGGATGACCGGTAGGAGGCGTCCGATAAAGACGGCCGGGAGGCCCCACCGCTCGAAGAACCGGTTCGCCAGCCGGAGATGGCCTGCCGTGAGGCCCACGCGCCGGCCGGGTCCGAGGATCAAGGTTTCGCCGTAGCGCTTGACGAGCAGGTACGCGACAAGCGACCCCAGGAGGTTGCCGGCGCTGGCGGCGATGACGACCCCGACGAAGGAGAGCTTGCCCTGCGAGGCCAGTGCGCCTCCCAGGGGAACGACGATCTCACTGGAAATCGGGATGCCGGCGCTTTCCGCGGCCATCGTGAGGAAGATCGCGAGCAGTCCGCCCGCGCTGATGATCTGGATGAGCTGATGCGACATTCGGCGAAGCGTAGCAGTTAGCCTGTACCGGACATGCCGGGAAAAAGTCCGCGCGACGTGGCCGACGATGCCCTCGGCCAGCTCGTCGAGCGGCTGACGACCTCCCATCACCGGCGGCGCCTGTCGCGCGTGCGTCGGACCGTCGCCATCGATCCCACACCAGGCGGATGGGCCGACGGAGAGCCTCCGCCGCGACCGGGGAACGCACTGACGGTGCTGGTTGATGGGGCGGAGGCACTCGAAGCGATGGCCGATGGCATTGCCAAAGCCCAATCGCATGTCCACCTCACCGGCTGGCACATCACTCCGACCTTTGCCATGACCCGCGGCGAGCGGCCGATCGTCCTGAAGGAGTTGCTCGCTCAGGTTGCCGCACGCATCCCTGTCCGGGTGTTGATCTGGGCGGGCGTACCGTTGCCGGTGATGCAGCCCTGGCGGGGCGACGTCCGCAAGGTCCGTGACGAGCTCACGGCCGGCAACCGTATCCAGTGCGCGCTCGATGCGCGGGAGCGGCCGATGCACTGCCACCACGAGAAAACGATCGTGATCGATGACCGGATCGCCTTCGTCGGTGGTATCGACCTGACCAGTTTTCACGCCGACCGATGGGACACACAAGACCACAAGCCGCGCGGAGCGGCCGGCTGGCACGACGTCGCGGCCCGTGTCGCCGGGCCCGCCGTCCAGGACGTGGCGGAAAACTTTGCCATGCGCTGGCAAGCGATCACGGGCGAGGCGCTCCCGGCGGTTGCGACGCCATCGCCCGCGGGCAACATCGAGGTGCAGGTCGTGCGCACAGTTCCGGATGGCAGCTACCCACGGCTCCCCCGCGGGGACTTTCGCATCCTCGAGTCCTACCTGCGCGCGCTGCGCGCCGCGCGACGCTTCATCTACCTGGAGAACCAGTTCCTCTGGTCGCCCGAGATCCTCGCGGTCCTGCGCGAGAAGCTGGTGCGGCCGCCGACGCCCGACTTTCGCCTGGTGCTCGTCCTACCCGCGAAGCCCGACAGCGGCGGCGACGATACCCGGGGCCAGCTCGGAACGCTGGTCCAGGCCGACGGCGACGCCGGCCGGCTGCTGGCGTGCACGCTCTACGCGATCGGTGGCGAGCAAGACTGGCCGGTCTATGTCCACGCCAAGGTGGGCATCGTCGACGATGCCTGGATGACGATCGGCTCGGCCAACCTGAACGAGCACTCGCTGTTCAACGACACCGAGATGAACCTCGTCACGCGCGACGCCGGGCTCGCACAGGAGACGCGCCTCCGCCTCTGGGCTGAGCATCTGCAGCGGCCGGTCAACGAGGTGGCGGGCGATCCTCCAACCGTCATCGACCGGCTGTGGAAACCGATCGCCCAAGAACAGGCGGAGCGGCGCAAACGCGGAGAACGGGCGACGCACCGTCTGACCTTGTTGCCCGGGGTTTCCCGCCGGTCGCGTCTCCTTCTCGGCCCGCTGCAGGGCCTCGTCATCGACGCCTGAGTCAGGCGGCCATTTCGTCGGTCAGCGTCAGACCCAACGCGGCCCAGTCGGCGATCAAGGCGACGGCGAGCTCACCGATCCCGATCTGCCACGAATGTGGCGCATCGGACCAGTTGAATTCGCCGCGGGCCAGCCGCGACGAGGCGTGCGGCTCAGCCGCCACCATGACCAGCCCGCTGGCATTCGGCACGTGCTCGGCCAGGCTCTGGACATTCAGCCGCCCGCCCTTGGCGGGCATCTTGTTGACCACCAGGAAGAGCGGACGCTGCGCCTCCGTCAGCCGTCGCGCCGCCTCGGCGACCAGGCTGGCGGTGGCCGGTTCGGCATCGGAAATCAGGACGATCTCGTCCGCCGTCGCCATCGCCGCCCTCGACGCCGGGTCCTGCAAGCCGGTGCCGCAGTCCAGCACGATGACACCGACCAGGTCTTGCAGTCGCCGGATGACGCTGGTGTAGGCCGCCTCGTCGAGGCGCGCCATGCGCGAAGGATCGGTTGGGGCCGGCAAGACCATCAGCCCGTGCGGCCCTCGACCGAGTGAGGTATCGAGCTGCGTGACGCTCAGAGACGGATGCCCAAGGACATCGAGCAAATCGTCGACGTAGATGCCGTGATGTGGTGTCAGGGTCCGCCCGAGGGAGCCATAGTCGGGGTTCGTATCGATGGCGACGATGCGGTCACGCCGAGCCAGGGCGAGCAAGGTGCCAAGCAGCGCGCTGATGGTCGTCTTTCCCACGCCACCTTTGGGCGAGACGACCGCGATGGTCACGCATTTCCGCAACCGCGGCGCGGCGATCGCCGTCATCAGCCGGTTGCGGTATTCACTCTCGCGCCAGGTGAGGCGAGCCCGTTCCAACGGCGAGGGCGCCAGCTGAAGGGTGAGCGTCGCCGGGCTGGGCGAGCCGGTCGGCAATGGACCGGCCGGCAGGGGCGCCGTCCGACCCGTGACCGATGTGCGCCCGAAAAACGCCGAGGTGGCGGCCCCCAGCCGGTCGATGCGCGAGGCGCGGTGCGGGAGCACCGAGCGGGTTCGCTGTTCGGGCGATCCCATACCCGCGCGTGGCGCGTGCGAATCGGCCGAGTCCGTGGCGGCGACGCTGGTGCCCGCCTGGGCGGCCTGGAGATAGAGGATGGTGCCGTCCACCACGCCACAGTCGAGCAGCGTCCGGGTGGCGGGAAACGCCTCCTTGCCGGTCGCCCCAACCGTCCAAACCCCGCCGGCCGGACTTTCGCCGTTCGCCGTCAGCTCGACGAGGGTCGGGATCAGTTCGACGATGGGAGCGTCGCCGGGCACGGTCAGATCCGCCCGCTTTTGCGGGCCGACGACCGTCACCAGCAGCATCCGCACGGCACCGACCTCCCTGCCGCTCTGGCGGCCCTGATTCTGGTGAAACGCCGGGCGAGGGCCTAACTTTCGAGCCGGGCCGGCGGGCTGTACAGCGTCTGGACCAGGCAGGTGCGGCGATGCGGGCGCACCAGGTAGCCCCGGCCCGGCGGCAGCAAGGCCGCCCGCTGGGTGCCAAGCAGCGGGCCTTCCTGTGGGTCGCCCGAGAGGATCAACCCGGGCGTCCCCAGCTCCTTGACCCGCTGGAAGACGGGCTCGAAGCTGGTGCGGGCGGTTCCGCCCACCCGGCGGGCCAGAACCATGTGCAGACCGATGTCGCGGCCCTGGGGAAGCAGTTCGACCAGCGGGCTCAGCGGGTTCCCGCTCGGCGAGAGCACGAGGTCGTAGTCGTCGACGATGAGGACGTAGTGGGCACCACGCCACCAGTTGCGCTTCAGCAGGTCCTCGCGGGTCATCGACGATGAGGGAAGCCGGCTGACGACGATCTCCTTGAGCCGAGCCAGGGCGTCCTGCACCATCGGTGCCGTACAGGTATAGGCGAAGATGTCCGGCCCGTCGGCCGCATCGATGAGCGTGCGCCGGTAGTCAACGACCAGGAACTGCAGCTCCTGGGCGCGGTGGCGGCTCCGCAAACCCTGCATCACGGCACGCAGCAGGTTCGTCTTCCCCGACTCTGCATCGCCGAAGACGAGGAAGTGCGGATCGGCACCGAGAAGGTCGATGCCGACCGGCTCGAGGCGATACTCCTCCAAACCGAAGGCGATGCCGGCTTCTTCGGTCGTCTCGGACAGCGCATTGCGCTCGACGATGGCGGGCAACATGCGGATGGGCGGTGCCGTGACCCCCGGCCAGGCGTTGCGGGCCCGTTCGACCAGCTCGCCAATCGCCTGTTGCAGCTGTGTGGTTTCGGGCTGGCCGTCTAACCGCGGCAGGGCCACCTGGAACTGCAGGCCGCCGCTCGTTAATCCACGCCCCGGCACGTTTGCCGGTAGCGACTGCGCCGCGGCGCGGCTGACTTCGGAATCGGCGGGGTCGTTGAGACGGAGCTCCAGACGATTTCCAATGTGGTCGCGAAGGCTCGAGCGGATGTCGGCCCAGCGGCTACTGGTCAGCACGACATGGACGCCGTAGTGAAGGCCGTTGGCGGCGATCTCGGCCACCTCTGCGTCCAGGCCCTCGAATTCCTGGTGGAGCAGCGCCCAGTTGTCGATCACGAGGAAGACGTCACCATACGGCGATGCCTCGAGCTCGCCGCGCTGGCGCCGCCGGCGATACGCGGCCATCGAGTCGATACCGAGCTCCCGGAAGCTGAGCTCGCGCTCATCGACGACCGCCCGCATCTCGCGCACGAGCCGGCGGACCTTGTCCGGCTCGAGCTTCCCGCAGACAGCGCCGACGTGCGGCGCTCCCTCGAAGGCCCGCAGGCCGCCGCCGCCGAGGTCCACGCAGTAGAACTGAACGTCTTTCGGCGAGTGCGTGTGGATGAACGCCGCCAGGATGGTGCGAAGCAAGGTGCTCTTGCCGGTCTGCGACGCGCCCACCACCGCGAGGTGACCCCCGGTGCCGGCGAAGTCGAGCATCAATGGTTCCTGCGACTGCTGCGCCGGCACATCGATGAGGCCGATGGGAACACGCAGCTCGCCGGCGCCCGCGGCAGCGACCTGGTCGAGGGTGATGGCGGCCTCCAGGGGAGGCAGCCACACCTGGTGGACGCTGGCGGCTCCCTCGCGTAGCCGGTCGACAACCGCTTCCATTTCTGTTCGCAGGCGGGGGAGTACCAGCGCCTCCTTCGATGCCGGCGCCGCCCCGGCCGCCGGCCCGGGCGCGAAGGCCCGGATCGCGGCCGGCACGTTGGGGGCACGATGCCGCTCGCGGTAGGGGGTGGAGATGAGTGCAGTCTTGAAGCGTTGATAGAGGCTCGTATCGACCTTGAAGTAGCCGACCCCCGGAAAGGCGGGCAAGTAATACGCGTCTGGTGTCCCCAGCACCACGGAACTCTCGGCGGCGCTGAAGGTGCGAAGGCAGATGCGAAAGCGGAGGTGGCCTTCCAGGCCCCGGATGCGTCCCTCGTCCAGCCGCTGGGTGGCCAACAGGAGATGCATGCCCAGGCTACGTCCGAGGCGGCCGAGGGCCACGAACAGCTCGAGAAAATCCGGACGGTTGGCGAGCAACTCACCGAACTCGTCGACGATGATCAGTACATAGGGCATCGGCTCGAGCTGCGGATCTTGACGGCGTCGCGCATGGTATTCGCGGATGCTGTCGAGATTGCCGGCCTGGCGGAGCATGCGCTGTCGTCGTTCCTGCTCGCCGAAGAGCGCGGCTCGCATCCGATCGACCATCGTCAGGTCGCTCTGCAGGTTCGTGATGAGCCCCGCGGCGTGGGGAAGGCGGGCCAGTTCCGCGAAGGCGGCTCCCCCCTTGAAGTCGACGAAGACGAAGCTCAACGTCTCCGGGTCATGGCGGATGGCGAGCCCGGTGACGATCGTCCGGAGCAACTCGCTCTTGCCGGAGCCGGTGGCACCGACGACAAGGCCATGGGGCCCCATACCGCCGTACGCCGCTTCCTTCAGGTCAAGGACGAGTGGCTCGCCGTCGGCCCGGATGCCGATCGGTGTCTGCAGCAGCTGGTCAGCATCGGTGCGTTGCCAGCTGTGCTGCGGGTCGACAGCGTCCGCGGAGGGATACCGAAGCAAATCCAGCAGACGGATGTTTTCCGAGAGCTCGCGGCGCCGGCTGTGCTCCTCGAGACGGAGCGGCGCCATCGCCCGTGCGATCGAGTCGCACAGCTGAACCTCGGCGCGGTCGGCGAGCAGCTTCCGGAGCCGGACACCGCCCGGCGTGGTCTCTTCAAACGAAAGGTGCCCGCTATCCGACACCTCGATGCGTGCCCGTACCCGCGATGGCTCGTCCGTGGGGAGGTCGACGAGGCAGACAACGGTGACTTCGAGATCCACACCACGATTGAAGAGCTCGTCGAGGAGTGGCAGCCGGGCGATCGAGGCCCTGGGCGAGAATCCGTCGACGACGACCAGGAGGTGATAGGGGGCCACGTGTGTTCGGGTGGCGTCCTGCCGCTCGCTAAGGCGCCGCAGATGATCGACCCTGGGCTTGATCTCCGCTTCCAGCATGGCGTGGAAGTCGGCGAGCTGGTCGGTCATCAGGCACGTGAGGTCGAGCTCGCCGTCCGCCAGCGCCGACATTCGCTGCTCCCGCGCGTGGGGAAGCCACTTGAGCCATTCCCATTCCTCGGCAGCATCGGGTGGGAAGTACGTCATGATTCGAAGGTCCTCGGGAGCCTGGAACGCGGCCAGCTGGCAGAGGAGCGATCGCACCACGCCGCGACCAGTGGGACGGTCTCCGATCACCGCCAACGTTCCGATCTGGCGAAGCGGCTGCACCATCGGCGCCCAGGGGAGCGTGGCAAAGCGGCCGACCAGGTCCTGCGCGCGGCCTAGCAGATCCGGGTCGTACTCAACCAACGGGTTCGAGCCAAGGTCGAGCTTGACGGCTGAGCTAAGTTGCTTTGGGCCGAGCCCGATCCTGACAGCGAGGAAATCGTCGTCTTCGCGCCGCCGCTCCCAGAGGTTCTGCCGTCGCATGACGAAGGTCCAGAGCTTCTGCAGGTCGGGGTACAGACGGGCGTCCACCTCCTGCTGCATATCCGCCACCCGCTGAAGGGTGGTCTCACGTTCGCCGAGATATTTGAGGTAGCGCTCCCGGTCCGCCTTGCGCTTGTTCTTCACGCCGAAGTGTTGCTGCAGGCGCATGGCGATGCCAAGGCCGACCGAGAGCACCACCGTGACGCCCGCCAGGATCAGCATGGCGAGGTTGTGATAGAAGACGACGAAGACGAGCGACCCGGCGCTGCCGATTATCGGAACGAGGTATTGCAGCCAGGAGCTGGCACCGGGCGCCGGAGTCTGGAGAGTGGGTGGCGCGACGATAACCACCTCGGTGCTGGGCGGCGCCTCGGGGTAGGTGCGGGCGGGGCGGTGATAAATTCCTTCCATCGACGCGCGAATTCCCTGGAAAAGGAATAACGGGCCGACGAAGGGTATCCGGCGTTACCGGATCGTTACCGAGCCTGGCGAGCCGCCTCCCAGAATTTATCGCCCGACGCCTGCACGTACCGATCCAGGAAGTCGGTCAACGAAGATCCAACAGTGTCCCATTCGGTACGCCGGTCGATCGGCAGCGCAATCATTGCCTGTCCATGGTCAGGGGCGGACCGATCACCGCGAATGAGCAACAGGTCCGAGTCGCCGAGGAACTCCCCAACGAAGAGGTCGCCCGGTCGGTAATCCCTTGACCGTTCACCCGCGATCTTGGGACTCCGTTCTATAACCTCGTCGGCCGACCAGAGCACCAAGCCCCATTGACCGTATTCGACATCCTCAAAGAGCCGTGCCGCCCCAACTCGATCCCAAAATCCCATCAGGTCCGAGGGGAGCGACACGGAACATGCTACCTCCACCTTTTCCACCGACCAGGGCACCGGCTTGCTCAGGTGGCCGAACGACCGGACCCTTGCCAGGACGTCATCGATAGTCGCCATCACTTCCCTTCAGGCGCTGAGTTGAGGGACTGCCGAGCTGATCAGCCTGACAGTCGCTGCAGTATCTGCTGCTCGTCGATGTGCGGTGATAACGGAATGACGGTCGAGTAACTCTCGTCGTAGAGCATGAGGGGTTGCTCCGCCGGCACCTGGCGTCGCAACCAGGCGGCAAACCGGGCAACGAGGGGCAAGGGGCCCTCGAGGTATTGCGCTTGACCCGCCCGATTCTGCGACCCATCGATCTCGCCGTCAGGATCTCGATAGGTCCAAACAACATCACGATCGGCCTGGTCTCGGGGCCCGCCGACTACGATCCCGGGCCAATCCCGCTGCAGCAGGGTAATCAAGCGCCCGCGCTCAAATTGGTAGTCCGTTCGGTCGGGAGGGGATACGACGTAAAACATTACCCTGCTCCAGCAATGGTAACTTCTCCAGGAATGTGGAACCGCACCATCAAGCTTCTAAAGTACGCCGCTGCCCCGGGTGAGTTCGTGATCACTTCGAGTGCCCGGAGGGGTTGCGATTCGTCTGCGATCACGGCCGCGTATCGGGCAAATTCTCCTTCCTGGCCGGTCAAGATCTGCTCGCGAATATAGTCCGGGATTGCAGACCCCGGAACAAAGGGACTTGTCGCAGGATCGCCCACGTACTTGACCTCGACTACCTGCTTGGTTTCGGTATTGATGCCGTCGGCCCAGACCGACTCGCCGCCTCCGCTTATGCGGAATTCCGTCGGACCTGCGTGGGCTATCTGGTAGCTGTTGGCCGGTCCGGTGCCAACGGCAGGGCGGGACGGAAGAGCGGCTCGGTAGGCGGCCAACTCCGAAGAGACACTGTCCGCGACGCTGGTCGATGCTGCGGATTCGGTATGCAATGCCTGGCGCACAATGACTTGCGCCTCTGCCTCCGGGACTCCTTCTCGACGTAGCGCGCGCAGCAGGGCGCCCCCGACCTTTCCAACCGGTAAGCCGGTGACCGTGCCGAAGAGCATGCTCGGGGGGATCTCGTTCCAGTCGATTTTGCCGCTGGCCAGCCAGCTGATCATGGCCGTTTGGCCTGCGGCCGTGATGCCCGCTCCGAGGTGGCTCGCGAGCACGAAGGCGGCCAGTCCGCGGATGGCGGTCATTGCGGTAGCAAGGGCTCGGAGGACGGCGATGGCTACGGACGTCGCCTCGGCTGCGGCGGCGGTGGCTTCGGCGGTGAGCGCGGTCGTTCCCGCGACCGCGGCGGCGGTGGCTGCATCATCAACCGGGTCCAGGCCGAGCTGGATGATGGCTCCAATCAACAACAGTCCGGCTACGGCCGCACCGATCTCCGCCTCGCGGCGCTTTTCCTGGGCGTACTCGAGTCCGCTCGCGAGCGAGTTGAGTCCGCCGGCCAGCTGGCGGAAGTTGGTCGCGAATTGCTGCGTGCTCGCATGCAGGGAGTTCGAGAGCTCTGCGAACTGCAGACTCGCCTCACCCTGCCAGGAACCGGGACCCTCGGTCAGGGTGACGAGCGCCTGCGCGAGGTCGCGTGCCGATCGGTCCATGGCATCCGCCGCACCGTGGAAGGTACGGGCTGCCGCCGCCACGGCCTGCGGGTCGCCCTCTGGCGGGGGCGAAGCGTGCGCCGTGCGGCCATAGCCGGTGCTAAAGCCTGGCATGGCTCATCACTGTGGCCCACCGGTCCTGGAGACCACTTCGTCATCCGTCTCGGTGTAGGCCCGGAGGGTTGTCTCGAGGGCGCTCGCCACGTTGTCGAGCGCCGTTGCAAGCTGCTGGAGATTGGTGGACCAGTTTGCCCACACATGGTCGAACTCGGCGGCGGTCTTGACGTCGCCGATCACGGCCGGGCTGGCCAGGCGGTGCGCCGTGCCAGTCAGGCGGCCCTGCATGTCACGGACATCGTTGGCGGCCTGCCGGTAGCGAGCGGCCGCCGACGCAAGCACCGCGGGGTCGACCTGGATCTCCATGGGGATATGCGCTCCTCGGCTCGATCAGC